>SXGU01212274.1_pt1 | contig 10438 bp, 10 predicted proteins | sample 3174531 | NCBI WGS metagenome assembly SXGU01 (sample SAMN11356863, study PRJNA531348) | freshwater metagenome | isolation source: freshwater sample F1-140 | place: China: Fuxian Lake, Yuxi | collected 2017-12-25 | reverse complement strand
CTTTTACAATCACCGCAGGCTGCATTCGACGCTGGCCTACGTTAGCCCGATGCAGTTCGAGCAGCATTGACTCGCCGATCAGGAAAAGCGGGCCGCATGACGGTCTCGGCTATGGGATGCGGAAAACAGGGGCAAGGTCAGTCTTTGGATCAAGCGAGGACCTTCCACGACCAAGTTATCTCCAATAGGCGCGCATTCCTTCAAGCCGAGATCAGCCGCATTCAGCAAGTTGTCGACGAGCGAGAAGCCAAGATCAAGAACCTCACCGATCGGCGCGCAGAGGTATTGCGTGTACTTCAGACACACGGTGCGCTTCAGGAGATGAGCCATTTGCAGCAACGTTTCGTTGAAATGCAAGGGTCGCTTGAACGTATCCAAGCTCGCCTGCGGGAGATGAAGAATCTCAAGACAACAATGCGTGACGTCAAGACGGCCAAGGAAGAACTAGTCCGGACCGCCGAGCAGGATCATGAAGAGCGGAAGACCACGTGGTCTGCGGCCGTCCGCCTGTTCAACGAGCACTCTCAGGCGCTATACGAATCATCGGGGAGACTGGTCATTGATGTCGGCGATACGGGCTACAAGTATCAGGTCGACATCGAGCGGAGCGGCAGCGAGGGAATAGAGAAGATGAAGATATTCTGCTTTGACTTGGCCATTCTTCAGTTGCAGATGCAGGCTCGGCGCGGTATCGACTTCCTTGTTCATGACACGTTGATGTACGACTCAGTGGATGCGAGGCAGCGCGCGCTGGCATTAGAGCGCGCTCACGGTGTGACGAGTGCTCTCGGCGGCCAGTACATCTGCACTATGAACTCGGACATGGTGCCGAGAGACGACTTCAGCAAAGCGTTCGATTTCGAGCGGTGCGTACGCCTCACGCTGTCGGACGCCACACCGGCTGGAAGCCTGCTCGGGATGCGATTCGAGAGGCCCGGTAGATGACGACTTGGGGGAGGATCGCGATAGCTGGATCAATCTCGATTGATCTGCGGATCGAGGTACGTGTGACCACCTTCTCCGAACCCGTTGTTGAAGAAACCTCTCTCGCGTGGCTCGAGTCCGTCGGGTTGGAGGCCAGCAACGGCGCCCAGATTACCTCCGGCGAACTGTCGGAAGTTTCGGTACCGTGACCAACCGCGCCATCTACCACATCACCCACGCCGACAATCTGGAACAAATTGTCCGCGAGGGTCGCCTGTGGTGCGACGCGCAGCGCATCGCCCGTGGACTCGCGAATACCAACATCGGCTACAGTCACATCAAGGCGCGGCGGATGCGCCATCCGGTGACCGTGTCGGCCGGCGGGACGCTGGGTGAATATGTGCCGTTCAACTTCTGCCCACGCTCGGTGATGCTCTACGTGGTCGCGCAGGGGCATGAAAACTACCGGGAGGGCCAGCAACCCATTGTGCATCTGGTGTCGTCGATCGAGACGATCCGTGCGACTGCGAGGCCCTGGTTTTTCACGGATCGGCATGCTGACCTTGGGTACGCGAATCAGTACGACACCCCGGACAAGCTCGACGAGGTGGACTGGGCGGTGATGCCGTTGCGGCAGTGGGGTGGTGACACCGAGGTGAAGGAAAAACGGCAGGCCGAGTTCCTGGTGCACGACTGGTGCCATTGGGAGGCGATTGAGGCCATCGGCGTGATCGACCCATCCATCGCGGCGCGGGTCACGGCGGCGATAGCCGGGATTGGCCACAAACCGCGTGTCGAGGTTCGTCGCGATTGGTACTATTGAAAAGGGAGGGGCTATGCTGGAACTGACGCGAGGCAATTTGCTGGAGGCTGACGTGGAAGCCGTGGTGAACACGGTCAACACGGAAGGCATCATGGGCAAGGGCGTCGCGCTGCAGTTCCGCAAGGCCTACCCGGACAACTATGAAGCTTACCGTCGGGCGTGCGAGGCCGACGAGGTGCAGCCCGGGCGCATGTTCGTTTTCGATCGTGAGGCGCTGACCAACCCCCGCTTCATCATCAATTTCCCCACCAAGCGGCATTGGCGCAACCCATCGCGGATGGAAGACATCGAATCCGGGCTGAAGGCGCTGGTCGCCGATGTGCGCCGCCTGGGCGTCCGGTCCGTTGCCGTGCCGCCGTTGGGCTGCGGTCTGGGCGGCTTGCCCTGGCCTGAAGTGCAGCTGCGGATGCGCGACGCGTTCGCGCAAGTGCCGGAAGTCCGCTGGCTGGTTTACGAACCTGCGGGCACACCGGACGCAAAGGGCATCCGGAACCGCACGCCACGCCCGAAGATGACCAAGGGGCGTGCGGCGGTGCTCGAGCTTATCAAGCGATATCTCGTTCCTGGATTCGACTATCCGATCTCGCTGCTGGAGATTCAGAAGCTGGTCTATTTCCTCACGGAGGCGGGCGAGGAATTGGCTCAGGTCAAGTTCGTGAAGCATCACTACGGCCCTTATGCCGACGTGTTGCGCCATGTGCTGGAAAAGATGGACGGCCACTTCATTACCGGTTACGGCGCCGGCGAGAACAAGCCCGACACGCCGATTCATCTCAAGCCCGAAGCCGCTGCCGTCGCCGAACAGTACTTGAAGGAACACATGGATACGCGCGCACGCTTTGACCGCGTTTCCGAATTGATCGAGGGATTCGAGACGCCTTACGGCATGGAACTGCTGGCGACGGTGCACTGGGTGGCGACGCGGGAGGATGCCGAAGCCGCGCAAAGGCCCGAGGCGGCAGCAAAGGCCGTTCGGGCATGGAGTACGCGCAAGGCGGAACTCATGCGACCCGAACAAGTCGCCGCCGCGTGGCGCCGGCTCAAAGACCTGGGCTGGATGAAGCACGAGGCTGAATAGGTCCCGGCGGAGCTGCCGAGGGCGGTTGCCGGCCGGAATGACCTCTTTCACCGAATCCGTCGTCGAGCAGGCCGCCCTCGCGTGGCTTGAAAGCGCTGGCTGGCAGGTCCGCAACGGCGCCGACATCGCCCCCGGCGAACCCGCCGCCGAGCGCGACGACTACGGGCAGGTCGTGCTGGCCCAGCGGCTGCGCGATGCGCTCGCGCGGCTCAACCCGGCGCTGCCCGCCGAGGCGCTGGACGACGCCTTCCGCAAGCTGACGCGGCCGGAAGGCGCGGAGCTTGTGGCGCGCAGCCGCGCGCTGCATCGGCTGCTGGTGGATGGCGTGCCGTTGGAGTACCGCACGGCCGAGGGCGAGGTTCGCGGCGCGCAGGCGCGAGCGATCGACTTCGACCAGCCCTCGGCCAACGACTGGCTGGCGGTGAACCAGTTCAGCGTGACGGAAAACAAGCACGCGCGCCGGCCGGATGTGGTGCTGTTCGTGAACGGCCTGCCGCTGGCGGTCGTCGAGCTCAAGAACGCGGCGGACGAGAGCGCGACCATCTGGAGCGCCTGGCAGCAGTTGCAGACCTACAAAACGGAGATCGCGTCGCTGTTCACCACCAACGCCCTGCTCGCCATCTCCGACGGGGTGGAAGCGCGAGTGGGCACGCTCACCGGCGGGCGCGAGTGGTTCAAGCCGTGGCGCACCGTCACGGGCGACACGCTGGCCGGCGCGCATATGCCCGAGCTGCAGGTAGTGATCGAGGGTCTTTGCGCCCCGCGACGCTTCCTCGACCTGGTGCGCGACTTCATCGTTTACGAGGACGACGGCGGCGGCCATGTCGCGAAGAAGATGGCGGGCTACCACCAGTTCCACGCGGTGCAGGTGGCGGTGCGCGAGACGCTGCGTGCGGCCGAACTGCACCGCACGGGCGATCGGGTCGCGGAGCCTGCCGGCCGCTACGAGGCGGGCATGAATCCGGGCGGCAAGCCCGGCGACCAGCGCGTGGGCGTGGTGTGGCACACACAAGGGTCGGGCAAGAGCCTGACGATGGCGTTCTACGCGGGCCGCATCATCCGCGAGCTGGCGATGGAGAACCCGACCCTCGTATTGCTCACCGACCGCAACGACCTCGATGACCAGCTCTTCGGCACCTTCGCACGCTGCCAAGATCTCCTGCGCCAGCCGCCGGCGCAGGCGGAGAGCCGCGCGCACCTGCGCGAGTTGCTCAGCGTCGCGGCGGGCGGCGTGGTGTACACCACCATCCACAAGTTCTTCCCCGAAGAGAAAGGCGACCGGCACCCGACGCTCTCCGAGCGCCGCAATATCGTGGTGATCGCCGACGAGGCGCATCGCAGCCCGTACGACTTCATCGACGGCTACGCGCGCCACATGCGCGACGCGCTGCCGCACGCCTCGTTCATCGGCTTCACCGACACGCCGATCGAGATGCAGGACGCCAACACCCGCGCGGTGTTCGGCGACTACATCAGCATCTACGACATCCAGCGCGCCGTGCAGGACGGCGCGACGGTGCCGATCTACTACGAGAGCCGGCTGGCCAAGCTGGCGCTCGACGAGGCCGAACGGCCGAAGATCGATGCCGGGTTCGAGGAGGCGACCGAAGGCGAAGAGATCGAGCGCAAGGAGAAGCTCAAAACCAAGTGGGCGCAGCTCGAGGCCGTGGTCGGCGCGGAGAAGCGGCTGGAGCTAGTCGCAAAGGACATCGTTGAGCACTTCGAAAAACGTTACGAGGCGCTGGATGGCAAGGCGATGGTCGTGTGCATGAGCCGGCGCATCTGCGTCGAACTGCACGCCGAGCTCGTGAAGCTTCGGCCGCAGTGGCTGAGCGACGCTGATGCAGCGGGCGCGATCAAGGTAGTGATGACCGGTTCGGCCTCGGACTCGGCGGATTGGCAACAGCACATTCGCAACAAGCCACGGCGCGAAGCGCTGGCGAACCGCTTCCGCAATGCCGCGGACCCGCTCCGGCTCGTGCTGGTGCGCGACATGTGGCTCACCGGCTTCGATGCGCCGAGCCTGCACACCATGTACATCGACAAGCCGCTGCGCGGGCACGGGCTGATGCAGGCAATCGCACGCGTGAATCGGGTGTTCAAGAACAAGCCTGGCGGCCTGGTGGTGGACTACCTTGGCCTCGCGCAGGAACTGAAGGCGGCGCTGGCGACGTACACCGAGAGCGGCGGCACCGGGCGCACGGCACTCGATCAGGACGAAGCGGTTGCCGTGATGCTCGAAAAGTACGAGGTGTGCGCCGGGCTCTTCCACGGGTTCGACTGGTCGAGGTGGATGAGCGGTGCCCCGACGGAACGGCTGGGGCTGCTGCCGGCCGCGCAGGAGCACATCCTGGCGCAGGAGAGAGGCAAGGAACGCTGCGTGGGCGCGGTGCGCGAGCTATCGCAGGCCTTCGCGCTGGCGGTGCCTCACGTGGAGGCACTGCGCATCCGCGACGACGTGGCGTTCTTCCAGGCAGTGCAGGCGGTGCTCGCCAAACGCGCGCCCGCCGACGCCCGGCCCGAAGAGGACATCGAGCAGGCCGTACGGCAGATCGTTTCGCGCGCGGTGGCGCCGGAGGGGGTGATCGACATCTTTGCGGCAGCGGGCCTCGCGAAGCCCGACATTTCGATTCTCTCGGACGAGTTCCTTGCCGAAGTGCGCGGCATGCCCCAGCGCAACCTCGCGGTGGAACTGCTGCAGAAGCTGCTGAAGGGCGAACTGGCGACGCGGCGGCGCAAGAACGTCGTGCAGGCGCGATCGTTCGCCGAGATGCTGGAGCAGACGATCCGCCGCTACCAGAACCGAGCCATCGAGGCAGCGCAGGTGATCGAGGAGTTGATTCGGCTGGCGAAGGAGATGCGCGAGGCCCACGCGCGCGGCGAGGTGCTGAAGCTGTCGGAGGATGAACTGGCGTTCTACGACGCGCTCGAGACGAACGACAGCGCGGTCAAGGTGCTCGGCGACGAGACCCTGCGGACCATCGCACAGGAACTGGTGCGCACCGTGCGCGCCAACGTCACGATCGACTGGACGCTGCGGGAGAACGTGCGTTCGCAACTTCGGGTGCTGGTGAAACGGATTCTGCGCAAGTACGGTTATCCGCCGGACAAGCAGGAGAAGGCGACGGAGACGGTGCTGGAACAGGCTGCGCTGCTGTCCGATGAATGGGCGGCCGCGTGAACGAGGGTGCCTGACAACAGCTATGGCTGGTTGCAGTGCTGCGCGTAAGCCTTCTTCGGCTCGCCGGCACAGCGCCACTGCCCGCCTGAACCCGCAACGGGAGGCGTGAGCGCAAGCTCCACCTTCCGGCTGCGATGACGGCCGACGATGCGCCCGTCGGGCTGCATGGAAAGCTCGAAGCGGTCGTTCCCCGCGGCTCCCGAAACGACGCACTGCCCAGCGGGCTTGCCGGCCGCCACGCACGCGTCGTACTTTCCGCGCAACGCCGTCGCGGCGTCGAGCATCTCGCGCGCCGCCTTCACGTCCATGTAGTCGATGGGGCCGAGGGCGGGGGTCATCGACCACAGCAGCGCAAGGATCGCCGCCGGAACGCCGATCAGCACCCACCAGTTGGTTTTCTTCTTCGGCGGCGCGTCACTCATGCCAGCAGGAATTCCCGCACGATGCGGACCTGGTCCTCATGCATCAGCGTGGGCGCGTGTCCCACGCCGGGGACTTCGACCAGCTTCGCCTTCGGGCCCGTTTCAGTCATCTTCTGCGCGGTCTCCCTGGTCAGCAGGTCGGACTGCGCGCCGCGCAGCACCAGCGTCGGGCAGGACACGGCATTCCACAGCGGCCAGAGTTCGAGGTCGCCCTCCGGCATGGTCTTGCGAAAAGGCTCGGCGATGCGCGGATCGTAGTGCAGGCGATAGCTGCCGTCGGCGTTGGGGCGCACCGCCACTTCGGTGAGGAAGCGCCACTCGGCATCCGTGTGCTCGCCAAAGGTGGCCGACACCGTGCGAATGTATTTTTCGGCGGCTTCCATGGTCGGCAGAGGCGGCATGAGACCGAAGTAGGCCGCGATGCGCTCGAGCGACACCTTGGTGATCACCGGTCCCGCGTCGTTGATGACGAGCTTGCGCACGGGGCTGCCCTTCTGCGCAGCAAGGGCCGTGCCGATCAGCGCGCCCATCGACGTGCCGACCCAATGCACCGACTCCACGTCCAGCCGCGCGATCAGCGTCACCATGTCGCCGACGTATTGCGGCAGCTGGTAGAGCATCGGGTCCGCCAGCCATTCCGAATCGCCGCGCCCGGCGACGTCCGGGCAGACCACCCGGTAGCGGTCCGACATGGCCGCGGCGAGCGTGTCGAAGTCGCGCGCGCAGCGACCCAGCCCGTGCACGCAGATCAGCACCGGGTTCTTCGCCTCGCCCCATTCGCGGTAGGCGACGCGATGCAGGCCGGCGGGCGAGGCGCACTGGACGAAACGCTGCTTCGGCGCGTTCATGGCTGTCAGGGTCATTTCCCAAGCTTGCCTTTCAGGGCAGGTCCACCTTCTCGACGATCAGGCCGGAGCCGAACACCACGCGCCCGGCGCCGGACTGGCCGTGCTGCGGCCATTGCGCCTCCACGCGCAACGCGGCGAACGCGCGCGACGCTTCGACGAAGGCCGGGAACGGGATACCCGAGCCGACGGCGAAACGATATTCGAGCGCCTCGGCGTCGTGGCGCTCGTCGTAATCCGGCGCGCCCATGTCGCGCACCAGCAGCCAGCGCACGCGCTCGCGGAATGCCTCGCGCTGCGCGCCGTCGCCGCCGGTGACGCGGACGCTCGCGACCTCCTCGCCCACCGCTAGGAACGCACCCGTGCGTTGCTATGCGTCGTACTTGAACGACAGCGAGAGCCGCGTGCGGAACTGGACGATCTTGCCGCCCTCCACCTTGACGTCGAGCTTGGCCACCTCCGCGATGCGCAGGTCGCGCAGCGACTTCGACGCCGTCCTGATCGCATTGCGGGCGGCGTCCTCCCACGAGGCCGGGCTGGTGCCGATGACGTCCGTGACGCGATAGACGGCGCTGTTTTCCTTCTTGGCCATGACGCTCTCCTTGAGGGTTGTGCGGGTGCTCCGCGCAGCCATCTTACGCCGAGGGCAGCGTGGTGTTCCAGTATCGGCCGCGCGCGCCCCGCTCGGTCTCGACCCGCACGCCCGCCCCGCCCAGGCGCACCGTCACCGCGCCGTCCAGGTCGGTGCGCCGGATGCGGGCGCCGAGCGCCGCGTAGCGGGCGAGGACGTCGCGGTGCGGGTGGCCGAAGCGGCTGCGGTAGCCGACCGGGATCACGACCCATTCCGGCCGCACTGCAGCAAGGAATTCGGCGCTGGACGAGGTACGGCTGCCATGGTGCGGCGCGAGCAGCACCTGCGCGACAATCCCGCCGCGCGCCGCGAGGGCGAATTCCGCCGGCCGCTCGATATCGCCGGTGAGCAGCATGCGCTGAGTGCTTGCGGTGACGCTCAGCACGCAGCTCAGGTCGTTGACGCGGCGCGCAGCGGCGACATCCTGCGCCGAAGGGTGCAGCACTTCGAACTTCACGCCGTCCCATTCCCAGGCCGTGCCCGCACGGCAGGGTTGCGAGCCGGGAGCGAACGACAGCACCGGGTGACCCGCCGGCAGCGACGAACGCAAGTCGCCGACCTCGAAGCTGTCGAGCACGCTGATCGCGCCGCCGGTGTGGTCGAGGTCGTTGTGCGTGACGAACATCGCGTCGATGCGCGCGACGCCGCTCGCGTTCAGGTAGGGAACCACGATGCGCTCGCCCGCGTCGGTTTCGGGGCCGAGCATCGGGCCCGCGTCGTAGAGCAGCGTGCGCGACGCGGTGCGCACCACCACCGCGAGGCCCTGGCCGACGTCCAGCGTCGTCACCCATGCTTCGCCCTGCGGCGGCGCCTGCGGCGGCAGCGTGAACACCGGCAGCATCAGGGCGAGACCGGCCCAGCGCGAGGGAAAGCCGCGCGGCAGCAGCAGCCACAGTGTCCCCGCCACGGCGAGGACCACCGCCCAGAGCGGCGGCGCGTGCTGCTGCCAGACCGCGGCAGGCAGCGCCGCACACCATTCGAGGAACACGAGCAGCCAGCGCGCCAGCCAGTCCGCCGCCAGCAGCGGCAGTTCCAGCGGCACCAGCGCGGCGAGTAGCGCGAGCGGCGTCACCACCGCGGACACCACGGGGATCGCGATCGCATTGGCGAGCGGGCCGACCACCGACACCTGCGAAAACAGGAACAGCGCGGCCGGCGCCAGGCCGACGGTCACCGCCCATTGCGTGCCGACCCATTGCGCCACGCGCGTGGGGCGCGAGGTCCAGCCCGCTGCGCCGAAGAAGATCAGCGCCACCGCGCCGAACGAAAGCCAGAATCCCGGCGAGAGGACGGCCCACGGATCGGCCAGCAGTACCGCGACCAGCGCCAGTGCAAGCACGCGCGAGGAAGCCGAGATGCGCCCGGCCCAGAGCGCCAGCGCCACCACCGTGACCATGTAGAAGGTGCGCTGCGCGGGCACCGCGAATCCCGCCAGCAGCGTGTAGGCGAAGGCTGCGAGGATCGCCGCCAGCGCCGCGGCCTGGCGCGAGGGCAGCGCGAGGCACAGCCGCGGGGATCGCCGCCAGCCGAATGCCACCAGCCACGCCACGAGGCCCGAGACCAGCGTCACATGCAGCCCGGAAATGCTCATCAGGTGCGTGACCCCGGTGCGGTTGAAGAGCTTCCACTGCTCCGCCGGGATCGAGCGCTGGTCGCCCACTGCCAGCGCGACGAGGATGCCGGCCGCGGGTGAGTCGCCGAGCGCCGCGCGGAAGCGCTCGCGCACCGCCTCGCGCGCCTGCTCGACGCGGTCGAGCGCGCTGTTGCGCATGCCGAGCCTGCGCGGCTCGCCACGCGGGCGCACGTAGCCGGTGGCGCCGATGCCGCGCTCGAGCAGCCAGGCCTCGTAGTCGAAGCCGTGCGGATTGAGCGTGCCGTGCGGCCGGCGCAGGCGAACGGTGAACGTCCAGCGCTCGCCGGGATGCACGCGCGAGGGGTCATCGATCACCGCGGACTGCTCCTCGGCGTACAGCGGGCTGCGGTACCAGGAGAGCAGCACCCTGGGCGGCAGCCCCTGGGCGGGCGATTCGACCTCGAACTCGAAGCGCACGCTGCGCTCCCCCACCGCGGGCAGGCTGGAGACGACGCCCACCACATCGAGGTCGCGGCCCTCGAGCTCCGCAGCCAGGCGCTCGTCCATGCGCCACTGCGCGCGGCCCGCCGCGAAGAGAAAGCCGAGCGCCACGCAGAGCAGCAGCGCGAGCGGTTTCGGCGCGCGCCACAGCGCGAGCAGGCAAACCGGAATCAGCCAGGCCCACCCGGCGGGCGGCAGCGCTGCCTGCACCTGCAAGGCCAGCACGCCGAGGGCGAAGGCGACGATTCTCCCGGTCATCCAGATGCAACGCACGGCGCGCGCCGGCGCTGACCGCGCGGGGACTTTAGCCGGCGACGCGATCCAGGTCGGGGGCTCCGGCCCGCCGGGCGGCGGGTGCGCGCAGCAGGTAGCGCTGCAGCTTGCCGGTCTCGGTGCGCGGCAGGAGGCCCGATTGGCTCGGTGCTGACGCCGGTCTACAACGGCATCGAGAACGCGCTCG
>SXGU01571538.1_pt1 | contig 10439 bp, 5 predicted proteins | sample 3174531 | NCBI WGS metagenome assembly SXGU01 (sample SAMN11356863, study PRJNA531348) | freshwater metagenome | isolation source: freshwater sample F1-140 | place: China: Fuxian Lake, Yuxi | collected 2017-12-25 | reverse complement strand
TTCGGCAAAGGTCAAACGTTTTTCTCCGGCGCGAACGGCGTGGTTGACCGCATTATCGGTGGTTGGCAGTTGCAGGGAATTTACACGTTCCAAACCGGTTTTCCGATTAGTTTCGGAACCGATCTTTTCTACAACGGCGGCGACATCAGCATTGATTCGTCAGACCGAACAACGACCAGCTGGTTTAATACGAGCGTTTTTACAACGAATGCGGTGCCGGTCAGCCATTTGCGAACGCTGCCGCTCCGATTCAGCGATGTCCGACGCGACAATCAAAACAATTTCGACTTTTCACTTTCCAAAGAAACGCGTATTCGCGAAGGAATGCGAATTCAGTTGAGGTTTGAATTAATAAACGCACTAAACGAACCGTATTTTCCCGCGCCGGTTGTTAATCCGACGGCGGCGAATTTCGGACAGGTTTCGGCAACCAGCGCCAATCAGGACAACTACGCGCGGCGCGCCCAGATTGGGATTAAGTTCCTTTTTTAAGGGAAATTCGAGTCTAAAAAGACAAATCGAAACCGGTTGGTTTTTATGACAACCGGTTTCGATTTTCGCAAATTTTAGCAGCGTTCGTTTTGATTTAGTTCTAAATAATTTGCCGGTGTGATGACAGCAATGTAATGAAATCGCGCAGCAGCAAATCAAGTTCGCATTTAGAGAATTAACATTTTTTCCAGCATCTACTCCGCTCCGAATCAGCGGAAGCGGTTGGAATATTTTCGGATTTATCGAAAACATTTTCGGCAATTTTACGCAATTTATCAAAAATCATCGGAAAGGATTTACAGGAGAGTTTTTTATGCGGTTTACCTTTGGGATTGTTTTAATTTTGGTGCTCTGTTTCGCCGCGTTCGGTCAAACGAACAAAGGCGGAATCAGCGGCGCGGTGACTGACGCTAACGGAGCATTCGTTCCGGGCGCGACCGTTACGGTGACCAACCTCGGAACTAATGAAGTGCAGACGACGACCACGTCGGACGACGGAAATTATTCGGTGCGCTCGCTCGATCCGGTCAATTACAGCGTGACGGTCGAAGCGGCGAACTTTAAGAGAGCCGTCGTCGAAAACGTCAAAGTTGACACGTCCTCGATTGCGACGGTCAACGTCGCGCTCGAAGCCGGTGCCATCGGCGAAACGGTGACGGTCGAAGCCGACACTCCGCTGCTCAATGCCGAAACGGGAACGACCGGTTCGACGATTACCGAACGCCAATTGCAGGACGTTCCGCTGCTCAATCGCAGCGTGCTCGATCTCGCCGTTACGGTCGCCAATGTTTCCGGCGACGCGGGCAGCGAAGACCCGGCAGTTACTTCCGGTCAGCCGGTTCCCGGTTTCAACTTGAGCGTCAACGGCGGACGACCGGGCAGCACGGCGATTTTGGCGGACGGCGTGAACAACACCGGCGTCGGCATCGCGCGCGCCGTCGTCAGTTTCACGCCCGAAACCGTGCAGGAATTCACCGTGCAAACGTCGGCTTATTCGGCGGAATTCGGACAAACCGGCGGCGGCACGATTAACGTGACGACCAAATCCGGCACCAACAATTTCAACGGCACCGCGCTTGTCTATCACCGCAATCCCGAATTCAACGCGCGCCCGTTCCGCATCGGCAGCGGTCCGCGACCGGCAAACAATCTGCGTTACACCAACGTTTCAATCTCAGCGGGCGGTCCGGTTTTTCTGCCGAACATCGGCGACGGCGGTCCGGCGATTTATGACGGACGAGATAAAACATTTTTCTTTTTCGCCATCGAACCGCGCTGGCGTCAGGACTTTTTGGCGCAAACCACACTTCTCGCAACCCCCGCTGAACGAGCCGGTGATTTTCGCAATCTGGTGCGCACCAACAGCGGCTTCTTGCCGACCGACATCGCGACGCGATTTAACCAGGCGTCAATCGGACAAGCGAATATTTACCAGCAATTTAATTTGGTCGGCAATCAACTCCAACCGATTGTCCTGCCGGCTTCAACAACGGCGATCACTTATCAGTTCTGTCAATTCGGTTACACCGGACCGAATCGCGTCGTGACCAATGGCGTGGCGCAGCCGTATTGTTTCAGCACCGCCGCCCAGCCGTATGTGCCGAATCCGTCGCTGAATGTGATTCCGCAGGGATTTCTCGATCCGACCGCCCAGAGAATTTTGGAGTTTCTGCCGAGCGGCGGCGACTATTTTGTTGACGATACCGGTTTAGTGCGCAACGCCGTCATCAATCGTTTCGTGCGGCAGGATGAAACGCGCTACACGTTCAAAATTGATCACAATTTCACCAGCAAAAACAAAGCGAATTTTCGCTACACGCTGACGCCCGCTGTTGGCGTTCGCGGTTTCGGCAGTGAAGTAAACGGCAACAGCGCCGCATACAGCGACGCTTCGCAGTATTTGTTTGCCGACAATCATATTTTCTCGTCAAATATCGTTAACGATTTGCGTCTCAATTACACGCGCGGCGTTTTCAGCGAAGATTTTTCGCCGGAATTTTCAATTAACGGCGGGCGAAATTTAGCGACCGAACTCGGTTTGCCGAGCTTGACCAACGGCGGCATTCCGCTTTTCACGTACAGCGTTGATACGGGCAGCGGCTACAACGCTTTTGCCGACATCGGTTCGTCCGGTTCAACCAATAATTACAACAAGGAAGAACGCTATAACATCAACGATATCGTTTATTATAATCGCGGCAATATGACGTGGAAATTCGGCGTTGATATCAGCCACGCCAAACTCAACGTCATTCCGTTTTTCGCCGCTTCCGGCGGTCGTTATCAATTTCGTTCGGGGCAAACCAGCACGAACCGCAACAACTTAAATAACGGCGGCGGGGCAGCGGGCGGCAATCCGTTCGCCAGCCTTTTGCTCGGAACGCCCGCCGTCATTGACGTTCGTCCGCTACTGCTCGATTATAATTACACTTGGGACAGCGGCGCGGCGTTCGTGCAGAACGACTGGAAAGTGCGTCCGAATTTAACCTTAAATCTCGGTCTGCGTTATTCGCTGCAATATCCGCGCGTTGAAGACAACGATTTACAGGGCGTTTTTCGACCGGATTTAGCGCAAACTTCCGCATTGACCGAACGCCAACGGCTCGACATCGCCGCCGGACTCGGAGTGATCGCGGCAAACTCGCCGCTCGGCACGGTCATTCCGGCTTCGGTCGCCAGTCTGATTCCGACGAGCGTTTCCATTCCGGCGTTCGCTTTTGCCGGACGCGACGGTCGTTCGCGGTATATCACGCCGGTTGATTACGGCGGCATCGAGCCGCGTTTCGGTTTCGCGTGGAGTCCGAAGTTCAGCACTTTCGCCGAAAAAATGAACGCGGTGATTCGCGGCGGTTTCGGCATTTCGCACGCGCCGATTACCGGCAACAACCGCAATCCGAATCCTGATTTTGCCGCTTTTACATCGGCAACCAATACGGCAACCGGTTCGACCGGCGCGCAGAACGGCGCATTCGCCGCGCGTTTGTCGTCGAACAACGCGTTATTTCAGGGAGTTCCGCTCAGTCAGGCGCTCGGCATACCGGATAACGGCATCCTTTACGGCAACAGCATCAATATTCCCGGTTTCGCCGATTTAAACGCGACCAGCAGCGGCGCGGTTCCGTATTCGACCAACTGGAATTTGTCTGTAGCGTTCGAGCCGTTCAAAGGAACGGTCGTCGAATTCGCTTACGTCGGCAACAAAGGAACGCATCTTTATCTGCCGCTCGTTAATATCAACACGCGCAATCAGGATTTGATCGAAACGCTCGAAGCGCAGGGAATCAACACCGATACGACGTTCGCCGATCCGCTCGGACGCCGCAATCTGCTCGGCGCGGCAATCACGATTCCGCGCGGCAGCATCGGCAGTCCTTTTCTCGGTTTCAGTAATTTGAACAATTATTTCGATCCGTCGGGCAGCAGCATTCGCCACGCCGGTTATGTTGACGTGCGCCGACGCGTGCGCGGCGGTCTGACGTTTACGGCAAATTACACGTTCGCCAAATCAATTGACGACGCTTCGGACGCCAGCCCGGACACGCGCGTGCTCGAAACCGGCGTTTCCAGCGGTCAGCTTTCATTCGGCGCTGAGCGAAGATTAGATCGTTCGATTTCAACTTTTGACATCAAACACAATTTCAGCTCGACGTTTTATTACGATTTGCCGTTCGGAAAAGGCAAATCTTTGCTTAACGGACTGCCCGGTTATTTAAACGCGCTCGTCGCTGATTTTGCGATTTCCGGCGTCGTTCGACTTCAGGGCGGCGTGCCGTTTCTACCGTATATCACCGACACGAATCGTTTGGGCGGAGTTAATCGTAACGTTCGACCAAATATGGTTCCCGGCGTGCCGCTGAAAAATCCGCGTTTCGATGCAAATTGTCCGATCAGCGCGGTGTGCGAGCCGTATGTCAATCCGGCAGCGTTCGTGCGTCCGCCGCGCGGCGAACTTGGCAACGCGCCGCGCACGCTCGATATTCGCGCGCCGTTGCAGAAATATTTCGATTTTTCGATGCAGAAAAACTTCAATATGCCGTTTATCGGCAACGAAGGAAAACGCCGCATTCAATTCCGCGTTGATCTGCTGAACGCATTTAACCGCTCGAATTTCCGTTTTGCCAACACAAACAGCGGCGGTGCTGCGGGATTTACCACCGGGTTGCCGAACGAAGGAGATTTGACGGCAGCCGAATTCACTGCTTATCAGGCGGCAAATCCGGGAACGACTTTAACGCTCGCTGGAGTGAACGCTCAATTAGCGGCGGCGCGCACGGCGAACGGCGGAAGATTGCCGCTCAACTTTTTCAGCGTTCCGGTTCCCGAAGGATTTGCGAGTACAACGGTTAATTCGTTCAATCTCGGAACTCTCGAAGGAATCAAACTTTTCCGCCTTCGACAAGTCTACGATCAGAGTTTCGGTACTCTGCGCGAAGTCGGCAGTCCGCGTTATATTCAGTTTGGTTTGAAAATTTTCTTTTAATTATCCATTATAGAGAAAATTTAATCTGACAAATCGCATTTCCGGCGAGGCGTCAACGCGAAAGGCGGTTGGCTTTCAGCCAATCGCCTTTTTCACAATTTCCCAACTTTTTTGAGTTTTTTTTCAATTAAATTTCGAGCACAAACCGACTGAAAACTATGACGAACAGCGAACGGGAAGAATCAGCGAGCAGCACGCCGAATGAAAACGCGGCGCGCGAGGAAATCAGCACCGGTCAAATCTGGCAGGTCATCGGCGCGTCGAGCGCGGGAACGGTCATCGAATGGTATGACTTTTATATTTTCGGCAGTCTCGCGACGACGATTGCGCCGCTTTTTTATCCGCCGGGCAATGATGTTTTCGCGCTCGTGATGTATCTTTTGACGTTCGCCGTCGGTTTCGTCGTGCGTCCGTTCGGCGCTTTATTTTTCGGGCGCATCGGTGATTTGGTCGGACGCAAATACGCGTTTCTGGTCACGCTTCTGCTGATGGGTTTTTCGACGGCGGCGGTCGGTTTTCTGCCGACTTTCAGCCAGATCGGTTGGGCGGCGCCGATTCTTTTGATTTTAGTGCGCGTGCTGCAAGGCTTGGCGCTCGGCGGCGAATACGGCGGCGCGGTCGTTTATGTCGCCGAACACGTTCCGGACGAAAAACGCGGTTATTACACGAGCTTTATTCAAATTACGGCGTCGCTCGGTCTGCTAATTTCGCTTGCCGTTATCATCGGCATTCAGAATTCGATGTCGAAAGAAGCGTTCGCCGCCGACAGCTTTTTCGCCGGTTGGCGCATTCCTTTTGTCATCTCGATTTTTCTCGTTTTAATGTCGCTTTATATTCGGCTGAAAATGAAAGAATCGCCGATTTTCCAGCACATCAAATCGTCGGGAATGACTTCGAGCAAACCGATTGTCGATGCGTTTATGAATCCGGAAAACCGGCGGCGCGTGCTGATTTCGCTCTTCGGCGCAACTGCCGGTCAAGGCGTCGTTTGGTACACCGGACAGTTTTACGCGCTCTTTTTTATGCAGACGATTTTGCGCATCGAGCGGCTGACGGCGAGTTACATTATCGCGGCGGCGATTCTCGGAGCGATTCCGTTTTTCGTGCTGTTCGGCTGGCTTTCCGACCGCATCGGACGCAAAAAAATTATGATGGCGGGCTGTCTGCTCGCCGTGATTTTTTATTTGCCGCTTTATTACGGAATGGTGCATTACGCCGGAAACGACGTGCGCGCGATTGAATCAACACCCGATCCGGTGACGAAAGAGCCGAAACTTTCGCCCGTAACTTACACGAACGATGCAAATTCTGCCGCGCCGGTTCACACGCCGGTCGGCGAAGCGAAAAATCCGAACGTCGCGATGCTGATTTTTCTGGTTTTCATTCAAGTTCTTTTCGTGACGATGGTTTACGCGCCGATTGCCGCTTATCTCGTTGAAGCGTTTCCGGCAAAAGTGCGTTATACGTCAATGTCTTTGCCGTATCACATCGGCAACGGCGTTTTCGGCGGATTGCTGCCGACCATCGGTTTGATCGCCTGCGCGTGGACGGGAAATATTTACGCCGGTTTGATTTACCCGATGATCGTAGCGGCGATTACATTCGTCGTCGGCTCGATTTATTTGAAAGAAACGCATCATCACCGAATGTGGGATGAATTTGATCATCCGGCGGCAAAATAACTTTTTAGGCGAACTGCGAAAAATCATTTCGGCGCGTAAAAATATTGACTTCACCAACGCCATCGGATAATTTGAAAAAAAGTTTTCCAAATTTCAGCGCGGAGGTTTTTTGTGATTAAACACAAAAGCATTGTTCGTTGGTTAAATTTTGCAGCGTTTTTCGCGTTTTTTTTCCTACACAGTTTCGGCGCGGAGGCGAAAAATCGCGTCGCACACGCCGATTTCTGTCGTTCGCTTGACTATCAAAAAGCTGACGTTTCGCGCGGCGATTTGATACGAAGCGAAATTGCCAAAGCTAATTGGAAAAGCGGTTTGCGCGAAGAAATTGCCGACAAATATCGTCTGCGCTACGAACGCTGGAAAAAAGAATTGCTCGCCACGGAATTCGGGCGCATGGAATGGAAAGATTTCGCCGAAAACGCTAATTTCAGTTTGACCGTAAAAATCAGCGACGATGAAGGTCAGGGCGCGGGAACGAGCGAATATTTGTGGGATGAAAACGGAAATTTAATCGGCGCGACGATTATTCTCGGCGCGAAAATTGATCGCGGCTACCCGAATCCGATTTATTTTCCGGTCGTCAATTCGCTGTCAGTCAAAAAACCGACGCACAAAATCAGCGAAAACATTCTCGCCGCCGCCAAGTTCGCGCACGAATTCGGACACGTCAAACAAACGGCGAAAACCGGCGCGGTGATTTTCCGGCGGCAAAACGAATTGATTGCCGAATACAACGACATTTTTCGCGCCGGTAATTTCGATTTGCAAAACGCACGGCTGATTACGGTCGCCGAAAATCTGGGCGGAACGCCGGTGGAAATCTGGGAAAATCGCGAATATTGGGGCGAAGCAAACGCGATGAGTTTCTTGCTCGAACGAATCGAGAACGAAAAACTTTTCTGCTCGGTAATTGATAAAATCGAACGCAACGTTAAATCTTTTGCCGGCAGCTATCAAGACCGATTTTTAGAAATTATCGAAACTTCGCCAAACTGTCGCGATTGATAAAAATTCAATTTTTTATAAAGTTTCGCGCGTATCATTTGCGACGATTTTTGTAATCTTGAAATTCTCGGCAAAAACGCTTTATTTGTGAAGTTAAAAGATTGATTGGTCAAACCAATTTATCGCTTGCCGTCGCGCGCGAATAACTGTATATTTTTCAGTACAAATTCCGTAATTTTTCAGCCAAAACAATTTTTTGAAAATTTTTGTCGCTCAATCATTGCAAGCGGTTAACCGCTTTTCCAGAATTGGCGCGCCAAGCTAAAAATCATCTTTTCAGCGGAGAATAAAATATGAACAATTTCAGAGCGTCTTTGGTCGCAGCGTGCGCTTTTTTTGCGCTTTTCGGTATTTCCTGTCAGCCGCCGACCAATACTTCAAACGGTACGGCGGTTAATTCGGCAAACGGCGCGGGAAACGGAAATTCCGGCACGGCGGCAACAACAACTGGCAATTATAAATTGGCGTTTGTCACAAACAACGCGTCGGATTACTGGACGATTGCCCGCAAAGGCGTGGAAAAAGCCGACGGCGAAATGAACAACGTGACAGTCGAATTCAAACTTCCCGGCGAAGGAACCGCCGCCGAACAAAAACGCATTATTGACGATCTGGTTTCGACCGGCGTTCAGGGAATTGCGATGTCGCCGGTTGATCCGGACAATCAAACGCAGCTGATTAACGACACGGCGAAAAGGACGCTCGTCATCACGCAGGATTCCGACGCGCCGACGAGCGAACGCGCGCTGTATATCGGCACGGACAACGTCGCCGCCGGTCGTCAAGCCGGACAGTTGATTAAAGAAGCGCTGCCGAACGGCGGAAAAATTATGCTGTTCGTCGGCAAATCCGACGCGCGCAACGCCGCTGAACGCGCGCAGGGAATTAAGGAAGCGCTAAACGGCTCGAACATCGAAATTCTCGATACGCGAACCGACGACACCGACCGCGCGCGCGCCAAATCAAACGCAGCGGACACGCTGGTCAAACATCCGGACATCGCCGCGCTCGTCGGTTTATGGAGCTACAACGGTCCGGCGATTTTAGGCGCTGTCAAAGACGCGGGAAAATCCGGACAAGTTAAAATCATCTGTTTCGACGAAGAAGACGAAACTTTGGCGGGCGTCAAAGACGGTTCGATTTTCGCGACGGTCGTGCAGCAGCCGTACGAATTCGGTTATCAATCGGTAAAAATGATGGCGCAGATTCTGGGCGGTGACAAATCGGCGATTCCGGCGAGCAAACAAATCAACGTGCCGACGCTGATTATCAAACAATCGGACGTTGACGCGTTTCAACAAAAAATCAACGGACTGCGCGGCAGATAATCAGTTCTTTTTTAGTTTTTTTATATGAAATACGCTTTGATTTTTTGGGTGCTGACTTTTTTTGTGGCGATGAGCGAAATTAACGCGCAAAACGCGCCGATTGCTTTGTGGGAGAGCGGCGCGCCGAATGCGAACGGCAAAGAAGCGATTGATACGCCGACGCTGACGCCGTTTCTCGCCGCGAAGGAAACGGCGACCGGCGCGGCGATTATCGTTTTGCCAGGCGGCGGTTATTCGCATTTATCGGAAGTCAAAGAAGGCAGCGATGTCGCCAAATGGTTGAATTCATTGGGAATTTCGGCGTTCGTTGTGAAATATCGTTTGGGAATGAAATATCACGAGCCGAATCAACTGCTCGACGCGGCGCGCGCAGTGCGGACGGTTCGCGCTCGCGCCAAAGAATGGAATTTAGACGAAAAGCGCGTCGGAATTCTCGGATTTTCGGCGGGCGGGCATCTCGCTTCGACGCTCGCGACGCATTACGATGCGGGCAATCCGAACGCGGCTGATTCAATCGAAAAAATGAGTTCGCGACCTGATGTGCAGATTTTGATTTATCCGGTCGTCACGATGGGCGAATTCACGCACGCCGGTTCAAAAAAGAATCTTTTGGGCGAAAATCCGACCGTCGAACAAATCAAAAAATATTCCAACGAGTTGCAGGTGACGAAAGACACGCCGCCCGCGTTTTTGGTGCATACGATGACCGACAAAGCCGTGCCGATTGAAAATTCGCTGCAATACATCGCCGCGCTGCGCAAAAACGGCGTCGCGTTTGAACTTCATTCGTACGAACAAGGTCCGCACGGCTTCGGACTCGCGCCGACGAATCCGATTCTGGCGAGCTGGGCGGCACGATGCGCCGATTGGTTGGGCATTCACGGTTTCACAAAGGCGGCAACGGCTAAATGAATTTGGGAAAATGGAACCACAAATTTACACAGATAGACACGGATTAGAAACGACGGAAACCGTAAAAATTAGAACAATTCAAAATGTCTTAAATCTGAAAAATCTGTGTTTATCTGTGTAAATCTGTGGTTCCAAAATATTTTTAACATCGCCTGGAAGAATTTTATGAAATCAATCAAATCAAAATTCGCGTTTGTGTGCTGTTTTGTTTTGCTGTCGCAAATGTTTGTTCCGGCGATCTCGGCACAATCAAAAACTGACAAATCATTGAAAAAGAAGCGCTTGAACGTTCTGTTTATCGCCTCGGACGATTTGCGACCGGAAATTAAGGCTTACGGGAATTCGCTGATTCAGACGCCGAATATTGATCGCATCGCTAAACGCGGCACGAAATTTAACAAAGCTTACACGCAATATCCGCTGTGCAACCCGTCGCGGACGGCGCTTTTGACCGGACGCTATCCGACTCAGACGAAGATTTACAACAGCAACGATTATTTCAGAAAAAAATTTCCCGATTGGGTGACGCTGCCGCAGTAT
>SXGU01517888.1_pt1 | contig 10439 bp, 8 predicted proteins | sample 3174531 | NCBI WGS metagenome assembly SXGU01 (sample SAMN11356863, study PRJNA531348) | freshwater metagenome | isolation source: freshwater sample F1-140 | place: China: Fuxian Lake, Yuxi | collected 2017-12-25 | reverse complement strand
TTCGTAACCGGTTGTGCCATTTATTTGACCTGCAAAAAACAAACCACTAACGGCTTTAGTTTCCAGTGATCGCTTTAAACCACGCGGGTCATAGTAATCGTATTCAATGGCATAACCAGGACGCAAGATATGCGCTTGCTCTAGGCCTCTAACCGATCTAACCAAAGCCAACTGAATATCAAAAGGCAAACTAGTAGAGATGCCATTTGGGTAAATTTCATTGGTGCTTAAACCCTCGGGCTCTAAAAATAGCTGATGCGATTCTTTATCGGCGAATCGGTGTATTTTGTCTTCCACACTGGGGCAGTATCGCGGCCCCACGCCCTCTATCACGCCGGTATACATAGGCGACCGGTCCAAACCACTGCGGATAATCTCGTGTGTGCGTTCGTTGGTATGGGTAATCCAGCAGGGCAGTTGCGCAGGGTGCTGGGCGGCATTACCTAAGAAGGAAAATACCGGCACCGGGTCATCACCAGGCTGTATGGTCATGACCGAGTAATTTATGGTGCGACCGTCTATCCTTGGCGGCGTGCCCGTTTTTAGACGGCCGGCAGGCAGGCCAATTTCGCGTAAACGCGCAGCCAAAGAAATAGACGGCGGATCGCCAGCACGACCCGCGCTGTAACTTTGCATACCAACGTGCACCAAACCACCTAAGAAAGTACCAGCGGTTAGCACCACGGCTTGCGAATTAAAGCGCAAGCCGATTTGTGTAACGACACCCACAGCGCGGTCGCCCTGCAAAATAATGTCGTCCACCGCCTGCTGAAACAGCCAAAGATTGGGCTGATTTTCTAAACGACGCCTGATGGCGGCTTTATATAAAACCCGATCAGCCTGCGCCCGGGTTGCCCTAACGGCAGGCCCTTTACTGGAATTCAATATACGAAACTGTATACCGCCTTCATCGGTAGCGGCAGCCATGGCGCCACCTAGGGCGTCTATCTCTTTAACCAAATGGCCTTTACCAATGCCACCTATGCTGGGATTGCATGACATTTGCCCCAAGGTTTCAATATTGTGTGTAAGCAATAAGGTTTTTTGCCCCATGCGCGCGCTGGCCAGGGCTGCCTCGGTGCCCGCGTGACCGCCGCCTACAACAATAACATCAAAATTATCTGGGAAATTCATTTAAATTTTCATAACTTTCAATGGCTTAGTAAAGCTGATGTTACACACCGCAGCACGCTGTTAACGGCCTTACATAAAAGTTGAATTTTACTTTAATAGCCATCAATAGTCATGCAAAAGCGGCTTTTTTAGGGGATGGAAAACGGCTTAAATGCAAAAATTTGCCCATTTACACTGCTGTAATAATTTATTAACCAGTCTTAGTTACAGTGTGGGTGTTAAAAAATCTAGAGCAAATTGCCTTAAACTGCTTTATCATGTCACGTGGAACTGTATAGTTTAGCAACAACACTTTTATTAATTAAGACGGAGTACCAAATGAAAAAATTAAATATTCTTTTAGTAGCATTGCTTGGCCTTACTGCAGTTTCTGCACACGCTAGCGTTGCCAATGCAGAAAAATTAATTATGATCTACACTACCCAAGCCAAAGCCGCTAACCCAGAATACGCCGGTCCCACTGTAGCCGATGGTAAATTCTTCTTTAACCGTAAAGTTAAATTGGGCAACGGCAAAGAAATGGCTTGCGCCTCATGCCACACAACCAATCCAGCAGATAACGGCAAACACGCTAGCACGCATAAAGTGATTCAGCCTCTGTCTCCTGCGGTAAACCCAAAACGCTTTGCTGACTTCGAAAAAGTGGAAGCTAAATTTACCCAACATTGCACTGACATCATTGGTAGCGACTGTACTGCAGCCGAAAAAGCCAGCTACATCACTTATGTATTAACGGAAAAAACACCTAGCGCGAAAAAATAATTCAGCGAATCTTCTAGGCCGGCGATGACACCGGCCAATAAAAAAGCAGTGTTTCACGTGAAACACTGCTTTTTTTACACCTCAAGCAATGGCATCGTATCGATGTGTCGCGTCTTATTTACCTATGCAAAATTTACTGAATATTTCACCCAATAAATCATCTGGGGTAAATTCCCCCGTAATGCTAGCGAGCGCATTTTGTGCCAGACTTAATTCTTCCGCCACCAATTCTGCAGCCTGCATTTGCGCGCCGGCTTGTTGTAAATGAACCCGCACCCTAAGCAACGCGTCCAAATGCCGCGCCCTGGCCATAAAAATACCTTCCGAATTATTTTGATAGCCCGCCAACTCCAGCAAATGGCTTTTTAATAACTCCATGCCGGCGCCGGTTTTTGCTGACAAATAAACATGCACCGCCCCATTTATTTGTTTAAGCGCAGGCAACTCATGGGCTACATCAATTTTGTTATGTACCCATATTTTATGTATTGCTTGCGGCAAGCGCGCTAAAATCGATTTTTCTGTTTCGGTAATACCATGTGCTGCGTCCACTAATAATAATGCGATATTCGCGCTTTCTGTGGCTCGCCATGTTCGTGCTATGCCAAATTTTTCCACTTCATCTTCTGTATCGCGCAAACCAGCCGTGTCTATCACATGCAAGGGCACACCGTTTATTTGTATGGCATTTTTAATGGTGTCGCGCGTGGTTCCGGCAATCGAGGTCACGATCGCAATGTCCTCACCAGCCAATTGATTCATCAAGCTGGATTTGCCGACATTGGGCTGCCCAACTAAAACCACATTAATGCCTTCACGCAATAAACTGCCTTGTTTGGCCTTGGCAAATACGGTATTTAATTCAGCCGTAATGACGGCTAATTTTTCTGCTACTCGGCCTTGGGTAATGAAATCGATTTCCTCTTCGGGAAAATCCAAACAAGCTTCAACAAACATGCGCAAATCAATTAGCTTTAACAACAAAGCGTTGATGCTCATGGAAAACTCGCCGGATAAAGAACGCACTGCACTTCTTGCCGCTTCGCTGGTAGCTGCATTAATTAAATCGGCCACTGCCTCGGCTTGGGCTAAATCGATTTTTTCATTTAAATACGCACGCCGAGTAAATTCACCCGGTTCCGCCTGGCGTGCCCCTAAGGCAATGCAACGCGCTAACAACAGCTGCATAAGGGCCGTGCCCCCGTGCGCCTGTAATTCCAGCACGTCTTCACCGGTATACGAATGGGGATTGGCATAGAAAATCGCAATGCCTCGATCAATTAATTCGCCGTTATCCTGCCTAAAATCAAGGTAAGCGGCATGCCGCGGGACAGGACAATGGCCTAATATGCCCTTAGCGATTAAGCTGGCGTTTGGCCCAGAAACCCTCACCACACCAATACCGCCGGCACCACCGGCCGTGGCGATAGCAGCAATGGTGTCGCTTAAGTTAGTGTTTGCCACCTGATTTTTTTAGCAAGGCAGCGGCATGAATGGATTTATTAACATACCATTGTTGCCATATTGAGATGATGTTGTTGACTACCCAGTACAACACCAAGCCGGCAGGGAAGAAGAAGAAGAAAACACTAAATACCACCGGCATCCATGTCATGACTTTGGCTTGAATGGGATCAGTAGGCTTAGGATTAAGCTTGGTTTGTACAATCATGGACAAGCCCATGATGATGGGTAATATGTAATAAGGATCGATCGCCGATAAGTCTTGAATCCAGCCAAAGAAAGGCGCATGGCGTAATTCTACTGAACCCAACAACATCCAATACAGGGAAATAAATACCGGGATTTGTATCAATATGGGCAAGCAACCGCTCATGGGGTTGATTTTTTCAGTTCGATAAATGTCCATCATGGCCATTTGCATTTTCTGCCTATCATCACCAAACTTTTGTTTTAAGGCTTCTAAGCGTGGCGCCAATTCCCGCATTTGTGCCATGGAGCGGTAGCTTTTTGCCGACAAGGGATAAAAAGCCGCTTTAATTAACAAGGTCAACAGAATGATGGCCACGCCCCAGTTATTAACCAAGGCATGAATTTTTGCTAGCACCCAAAATAAAGGCGCGGCCACGATGGTTAACATGCCGTAATCCACGGTGTACTCTAAGCCGGGTGCTGCCGCGATTAAATCTTTCTTAATTTGCGGGCCGGCAAACAAGCTTGCTGGCACCACTAAACTGGCCCCTGGCGCGATGTTGTCTAGCGTGCTTTTTGTACCTATTCTGTACATGTGCTCATTCAATTTTTCTGTATAAAATTCGCGCGCCAAGCCATCCTTAGGAATCCAAGCACCAACAAAATAATGTTGCAACAAACCCACCCAACCGTCGCTAGCGCTTAGCTTAAGTGGCGCTTTTTCCATGTCTGAAAAAGACATCTTTTTAAATTTTGTCGCTTCGGTGTAATAAGAACCACCGGTAAAGGTAGGCATTAAAGCTGAGCCTTGGTTGGATTGGTTGTCGTGCACGATTTGATAGTAAACCGTAGGTGAGATGGCGCCTGCCGTGTTGTTGTGTATTTCATAATTAACGTCTATGGCATACTTGTTTCTGTGGAAAGTATAAATTTTATCCACATTGACCCCATTGCTTACCCAACTTAAGCGCACCTCTAACTTATCTTGCCCTTCTTGTAGCTGGTAGCTGGTCGCGGCAGTGGCAAACAAGGCTTGATGTGTAGGTAAATCGGTGCCCAATAAACCCGATTGCGCAACATAGGTCATGGGCTTGGCGGCGTCATCTAATAGAACGAAATTGGATTCATCGTTATCGGCCGCACGGTGTTTGAGCAATTCCAATTTGCGTAAATCACCCCCGGTGGTTTCAATCTCTGCCTTATATAGATCGGTTGTCACACTTATACGCTGTGCTGCCTGTAACTTGTAATCCCCCACTATAGCCTCGCTTGTTGGCGTAGTTTGTTGATTGGCTTGAACAGGTTGATCACTACTGCTTACAGTTTGCTGCGCCACGGCAATGGGGGCTTGTTGGCGTTGCCATGCATCCCAAAGCATTAAAATAGACATTGAAAAAATGACAAATAAAACTAATCGTCTGGTATCCATGATTGTTAGGGTTTCTTTTATTAAATTTTAAAAAGTACGTTGACCATTCAAAGGGTTTAAGGAATAGGATCATGCCCACCAGCATGCCATGGGTGACAACGCAGCAAGCGCCGCACTGCATAATAGCTGCCTTTAAATGCGCCGTATTTACTAATGGATTGCATTGCATAAGCAGAACAAGTGGGATAAAAGCGACACTGCTGACCAAAAAATGGGCTTAGCAACAACTGATAGCCACGAATTAACCACATTAAAAAATGTGCCATGCTATTCACCACTTTGTTCGCTAGGCATCAATGCCATTTTCATGTTTTATTTCCGGCCCAATAATTCGCTGATTTAATTTTACCACCAGCGTATTGAACTCTTGTTTAATCCGCTGAAAATCATTTCTTTCGAATTTCTTTTGCACGCGCAAGATTATATCGGCATGAGAAATCTCGTGTTGTTGCAAACGAAAAAGTTCGCGCAAAACACGGCGCATGTAATTTCTGCTGACGGCCAGTTTCGCTATTTTCTTACCCACCACTATGCCTATCCGAGCTCGTTGCAGATGATTAGGTTGATAATGCAGCGCCAAATATTCAGTAGAAATTCGTTTGCGGAAATTAAAAACGGATGAAAATTCATCCGTTTTAATCATTTTGGCTTTTTTAACCAGCCTGTAGGTTTGCTTCATTATCTAAATGCCGCAATAAATTAGGTTGATTAATTTAATAGCGATAATGTGCGATGTAAAATCAGTCCAGGTGGACCGTTTAATTACAAACCTAAACGTTTACGACCTTTAGCGCGACGACGTGCGATTACAGCGCGGCCGGCTTTTGTTGCCATGCGAACTAGAAAACCGTGCGTGGTTGCACGACGTGTTTTAGATGGTTGATATGTGCGTTTCATGTATTACTCCAACAAGCAAATTGCTATAAAGGGCGCTATTAGACACGATAAGGTACTATTTTGTCAACGTTTATTTAGTTTTACTAACTTAGCAAATGCCTGTGGATAAGTTAACTTAAACGCGCTAAAATGGCTGCCTATGTTTAATAAAAATAAATACCTACAACCGAGCGCAATCCAAGCATAATTATTAAACTAAAACAATTAGTTAAGTAATTATTTGCTCGCCCAAAGGCGAAAGTAAAAAATCAAAAAGATGGAAAATTTCTGGCCCACTTGTCTGAGTCGATTTGAACAAGAGTTGTCTAAGCAACAATTCAACACTTGGATTAAACCACTCTTTGCTGAAGTCAACGGCAATGTGCTGAGACTGGTTGCGCCCAATCGCTTTGTTTTACAGTGGGTAAAAGAGCGGTTTAATAAAAAAATAGAGCAATTTGCCCGCGAACTGCAATTAAATAATATAAAAATTGATTTTGTTATTGCAAACATTGAGTCTGAGCCAGACGATAAGCCAAACGAGGCGATTAAGGGCACCATCAAAACCGAACTTAATGCCATAGCCAATAGCAAAACCCTTGCTAAACCTGCAACCAAAAAAACAACAGATACGTCAAAAATACCTTCTGGCTTAAACAGTGCATTCAATTTTGACAATTACGTCACCGGTCGAGCCAATCAATTAGCTAGAGCAGCAGCCATTCAAGTGGCGGAAAATCCTGGTGCGGCATATAACCCATTGTTTATTTACGGTGGCGTGGGTTTAGGCAAAACACATTTACTGCAAGCCATAGGCAATGAATTAAAAAAGCACAATCCCGAAGCCAAAATTCGTTATTTGCACGCAGAACGTTATGTGAGTGATGTGGTTAAAGCTTATGAGCATAAAGCATTTGATGAATTTAAACGCCAATACCATTCACTGGATTTGCTTTTAATTGATGATATTCAGTTTTTTGCCAAAAAAGCCCGCACCCAAGAAGAATTTTTCTATGCTTTTAATTCTTTAATAGAAGCAAAAAAACAAATAGTGATCACTTGTGATACCTATCCAAAAGAAATCATGGATGTGGATGAGCGCCTAAGAACGCGTTTTAGTTGGGGACTCACGGTTGCGGTTGAGCCGCCAGAACTAGAAATGCGCGTGGCGATTTTGTTAAAGAAGGCAGAAGCCGTCAATTTAACCCTGCCCGAAGAGGTAGCGTTTTTTATTGCAAAACAAATACGATCTAGCGTTCGTGAATTAGAAGGTGCTTTAAATCGAATTATCGCAATGGCAAAATTTACCGGTCATAGCATAGACGTGCATTTAGCAAAAGATGCCCTTCGTGATTTAATAGCCGTACGCGGTCGGCAAGTCACCATGGAAAACATACAAAAAACCGTGGCCGATTACTACAAAATAAAAGTGGCTGAAATGTACAGTAAAAAACGTACGCGTAATTTTGCCCGGCCGAGGCAAATTGCCATGGCTTTGTCGCGTGAACTCACCAATCACAGCTTTCCTGAAATCGGCGAAGCCTTCGGTGGAAGACACCATACAACGGTCATGCACGCTTGCGATGAAATTGATTTACTAAGAAAAAATGACCCTTCGTTTACTCGGGATATTGGTTTTCTAATTCAAGTTATTCGAGATTAATTTTTGTAAAGCTATGAAAAAACTGTGGACAAATTGCGAGTAAGAATCCCTATATGCCATAGGCGATTTTTAATCAACAAATTACCCACAATAGAATATGGTAAAACTAAGGATGTTTTTATTAAATTAATAACTTGATTTATTTAATAAAAACGCTGTTATCCACAAAAAAGTACACTATTATTATTGTTATTATTTATATATATTATTTATGTTATAAAGATGAATATACAAATCAACCGTGAAACCCTGTTAAAGCCTTTAACATCCGTCACTAGCATAGTTGAAAAAAGGCACACTCTGCCCATACTGTCTAATTTATTATTAGAAGCAAAACAAAATAAAATTCACTTAACGGCTACCGATTTGGAAATGCAAATATCCCTAACGGTAGACAGTGCAACTAGTGGTGATTTTTCAACAACCATTTCTGCAAAAAAATTATTGGATATCTGCCGATCTTTACCGGATAACGCCGATATCAATATGACGACCAATGAAAGCCGTATTACATTAAAAGCGGGTAAAAGTAGATTTAATTTACAAACCCTGCCAGCGGCTGACTACCCGGTTATGACCAAGACGCAAGGTAGCACCACCTTGCTGGTTTTAGCACAACGTGAATTAAAAGATTTGTTAAAACAAGTGGAATTTGCTATGGCGCAACAAGACATTCGTTATTATTTGAATGGTTTGTTGTTTGAAATTGCAGCAAATAAATTAAATATAGTGGGTACAGATGGCCATAGATTGAGTTTTACTTCAACTGAATTAAAACAAAATTATGAAAAACAAGACGTCATCCTACCAAGAAAAACCGTGGTTGAATTAATAAAACTACTCGATGATAGCAATGATGACGTGCAAATAGAATTGGCTAGCAATCAAGTTAATTTCAGTTTCAGTAATTTAAAACTCATATCTAAAGTAATCGATGGAAAATTCCCAGATTACAACCGTGTTATTCCTGTTGGCCATCAAAATACATTTAGTATAGAAAGACTGCATGTATTATTAGCTATGCAGCGTGCATCCATTTTATCCAATGAAAAATACCGCGGTATTCGCATGGTATTAAGTAACAATAATTTAAAATTAATCAGCACCAATAGCGACCAAGAAGAAGCGGAAGAGGAATTGGAAATTAACTACAGTGGGGATGCATTGGATATAGGGTTTAATGTGACGTATTTGATTGATGTCTTGAACAACACCAATAGCGACCAAGCTAATTTTTCTTTTGCAGATGCGAATAGCAGTTGTTTAATTACCATACCTAACAACCCCAATTATAAATACGTAGTTATGCCTATGCGCATTTAGTAAACACTTATGTTTCACGTGAAACAAAATTAACAGTATTAAATTAACAACATTTAAATAAAGAAAACGAGCATGGCTGAAAATAAAAAAGATATTCCAGATTACGATTCTTCCAGTATTAAAATCTTAGAAGGCTTGGATGCAGTACGTAAACGCCCTGGTATGTACATAGGGGATACATCCGATGGCTCAGGTTTACACCACATGGTATTTGAAGTTTTAGATAATGCCATCGATGAAGCGTTAGCTGGACATTGTAATGAAATTAAAGTCACCATACATTTAGACAATTCCATTAGTGTTACCGATAACGGTAGGGGTATTCCAACCGACATTAAAGACGATGACATTAAGGCGGTTAAACGTTCGGCAGCTGAAATTGTAATGACCGAGTTGCACGCCGGCGGTAAATTTGACCAAAATTCTTACAAAGTTTCAGGGGGCCTTCATGGCGTGGGTGTGTCTGTAGTGAACGCCTTGTCAGATTGGTTACGCTTAAAAATTTACCGTAATGGTGAAATTCATCAAATGGAATTTCAGCGCGGTGTGGCTATGGCGCCATTAGCGGTGATGGGTAAAACAGAAAAACGTGGTACGGAAGTGCATTTTCTGGCCTCGGTAGAAACTTTTGTTTTGGTGGAATACCACTTTGATATCTTGGCAAAACGCATCCGTGAGCTGTCTTTCTTAAACAATGGTGTGAAAATAGAATTAATCGATCAGCGTAGCGGTAAGAGCGAAAACTTTGCTTACTCAGGCGGTATCAAAGGTTTCGTGGAATACATGAATAGAACAAAATCGGTACTACACCCCAAAACATTTTATGCCACCGGTGAAAAAGAGGGCATGACCATAGAAGTGGCGATGCAATGGAACGATTCCTACAGTGAAACCGTACAATGTTTTACCAACAACATACCGCAGCGGGACGGCGGAACGCATTTAACGGGCTTGCGTACCGCAATGACGCGCACTTTAAATCAATACATAGAGCAAACGGAAATGGCCAAAAAGGCCAAGGTTGAAACCACGGGTGACGACATGCGTGAGGGCTTGTGTTGCGTGTTGTCGGTTAAGGTGCCGGATCCTAAGTTTTCTTCACAAACAAAAGATAAATTGGTTTCATCGGAAGTGCAACCCGTTGTTTCCGAAGTGGTGGCAGCAAAATTAGCGGATTTTTTACAAGAAAATCCAGCCGATGCCAAAATTATCGTAGGAAAGATAGTGGATGCTGCTCGGGCGAGAGAAGCCGCGCGTAAAGCTCGGGAAATTACCCGCCGTAAAGGTGTCATGGATACCATGGGCTTGCCGGGTAAGTTGGCTGATTGTCAGGAACGCGATCCGGCAAAATGTGAAATATACTTAGTCGAGGGTGACTCTGCTGGCGGATCAGCCAAACAAGGCCGCGATCGTAAATTCCAAGCGATATTGCCGTTAAAAGGTAAAATTTTAAATGTGGAAAAAGCCAGATTTGATAAATTAATAGGCTCACAAGAAATTGCAACGTTAATCACCGCCTTGGGAACCAGCATAGGAAAAGCAGATTTCAATGTGGAAAAATTGCGTTACCACCGCATTATTATCATGACCGATGCCGAT
>SXGU01480910.1_pt1 | contig 10439 bp, 8 predicted proteins | sample 3174531 | NCBI WGS metagenome assembly SXGU01 (sample SAMN11356863, study PRJNA531348) | freshwater metagenome | isolation source: freshwater sample F1-140 | place: China: Fuxian Lake, Yuxi | collected 2017-12-25 | reverse complement strand
GGCCCGTGCCGGGCTTCGTCGGCGCCTTAGCGCAGCAGCCCAGAGCAGGGGTGACCTGCCCCGGCAAGCCGCGCATCCTGCTCGAACCGCCTGAGAACCACGCCGAGCACTGCCTCGTCGTGGCGGTCTACGGCGTGCTCTTGAGCCCGTTCTACCGGGCCGACCCGACGACGGTGTTTCTGGCGGCACTCGCGCATCACTTCCACAACGCTGCGATGCCCGATGCCGGCTTCACCGGCGAGATGCTGCTCGGCGACCATCTCTGGCCGATCGTCGCGCGCTGCTCGGAATGGGCGTTGGACGAACTCGAAGAGCCGCTGCGTGAGACCGTGCGCTCCGCCCGCGCGGTGCTGCCCGACGACGCGACCGCGGAGGGCCGCGCCTTCCACGCCGCCGACTCGATCGACCGCGTCTTGCAGATCGCCCAGCACCTGCGGGCGGCCTCGCTCACCATGGACACGGTGCTCGGCGAGATGGAACTGGTCCATGCCGGACCGGTGAAGGCTTTCCAGGATCGCGTGCTGACCGATATGCGGATTCCGTGACACAGCACGCGCTCCGGCTGACCCAGCCATGATCCAAACTCTATGATTCCTTGCGACCTGCTCTCCCCCGAGACCGGCCATCCGCTGAAGGCCGACGGCGCGCACGCCCTGCGCGACGTCGAGTCCGGCCAGCGTTGGCCGGTGATCGACGGCATTCCGTATCTGCGCACCGGCCGCGCGCGGCTGGTCGAGGTCATGCTCGAAGCCCTCGACGCCGGCCGCGCCGACGAGGCGCTGATCCTCCTGCTCGCCGATCAGGACGATTGGTGGACCGGCCCGCCCGCCGATCCGGACGACCTGCGCCGGCTCGTCGCCGAGCGGGAAAACGTCACGCTGCGCCAAGCCGTCGATCTCCTCGGCTGGGGCCGCGTCGGCGACTACTTCGTCAACCGCTGGTCGGACCCGACCTATCTGGCGGGCCTCAGCCTGCTGGAGGCACACTGGAACGAGCCGGCTTGCGCGTTCGAGCTCGCCTGCGGCATCGGCCATTACCTGCGCGAGTTGCGCCGCCGCGGCGTCAAGGTCGCGGGCGGCGACGTGGTGTTCGCCAAGCTCTGGGTCGCCCGCCACTGGGTCGTCGGTGCGAGTGCCCAGTTCGTGTGCTTCGACGCGACCTCGCCGCACTGGCCGATCGCCGAGGCACCGGTCGATCTGGTGATCTGCAACGACGCCTTCTACTTCCTCGACGACAAGCCCGGCGTGCTCGCCTGCCTGCGCAAGACCGCGGGCGACGAGGGCTGGCTCGCGATCAGCCACATCCACAACAGCGGCCGCCCCGGCTTCTCCGCCGGCAAGGCGATCTCGTCCGCCGAAGTGGAAGAGCTGTTTCCCGACGCGCTGGTCTACGACGACGCCGAGCTGACTCGCGCTCTGGTCGAGGCCCGCGCGCCGCAGCCGCAGGAGCCCGGCCATCTCAAGACCTGCGAGGCGTTCTCGGTGGTGGCCGGCCCCGGCATGCGCCCGGCCCCGCGCGCGGTGATCGACGGCATCACCCTGCCGCCGGCCGACGCGCAACTCCACCTCAACCCGCTCTACGCGCCCGAAGACGGCGGCTTTGCCATCCGCTGGCCGTCCGAGCGCTACGAGGCGGAATACGCGACCCAAGCCACCTACCCGCTCCATTCCGCCGGCCCGAAGGCCATCGAATGGGAGGGCAAGCCCGACGCGCCCGAGGCTGAGCGGGTGCGGCGGCGCGAATACGTCGATCTGCCGGAGCGCTGGTGATGAAACCCGTCGGGTGGGGCATCGTCGGCTACGGCTGGGTCGCCCGCGACTACATGGCGCCGGGCATCCGCGCCGCCGGACACCGCCTCGTCGCGGTCGCCGATCCGGGCGAGGCATCTCGCGCGGCGGCTGAAGCGGAAGGCGCGCGGGCGCATGCCGATCTCGCGGGCCTGATCGCCGAGCCGGAGGTCGAGGCCGTCTACGTCGCGACCCCGAACCACCTCCACCGCGGCGCCGTCGAGGCTCTGTGCGCCGCCGGCAAGGCGGTTTTGTGCGAGAAGCCGATGGCGGCGACCCTCGGTGACGCCGAGGCGATGGCGGCTGCGGTGCGTAAGACCGGCGCCTTCTACGGCACCGCCTTCGACCAGCGCCATCACCCCGGCCACGCGGCGCTCCGCGCGGCGATCCGCGACGGTCGCATCGGCACCGTCACGGCGATCCGCATCGTCTACGCCTGCTGGCTCGACCGGGCCTGGACCTCCTTTCAGGGCCAGCCCAACTGGCGCATCGACCCGGCCCAGGCCGGCGGCGGCGCCCTGATGGATCTGGCGCCCCACGGCCTCGACCTCGTGGATTTTCTCCTCGGCGAGCCGATCGTCGAGATCGCGGCGATGACCCAGGCGCGCGCGCAGGACTATGCCGTCGATGACGGCGCCCTGCTGATCGGCCGCACCGCGGGCGGGGCGCTGGCCCAGCTCAACGTCGCCTACAACTGTCCGGACGCCCTGCCACGCCGCCGCCTCGAAGTGGTCGGCACGGGGGGCCTGCTGACGGCGGTCGACACGATGGGCCAGACCGCGGGCGGCTCGGTGACCTTCACAGACGGCGCGACCGGCGCGAGCGAGCCGATTGCATTCGACACGTCCGCCTCGCCGTTCCTCGAACAGGTGCGCGCCTTCGGCCGGGCGCTCCGCGAGCCCGCGGCCCGCGCCGCCTGGGACGCCGAGCGCGACCTTCACACCATGCGCCTGATCACCCACGCCTACGCGGCGGCCGGCACGCCCGCGGGCCGCGACGCGGCCTGAGGGATCGAGAGCATCGTCCCGAAAGGTGGTTGCCGGCTTTCGGAAAAAGACGATGCGGCACAAAAACATAGAGCATCGTCCCGGGTCCGGGACGATGCTCTAGGATCGGAACGGACATGACCGAGACCCTCGACCGGGACGACCGTGCCCGCCACGCGACGCTCGCCGCGCCCCGCGCCTATCGCCGCGGTGGCCCGCGCGTCATCGAAGGCCTGCCCGAGCGGCTGCCCGAGCCGGTGCGGGCCTATCTCGACGTGCTGCCCGAGGGCCGCGTCGTCGGCTTCAACCTCGCGGGGCTCGATCGCACCGGCATACCGGTCTGGTTCGTGGCCCTCTTCCTCGACGATCCGTTCTATGTCGGCGCCATGCCGTCCGGCATCGGCTACGGCGCCACCGACGACGAGGCGCTGATCGGCGCGGTCGCCGAGATCGCCGAGAACCTGATGCCCTCGGTCGCGCTGCTGCCGCGCCTGCGCGCGCGGGGTGGCGACAACGAGGACGAGCGCTCCTACCACGACCTCGTGCGGGTCCATGGCGCGGGCGCGGTGGTCGATCCGCTGACGCTCGGCCTGCCCGCCGGCTCAGCCGTGGACCGCGACACGCCGCTCGACTGGACGAAGGCCGTGCGGGCGCGCACCGGCGAATCCGTCTGGACGCCGCTCGATGTCGCCGCGACCGATTATTTCGAGCTGCGCCAGGGCTATCAGCCCTTCACCAACCTGATCACCAACGGCCTCGGCGCCGGCCCGGACGTGGAATTCGCCCTCGGACACGGCTTGCTGGAGATGCTCCAGCGCGACGGCAACGGCTTGCTGTTCCGCGCGCTGGACCAGGGCGTGATGCTCGATCTCGACGGCATCGGCCCCGAGACCCGCGCCATGCTCGATCGGCTGGAGAGCCTCGGCATCCGCGCTCTGCCGAAATTCGCCACCGACGAATTCGGCATGACCAACCTCTACGTCGTCGGCTACGACGAGGACCCGGCCCGCACGCCCGCGCCGATCGCGCTCTCGGCCTGCGGCGAGGCCTGCGACCCGGACCGCGAGCGAGCGCTGCGCAAGGCACTTCTCGAATTCCAGGCCGCGCGCGTTCGAAAAACCTTCGGGCACGGGCCGCTGGCGCTGGCCGACACGGTGGCGCCCCCCGGCTACGTCGAGGCCTTCATCCAGAAGGCGCTGCCGAGCCTCGATCTGGAGGAGAGCCGCGCCCTCCAGGCCATGCTCGCCTGGATCGACATGAAGCCCGCCGAACTGCGCGGGGTGCTGAGCGAAACCGTCTACTCGCAGCGCAGCACCAAGTCGTTCACGGAACTGCCGACGACCCCCGCCCCCGACGGCCATGCCCGTGGAAGGATCGCCCGCGAGCGGCTGGAAGAGGCCGGGTTCGACGTGCTCTACGTCGATTGCTCGCCGCCCGGCGGCGGCATCGGCGTCGTCAAGGCGATCGTGCCGGGGCTCGAGGTCGAGACCATGAGCTACTACCGCATCGGCGAGCGCAATACGAAGAAGCTGATCGAGCGCGATCATCCGCTGATCCGCTTCGGCACGCCCACCGACACGCTGCTGCCCGTGCGTCTCCCGCCGGAGGCGATCGAGCGCTTCGGCGGCCAGCCGCTGTTCGACGTGGCGCTGGCCGAAAAGATCGTCGGCTCGCATTACCCGCTCTACCGCGAGCCGGAATCGCACCACGCGCCCTTCCGCTACGAGCGCCAGGGCCGGCGCGCCGAGCGGAGGCCGGCATGACGCTGCGCTTCGCCTACAACACCAACGGCACCGCCAACCACCGCATCGAGGCCGCGATCCGCCTCATCAAGGATGCCGGCTACGACGGCGTCGCGCTGACGCTGGACATCCACCATCTCGACCCGTTCGCCGACAACTGGGTGATCGAGGCCGACCGCATCGCCAGCATCCTCGCCCGGCTCGAACTCGGCTCGGTGATCGAGACCGGGGCCCGCTTCCTGCTCGACCCCACCGCCAAGCACGAGCCGACGCTGGTGACCGCCGACGCCGCGGGCCGCGCCCGGCGGGTCGGCTTCCTCAAGCGGGCGATCGAGATCGGCAAGATTCTGAACTCGGAAGCCGTCTCGTTCTGGGCCGGCGTGCCGAAGCCCGGCGTCGATCACGGCGAGGCGCGGGGCTGGCTGATCGAGGGCCTGCGGGAAGTTGCCGACTTCGCCGCCGAGAAGGGCGTCGTCGCCGCGTTGGAGCCCGAGCCCGGCATGCTGATCGAGACGCTGGACGATTTCGCCGGCCTCGACATCCCCGGCCTGCATCTCGCCCTCGACACCGGCCACTGCCTCGTCACGCAGGAGCGCGACCCGGCCGCGGCGGTCCACGAATTCGCCGCCCGCCTCGGCACGGTGGCGATCGAGGACATGCGGCGGGGCGAGCACATCCACCTGCCCTTCGGCGAGGGCGACATGGACGTGCCGGCCGTGCTCGACGCCCTCGACGCGATCGACTTCCAGAAACTCGTCTGCGTGGAGCTGTCGCGCGATTCGCACCGGGCCGACGTGATGGTGGGCCAGGCCCTCGAATATCTCCGCACCTGCCGCCGCCCCGGCCCCGGCCTGCCCCGGCCGGACGAAACGCCCCGCGAGACCCCCGTTCCGGGACTGCCAAACCCATGAGAATCTGCTTCGTCAGCCGCCGCTACTTCCCGGCGATCTCCGGCATGAGTGTCTACGCGCAGAACCTCCTGCGCGAGGTCGCGGGCGCCGGCCACGACGTCACGATGATCTCGCAGTACCGCGGCGACGAATTCGGCACGCGGGTCTATGGCGGCGGCCCGCCGCCCGCGGTGCCGGGCGTCCACGTCATCGGCCTGGAGCAGCGCGGCGAGCAGGAAAGCGGCGATTTCGAGCGCGACATCGAGGAGATGATCGCGACCATCGAGGCCGAGCACGCGAAAAAACCGTTCGACGTGCTGCACGCGCAGTACGGCTACCCGACCGGCTGGGCCGTGCTGGTGGCCGGCAAGCGCCTCGGCCTGCCGACGGTGGTGTCGATCCAGGGCGGCGACGGCCACTGGGTCGGCTCCTGCTGCGAGACGCACCGCGTCGCGATGGTCGAGGTGCTGGCCCACGCCAACGCCCTGCTGATCGGCGGGCAATCCTTCGTCGGCGAGGTCTGCGACCGGCTCGGCTCCGACCCCGCCCGCTTCACCATCGTGCCCGGCGCCGTCGACACCGCCCGCTTCACCCCCGGCGAACGCTTCGAGGCCGAGCGCGAGGACGAGGAGCCGGTGCGCCTGCTCTATCACGGGCGCGTCGACCGCCGGAAAGGCGTGCTCGACTTCCTCGACGCCCTGGAGCGCCTGTGGGAGGCCGGCCAGCCGTTCGACGCGACCATCTCCGGCATCGGCCCCGACGTGGACGCCGCCCGCGAACGCGCGGAGGCCATCGGCTTCACCTCGCATCAGGTGCGCTTCACGGGATATGCCGATTACGACACGGTGCCGGACCTTTACCGGCAGGCCGACGTGTTCGTCTCGCCGACCTACGCGGAAGGGTTTTCCAACACGATCCTGGAGGCCATGGCCTCGGGGTTGGCCGTGGTCTCGACCCACTCGGTCGGCGTCTCGGACTGCCTGCGCGACGGCGAGAACGGCTTGCTCGTGAATCCCGGCGACGTGCCGGCGCTCGCCAAGGCTTTGGGCCGCGTGGTCGAGGACGACGATTTGCGCAACCGCCTCGCCCACGACGGGCTGGAGGAGTGCCGCCGGGTCTATTCGTGGACGGCCGTGGGCCGCCAGATCATGGACGTCTACGCCGAGGTCGCCGCGAAGGCGCCGCATACCGACTTCGCGGACGCGCTGCCCTACGATCCGTCATGCCGCTTCCGCGCCGAGCCGCACCTGCTCTGATGCCGACCGCGCTCGCCCTCTCGCCCCATCTCGACGACGCCGCCTTCTCGGCGGGCGGCACGCTGGTGCGGCTGGCAGCAGGCGGCTGGCAGGTCGTGATGGCGACGGTGTTCACGGCCTCCGTCGCCGACCCGCAGGGCTTCGCGCTGGCCTGCCAGCTCGACAAGGGGCTTTCGGCCGAGGTCGATTACATGGCCCTGCGCCGTTCCGAGGATTTTTTGGCGGCTGAGGCGCTCGGCATCGACGCCCCGATCCATCTGCCGTTCCGCGAGGCGCCGCATCGCGGCTACGCATCGGCGCCCGAACTTTTTTCCGATTTGCGCCCCGACGACAATGTCGGCCTCAACCTCGCCGACGCCTTCGAGCGGCTGATGACCGACACGCGGCCGGACCTGATCCTCGCGCCCCAGGCGGTCGGCGGCCATGTCGACCACGTCCAGGTCGTGCGCGCCTTCCGCGGCGCGCAGCCGCCGCTGCCGGTGCTGTGGTGGCGCGACTTTCCCTACACGGTGCGCGACGCCGCGCCGAAGCAGCCGCTGCGGCACCTGTTCGAGCCTTGCCCCGAGCGGAGCGTGCGCCTCGGCGCGGAGGCCGAGCGGCGCAAGGCCCAGGCCTGTGCGGCCTATGCTTCGCAGATCGGGTTCCAGTTCGGCGGGGCGGAGGGCTTGCGGACGCGGCTCGCGGCCGAGGAGGGGATCGAGCGGTTCCGGGTGCAGGGGCGGTTGCCCGAGGGGATTTTGGACTGATCCGGCTTCCGGTTGATCCATCCCGCCCTGCGCAGGTTCCCCGTCTCCCCGCACGCGGGGAGAGGGGATGCACGGGCTATCGCATGGGCAACCACACTCTGACCGACCCGCCCGCCGCCCCCAAAAGCCTCGCCGATCCCGCCGTCCTCGAAGCCCGCCGGGCCATGCTCGTCGCCCCGCACGTCGCCTCCTTGCGCGCGCTGGCCCAGCGCATCGCGACGGAGTGCGATGCTCCCGTGCCCGATCCCGATCCGCTCGACGGCGGCGTCTCGGCCCGCCTGCTGCTGCTCCTGGAAACCCCCGGCCCCTCCATCGGCCGCACCGGCTTCGTCTCGCGCGACAACGCCACCGGTACGGCGGCCAACCTGTTCCACTTCCTCGCCGAGGCCGGCATCGCGCGCGGCGACACGCTGATCTGGAACGCGATCCCCTGGGTGATCCACGCGCCCGGCGCCCGCAACCGCGCGCCCCGGCGTACCGAAGCAGCGGCGGCCGCGCCCTACTTCGCCCCGTTGCTGGCGCTGCTGCCGCGCCTCGCCGTCGTCGTGCCGGCCGGGCGCTTCGCGGCGCAGGCAGCCGCCCCCTTGGCCGAGTTGCGCCCCGACCTGCCGGTGATTCCGGTGCCGCATCCGAGCCCGACCTATGTCTGCACGTCGCCGAGCGTGCGCGAGCGCATCCGGGCGGGGCTTGGCGAGGCCGCGGCCCTTCTCGGTCGGGCGCGGTGATCGGAACCGATTCCGCTCAATCCGGGCGCAGGGCGGGTGTGCATCGTGGGTCCGCTCGCTGGCCTTTGGCCGGCGTTGACCCTAAATGCGCCGGGGCGGGCATGCAGGGCACCCGCTCGGGTCGCGACGCGCGCCGACGGCGCGGGACGGGCGATCAGCGGAGGCGTGCGCCGATCTGAGATGAATTTTGCTGGAAAGCATAAGGCGGTGGCAGAGGCCGAGCCGACCGAGGCCGCCTCGGACGGCGAGGTCGCCAAGCCAAGGGTGAAGCGCGGCCCCTATGCCTGGTTCGGCACGCTGGCGAGCATCATCCTCATCCTCGCTTCGCTGTTCGTCCTCTGGAAGCTCTCGGAAGAGATCACCTGGGCCGAGCTGCACAAGGCGTTCACCGAGGTCACCAACCGCCAGCTCGCCGAGGCCTTCGGCGCGGTCGCGGTCAGCTACCTGTTCCTCACCTGCTACGACGCCTTGGCGCTCCGCCAGCTCCGGCTGAACGTGCCCTACCGGATCACGGCGCTCGCCTCGTTCACGAGCTACGCGGTGAGCTTCACCCTCGGGTTCCCGCTCATCACCGCGGCGACGATCCGCTACTGGATCTACTCCAAGCGCGGTCTCTCGGCGGCCAAGATCGCGGCGTTGACCGTGATCGCGGGCTTCACCTTCTGGCTCGGCATGGGGGTGGTGCTGGGCCTCAGCCTCATCATCGAGGCGGGCCAGCTCGCGAGCCTCACCTTCCAGAGCATCGGCGTGAACACGAGCGTTCGGCTCAACCAGATCCTCGGCTTCGGCGCGCTGGGTTCGGTGCTCGGCTACATCGCCTGGGTCTCGGTGAAGCGGCGCTACATCACCGTGCGCCACTGGCAGCTCGAACTGCCCGGCGCCACCGTCTCGTTCAGTCAGATGCTGGTCGGCATCGGCGATGTCTGTGCCGCGGCGGCCGTGCTCTACGTCCTCCTGCCCGACGGCATGACGCTCGGCTTCACCACCTTCCTGGCGATCTACGTGCTCGCCGCGATGCTCGGCATCGCCTCGAACGCACCCGGTGGCCTCGGCGTGTTCGAGGCCACCATCCTGATCGCCCTGTCCTACCTGCCGCGCGACGAGGTGCTGGGCTCGCTGCTCCTGTTCCGCGTCTGCTACTACCTCGTGCCCTTCGTCCTGGCGCTGCTGATGCTCGGCGCCTACGAGGGCCTGTCGCGGCTCCGGCGCCACCGGGCGGCGAACGACCCGTGACGCGCGCGGGATCCTGACCGGTGGGCTTCGAGCAGCCGGCCTGGATCGGCGCCGCGGTGGCGGTCGCCGTCATCCTCAGCATCGCGGCGCTGGCCGGCCATGTCGACACCGCCCTGATCGTCTCGGCGGCGCTCGCGCTCGTCATCGGCGGGCTCGCGGGCCGCACCCGCCGCCGTGTGACGCCGCCGCCGCTCGAACTCGGCCTGCCGGCCCGCCACGCGGTGGCCGAGGCGCTGCTCGCCAACATCCCCGATCCGGTCATCCTCGTGGACCGCCGCGTCGTCGTGATGGAGGCCAACCCCGCCGCCCGCCGCCTGCTGCCGGGCTTGAAGCTGCGCCATCCGCTCTCGTTCTTCCTGCGCGCGCCCGACATCCTCGACGGCATCGAGGAGGTGTTGCGCACGGGCTCCGGTCTGACCGTCGATTACGTCGCCCGCTTGCCGACCGAGCGCGCCTTCGCGGTGCAGATCGGGGCGCTGCCGATGCCGGACGGGCCGGGCGCGGGCGAGCCCAACATCGTGCTGTTCCTGCGCGACCTCACCGAGGCGCGTCGCCTCGAGACGATGCGGGTCGATTTCGTGGCGAACGCCAGCCACGAACTGCGCACGGCGCTCTCGGCGATGCTCGGTTTCATCGAGACGCTGCAGGGCCCGGCCCGCGACGATGTCCGGGCGCGCGAGCAGTTCCTCGGGATCATGCGCACCCAGGCGCAGCGGATGACGCGGCTGATCGACGACCTGCTCTCGCTCTCGCGCATCGAGCTGCGCGAGCACGTGGCGCCGACGCAGGTGCTCGATCTCGCCCGGATCGCCCGCCAACTCGTGGAGATGCAGGCCCCGCTCGCCCGCGAGCGCGGCATCACCCTCTCGGCCGAGGCGTCCGACGCGCCGATGCTCGTGCTGGGCGAGCGCGACGAACTGCAGCGGGTGGTCGAGAACCTCGTCGAGAACGCCATGAAGTACGGCGGCAGCGGCGGGATCGTCACGGTGTCGCTCCATCGGATCGCGGCCGGCGACGGGCGACCGGATCGGATCGAGCTGCGGGCCACCGACGCCGGCCCCGGCATCGCGCCCG
>SXGU01014832.1_pt1 | contig 10439 bp, 13 predicted proteins | sample 3174531 | NCBI WGS metagenome assembly SXGU01 (sample SAMN11356863, study PRJNA531348) | freshwater metagenome | isolation source: freshwater sample F1-140 | place: China: Fuxian Lake, Yuxi | collected 2017-12-25 | reverse complement strand
GAGACGCACATGAAGGCGCTGTTTGATCGGGACATGTTGCTTCGCGCGTGGAACCAATTCTTTGATGAGTATCCACTCGTTGTCACGCCGATGCTCACGATCCCCACCCTTGAGCGTGGTTACGACGTTCGATATCCGGATGCCGGGGATCGCTTCAACGACTTCGGACGGTGGGGAATCAACCTCTCTGCAATCGGTATTCCCGCACTTGCGTTTCCCGTTGGTTCACACGCTGGCGCACCGCTCGGCGTGCAATTCATGAGCCACTCTTGGCGAGAGGACCATCTGTTCGATGCCGGGCGCGCTTTGGAAGATCGCCTAGGTGTCGTAGGGCCAATCGACCCGAAGTCGTGACGTCGAGTCCTTCGACGCATTGCTCGCAACCTCGCAGCAGGTATGCGGCTCAGTTGCGTGCGGCGTACCCGAACGCGAGCGAGGTTGCCACTGCCAACCAGAGTTGATACGGCAGCAGCGCCAACCCAAGTGGAACCGATGTTCGAAAGGCGAGGACCACGAGGGGCAGTGTGAGCATCGTCGCTGCTGTCAGGGCAAACCCCGACGCCAACAACGAATGTGGAACGTAGAAGAGATAGGCCCAGAACAAGGCGGCGGCAACGCTCAGTGCCAATGACGCAAGCCACACCACGTGCTCGGTTCTCGAGTCACGTGCCGCCACCGCCCAACCCGCTACGGCAAGCATCACGAAGTTGTATGGCCAGATGAGACCGAACACCACGTCGGGCGGTTGCCAAGGTGGTTGGCTCAGCGAGCGATACCAGCCGGCATCGGTGGAAACCCATCGCCCTGCGCCGATTGCATATGCGACAACGACAAACGTACTCAGCCCGCCAACCAGTGCTCGTGACATGGTGAGTTACGACGCCGCTGCGCCGGACGACGCGGGCGTTCGATCGCTCGTCACGGGGTTGGTGAACTGCATGACACCGTCATCCACTGCACCTTCGCGGAACATCTTTTTGTCCTTGTCGTAGTTCTGCGGGTTGATCCACGGTTCACGATCACCCTGGCTGGGCATGAGGTGCATCACACGCTGCATGTACCCCGATGAGAAACCGTCGATCCATGGTCGCCGCGGCATGTCCGTTTCGCCCGAGCGCAAGCGCGGCGTGCACTGGCGGGTTCCCGTATCACGCATGTGGTTGAGCAACCGACACACGTACGTGCAGGTGAGGTCGGCGCGCAACGTCCATGACGCGTTGATGTAGCCGAAACTGGTTGCCAGATTCGGCACATCGGAATACGACATGCCCTTGTAGGTGCGCGTCTGCGAGAAGTCGACCGGCTCGCCGTCCACCATGAACTCTGCTTCTCCCACGGTGACCAACTGCAATCCAGTTGCCGTGACGATCACATCGGCAGGGAGGTGTTGACCAGATGAGAGCAGGATTCCCGTTTCGGTGAATGTCTCAATCGTGTCGGTGACCACGGAGGCCCGGCCACTACGAATGGCAGCGAACAAGTCGGAGTTGGGCACCAAGCACAAACGTTGATCCCACGGGTTGTACTTCGGGGTGAAGTGCTTCTTGATCGGGTACCTACCGCCGAGTTCGAGTTGAATTCCGCCCAACAGGAGGTTCTTGATTTCTTCCGGCCTGGTTCGCGTGCGGTTGTACACCAATTGCTGTCGCCATGTGTTCTTGGCACGGGTGATGTTGTAGGCCAACTGTGCCGGCAGGATCTTGCGGAGGAAGTTGGCAAAGGCATCGCGATCGGGCCGCGACACCATGTAGGTGGGCGAGCGTTGCAACATGGTGACGTGCGCTGCGGTATCGGCCATCGCCGGCACCAGGGTGCCGGCCGTTGCTCCGGAGCCGATCTCCACCACGCGCTTGTCGGTGTAGTCGTGGTCATCGGGCCAGTCCTGTGGGTGCACGATGCGCCCAGTGAAGCGATCTCGCCCGCGAAACTCCGGCAGGTAGCCCGACTTGTAGGAGTAGTAACCCGCACACATGAACAGGTAGTTGCACTCGAATACGCCCTGTGAGCCGTCGCTGCCTGCGGTGTGCACGGTCCAGGTGGCGGACGCCGTCGACCATTCGGCTCGCACCACGCGTTCGCCGAATCGTATGTGGCGCTCGAGATCGTATTCGGCAACTGTTTCCTTCAGGTACTCCATGATCGACGGACCATCGGCAATCGACTTCTCCGCCTTCCATGGCTTGAACTCGTACCCGAGGGTGTGCATGTCGCTGTCGGAGCGAATGCCCGGGTATTTGAAGAGATCCCATGTGCCACCGATGTTCTCGCGACCTTCGAGGATCACAAAACTGCGGTCTGGCGATTTATCTCCTAGGTGAACGCCAGCACCAATGCCAGAGATGCCAGCACCTACCACGACGACATCGAAACGCTCAGCCCCCATGGTGCAACACTCCGATTTGCGTTGTCGACACGTTGGTCAGGCTAGGACACGTGATGCAAGTCGTTGGGCCTCGGAGCGAATCTCGGGTATCGCAGTACATTCCCACAGCGTGCCTTGGCGCAGCGGACCAATGGCGTAGATGTCGAGTGGCGCAGCTCCATCCCGGTTTCGAACGCAACCCGAGTCCGGAACCGTGTCGATTCCCTTGCCATGTGGTCCGATGCGAACGTGTCCTTGACTCGCCAACGAACGAAGTGGAGCCGTGTTGATGAGAGCGGCATCGTCGGGTCCGGTACACAGGATGATTGCGTCCCAAGGCGACTGCGCGGCAACACGTTGTGCGTCACCACGCAGTACGGTGACGAGGCCGCGGTGAATGGCGAGCCGCAACTTGTCGGCCACGTTCTGCGACATTCGGTGTCGATGCACATCCCAATATCGCCTGGCGTGTCGCAAGAAAGAGGCTTGTTGGGGCGCCGAAAATGACTGCCAGATCACTTGGGTGTGCGGACGCAGGGCCGTCAACGCAGCCTGCCAATCGGACTGGGAGCGCAACCATCGCGAAACTGCGGTGGGCGAGTCAAACTCCGTGGGCACTAACGGCAGTGTCGACTGTGCTGCGTGAATGTGTGGGAGAAATCCGTGTCGTGAAACACCGGTAACACGACATCCGCGTCTCGTCAGCGAAAGTGCCACATCCACGAAGGTGAGCCCGGTGCCGACACAGAGAACCTTGCTTTGGTCGGGAATCGTCTCCAGTGCACCAGGCACCCAGGGATCATCGAGTACCACCGGGGCCGTCAGATGCGAATACCAATCTGGCTTGAACGGTGCGGCATTGCCGAGTGCCAGCACCACGACATCGGCGAGCACGTCATGGCCTCCAACAGTGGAGACCCGGAGCGGAGAAGTGGAAATGGCGTGTGCCGAATCTCGCACATGCTGTAACGCAACGTGCGGATTCCCGTGTGTAAGACGCTGCAATTCGCTGCGTAGATAGTCGGCATAGCGATGTCGGGGTATGAAGTCCTGTGGCGAACACTCAGCCCACTTCACGAAGTGCAGTGCATCCTCGACATACGCCGACATTCGGGCAGCGGGAACGTTGAGGAGATGCTCGGAGTCGGGCGTCGAGTACGCCACGCCCTCAGCAAGGCGTTCGCGTGGCTCCACGATCGTGAGGTGCAGCGGCACGGACGCCGTTCGCGTGAGGTGAATGGCAACGAGAACTCCGGCTGCGCCGCCGCCAACGATGGAGATGTTGCGCCTCATCTGGAGGTCGCCCTAGGCGGAGGGAGTGGTCCTCAGATTGAGATTGTTGCACTGCTCGCAAATTCGTTCAGGTACGACACCCCATCGAATGAGCCAGCCAAACATGATGCATCCGAGACACACTGCGAAAGCCGATTCCAGGAATGCCGCACCCGCCAATATTGCGGCGACGATTCGCGCCGCCGTTCCAAGATCCAGCAGCCACAACATGCTCGCCGTTGCGGAGAACAACACACCGACGAATTGTGCGAATCGCTTGGGGGGACCCGCTACGAATCGATGCTGTACGGTCAGGCGCGGCGTGATGACCTTGGTGGCGAGCAACCCAAGTGGACTCAATGCGGGACCCGTGGTCACTCGAGCAACGAATCCGTAGGTGAGCGGAATGAGAATCCACGCAGCACCGGTTGCTGCAAAGGTCGCACTCATCACCACGGCACCGGCAGCAACAATGCGAGCAGAAGTTTCGTTGACCGGATGCGGGAACGGGAAGGGGTTTGGCACACCGAGACTCTACCCAAATGTTGAGTGTTTCAGTCGGGTTTACGGTGCACGGACAAGCGGGTGAACGCGAGGAACTCGACCCCGGGTTCATAGGCTCGCTGCCGTGTCAGGCGCCTTGCACGATGGAATCATCGTCGCGTTGGCGCTCGTTACCTCCTCCCTTGGTTCACTCGGCGGACTGGGTGGCGCAATCCTGCTGGTGCCGCTCCTCACGTTCGGGGACATGACCATCACGCAGGCGGCACCGCTGGGCTTGGTGAGCGTGATCGCTGGTTCGGTTGCCGCCGGTCGAGCGCAGTCCCAGGATGGCGCAGTCAACCATCGCTTCGCGGTAGTCACCGAACTTGGAGCCACGTCGGGGGCGGTCATCGGAGTGGTCCTCTCGGGCGCGGTATCGGAGGAACTCCTCACGTGGTTTCTAGCAGGGCTTGCAATCCTGGCGGCACTTGGAGGAGCGATTCGCAAGGGTGTGCGTTGGAAACCGGATGCGTCGCTGGGCGCCGACTCCGTCGGCGAACACCACGGCTCACTCTCTGGCGTGTATCGACTGCACGATCAGCACGTTCCCTACACTCCGTCACGCATGCCACTGGGCGTCGGATTGATGACGATTGCGGGGTTGGTGACTGGATTGGCCGGAGTCGGCGGCGGATTCCTCAAAACTCCGTTGTCGAGCGAAGTGATGAAGTTGCCCGCGAAGGTGGCGGCAGCAACCAGTACGTTCACCATCGGTCTCACTGCATCAATTGCACTCCTGCTCATGGCGATCGACGGACGCGTCGTTGTATCCGACGCAGCACTCGTGGTTCTCGGATCGCTCGTCGGCGGAACGATTGGTTCGCTGTTACAACGTCGACTGTCTCCACCCGTTGTTCGTCGCACCACGTCGGTGGTGCTGGTGGTGATTGCGGTGGTCATGGTTTTACGCGCATGAACCTGTCGCGCTGGACGTCGATGGCTCTCATCGCAGCCGGAGTCTCGGCAGCACTGGGAATACTTCTCGGAGGTGACATCGGTCGCGTCCTTGATGTCATAGCGCTGCTCTTGCTGGGGACTTTGCCCGCCTTACGATTGGTGATTCTTGCGGTGTCGTGGACTCGCGTGCGCGACTTCAAATTTGCGACTGCCGCCATTTCGTTGCTGCTGCTGATGATGTTGGGAACGGCGCTCGTCGTACTCTTGACGTAGCGCGATGCCCATCATTCTCAAGCAGTACTACCTGGCATGTCTGTCGCATGCGTCGTATCTCATCGGCGACGACTCGAGCGGTCGGGCGGTCGTTGTCGACCCGCAGCGAGACGTGTCGCAATACCTGCATGACGCTCGAGAGCGTGGGTTGTCCATTGAGCGAGTCATCGAGACGCACTTCCACGCAGACTTCCTGAGTGGACACCTGGAGCTTGCCACCCAGACCGGTGCCGTCATCTCCTATGGGTCTGCGGCCGCCGGCCTCACCGACTTCCCGATCGATGTCGTAACACACGGGCAGCGGTTGTCGTTGGGTGGGGTGGAACTTGAAGTAATGGAAACACCCGGTCATACTCCGGAGTCCATCTGTATCGTCGTTCGCGAAACGGCTGATGCACTCCCACATGCGGTCCTCACTGGCGACACCTTGTTCATCGGCGACGTTGGTCGCCCCGATCTCTTGTCGGCATTCGGCCGCACACAAGAGGAGATGGCTCGCAGCCTGTACCACTCATTGCGAAATCACCTCTTGACACTTCCCAATACCACCCTGGTGTATCCGGCACATGGTGCTGGCTCGGCGTGTGGCAAGAACCTGTCGACAGAGACCGTTTCCACCATCGGCGAACAGCGACGAACCAACTACGCCCTGGCTCCGATGAGCGAGGACGAGTTCGCGCAGATCGTCACCGAAGGTCAGGCGGCTGCTCCGTTGTATTTTTCGTTTGCCGCGACGCGCAACCGCGCCACACGTGCAAACCTCGACGAAGATGCAGGTCCGACGCAACTTTCGTGGAGCGAGTTCTGGGCCCATGCGTCTGCTGGGGCAGTCATCATCGACTCCCGCGAACCGGATGAGTTCGCCCGTGGGCATCTTCGTGGTTCGCGAAACGTGGGTTTGAGTGGGCGATTTGCCGAGTACGTCGGTGAAGTCGTGCGACCAGGGGAGTCGATCGTGCTGGTGTCCACGCCGGGCACCGAGACCGAGGCCAAGGTCCGCCTCGCGCGAATCGGTTACGACAAGGTTCTCGGCGTGCTCTCTGACCCTGTGCGGGCGATGTTCGAACATCCCGACGACGTGCGAATCGCATCTCGTCTCAATGCAGAGCAGCTCGAAGTCTTGCGTGGACAAATGATCGACCTCGTCGTCATCGATGTGCGTGGTCCGGGGGAGCTGGACGACGGCACCGTGACGGGATCTCGCCACATTCAACTTGCGAGTTTGTTGGAGCATGTCGGTGGATTGAATCCAGCGTCACCAACCGTCGTGTATTGCGCGGGTGGCTATCGATCCAGTATCGCTGCAAGCACCTTGCGCTCATTGGGCTTCTCGGACGTATCCGACATCATCGGTGGTTACAGCGCGTGGCGTTCGCATATGACGATGTCCGATGGCACGACACGACCCACGATTGCAATCCGCAAGTAGCGTCTCCACGTATGTCCAAGAAGGTCGTCGTGGTGTCGGGCAGCCTGCGTAGAGCATCGTTCACCACTGCGCTGTGTCGGGCAATCGTCGCCGACGCCTCCCACAATGGTGGCGTCGAGTTCGTCCTTCGTGACTACGTGCGCGATTTGCCCATCTACGACGGCGACCTCGACACCGATACGCCACCCGCGATCGTCGCCGAAATGCGACACGAGTTGAGCGAGAGCCATGCCGTGCTCATCGGCACCCCTGAGTACAACTACAACATTCCCGGCGGGCTGAAGAACTTCATCGACTGGGCATCGCGCCCGTTCGCCAAGCACTCGCTGATCGGCCGCCGGATGGGCGTGTTCGGTTGTGCGCCGGGCGACCGCGGCGGAAAGGCCTCCGTGGAGTACTTGCGCACGATGATTCCGTTGTTCGGTGCCACACTGATCGGGCCGGAATTGCTGTTCCCCAAGATCAACACGCTGATCGCGGGCGACGGCAGCGTGGATGTGAGCGTGATGCGGCCGCTGTCCGAATTGGCGCGCGAACTCGCCAGCTGACGCGGGCCCGGCGCGCGAACCTTCGAGTGGCGCTCGTCCGGCGCGCGAGCCTGCCGCTTGCGGCTACGACAAACTGCTGCTGAGCAAGCGCAGAAACTCGCTGCGCGTCGGCTCGTGTTCGAAGGCGCCACAAAAGGCCGACGTTGTCGTAACGGAGTTCTGCTTTTCCACACCGCGCATCATCATGCACAGGTGCTTGGCTTCGATCACCACCGCAACGCCAAGTGGGCTGAGTGCTTCCTGAAATGCATCACGAATTTGCGTGGTAAGTCGCTCTTGCACCTGGAGCCGTCGCGCACACACGTCGACCACGCGAGCCACTTTCGACAACCCGGTGATGTAACCGTTGGGGATGTATGCCACGTGTGCCTTTCCGAAGAACGGGATCATGTGGTGCTCGCACAGGCTGTACATCTCCACGTCCTTCACGATCACCATCTCCTGAACGCTCTCGGTGAATATCGCGCCGCGGATGATCTCCACCGGGTCGTGCCCCTGGCCTTGGGTGAGGAATTGCATCGCTTTCGCGACGCGTTCGGGTGTCTTGAGAAGGCCCTCGCGTGAGGAATCTTCGCCGATCAAATCGAGCACGTCCTTGTACGCCGCTGCGAGACCCTTGGTGGTTGCTTCGTCGTAGGTTTCGATCTTCTTATAGGCCATGACGGTGTTCCCTTCGATGAGGTTCTGACTACGACTGCGTGACGATGTCGGCGGGGTACTGCACGATGTTGCGAGGTGTCTCCGCCAGGATCACATGCACATCGAGATTCGCCGGAATGTGCGGACGAAGTAGTCCGTGGATGACCACGGCAATGTTCTCGGCGGTGGGGTTCACGGTCTTGAATTCCGGGACATCGACGTTGAGGAACTTGTGGTCGAGACGATCGAGCACGTGTTGCTTGATGGTGGTGGAGAGCACGCCGAGATCAATCACATAGCCAACGACAGGGTCGACTGGTCCGCAGACCCGAACCGTGAGTTCGTAATTGTGGCCATGGCCGTTCGGGTTGTTGCACTTGCCGTAAATCCTGGCGTTGTCGGCGTCGCTCAGGTCCGGGTTGTGGATGCGATGTGCGGCATTGAAGTGCTCGTGTCGATACACGGCAACACGTGGGGTACTCGCTGGCGTCATGACTGCATCTCAGGCTACGAGTGGTGTTCGCCTACGAGACGATCTCCACGCCACCCCCAGGATGTTCGATGATCCACCGACGCAACGACGACACTGCTGCAGGAGCAGGCATCGCCAAGACCCATCCAGCACGAGTGTCGTGCGTACCTTCGGCGATTGCTGCAATTAGGGAAGCCACCTCGGCAGGTTGCAATGTGGACGACAGTCCGTCGATCGGTGGAATACCTTTCGGCATCAACGCTCGATGCAAGGGAGTGTCGACCACTCCCGGCGCCACGGTGAACGCCCGCACACCATGCGGTTCGCCTTCGGCGTTTGCCACCACGGTCAGCAAGTGCAACGCCGACTTCGATGATGCATAGGCAAAGAAACCCGGAAACGGGTCGAGTTGAGCAAGCGAAGAGACGTTCACGATTCGGGCATCGCCATGCGCCGTCATCATTGGCCACAGGGTGTGAATCGCGGTCGCAGGTGCAAGCACGTTGAGGTCGTGCATCGCTCGAAAAGCCTCGGGCGTCGTGTCGGCAATGGACATAACTTTTGCAGAACCCGCGTTATTCACCAGAAGGTCGATGCGTCCATGGGCGTCGGCGATGTGACGCAACACTGCGGCAAACACGGTGTGGTCGGTGACATCACACGGGTGTGGTTCGAAGCGGTCCCCGAGTGCGCGTTGCAATGCTGAAAGCTTGTCGCCATCTCGCGCGATGCCAGCCACGGTATGACCGGCTTTCACCAGCATCTTTGCGAGTGCCGCGCCAATTCCCGTGGATGCACCTGTGACGATGGCGAACATGGGTTCACACTATTCTTCGTTGGGAGGAGATACCCATGGCCAGTAACCCACAACAACTCGAACGCATGCGCAGCGGAAAGGGATTCATCGCGGCACTCGACCAGAGCGGTGGCAGCACACCCAAGGCGCTCTCGTTGTACGGCATTGCCGAGTCGGAGTACTCAGGTGATGCGCAGATGTTCGACCTCATTCATGCCATGCGCACGCGCATGATCAAAAGCCCGGCGTTCTCCGGCAATCGCGTGCTCGGCGCCATCCTGTTCGAGGGCACCATGGATCGTGAAGTAGATGGTGTGGGGAGTGCGCAATATCTTTGGGAGAAAAAGCAAGTGATTCCTTTCCTCAAGGTGGATAAGGGTCTTGCCGACGAGAGCGCGGGTGTGCAGGTGATGAAGCCGATGCCCGATCTTGATGCACTCCTCGGTCGCGCCGTTACCAAGGGAATCTTCGGCACCAAGATGCGATCGGTCATCAAACTGGCTCATCGTGAAGGAATTGCAGCCGTTGTTGCGCAGCAATTTGCGGTGGGTCGCCAAATCATCGCCAAGGGTTTGGTGCCAATCATCGAACCCGAGGTGGATATCAAGAGCCCGCAGAAAGCCGAAGCCGAGGCAATCTTGCGTGATGCCATCGTCGCCGAGCTTGACAAGCAGCCACCGTCGCAGCCAGTCATGCTCAAGTTGACGCTGCCCAGTACCGCCAACTTCTATTCGAATCTCATCGCGCATCCGAGTGTGCTGCGGGTGGTTGCGCTGTCTGGCGGCTATTCGCGAAATGATGCGAATCAAAAGCTGAGTGAGAACCACGGCATGATCGCCAGTTTCTCGCGTGCCCTCACCGAAGGTTTGTCGGCTAAGCAGTCCGACGCCGAGTTCAACGCGATGCTGGATGCCACCATCGCCGGCATCTACGCCGCCTCGATCACCTGACGACTCGCACCGTCTTGCTTCGTTCCCAACTCACGTACGAACCCGATGGCAGCGTCGTATTGCGACTGTCGGGTGCTGCGCGTTGGGTTGGAGTGCATCCCGGAAGAACTCGACGGCTCACTCCAGGCGAGATCGTCGGTATCTGGCGTAGTGACTCGTTGACGGTAGGGCGTCGACTGCGCTGGAAGATTGCAGGAACCGCCTTCTCGCGACAGCGAGCCATGGGTTGGTTCGGCTGGAAAGGTCGACGTGGCGGTT
>SXGU01286943.1_pt1 | contig 10441 bp, 9 predicted proteins | sample 3174531 | NCBI WGS metagenome assembly SXGU01 (sample SAMN11356863, study PRJNA531348) | freshwater metagenome | isolation source: freshwater sample F1-140 | place: China: Fuxian Lake, Yuxi | collected 2017-12-25 | reverse complement strand
GAAAAATGTAAGTGCTTGGTTTGAGTCTATTTTCTTTGGCGCTGGATTGCTTTAGGTGGCGGTGGGGCAGTGCATTATGCAGGCTAAGCCATCATTCGTTTGACGATAAGGCCTGCATTGGGGATAATTGAGGCAGTTCACTACCCTCATGGTCTTATACAAAATGAAGCAATCTCATATAGAAGTTACCGAGCGTATCATAGAAAAAAGTCGGCCTACCCGCACCGCCTATTTGCATCGCATAGACGATATTGTTAATCGTCAACGAGGGGCTGATCGCTTAGGCTGTGCCAATGTGGCGCATGCGTTTGCCGCCATGCCGGCTAACGATAAATTGCGCGTGGTGGTGGAAAAAGCGCCGAATATCGGCATCATCACCGCTTACAATGAGATGCTTTCGGCACATCAACCTTACGTGAATTACCCGGAAATTATTCGCAGTGAGGCGCATAAATACGGTGCCACCGTGCAAGTGGCCGGCGGTGTGCCCGCCATGTGCGATGGCATTACCCAAGGTGAGCCTGGCATGGAGCTGTCCTTGTTCAGTCGCGACACCATTGCCATGAGTACGGCCATTGGGCTGTCACACGACGTGTTTGATGCGGCCCTATTGCTAGGTGTTTGCGACAAAATTGTGCCGGGCTTGTTGATAGGCGCTTTGCAGTTTGGTCATTTGCCCTGCGTGTTTGTGCCGTCCGGTCCCATGAGCACCGGCATAGACAACACGACTAAATCCAAAGTGCGTGAGCAATACGCACAAGGTAAAGTCACCCGTAAAGAATTGTTGGCCTCCGAATCCGCCGCTTACCACGGCGCCGGCACTTGTACTTTCTTCGGCACGGCCAACAGCAACCAAATGTTGATGGAAGCCATGGGCTTGCACGTGCCGGGCTCGGCTTTTATTCATCCGCACGATGGCATGCGTGAATTGCTAACCCGTGAAGCGGTGAAAATGGTCTTGGCCAAAACGACAAAAGCGCAATTTTCCCCTATCGGTCGCTTGGTCGACGAGCGCGTTATTGTTAATGCCATGGTGGCTTTGTTGGCGACCGGCGGCTCAACCAATCACTTAATCCATTGGGTGGCGGTCGCCCGCGCGGCCGGCATCATGATAGATTGGACGGACTTCTACCACTTGGCTAAAACCACGCCTTTATTGGCCAGCGTTTACCCGAACGGCAAAGCCGACGTGAACCAATTCCAAGACGCCGGTGGGCCAGCGTTTGTGATACGCGAATTAATCGACGCCGGTTATATGTTCCCCGATGTATTGACCGTGGCCAACGGTGGTTTGCGTGATTACGGCAAAGTACCAGCCAAAGAGAACGATAGCTTGGTTTGGAAAGACTTGCCTAAAGAAAGTCCAGACGACAGCATAGTGCGCACCGCGGCTGCGCCGTTTGATGAGTCGGGCGGCTTACGCTTGCTTAAAGGCAACTTGGGACGTAGTGTGATTAAAATTTCTGCGGTACCCGCGGATCGCCACATTATTGAAGCGCCGGCCATCGTGTTTGATGCACAAGAAGAATTGTTGGCAGCCTTTGACCGTGGCGAATTGGAAAAAGACTTCATTGCTGTGGTGCGTTTCCAAGGGCCTAAAGCCAATGGCATGCCCGAGTTGCACAAATTAACCCCGCCATTGGCCGTGTTGCAAAACAAAGGCTTTAGAGTGGCCATCGTCACCGACGGTCGCATGAGTGGCGCCTCAGGTAAAATCCCGGCAGCCATCCATTTGAGTCCAGAAGCGTCTGCCGGCGGACCCTTAGCCAAGGTGCACGATGGCGATATCATTCGCTTAAATGCCACCGTGGGCATGGTCAATGTCTTGGTCGATGAAGACGAATGGGCCGAGCGTACCGTGGCCGAATTACCCGACAGCAAGCGTCACAACAATGCCCATGGCTTTGGCCGTGAGTTATTTGGCGGCATGCGTAAGAACGTCTTGTCGGCTGAGGAAGGCGCGGTTACCTGGCTATAAAAAAAGCCTGTTGCAATTCGTATAAAATTTAAATTAGTTATTCACATTAGGTAAAAACATGAACACATTAGATTTAGCCAATCACGGCCCCGTTATCCCAGTCATCGTTATTAATCGCGTAGAAGACGCCGTGCCCATGGCCAGCGCCTTGTTGGAAGGGGGCATACGTGTATTGGAGATCACTTTGCGCACGTCCTGCGCCTTGGCCGGCATGGAAGCCATCGCTAAAGCCTTGCCTGAGGCCATCATGGGTTCGGGCACGGTGCGCAGTATAAAAGATGCGCAAGCGTCTAAAGATGCCGGTTGCCAATTTGCCGTCAGCCCAGGCTACACCAGCGAATTAGGCTTGGCCGCCCGTAAAATGGGCTTGCCTTTGTTGCCTGGCGTGTCTACTGGTTCTGAAATCATGATGGCCAACGCCGACGATTACTACTTTTTGAAATTATTCCCAGCCGTGGCCGTGGGCGGCATCAATTTATTAAAAGGCTTTTCTGGCCCATTTGGTGACGTAAAATTTTGCCCTACCGGTGGCGTTACGGTAGAAAGCGCACCGCAATTTTTAGCCCTACCTAATGTGGTGGTGTGCGGTGGTACGTGGTTAACGCCGGCCGACGCGGTGGCGCGTGGCGATTGGGCGCACATTACCAAATTGGCTAAAGAGGCCAGCGCGATCAAAGCGGCTTAAGTTTTTTTGGCGTGTAATCGGGCTTTGCACTCTAGAGTCTATCTAGGGCAAAGCCTTTTTTATTGGGGTTAAGCTAGGGTATGCGTCTTGCAAACTGATCTTAAAAAATACAAATCCATCGTGTTTGATTGCGATGGCGTGGTGCTCGATTCGAATGCGGTGAAAACGCAAGCGTATTTTCGCACGGCTAAAAATTTAGGCGCGACGAACAGTCAGGCGCAAGCCTTGGTGGATTATCACGTGCGCTTGGGCGGCATCTCGCGCTATCACAAGTTCGATTATTATTTGCGTGAAATTGTGCAGCAAGCATCGACGCCAGCCGCCATTCAAGTTTTGTTAGATGAATTTTCCCGCGAATTGCAAGACGGTTTGCTGCATTGCCAAATAGCCCAAGGGCTGTCAGCCTTGCGCGCGGCCACCCCGCATGCTAATTGGATGATTTTGTCTGGCGGCGACCAACAAGAAATTCGGCAGCTGTTTGCTAAGCGAAATTTAACGGCCTTGTTCGATGGCGGTTTGTTCGGTAGCCCAGATAATAAAGACACGGTGCTGGCACGTGAAATCGCTAGCGCCAATGTGCAATTGCCGGCGCTCTTCATCGGCGACAGTCGGTACGATTATGAAGCCGCCAGCCGTGCTGGATTGGATTTTGTTTTCTTGAGCGACTGGACCGAAGTTGAGGATTGGCCAGACTATTGCCAAGCACGGCAAATTCAGGTTTTACCTAATCTGGCCGCGCTATTAAATTAAACCCAGCCCTGCAGGTTTTCCAAGACTATGCTGCTCATGGCTTCTATCCAAGCCGGGTTCTCATTAAGCGCGGCAATGTAGTGGTAGTCGCCACCGCCATGGCTTTGGAATAGATGCTTCCCTTCCATGGCAATTTCTTCTAGGGTTTCTAAACAGTCACTGCTAAAGCCTGGGCAGATGACGTCTATGCGTGCAGTTTTGGCTGCGCCTAAATCGGCCAAAGTGCTGGCTAAATAGGGTTTTAACCATTCCTGTTTACCAAAACGCGATTGAAACGCCAGCGTGTATTGCTCTTTAGTTAAATCGAGGGCTTCGGCTAATAAACGGCCGGTTTTTTGGCACAAGCAGTAGTAGGGGTCACCAAGGCTTAAATGCGCTGCTGGCACGCCATGAAAACTCATGACCAAGACATTGGGCTGACCGTGCGCTTGCCAATGGGCTTTTACGCTGGCGGCCAAAGCGGCAATGTAGGCTGGGTGGTCGTGGTAACTGCGTACGCTGCGTAGGGCCGGTTGATTGCGGGTTTTAAGCAGGATGCGGTAGACCGCATCCATGGCCGAGGCGGTGCTGCTGGCGGCGTATTGTGGGTATAAAGGCAGGACTAAAATACGGTCACAATGCTGGGCGCGCAAGGCGTCCATGGCCGACTGCATGCTGGGATTGCCGTAGCTCATGCCCAAGGCAACGGCGAATGGCGATGCTATTTTTTTAGCCATGGCTTCGTTTAACAAGCGGCATTGGTTTTGTGCATGCACCAGCAAAGGCGAGCCGGCATCGGTCCAGATTTGCGCGTATTTTTCCGCCGATTTTTTTGGCCGTACGGTTAAAATAATCCAATTTAAAATAAACCACCAAATGATTTTTGGAATTTCCACCACGCGTCGGTCGCTTAAAAATTGCTTGAGGTAGGGGCGCAAGGCTTTCGCCGTGGGTGCATCCGGCGTGCCTAAGTTGGCCAGTAATATGCCTACCTTGAGCGGGTCGCCGTGAGTGTAATTGGGTTCTTTGTTGTAGTAAGCCATTTTTAGTCGTTAGTCGTTAGTCGTTAGTCGGTAGTCGTTAGTTGGTAGTTAGTGGTGGCTATTAAGGGCGTTGGACAGTAATTTTGCCGTGACATCGACGATGGGAATCACCCGTTCGTAAGCCATGCGCGTTGGGCCTATCACGCCTAAGGTGCCGACCACTTGGCCATCGGCTTGGTAAGGGGCGGTGACCATGCTGCATTCGTCCAAGGCCAAATAGCCACTCTCGCCCCCTATGAAAATTTGTATGCCTTCCGCACGCTGGCTGTTGTCCAATAGCTGCATGAGTGAAGTGCGGCGCTCAAACAGTTCAAACAGCTTGCGTAGACTGGTGACGTTGGTGGACAGTTCATCGACTTGCAATAAATTGCGCTCGCCGGCAATAATCACCTCATCCTTATCGCCTTGCCGGCTGCTGGCATCTAGGGCTGCCGACATCAATCGATTCATGTCGCTTTGCATTTGCTTTAGTTCGCTGTGCAAATCTTGTTGCACTTCTTCAAAGGTTTGTCCAGCGTAGTGGCTATTAAAATAATTGCTGGCTTGCGTCAGTTCGCCCGACGAATAGGGCTTGTCGGTCAGAATGATGCGATTTTGCACATTGCCATCGCTGGTGACGATGATCACCAGTATGCGCGTTTCAGACAGCGGTAAAAATTCTAAATGTTTAAAGGCAAGGCGTTTGCGCTTGGGGATCATCACCAAACCAGCAAATTGCGTGAGTTGCGACAACATGTCGGCCGCGCTGGCTATCAGGTCATGCTGGTTGGGCGAAGACAAGCCACTTTTTAATTGCTGCACGGCTTGATTGCCTAAAGGTTGCACGGTTAATAAGGAGTCCACAAACAGCCGGTAGCCTTTTTGCGTGGGTACCCGTCCAGCCGAGGTGTGGGGGCTGGTAATGAAGCCCAATTGCTCCAAATCACTCATCACATTGCGTATGGTGGCGGGGCTGACATCCAAGCCGGAATGTTGCAATAGGGTGCGCGAACCTATGGGCTGGCCATCACTGATGTAATGCTCAACCAAGGTTTTTAATAAAATTTGCGCGCGTTTATCCATAGCAACTGTATTTTGCCCGATTTATGCCATTCGTCCTACAGTTAAGCGTTAAAACTTAGCCGGATATGACGCTTTCACTTTGCGCAAAAAGCCATCTGTGATTTAATTTCGGCATGACACTCGCTTTCAACTCCATCGCCATCATAGGCAAATACATGAATCAATCGGCCTTGCAATTAATGCGCAAGGATTTGCTTGATTTAGCCGAGCATTTATCGGCAAAAAATATCCAAGTTTGGATAGAACAAGACACCGCCCGGCATGCTGAAATTGACGGCTATAAAACCGCCAGCTTAAAAAACATAGGCAGTGAGGTTGGCTTGGTGATTGTCATGGGTGGCGATGGCACCATGCTCAGTGTGGCGCGCAGCTTGATCGATTTTAACGTGCCTTTGGTGGGCATTAATCGGGGTCGATTTGGCTTTTTAACGGATTTGCGCGTGGAAGACATGTTGCGCCAATTAGACCGCATTTTGGCGGGTGACTATGTGTTAGAACCGCGCGTGCTATTGAGCGCCAGCGTGATGCGCGACCAGCAAGTGTTGCATGCCAATTATGCCCTCAATGACGTGGTGATTAAAAGTGCAATACGCTTAATCGAATTGGAAGTCAGGGTGGATGAAAAATTTGTCCATAAACAACGTTCGGACGGCCTGATTATTAGCACCCCCACCGGCACCACGGCCTACGCCTTATCCGCGGGCGGGCCAATCTTACACCCGAATTTGCAAGCCATTTCCTTGGTACCTATCTGCCCACACACTCTTAGCAATCGGCCGATTGCGGTGCACAGTGACAGCCAGATTGACGTGACACTGATGCAGTTGGGCGATGCGCAATTAAGCTTTGACGGGCAGTTTCAAGTGGCATTAAAACAAGGCGATAAAATCACCGTCAAGCGCGCGGCGCAAAGCGTATCCTTGCTGCATCCTAGCGACTACTGCTATTTTGATATGCTGCGTAAAAAGCTGAACTGGGGTTAACAAGATGCCCATCAGGATGCAAAGCCGCTAAATGTTACTCAGCCTTTCTATACGCGATTTTATTATCGTTAAACAGCTCGATTTGGAATTTAATGCCGGCTATACCGTGCTGACCGGCGAGACCGGCGCGGGTAAATCCATATTGATAGACGCCTTGTCCTTGGCTTTGGGTGCGCGTGGCGAAGGCGGCATCTGCCGTGCGGCTTGTGAAAAAGCCGAAATCAGCGCTATTTTTAGTGTTCATGACAACTTGGACGCGCAGCAATGGTTGCAAACAGCTGAGCTGGCCAGCGACAGTGATGAGCTGTTGCTACGCCGTGTTATGTATGCCGATGGCCGCTCGCGGGCTTTTGTTAATGGGGCGACGGTAACGGTGGCGCAACTAAAAGAGCTGGGTGAGTTATTGGTTGATATATACAGTCAAAATGCCCATCACTCCTTATTAAAGCCGGCCACGCAACGCCATGTGCTGGATGATTTTGCCGGCTTGTCCAATTTGGCGCGGCAAGTGGCCGAGCAATTTAAAGCGTGGCACGGGCTTAATCAGCAGCGCCTCGCCGCCGAAAAAAATGCCGATCTGTATGCGCAGGAATTGGCCGATTTGCGCGATACCGTGCAGGCCTTGTCGGAATTATCTTTGACGGCGGAGGATTGGGCGCACTTGCAGCAAGAGCACCTGCGTTTGTCCAATGCGGCTGACTTGATGAGCGGTGGCGCCACTTGTCGCGACCTGTTGAGTGAGGGCGAGCAGTCAGCACAGCGCTTGCTGTCCAAGGTGCGGTATACGCTGGACAATTTGAGTGAATACGATGGCGCCTTACAAGAAGCCTTGGAAACCTTGGATTCTGCCATCATACAAGTGGCCGAAACCGACCGTTTTTTAAATCACTATTTGCAAGACGCCGAATTGGATCCAGCCAAGCTGGCCGCATTGGATGCAAAAATACAAAGCGTGCACAGCCTGGCGCGTAAATACCGGGTGCCAGCAGAAGGCTTGGAGGCGCTGCTAGCACAAAGCCGAGCGCGCATGGCCGAGTTGGCTTTGTTTGCCAACGACGATGCCTTGGCTAAATTGGAAGCACAAGCGCTGGCCGCATGCCAGCAAAGCGCCGAGCAATTGAGTGCCGGTCGCCGGCTGGCGGCGTCGGAATTGAGTGAAAAAATCAGCGCGCAAATGCAGCAACTGTCATTGGCCGGCGGTCAGTTTACCGTGGCGTTGCCGGCACAAGCCCCTGCTGCCAGCGGTTTAGAGCAGGTGGAATTTTTGGTGGCCGGCCATGCCGGCGTGGCGCCTAGACCGCTTAATAAAGTGGCGTCTGGGGGCGAGTTGTCTAGAATAAGCCTAGCGATACGGGTGGTCACGGCGCATAAAGAAAACATCCCCACCATGATATTCGATGAGGTGGATGTGGGCATAGGCGGCGGGGTGGCGGAAGTGGTGGGCCGTTTGCTTAAGCAATTGGGTGAGGCGCCAGCAGATGGACAGACGCCAGCTCGTCAAGTACTGGTCATTACCCATTTGCCGCAAGTGGCGGCCCTAGGCAGTTGGCACATGCAAGTCAGTAAAACCCAACAGGATGGGCAAACCTTGAGCCGTATTGCACTGCTTAATAAAGAGGCTAGGGTGGAAGAAATTGCCCGTATGCTAGGCGGGCTGGCGATGACAGAAACGACGCGGCAACACGCCAGAGAAATGCTGGCTTAGCTTAAGTCGCTGAATTAATTTTTGCTGGAGCAGGGTTGTTGCTTGCACAGGCCGTAAATGGTCAGCGAGTGGTCTTGCATGGTGAAGCCCAGTTTGGCGGCGGCACTCTCTTGTCTTTTTTCAATCTCCGCATCATAAAACTCGGCGACGCGACCGCATTTCACACACACTACGTGGTCATGGTGGCCGCCACTATTAAGCTCAAACACCGCTTTGCCGCTCTCAAAGTGGTGGCGTATCAGCAAGCCGGCCTGTTCAAACTGGGTGAGCACCCGATAAACCGTGGCCAAACCAACGTCTTCACCGGCGTTGATCATCACCTTATAAATGTCTTCGGCAGACAAATGACGGTCTTTGCTGTTTTCAAATAAGCTTAATACCTTGAGTCTGGGTAAGGTGGCTTTAAGGCCGGCATTTTTTAGGTCTTTCTGATCTTGCATAATGGATTACTCACAATTAACAATGTCGGTGTTTTGGCTTGGCTGTCTACGTGTTATATTAACGCTAATTCTAATTTAAGTCATACTATGCGCCATTTATCTGCTTTGCGGCACCTCATTATTTTACTCGCCATGCTCTGTGCCTCCTGTGGCACCGCCCTGCCTAGCATTAAACCCTATAAGCTGGATGTGCAACAAGGCAATGTCGTCACCTCTAAAATGCTCTTGCAGTTGCGCCCGGGCATGACGCAGTCGCAAGTGCGCTTCATCATGGGCACACCGCTGATACAAGACAGCTTTCACGGTAAACGCTGGGATTATGTGTATCAAATGCGCGAACACGGCAAAATCATCGAGCATAGACGGGTTATTTTAGACTTTGAAAATGAGGTATTGAAAACCGTGCGCGGCGACGTGGTGGCCTCAGGTGGGGAGGCCGGAAAATCCAATGAAGTGGCCGATAACAGTGGTACGCGCGTCATCAATCCGTCGGCTACGTCCGAAGATAAAAGCCTGTTTAGTACATTAAAATTCTGGGAAAAGAAACCCGTAGCCGAGGCCAAGTCTGAGGCCAAGACTAAGCCTTCAGCGCCAGCAGTCGTGCCAGCGGTGACGGCCAGCGAGACCAAACCAGCCGAGCCAGTTCCGCTGCAATCGACCACGGAAGCTGGTGCTACGCCAGAGCCGCCTTCGCTATTGGCTGTGCCCTTGGTGCCAGGTGAGGTAGCCACTGCCGTTGAGACGGCGCCTGCACCTGCCGTCGTTACGCCAGCGCTTGAGGTGGCTACGCCTACGCCAACTGAGACTGCTGCGCCCGTTGTTGAAGCGGCGGCTCCTAGTGCGGAAACCGCCCCTGCCGTTGCTGAAGCTGCGCCGCCAGTTCAGCCTAATGCGCCCGCCGCGGTACTGGCGGAGCCGGTTGCCGTTGCCGCGCCAGTGCAGGTTTACGATTCACCATCGGGTATGCGCTTTGATCGCAGCTTGCGGATGGCGCCAGAAGATTTAGCGCCAGCACCGGCGCCTAAGCCGGAAGTGGCGTTGCCACGCGCAGGCAACACCGAGGTCCCGAAAGCAAAAGAGCTGCCGGCCGCGCCTAAACCCAGTTTTTTCGATCGCATGCTGGAAAAAATTGGCTTTTAAGCAGGTTTTTTAAATCAATCAAGGCTTACTTGGGTAGTTAATTTATATGGCAAATCCATTAAAAATCGTTATTGCTGGCTGTTCTGGCCGCATGGGTCACGCCTTGTTGGAGGCGGTGTTTGCCGATGCCGACTTGGTCTTGCACGGCGCGTTGGATAGAGCGGGTAACCCGCAACTGGGTCGTGATGCCGGCGAGCAATTTGGTATCGTGTCCGGTGTGAAGCTGACCGACCAGATAGACGCGGCCTTAAAAAATGCCGATGTGCTGGTGGATTTTACGCGTCCGGATGCCAGCATGGCCTACTTGGCTGCTTGCCAACAGCATGGGGTGAAAATGATCATAGGCACGACCGGTTTTTCGGTCGAGCAAAAGCTGGCTATTGAGCTTGCTGCCAAGCAAAACGCCATCGTGTTTGCGCCCAACATGAGCGTGGGCGTGACCTTGTTGATCAGCTTGGTGCAAGCAGCGGCCAAGGTATTGAACAGCGGCTACGACATAGAAATACTGGAAGCCCATCACAGGCATAAAGTCGACGCCCCATCCGGCACGGCTTTGCGTTTAGGTGAAGCGGCGGCCAGCGCCTTAGGACGCAATTTAGCCGAGTGTGCGGTGTACGGCCGTGAAGGCGTCACCGGTGAGCGCGACCCCAGCACCATAGGTTTTGCCACCGTGCGT
>SXGU01521095.1_pt1 | contig 10443 bp, 10 predicted proteins | sample 3174531 | NCBI WGS metagenome assembly SXGU01 (sample SAMN11356863, study PRJNA531348) | freshwater metagenome | isolation source: freshwater sample F1-140 | place: China: Fuxian Lake, Yuxi | collected 2017-12-25 | reverse complement strand
GCCGACCCCTACAAGAAGCCTCGCGTGATCGACGAGGACGACGACCTCGACGACGACGAGGACGACCTCGAGGACGAGGACGACCGCGCCTGATGGTCGCCCCCGGTCTGGTCGTCGTCGACAAGTCCCCGGGCATGACCTCGCACGACGTCGTGGCCCGGGTGCGCCGGCTCGCCGGCACCCGCAAGGTCGGTCACGCCGGGACCCTCGACCCGATGGCGACCGGTGTGCTGGTCGTCGGGGTCGAGCGGGCCACCAGGCTCCTGGGGCACCTGATGCTCACCGAGAAGACGTACGACGCCACCGCGCGGCTCGGAGTGTCCACCACCACGGACGACGCCGAGGGCGAGGTCACCGACACCGCCTCCGCCGGCCACCACGACGAGGCCGTCGTCCGCGCGGCGTTCGCGGAGCAGGTCGGCGAGATCCTGCAGGTGCCCACGGCGGTCAGCGCGATCAAGGTCGACGGCAAGAGGGCCTACCAGCGGGTCCGCGAGGGCGAGGAGGTCGAGCTCCAGCCACGACCGGTCACCATCCACTCGCTGGAGGTGCTGGAGCAACGGGTCGCCGGGGACTGGCTCGACGTCGACATCTCGCTGCGCTGCTCGAGCGGCACCTATGTGCGGGCGATCGCCCGCGACGTCGGCGCCGCGCTCGGCGTGGGCGGCCACCTCACCGCCCTGCGGCGCACGGCGGTCGGCCCCTACGGCCTCGACGTCGCCCACACGCTGGACGAGCTCGCCGGGTCGTTCACGGTGCTGCCCATCGCCGACGCCGCCCGGGCGGCGTTCCCCGCCCTCGACCTGGACGAGACGGCAGCTGCCGCGGTGCGTGTGGGGCGGGCCCTGGACGTGCACCTCGACGGGCTCACCGCGCTGTTCGCGCCGGACGGTGGGTTCCTGGCGCTCTACGAGCCTCGTGACGGACAGGCTCGGTCGGTGGCAGTCTTCGTCGGATGACCGACGACGTCCGGGACGCGGTCGAGCGTGGCTGGCGTGAGCTGGCGGGGATCGATGCGGCCCTCGAGCGTGGCGAGATCGACGAGGACGGCTGGCACGCGGCCGTCCTGGCCATCATCGAGCCGGCCTACCTCGGCGCCGCGACCCCGCAGGGGCAGTCCGGGCAGAGCGGGGACGAGGCCGGCTGGGAGCAGGCCCGGCGGCTCGTCCTCGACGCCGTGGACGGGGACGGGACCTTCCTCGACGTCGGGTGCGCCAACGGCCTGCTCATGCAGTCGGTGCACCGCTGGGGCGCCGAGGACGGCGTCGCCCTCGAGCCCTACGGCGTCGACATCTCGGCCGCCCTCGCCGAGCTGGCCCGGCGGCGGTGCCCGCAGTGGGCCGACCGGATCTGGACCGCCAACGCGCTCGGCTGGCACCCGCCGCGGCGGTTCGACTACGTCCGGACCGGGCTGGACTACGTCCCCGCGGCTCGGCGGGCCGACCTCGTCCGGCACCTGCTCGACCACGTCGTGGCGGCCGATGGGCGGCTGCTCGTGGGGGTGACCAACGAGGAACGCGGCCGGCCGGGCCTGGCCGGCGCGCTCGCGTCGTGGGGCTTCGAGGTGGCCGGCACGGCCACCCGACCGCACCGCCACCCGGCGCTGGAACGCACCGTGCACTGGCTCGACGGCGAGGCTCGTGCGGACCGCAAGTAGTCTCACGCCCGTGCAGATCTGGCGTTCCCTCGACGAGGTGCCGGCCGACCTCGGCCGCACCGTCGTGGTGATCGGCAACTTCGACGGCGTGCACCTCGGTCACCAGCACGTCCTGGCCCGGGCCCGCGAGGTGGCGCGCGAGGACGGCCTGAGCGTGGTCGCGGTGACCTTCGACCCGCACCCGATGGCGGTGCTGCGCCCGGAGCACGCACCGGTGCAGCTGACCACCATCGAGGTCCGGGCCGAGCTGCTCGCCACGGCCGGCGCCGACCACCTTCTGGCCCTGCCGTTCGACCGCGACATGGCCGGCTGGACGCCGGAGGAGTTCATCGAGCGTGTCCTGGTCGGCGCCCTGCACGCCGCCACGGTCGTCGTCGGCGCGAACTTCCGCTTCGGGCGCAAGGCAGCCGGCGACGTGGCGACCCTGCGGACCGTCGGCGCGACGTCCGGGTTCACCGTCGACGGCCTGGCCCTCGACGGGGGGCCGATGGTCTGGTCGTCGACGTACATCCGCCAGTGCCTCGCCGCCGGCGACGTGGCAGGTGCTGCCGAGGCGCTCGGCCGGCCGTACGCCGTGCGCGGGGTCGTGGTCCGCGGCGACCAGCGCGGCCGCGAGCTGGGCTTCCCGACCGCCAACGTCCCGACCGACGGCCTGACCGCGGCCCCCGCCGACGGCGTGTACGCCGGGTGGCTGCGGCGCCTGGACACGGGCGAGGTCCATCCGGCCGCCATCAGCGTCGGCACCAACCCGACCTTCGACGGCGTGCGGGACCGAAGGGTGGAGAGCTACGTCCTGGACCGGGCCGACCTCGAGCTCTACGGCGTCGAGGTCGAGGTCTCGTTCGTCGACCGGCTGCGCGGCATGGTCGCCTTCGAGTCGGTCGACAGGCTCGTCGCCCAGATGAACGACGACGTCGACCGCGCCCGCGAGATCCTGGCCGTCTGAGGTGGCCGCTGAGCCCACGGGGCCGCTGGGTGAGTCCGAGGTCTGGTTCCAGCGGCACGGCCTGCCCTACTTCGTCCCCGGCGAGCGGGCCGCGGTCCGGGCGGCGTTGCGGCCCGGCCGCACCCTGCCGCTCCTGGTGGTTGTCCTGCTGGCCGCCATCGCGGCCGGGGTCGCCCTGGCGTGGTACGCCGAGGAGATCTCGGCCGGCCCCGCGCTGCTGCTGGCCATCGTGCTGACCGCGGCCCTGTGGTACGCACTCACCGCCCTGCGGTTCCGTCCCATCGTGGGCTGGGCACTCGGTCGTACCACCGGCACGTTGGCCCGGCTGCTGCCGACGATGTCGCGGGCGCTGCCCCTGCTCCTCGTCTTCGTGACCTTCCTGTTCATCAACGCCGAGGCCTGGCAGATGACCGCGGAGCTCCCGATCGGCCTGCTCTGGCTCACGGTGCTGCTGTTCGTGTCCCTCGGCGTCGTCTTCCTGCTGGTCCGGCTGCCGGAGGAGGTCGACAAGGCCGACGACGACGTGGACGACGAGTTCCTCACCCGAGCCTGCGCGGGCACGCCCCTGGAGGGGCCGTGTGCCGAGCTGCTCGCCGACCCCGACGCCGACCCGGCGGCTCGCGCGGAGGTCCACGGCTACGAGCGCTGGAACCTCATCCTCGCGCTGGTCATCGTGCAGGCCGTCCAGGTGCTGCTGCTCGCCGTCAGCGTCTTCGCGTTCTTCCTGGTCTTCGGGTCGCTCGTCATGGAGCCGCAGGTCCAGGAGTCGTGGACCGGCACGAACCTCCAGAACATCGCCTGGCTGCCGAGCGTCTCGCTCCAGCTGGTCAAGGTCTCGATCTTCCTGGCCGGTTTCTCGGGGCTCTACCTGACCGTCTCCACCGTCACCGACGAGACCTACCGCGCCCAGTTCTTCTCGGGGGTGACCCGCGAGCTCGAGCGGGCGGTCGGCATGCGCGCCGTCTACCTGGCGTTGCGGGACCGGTCGGGCCCGGTCACAGACGGAGGTACGCCAGCACCGCCTGCACCCGGCGGTTGACCTCCAGGTCGACCGGCAGGTCGAGCTTCGCGAAGATGCTGTTGATGTGCTTGGCCACGGCCTTCTCGGTGACGAAGAGCGCCGCGCCGATCGAGGCGTTGGACCGGCCCTCGGCCATCAGGGACAGGACCTCCTTCTCCCGGGCGGTGAGCCGGTCCAGGGGCTCGTCGCGACGGCGCGCCATCACGGCGGCGACGACCTCGGGGTCCAGGACGGTCCCGCCGCCGAGCACCCGGCGTACCCCGTCGACGAACTGCCGGACGTCGGACACCCGGTCCTTGAGGAGGTAGCCCACCGCCCCCTCGCCGCTGGCCAGCAGCTCGCGGGCGTAGAGCTGCTCGACGTACTGGGACAGCACCATGACCGGGAACCCCGGCCGGCGCTCCCGCACCGCGATGGCCGCCCGCAGGCCCTCGTCGGTGAACGACGGCGGCATCCGGACGTCGAGCACCGCGCCGTCCACGTGGGGGTCGGCCAGGGCGCCGTCCAGCTCGACCGCGTTGTCGACGGCCCGGGCCACGACGAACCCCGACCCCTCGAGCAGGGTGGTCAGGCCGGCGCGGAGGAGGGCGTTGTCCTCGGCGAGGACGAGTCGTGGGGGTCGCTCAGGGCGCACGGCACCTCCAGGGTGACGACCGTGGGGCCGCCTGCGGGGCTGGACACCGCCATCGTGCCGTCGAAGGCCGCCAGCCGCCGCATGACACCCCGCATCCCGGTGCCGGCGTCGGGGTCGGCACCGCCGCGGCCGTCGTCACCGACCACGACGCGCAGCACGCCGTCGCGATGACCGAGCTCGACCCAGGCGTGCTCGTGCCCGGCGTGCTTGGCGGCGTTGGCCAGGCACTCGGCGACCGCGAAGTAGACCGCCGACTCGATCGGGAGCGGCAGGCGGCCCGACAGCCCGCCGGAGACCTCCACCGGCACGGCCATGTCGAGCGCGAGCGCCCGGACCGCGCCGTCGAGCCCGCGGTCGGCGAGGACCGGAGGGTGGATCCCCCTGACCACGGACCGCAGGTCGGCGATGGCGGCGCTCGTGGCCTCGCGCGCCTCGCTCACGGTGCGCCGGGCAGCCTCCGGGTCGTCCTCGAACTGGGCCTCGGCCATGCCCAGGCTCATCGACACGGCGACCAGCCGAGCCTGGGTCCCGTCGTGCAGGTCGCGCTCGAGGCGGCGCAGCTCGGCCGCCGAGTGGTCCACCGCCTCGGCCCGGCTCCGGGTCAGGGCCGCGACCCGCTGCTCGAGGCGCTCGGTCGCGCCGTAGGTGAGGAACGTCAGGTCGACCCGTGACCGCACCGCCATGAGGTGGGGCGTCCCGAACCACCAGAAGAAGAGTGTCGCGACCGCGACCATCAGCACCACGACCAGCAGGGAGATCACCCAGCCCGCGGTGATGGCCCACAGCAGCCAGCCCAGGTCCCGCCAGGTCATCGGGTCCCCGATCATGCTCCACAGCCGGACCAGCGGACCGCCGGGCGGCGCCGGCCGGTACGGCGACGGCACGTCGATGCCGAGGACCCGGCCCGCGATCCGGCGCTGCCGGTCCGCGATCCCCCGCACCACCAGCAGCCCGCCGAGCACCAGGGCGATGCCGACCCAGATGATCGCGAGCACTCCGCCGACGACGAAGAGCACCAGCCCCAGCAGCAGGGGCACCAGCCACAGCACCTGCTCGCCGGCGTACGCCGTGAGCCGCAGCGGCCCGGGCCTGGCGGACTCGGCGCTCGGTGGTGCGGACAGGTCGCTCATGCCCCCATCCTCGCCGACCGCACCGGTCCCGGCAGTGGTGCCAGCACCACCTCGGCCGGGGACCTGGCACCCCTGACGGACACACCGCGCGGCGGGAGCGTGGAACCATGACGAACCCACTCTCGAACCTGGCCCACCGGATCGCCCGCTGGTGTGCACTCCACCCGTGGCGGGCGATCCTCGGCTGGGTCGCCGCCGTGGCCGTGGCCGTCGGGCTGGCCGCAACGGTCCCCACGCAGGAGACGACCGACGCCGACTACCGGCTGGGCGACTCGGGTCGCGCCGCCGCGATGGTCGACGAGGCCGCCTTCGAGGACGCCGACACCGAGCAGGTCCTGATCAGCGCGCGAGGCGGTGAGCTCGACCCGGGAGAGGCCCGGCGGGCCGCCGCGGAGGTCGTCGCGCGGATGACGGCGCTGACGGAGGTCGACACGGTCGCCGAGCCGCAGGCCAGCCCGGACGGGACGGCCTACCTCGTCTCGGTGCAGCTGGCCCGCGACCAGGACGACGTCTCCGCGCTCCAGGAGGTGACCGAGACCGTCGCCGCGGACTTCCCGGCGCTGGACGTGCGCCAGTCGGGCGACGTGAGCCTCGACGCGGCCATCGGCGACCGGGTCGCCGAGGACCTGGCCTCGGCGGAGACGCTCAGCCTCCCGATCACCCTGGCCCTGATGCTGCTGGCCTTCGGGGCACTGATCGCCGCCGGGCTGCCGGTGCTGCTGGCCGCCACCAGCGTCGCCGCCACCATCGGCATCCTCGCGCCCCTGTCCTACCTGGTCCACGCGGAGTCGACGGTCACCAGCATGATCGTGCTGATCGGGATGGCGGTCGGGGTCGACTACTCGCTCTTCTACCTCAAGCGCGAGCGCGAGGAGCGGGCGAAGGGCCACTCCAGCCGGGACGCGGTGGAGATCGCCGCCCAGACCTCCGGTCACTCGATCCTGGTCTCGGGAGGCGCCGTGATCTGCTCGATGGCCGGCCTCTTCGTCATCGGTGACTCGACCTTCAACTCGCTGGCGGTCGGCTCGATCCTCGTCGTCGCGGTCGCCGTGCTCGGCTCGATCACGGTGCTGCCGGCGCTGCTCGCCAAGCTCGGTCGGTGGGTCGACCGTCCGCGGGTGCCGCTGCTGCACCGCCTGACCCGCCGGATGGGCACCGGTTTCATCAGCGGGCGGGTCCTCGGCCCGGTGACCCGTCACCCGCTCGTGGCGCTCGCTCTCTCGACCGTGGTCGTGCTGCTGCTGGCGGTCCCGGCCCTGGGCATGAAGACGCACAGCGCCAACCTCGAGACCCTGCCGGCCTCGATCCCCGAGGTGCAGACCATGCGCGACCTCGGCTCCGCCTACCCCTCCGAGGGCACCACCGCGGAGGTCGTGGTGGCCGGCGACGAGAGCCTGCGGGACGAGGTGGCCGAAGCGCTGGTGGGGCTGCAGGTCGCGGGGGAGGAGACCGGTCGGTTCACGGCCACCGGGGAGCCGGTCGCGGTCTCCGCCGACGGCCGCACGTCGGTCCTGACGATCGGCATCCCGTACGACGAGTCGGACGAGCGGGTGGACGCGGCGGTCCGTGAGCTGCGCACCGACCTGGTGCCGCGGGCGCTCGACGGCCTGGACGTCGAGCACGCGGTCGGGGGAGACCCCGCGGAGTCCCTGGACTTCGTGGAGCGCCAGCAGGAGCGCCTGCCGCTGGTGATCGGTTTCGTGCTGCTGCTCACCCTGCTCATCATGGGTGCGACGTTCCGCAGTGCACCGATCGCGGCCGTCTCCGCGGTCCTCAACCTGGCCTCGGTCGGGGTCGCGTTCGGGATGATGGCGCTGGTGTTCCAGCACGGGTGGTTCGAGAGCGCCCTCGACTTCAGCAGCCCGGGTTTCGTCATCGACTGGATCCCGCTGTTCGTCCTGGTGGTGCTGGTGGGGCTCTCGATGGACTACCACGTCTTCGTGCTCAGCCGGGTGCGCGAGCACGTCGCGCGGGGGCTGCCCACGAGGCTCGCGGTCCGCCAGGGCGTCGAGGAGACGGCGGGCGTGGTCGCCAGCGCGGCCGCGGTGATGGTCTCGGTGTTCTCGATCTTCGCGACGCTGTCGATGCTGGAGATGAAGATGATGGGCGTCGGCCTGTCGTTCGCCATCCTGCTGGACGCGACGCTCATCCGGCTGGTCATGCTGCCCGCGGTCCTGTGCCTGCTCGGCGAGCGGGCCTGGTGGCCCGGCCGCCGGCCGCAGCCGGCCGGCGACCGGGTGCTGGAGGCCGACGCGGCGTACGAGCTGGCCGGTCGCTAGGGATGCGGCGCGGACGGGGCATGAATCTGAGGCTGGCGGGGCAGGCGAGGCTCCGCCCGTCAGTCCGCGTCGAGGTCCCGCTCGACGAGTGCGGCGATGGCGTCGACGGCCGACTGGTCCGCACCGGCGACCTCGACGGTGTCGCCGCACTTCGCACCCAGGGTCATGATCATCAGCGACGACCCGGCGTCGACGCCGTTGATGGTCACCGTGCTCCCGAGCCCTTCGGCCGCCTCGGCGATGAGGGCGGCGGGCCGGGCGTGCAGACCGACGGACGTGGCGACGACGACGGACTTGCTGGGCATGGGTTCTCCTCTGGGCGGGACGGGCTGGGCGAGTCAGGACGGGTCGAGCTGCTGCACCTGCACCCGCTCGGGGTGCAGGTCGTCGGGGCCGGGGATGGTCGTCCCGGGCAGGCCGGCGGCCGCCGACCCGTAGGCGACCGCCAGCGCCAGCCGGTCGGGAGCGGTGAGCCCCCGGAGCTCGGCCAGCAGGTAGCCGAACAAGGTGCAGTCGCCCGCCCCGACCGTGCTGACGACCGTCGTGGGTGGTGGCGAGGCGAACCAGGCGCCGTCGCCCGAGACCAGGACCGCCCCGCGACCGCCCAGGGTGGCCAGCACCGTGCCGACCCCGCGCTCGACCAGGACCCGGGCCGCCTTGGCCGTGGCCGCGGGGTCGGCCTCGAGCGTGGCGGCGTCGGTGCCGGTCACGGAGGCGAGCTCCTCGGCGTTGGGTTTGAGCAGGTCGGGCGCGGCACCGGGCAGCCGGTCGACCAGCGCCGCCAGGGGGGCGTCGCTGGTGTCGACGGCCACCCGCGTGACCTCGTGGAGCCGGGGGACCAGCGCGGCGTAGAAGTCCGTCGGGGCACCGGGTGGGAGCGAGCCCGCCAGTACCGCCCAGGAGCTGCCGCGGGCGTGGCGCACCAGGGTCTCGGCCAGGTCGTCGAGGTGCTCCGCGGACACCGCGGCGCCGGGGGTGTTGAGCTTGGTGGTGGTGCCGTCGGGCTCCGTCAGCGTGAGGTTGACCCGGATCGCGCCGGCGGGGCGCGAGGGCCGGCACTCGATGCCGGCCTGCTCGAGGTCGCGGACGAAGGGGTCGTCGGCGAGGGCGGGCAGCACCGCGACGGTGGCCAGGCCGGCCGACACCGCGGCCCGGGAGATGTTGACACCCTTGCCGCCGGCCTGGGAGGTCATCGCGTCGACCCGGTGCACCGCGCCGCGCTCGAGCGGGACCGGCAGCGCGACCGTGCGGTCGAAGCTCGGGTTGGCGGTGAGGGTGACGATCGGCCCCGCGGTCACGCTCACGCCCGGATCACGTCCAGACCGGCGGCCTCGAGGTCGGCGACGTCCGCATCGGCGATCCGGGTGTCGGTCACCAGGACGTCGAGGTCCTCGAGCGCCGCGAAGCGGATCGTGCGCTCCTGGCCGACCTTGGACGCGTCGGTCAGCGCGACGACCCGCTGGGCACTCTCGACCAGGGCCCGCTTGGTGGCGGCCTCCTCGGCGTCGGGGGTGGAGAGGCCGTGCTGCACCGAGATGCCGTTGGTGCCGAGGAACGCGAGGTCGGCGCGGAAGTCGCGGACCGCGGTGACCGTCGTGTGCCCCACGGCGGCCTGGGTGGCGGTGCGCACCCGGCCGGGCAGCAGGTGCAGCTCGACGTGCGCCAGCGGGGCGAGCATCGCGGCGATCGGCACGGCATGGGTGACCACCGTCCACCGCCCGGTCGGGGGCAGCAGAGCGGCCAGCCGCGCGGTGGTGCTGCCGGCGTCCATCAGCAGCGTGCAGCCGCCCTCGGGCAGCAGGGCCACCGCCGCCCGGGCGATCCGGTCCTTCTCGGCGGCGTTCTCGTGGGCCCGGTCCTCCAGCTGCGCCTCCAGCATGGTCAGCGAGCGCATCGAGACCGCGCCGCCGTGCACGCGGCGGAGCAGCTTGAGCTTCTCGAGCTGGGAGAGGTCGCGACGGACGGTCTCGGTGGTCACGTCGAAGTGGGTCGCCAGCTCGGTGACCGCCATCCGGCCGCGGGTCGCGACCAGCTCGGCGATGGCCTGGTGACGCTCCTCGGCGTACATGCCGTCTCCAATCTGTGAATATGTTGTTTTAGACCCGTATCTGTTGACTGTCAAGGTACTCCTGGCCTTGAATGTGGCCATGGTCACCCCTGCCGCCCCCGTTGTGGGGGATGTCCGCGCGCCCAGCCTGCTGCGCGGCACCCCTGTCGTGCCAGGACTCGCCTACGGACCGGTGCTGCCCGTCGCGCAGGAGGTGTCCGCGGAGGCGGTCGCTGCGTACGGGAACGGGGGTTTCGCCGACGCCGACAGCGCGATGGCGGCCTTCGACCGCGCGGCCGAGGCGGTGGCCGAGGGCTTCGTGACGAAGGCGTCCGGGGCCACCGGCGCGGCGACCGAGGTGCTGACCGCGAGTGCGGGGCTGACCCGCGACAAAGGCCTGCGCCAGGGGGTCGCGACCCGGGTCGCCGGTGGCGAGGGCCTGGTGGCTGCGGTGCGCGGCGCGGTCGCCCAGTTCGTCGACCTCTTCACCGCGATGGGTGGGCTGATGGCCGAGCGGGCCACCGACCTGCTGGACATCGAACGCCGCCTGGTCGCCCGTCTCGTCGGTGAGCCTGAGCCCGGCGTCGCGCGCCCCGACGAGCCGTCGGTCCTCGTCGCCGGAGACCTGGCGCCCGCCGACACCGCCGGCCTCGACCCGCAGGTGATCCTCGCCCTGGTCACCGAGAAGGGCGGGGCGACCAGCCACACCGCGATCATCGCCCGCCAGCT
>SXGU01415082.1_pt1 | contig 10444 bp, 7 predicted proteins | sample 3174531 | NCBI WGS metagenome assembly SXGU01 (sample SAMN11356863, study PRJNA531348) | freshwater metagenome | isolation source: freshwater sample F1-140 | place: China: Fuxian Lake, Yuxi | collected 2017-12-25 | reverse complement strand
GGTGATTTCAGCAAAATGCCGCTTGCTCACTGGGGCTCCCGTGTTGGTTTGGTGCTTGAACAACTTCAAGCTACCACGGGCCCAGTGAGTGTCAATTATGCAAAGCATTTTAGGTTGTTGGGGCTAAAGATCCTGCCTATGATGCCGCAGATGGATCTGCCCTGGCAGCATTCGACTGGTCCTGCGTCGGCCCAGCGGGAGTCGCGGCAGAATATCGGTACATAGGCAGCAACGCCGTTATTAGTTTCATCACTTCGTCAACTGGATGGTACCAGTGTTGCGTCACAGGCTACGATTCGCTCGGAAACAAGTCCCAGCCAGGCTGTCGGATTATTCCTGTCAGCAATGAGTGACGGCAAGCGTGTGTAGTGCATTCGTCCACCCTACCTCCCCCCGCCAAAGCCCCATAATTCACCCGCTCACTCTGCCGCAACTCCCGCTCCGCCTCAATAACCCCCATGGTCTCCTCGCCAACGCCGGTCGGATACACGCCCGAAAAGCATGCAAAGCACCCAGCAACCTCCCGGTACACTGCCTTCAGGTCCGCCAGGCTCTGATACACCACCGCATCGGCTTCAATGAAGTCCCGAATCTGCTCCAAGGTGTGATTGGCACCGCTACTGCACACCTGGCCGTCGGGAGTATCGCACGGTCTACAAGTTGGCGGCCGGCAAAGCTGTCGTCAGTCCGTCGCGCCGCCACCGCCACCATTCTCGGGACCGCCACCATCACCACCACTACCACCACCGCCCTTGGGCCTGCGCGGTCGCGCAGCGGCGCCAGTTCGTCAGGCTCGGGGTGCTCGTCTTTGGCCAATGGCCACCCAGCCGGGGCAATTGCCCCGAGGTGGCAAGTAGATCGCGCAACAGTTTGAAAGTAAAGGGTGGATCGCCGTCGCAGATCGGTTCGGAAAGCTGGCTCAAAAGTGATCGAGATTCAAGCGGTTAGATTGGACGCTCGCACGGGGCCGGGGTTCCTGGCAGAACGGCAACCTGATTTGGGGGTTACGTCGTGCCAATGGCCTGCCGCTCGGCGTGCGCTGCTCCCCAAGTGCGCGTGCCTTCCGCCCCAACCGCGCGTACCATCGGCATCCGTTTTGGAGGCGCCAACGATGTCAAAAACCTTCCAGACCGCGATGTTGACCCTGGCCCTATGTGCCCTGGGCTGCTCCGGCGCCCAGCACGGCCCGGTTCCCGACGCCAGCCAGGCCACGGGTCGCGGCAAGCGCATCCTGATGGTCGTCACCAGCCACGATACGCTCGGCACCAGCGGCGAAAAGACTGGCTATTGGCTGAGCGAGGTCGCGCACTTCGACCGCTACGTGCGCGCCCACGGCTACACCGTCGACTTCGTCAGCCCCAAAGGCGGCAAGCCGCCGCTCGACGCGCGCAGCGCCGACTTTGACGAGCGCGACAATGCCGCGTTCCTGGCCGACACCGCCGTGGTCGCACAACTGCACGCCAGCGTCACGCCAACGGCCGTGCAGGCCGCCGATTACGCCGCCATCTACTACGCCGGCGGCCACGGCCCGATGTGGGACCTGCCCGACAACGCCGATATCGCCAACCTGGCGCGCGCCATCTACGAGCGCGGCGGCGTGGTGGCGGCGGTGTGCCATGGCCCAGCGGGCCTGCTCAAGCTGAAAACGAGCGACGGTAAGGCCTTGATTGCCGGCCATTCGGTGACAGGCTTGTCCAATACCGAAGAATGGCTGAGCGGCAAGACCAAAGCCGTGCCGTTCTCGCTGCAAGACGAGTTGATGCGACAGGGTGGCCAGTACGACAATGCGACGCTGCCGTTTGCGTCGTTCGTGCGGGTCAGCGGGCGCTTGATTACGGGCCAGAATCCCGCGTCGACGCGCGCGGTGGCAGAGGCGTTGGTGGCGGTGTTGCACGGTCTAGCGCCAGTGCGATAGGCGCGGGCTGTGCCCACCCCGCCACCATTGACACCCGCCGCGCCGCCCCGCACGCTGCGCCCCAACCGGCCAGCGCCGGCACGATCCGCCGATGCTGCGCCGCCCGCGCCTGGGACTGCAAAAACTGGTCGCCGACCACCCGCCGCAACTGGTGACCGGCATCGGCGACGAACAGCCGGGGCACTTCCCCGTCCACGACATCTGGAGCGCCGTCAAGCGCCTGTACTCAACCGGGCTGCACCCGGCGATTGCGCTGCACATCCGCCACCAGGGCCGGGTGGTGATGGACCGCACACTCGGGCATCTGGTTCACGAGCCCGACCAGCCGGCCGGCGCCGTGGCCAGCCCCGACTCGCTGTTTTCGCTGTTTTCGGCCAGCAAGATCGTCACTTCGGCGCTGGTGCTCGCGCTGTGCGACGACGGCGTGCTGCACTTGGAGCGGCCCATCGTCGCCTGGCTGCCGGAACTCGACCGCCACGGCAAGCACAAGATCCTGCTACGCCACCTGTTGCAGCACACCGCCGGCATCCCCGACATGCCGCCGATTGCCGACATCGAAGGCGTCATCGCCCGCGGCCGCGTGGACTTGCAGCACCTCGCCGACCTGCGGCTGCAGACGCCGCCGGGCACCCGCATCGCCTACCACGCGATGACCATGGGCTTTTTGTTGCACGAGATTGTCGAGCGCGCCAGTGGCAAGGCGATTCGCGAGGTGCTGCGCGCGCGCCTGACAGGCCCATTGGGCCTGGACCAGATGGACTACGGTGTGCCAGCGGAACGGCTGCCTGAAGTCGCGCGCCACGCCGTGACCGGCCCGCGGGTGCCGCGCTTCATGGCCGAGGTGTTCTCGCGCAACATTGGCGTCGACTTTGCGACAGCCATCGCCATCAGCAACCGCGACGAGTTCCTGACTGGCGTGCTGCCGATGGCCAACGTGATTGCGACGCCACGGCAGATTGGCGCGTTGATGCAGATGCTGCTGGACGGTGGGCAGTTGAACGGGACACAGGTGCTGCACCCGAACACGGCGCGGCAGATGCACCACGACCTGACGCCGTGGCAGATCGACGGCACCTTGCGCCTGCCGCTGCGCTATGGCCTGGGTGTGATGATGGGGCATCGGCTGCCGAGCCTGTTCGGGCCGGATACCCACAGCGCGTTTGGCCACCTCGGTCTGTCGTCGGTGGTGGTGTGGGCCGATCCGGCGCGCCAGCTGGCCGTCGCTTTCATGAACACCGGCAAGCCCATGGCCGCGCCTGGCATGGTGCTGTGGTATCGCGTCATCGAGCGGATTGCGTCGCTGGTGCCGAAGACGTAGCGATCCCTGCCGTCAGCGCAGCCAGAAGGCCTCGGTGCAGGCCGCGAGACTGCAAACCGCAACGCCGCCCAATTGACAGGCCTCTGCGTGCCGCGTATTGTCCGATTTGTCCATTTTGGACATTTGGCCGCGCATGCGTACCATTTCCGCCACTGATGCCAAGCAGCAGTTCTCCCAGGTCCTGGCGGACGCGGCCAATGAGCCGGTTGTCATTCGAAAGCACGACCGCGATGTCGCGGTGGTGTTGTCGATGCGAGCATGGCGGCGGCTGACCAGACTCAACATCTTGGAGTTCCAGGTGTTCTGCGATCGGGTTGCCGCCGATGCAAGTGCGCGCGGGTTGGACGATGCTGGCCTTGCCGCGTTGTTGCGCGACGACGAGTAGGCCCACCCAGTGCGCGTAGTGCTCGACACCAATACCCTGGTTAGCCGCATCCTGGCACCGCAATCCGCACCAGCAAAGGCCGTCGACTACGCCCTGGCCCATGCCACCGTGTTGCTGAGCGAGCCGACGCTTGCGGAAATCGCCCGAGTGCTTGGCCGATCGAAATTCGACCGCTACGTGACCGTAGTCGACCGCCAGGCCTTCATTCAACACTTGGCGGCGATTGTAGAAATGGTGCCAGTCGCCCGCCGCGTACAGGCCTGTCGCGACCCCAAAGACGACATTTGGTTGGAGCTGGCGGTCAATGGCGCAGCCGACGTCATCGTGACGGGCGACAGCGACCTATTGGTCATGCACCCGTTTTTGGGCGTCGACATCTTGGGACCAGTGGCCTATTTGGGGCGCGGCGAAGCTGAACGGATTGCGTCGCTGGTGCCAAAGGCGTAGCGATCCCTGCCGTCAGCGCAGCTCGAAGAACGCCTCGGTGCAGGCCGGAAAGCGCTCGGTCGCCTCGGTCCACTCGTCGCGCAACCACACAAACCCGCAGCGCTGCAGCACGTGGACCGACGCAGTGTTGCTGCGCGCTGCCATGGCGAAAAGCGGTCGCCGCGGCTCCTCGGCCAACAGCAGCGCCAGCGCCCGCGAGGCGATGCCGCGACCCCACCACGCGCGGTCGATCCAGTAGCCCACGAACGCCTTGCCGTCGCGCTCAAAACACGACACGGTGCCGACCAACTGGTCGCCCACGACGATGGAGCGACCGCGCACCGTGGGGTCCACCAGCACCCGCTGCCAGTGCTGGTCAAACGTTGGCCGGTCGCGCGGATTGGAAACCGCCATCCGACACGCTTCGGGGTCGGCCTGCCAGGCAAAGATGGCCGGCAGGTCCGCGGCGACAATCGGGCGCAGGGACAGGTCCGCAGGCAAAGGCTTACTCATCCGCTCCCACAACGAAAGCGCGCTGGCCCATTGAAGAACATCGCCGACTACTTGCAGACACCGGCCAGACAAGTCTTGCCGCCGCCGCACGAGATGCCATCCGCCGTCTTGGCGTGGCCGCAGCCGCTGGCCGCCGAGCAGCTATCGGTGGTGCAGGGATTGGCGTCATCGCAGTCGGCAAACGGCTTGGTCGAGCAGGCCCCCGAATCGGTGCAAGTCAAGCTGCCCCACGAGTCGGTGCGCGCCAGGCTCACGTCAACCACGGCGTTGATGGTGGTCGTACACGCGATGGCCAGCGTGCCGTCATCCAGCGTGCCGCCGCCGTGACAGTTGGCATTTGCGCCTGCAAAGTCGATGTCGGTAAACACCGTCTCGCCAGACTTGCCAAAGCGAATTGCCAGGCCTTGATACGAAAGCTTGTTGCTGACGCCGCGGCCAAGCGCCAAAGCCCCGCCATCTGGCATCGCGACTGCGCCGGAGAATTGACCGCCAAACTTGAAGTCCGTGTACATATGCTTCCAGACCAGGCCGCCATTGCCGTCGATGACGTGCACCAGCGGGTAACCGTCGACCTTGAAGCTCGATCCTGCAAGCAAGAAGTTGGCGCCAAGTGCGGCGACGCCTCTGGCCACAGCCTCCGGGATTGCGGACTCCACGAAGGTCTTGACCCAGGTTTTCGTGCCGGCCGCGGTGTAGCGCACGGCCAGTAGCCCTTTGTCTGTGGTGCTGCGACCTACCGCAATGACCGAGTCGGTGCCGACCGCGGTGACGGCGAGCAGGGTGTCGGCGGCATTTGCCGTGACGGCCGCGGACCACAACAGGCTGCCGTCGGCGGCGCTGAGGCCTTGCAGGACGGGCTTACTGTTGAGGCTACCGGTGGCCACCAACTTTGTGCCCACTAGCGCCACCGCGCTATAGATGCCGTCCGTGTTGTCCTTGTCCTTGTGCGACCAGACCGTGCCGCCGTCTTCGGACATGCGCACTGCGTAGAATTGCGACTTGCTCGATGGCGGCAACGCCGCGACTGCATCCCACTGGCCCACGACGTAGATCTGGCCATTGGGGCCGGCGGTCACGCCATGCGCCTGCTGGGTGCCGAGGCCATTCCAGAACTTGGCGTATAGGAGCTTCCCGCCCTTATCGATGCGGGCGACAAAACCGTCTTTGCTCTGGCTGCTCCAGACGTCTGCGACCAGATAACCGCCGACTACGACCAGGCCGTCGCTCTTGTCCAGGACCGCACCGCCAACCACTTCGGTTCCGCCGACCACCTCGACCGTCATCAGGCCCAAGCGCGGCGTCGCCTTGCACACGCCGAAAGTACACACGTCGTTTTCGGTGCACGGTTGGCTGTCGTCGCACACGACCTTGTCGAGCAGCGTGTTCTTGCAGCCCGAGGTGTTGTCGCAGGTGTCGGTGCTGCACACGTTGCCGTCGTCGCAGTTGGTGGTGGCGCCCGTGCAGACACCCTTGGCGCACGCGTCCGGGCCGGTACACGCGCTGTTGTCGTCGCAGGCGGTCGTCGCTGGCTTGGGCAAGGCCACGCAACCCTTGGCCGGGTCGCAGCTGTCCAGGGTGCAAAACACCGAGTCATCGCAGAACTTGAGCTTGCCCACGCAACCATTGGCCGTGCACGCGTCATTGTCGGTACACAGCGACCCGTCGCTGCAGGCGGCGCCGACCAACGCGATGTGCACGCAGTCTTTGAGCGGATCGCAGCTGTCGGTCGTGCACGACTTGCCGTCGTCGCAGCTTTTGGCGGTGCCGCCCTTGCAATTGCCGGCTTTGCAGCTGTCGCCGAGCGTACAGGGATTGCCGTCATTGCATTGGGTGGCGGTGCTCGGCAGCGTCACGCACTTGCCGAGGTCTACGTCGCAAGCGTCGTCGGTGCACGGGTTGTCGTCGTTGCAGTTGACAGCGGCGCCCACGCATTTGGCCGACTTGCAGCTGTCGCCGGTGGTACAAGGGTTGGCGTCGCTGCATTTGCTGGCTTCGGCCTTGGGTGCGTGGGCACAGCCGGTGGCTTTGCCGCAGCTGTCGTTGGTGCACGCTTCGCCGTCGTTGCAGTCGACCACCGGGCCGCCAAAGCACAGGCCACCGTTGCAGGCGTCGCCGCCCGTACAGGCACTGCCGTCGCTACACTCGCTGCCATTGGGTATCGGCGTGAACACGCAGCCTTTGACCTTGTCACAGCTGTCCGTGGTGCACAGCTGGCTGTCGTTGCACGGCAACGGCGACCCGGTACAGGTACCCTTGGCGCAGGTATCGTCGGTCGTACACTGGCTACCGTCGTCGCACGCTGCCCCGCTGTTGCCCGTGTGCAGGCAGCCGACGGTCGGGCTGCAGCTGTCGGTCGTGCACGCCAGCTTGTCGTCGCAGTCGGGCTTGCCAGCGCCAGCGGTGCATAGACCTTTGGTGCAGATGTCCCCGACTGTGCAGGCACTACCGTCGTCGCAGGCGGTGGCGTCGAGCGGGGCGTGGACAACGCCTTGCAGCGGCACGCAACTGTCGGTGGTGCACGCGTTGCCGTCGTCGGTGGCAACCAGGGCGCCATTGCACTGCCCCTTGCCGCAGACGTCGTTGGCGGTGCACTGACTGCCGTCGTCGCACTTGGCCCCCTCTTTGGCGGCCGTGTGGGTGCAGCCGAGCGCAAGGTCGCAGGCGTCGACGGTGCACGGGTTGACGTCGTCGCAGTCGGCGGCCTTGCCGGTCGCGCAGCTGCCGCCTTTGCACTGGCTGATGCCGGTGCACTTGGTGCCAGCACCGCACATCGTGCCTTCAGGTAGCGCTTTGGCGACACAGAGGCCGGTCGCCGGATTGCATTGCTCGATGGCACACGCCCCAGCGCCGGCCTTGGCGCAGTGCACGGTCTTGGCCTTGTCGATCTGGCAAACGCCGGTGCCGGTGGCGTCGCAGTACATCTGCACGCACTTGTCGCCATCGGTGGCACAATCGGCGGTCGTCTTGCACGCCTTGCTCGGGCTGCCGGCCGCGCAGGTGCCAGCGTCACAGACGTCGCTCACGGTCAGCGGATTGCCGTCTTCGCAGGGCAGCCCCTGGTTGACCGCCGTCTGGGCGCACAAGCCGGTCTTGGCGACGCACACGTTCTTGCTGCACGGGCCGTTGTCGACCGAGGTGCAAAAGACGATGGTCGCCGGATTGACCACGCACTTCTTCTGCGCCTTGTCGCAGTAAAGCGTCCCATTGCACAGGTCGCCGTCGTCCTTGGCGGCGCAGTCGGAATCGCTCTGGCACTGGCAGACGCTGGCGCCGGCGGTGCACGCGCCGGCCTTGCAAGTGTCGGTCGCGGTGCACGGGTTGCCGTCGGCGTCGCAGGCACCGCCCTCATTTTGCGCCACGATACCGCACTTGCCGGTTGTGGGTGCGCACGCGTTGTGGCTGCACGCCGTGTCGTTGACGCTCGGGCAGGTCACCACAGTTGCAGGGTTGAGCTTGCAAGCAAACGGCGCGGCGTTTTTGTCGCAGTAGAGCGTGCCGTTGCACAGGTTGCCGTCCTCTTTGGCGAGGCAATCGGCGTCGGCCTGACAGCCGCAGGTGTTGGCACCGCCCTTGCACACGCCGCCCGTGCAGCTGTCGCTCGTGGTGCACAGGTTGCCGTCGCTGCATGCGGCGCCGTCGGCGGCGGGGACCATCGCGCATTTGCCGGTCTTGGGTTGACACACGTTCTTGGTGCACGCCGTATCGTCGACGGTCGGGCAGACCACGCCGGTGGCGCTATTGATCTCACACTTGCCGGTCGCCTTGTTGCAGTACAGCGTGCCATTGCAGTAGTCGCCGTCCTCGAACTTGGCACAGTCGCCAATGGACTTGCACGCGTAGGTGTCGGTACCGGCGCATACGCCCGCTGTGCAGGCGTCGCCCTTGGTGCTCGGCAGGCCGTCGTTGCAGGGCGTGCCGTCGCCGACGTTGCTGGTCACGCAAGCGCCGGTGCTGGGCTGGCAGGCCACTTTTTTGCACGGCGCGGTGCTGGCCGGGCAGGACTTGACGGTGGTGGGGCTGACGGCGCACTGGCCGGTGGTGGCGTTGCAGTACGGCGTGCCGTTGCACAGGTCGCCGTCGTCTTTGCAGTCGCTGTCTTTGCTGCAGCCACAGTTGCCGCTCAGTGCACCTTTGCACTGGCCGCCGCCGCAAGCGTCGCCGCCGGTGCAGGGGTCGCCGTCGCTGCAGCTGCTATTGTCCGGCGATTTGACGACGATGCAGGCGCCCGTCGCGGGGCTGCACCCGATGGTCGCGCAAGGGCCGGCGCTGCCTGAACACGTCGGTACGCTGCCAGGAAGTGTCGCGCAGACCGGCGGCGAGGCACTGTCATTGCAGTACAGCGTGCCGTTGCAGGGGTTGCCGTCGTCCTTGAGCTGGCACTCGTAGTTCGACTTGCAGGTGCCGCAGGTGTCGTTGGTGCCGACGCACTGGCCGCTTTCGCCGCACAAGTCCTTGGCTGTGCACGGGTTGCCGTCGTCGCAGGGGCCGCCGGCCGCGGGCTTGCCGCCGCACTGTCCGGTCGCCGGGTCGCAAGCATCGGCGGTGCAGGGGTTGCCGTCGTCGCAGGCCTTGGCGGCGCTGGCTTTGCACACGCCGGCGTGGCACGCCGCTGCAGCTGCACATTTTTCGTTGGCAGCGCACGGCGTGCCGTCGCTCACGGCGCTGGACTGGCAGGTGCCACCCACGCATAGAGCGGCGGTGCACGCAGGCGGCGGCGGGCAGTCTTGGACGCTCTTGCATTGGGCAGCAATCTCGGCGGCATCCACCGGGGTGTCTGGCGCGGTGTCGATTGCCATGGTTGCGTCGACGTCAGTGGCGACAGCCTCCGCCGCGTCTGCGGCAGCGTCGGCATCCACATTGCTGCCCAGGTCGGCAGTGTCTGCCTGGGTCGCAGCCTCGACCGCGACATCCGGCTGAGGCGCAGCATCGACGGTACTGTCCGCCTGGGCCGCGGCGTCGACGGCCAGGTCGGCGGCAGCCGAGGTGTCGGTGGCGGCAGGCGCTGGCTCGCCCGTGCACCCGGCTGTAGCCAGCCAGGCGCAGACAAAAAGAGGGGCAACTTCGCAAGAGCGACGCACAGGTCTACCGCCGATCGTTGGGGTCTCGCCCCTGGCGGCACTGTGCGGGCCAATGGGTCGGTAGTCAAGCAAACAAGGCCTGGGAACAGCAAGCAGAGCGACCTGGCGTGCGCATGCAACGCCGGCTACGGGGTCGAAGGCTCGTCTGGCACGAACTGTCGCCACGCTTGCGACTCCGCGGCCTCCTTGAGAATGCGCGCCCGTTGCAGCAAGAACCGGCGCATGTACGCCTCCAGGAATAGCCGGTTGGCCAGCCAGCCCAGCGGCCCGAGCGGCGCCTCGAACGCAAAGCGGTCGCGCATGCGCGTCGTGTTGCCGTCTTGGACGAACTCGTGGTCGTGGCACATGCGGGCAAATGCGCCGCGGACCATCTCGTCGCGAAAGTGGCGCGGCCGGTCCATTTCGACGATCCGCACGCTCAGCTGTTGCCAGACTCCCAGGTGCTTTGCCCGCCAGGTGACCGACTCGCCCTGTTCGATGAGGCCGGTGGTGCGGCCTGCGACAGCCTTCTCGCCGGTGTCGCTGGTCGTGACCTGGTGGAAGTCGATGCTGCGCGCGAGGTCGAAGCAGCGCGCGATGGGGGCCTCGATGGCGGTGGTGAAGTCGATGACGGGCATAGCGGTGCCGATTGTGCCTGTGCGACGGCGGCTGGGGCAAGCCGGACGCCTGGGCAGGGCTATCGCTAGGTCGCCGCGCGGCAGCAGCGCAGCACCGATCAACTTGTGAGAGGTCTGGGCGCGTCCCGGCAGGGCCGGGACCGAGCCCTAGTCCGGCCGCGCTGCCGACGCGGCCGGACCGGAGCCCCGTTT
>SXGU01087785.1_pt1 | contig 10444 bp, 6 predicted proteins | sample 3174531 | NCBI WGS metagenome assembly SXGU01 (sample SAMN11356863, study PRJNA531348) | freshwater metagenome | isolation source: freshwater sample F1-140 | place: China: Fuxian Lake, Yuxi | collected 2017-12-25 | reverse complement strand
ATCACCACACCTTTTTTGAGATGCTGGGCAACTGGTCGTTTGGCGACTATTTCAAGAAGGACTCGATCGAGTGGGGCTGGGAACTCCTCACCAAGGTCTACGGCCTCCCCGAAGATCGGCTCTATGCCACCTACTTTGGCGGCAACAAGGACGCGGGACTGGAGCCCGACGACGAGGCTCGATTGCTGTGGCTGCAGTTCCTCCCGCCGGAGCGCGTGATCCCGGGCAACATGAAGGACAACTTCTGGGAGATGGGCGAGACCGGCCCGTGCGGCCCCTGTTCCGAGATCCACTTCGACCGCATCGGCGGTCGCGTGGCACCGCACTTGGTCAACAGTGGCGACCCCGACCTCCTGGAGATCTGGAACCATGTGTTCATCCAGTTCAATCGCGAGCCGGATCGATCCCTCAAGCAGCTCCCGGCGAAGCATGTGGACACCGGCATGGGCCTGGAGCGACTGGTGAGCGTGCTCCAGGACAAGCGCTCCAACTACGACACCGACCTGTGGTCACCGATCTTTGAGGCCACTCGCGCGGAAACCGGTGCGCGGCCCTACGCCGGCTCACTCACCGATCACACCGACATCGCCTACCGAGTCATCGCCGACCACATTCGCTGCCTCACGGTGGCGGCGTGTGACGGCGCGGGACCGGGCGCGGATGGCCGTTCGTACGTGCTTCGCCGCATCCTCCGTCGCGCGGCGCGACATGGACGGCAGACGCTGGGTCGGTCCGACGCTTTCCTGTACAGGCTGGTGCCTGCGGTCGTGGCGACGCTGGGCGAGGCGTTCCCCGAAATCAAGGCCAACGCCGGGCGCGCCGCTGACATCATTCGCGGTGAAGAAGAGGCCTTTGGCAGGACGATCGATCGAGGCATTGCGCTCTTCGACGACGCCGCCGCCAGCGGTTCGATCTCCGGCGAGGATGCCTTCAAGCTCCACGACACGATGGGCTTCCCCATCGACCTCACCCAAGTGATGGCCCAGGAGCGGGGTTTGCCCGTGGATGTCGCGGACTACGAGAGGCGGATGGAAGCCGCACGCGAACGAAGCCGCGCGGGAGCGACCGGCGACGATTCCATGCATTTCCCGCCGGATGCGATCGCCAAGTTGCCTTCGCTGAATGCGCTGCCCACCGACGACTCCTTCAAGTACGCGGGCAAGGATCTCACCAGTCGCGTGCGAGCGATCTGGACCGGCACGGAGTTCGTGACGGCGCTTGGCGATGGCGCACGGGGCGCGGTGATCCTTGATCGAACATGCTTCTACGCCGAGAGTGGTGGCCAAGTGGGTGACACCGGGTCCATCCGCGTGGGTCGAGTCAAGCAGGACGGCGCCGGCGTCGGCGACATCCTTCACGGCGGCGATGCCGAGTTCCAGGTGACCGACACTCAGTCTGCGGGCGACTATGTGCTCCACATCGGCCACATGAAGCAGGGAGAACTCCGCGCAGGAGACAACGCCACGCTTCGGCTGGACCACCGGCGACGGACCGCCTTGGCCTCCAACCACACCGCAACGCATCTCCTGAACCTGGCGCTGCGTGAAGTGGCTGATTTCTCGGTGGAGCAGCGAGGTTCGCTGGTCGCCCCCGATCGGCTTCGCTTTGACTACACCGCGCCGCGACCGCTCACGGCACAGGAGCTGGGGCGCGTCGAGGCTGCCGTCACGCGCCGGATCGAGGCGGGGCTGGGCGTCTTCGCCGAGCCCTCGCGGCTGGAGGCGGCGCGCGGGATCGCAGGCGTGCGCGCGGTGTTTGGCGAGCGATACCCAGACCCCGTCCGCGTCGTGGCGATTGGTGCGTCACCGGAGCAGTTGCTCTCGGACCCTGCCAACCCCAACTGGATGGACAACTCCGTGGAGTTCTGCGGCGGCACGCATGTGGCCAACACCAAGGACATCGGCCACTTCGTCCTCGTGTCGGAGAGCGCCTTGAGCGCTGGCATCCGGCGCGTGATGGCCATCAGCGGCGACGCGGCCCGGGATTCGGCCGTGGCGGCTCGAGTCCTCTCCGAGCGAATCGCGGCCGCCATGCACCTCCAGGGTGCTTCGCTGACCGCGGAAGCAAGTGCCATCGCCAAGGTGGAATCCGAACTCACGCTGGGCGCCTCCGCGCGCGCGGCGCTGGCCCTGGAGCTTGACGCACTCCGCGATCGCGTCAAGGAGTCACGAAAGGCCGACGCGGGCGCCACGCGAGACGCGGCGATCGCCCAAGCCAAGTCGGCGGTCGAGGCGCATGCTTCCGGAGCGTGCCCCACCGATGCGCTTGTGCTTCATCTGGACGGCGCCGACGCCCCCGCCCTGCTCGCGGTCATCGACCTCATCAAGGCGAAGCTGCCTGACTCTCCCGCGCTTCTCCTCAGCGCCGATCACGAGGGCGGCAAGGTGGCGATCGCAGCGACCTGCCCCGCGTCCGCGATTGCCAAGGGGCTGAAGGCAGGAGACTGGGTCAAGGTTGCGGCACAAGCGTGCGGCGGCGGCGGCGGCGGACGGCCCGACTCCGCGCAAGCCGGTGGCAAGGATCCGAGCAAGGTGGCGGAAGCAGCCGCGGCGGCGAAGGCGTACGCCGCGAAGGTGCTTGGCGTTGCGGCGTCGTGAGTTGACGAGTTCAGTGCTTCGCGCCGCCCCGGCCACCAGAATCGCACCCGCCCCAACCGCAGCCGCCGGCGTAGCCAACAGCGGCCATCTCACGGTTGAGTCGCGTGATCGAATAGATGAGCGCCGGCGCGTACGGCACCCATACCAGCCAGTTCCAGGGCTTTGGGAGGAGCAGCATCGCCGTCAGGAAGATCGCGATTCCAGCCCACATCAGAATCGTCCACTTCCACATGACGCGGCGCTGCGCCTGGGTTGTGCACTTGCGGAGTGAGTTCCAGGTCCCAAAGACCCCCCCGGCAAGGCCGATCACCGGGCCGATGGAGAGGAGCAGCCAGAATCCGACGGTTCCAGGCTCGAACATGATCCCAGTCTAGAGGTGCGGACTCGAGAAGCAAGTAGATTCCCCCAACCATGACTTCTGCGCCAGCGCCCATTGAACACTTGCTCGCCGAGAATCGCACTTTTGACCCTTCGGAGCAGTTCATTGCGCGAAATCCGGTGATTCATTGCGCGGACATGGACACCTACAAGGCGCTCTATGAGCGATCGATGAACGACACCGACGGCTTCTGGGCCGAGCAAGCCGCGAAGTTGCACTGGTTCTCGCCGTGGAACTCGGTCCTGGAGTGGAATTGCCCCGATGCCAAGTGGTTTTCCGGCGGCACGACCAACATGTGCTTCAACTGCGTGGATCGCCAGGTGGAGGACGGCCTCGGCGACCAGTACGCGATCCTGTGGGAGGGCGAGCCCGAGACGGGAAGCCCCGAAGGGCACGAAGTCCGCCGGATCACCTACGCGGCGCTCAAGCGTGATGTCTCGCGCTTCGCCAACGGGCTCAAGTCGCTGGGCGTGAAGCGCGGCGATGTCGTGACGCTTTACATGGGCATGGTGCCTGAACTGGCCATTGCGATGCTGGCCTGCTCGCGAATCGGTGCGGCGCACAGCGTGATTTTCGGCGGGTTTGCGGCAAGCGCGATCGTGGACCGTGTGCAGGATGCGCAGAGCAAGGTCATCGTCACCTGTGACGGCGCATGGCGTCGCGGCTCGGTCGTCCCGCTCAAGGCCAATGTGGATGAGGCTTGCACGCGGCTTTCCGGCGTGGAGCATGTCGTGGTACTCAAGCGATGCGGCCACGACATCAACTGGACCGAGGGGCGCGACCAGTGGTGGCACACGCTGGTCCACGGCCAGAGCGACGACTGTGCCTGCGAGCACATGGACGCGGAGGACTTGCTCTTCCTCCTCTACACCTCGGGCTCGCCCGGCAAGCCCAAGGGAATCCGCCACACCACCGGTGGTTACATGGTCTACGCCGCGACCACCGCGCGTTACACCTTCAACCTGGAACCCGGGCAGAAGCAGGTCTTCTTCTGCACCGCCGACATCGGCTGGATCACGGGGCACTCCTACATCGTCTACGGCATCCTCCCCAATCGCGTGCCCACTCTCATGTACGAGGGAGCTCCTGCTTGGCCCGCCGAGGATCGATTCTGGGACATGGTGGAGCGCCACCGTGTCACCCACTTCTACACGGCCCCCACCGCGATTCGAGCGTTCATGAAGTGGGGCGACGAGTTCCCCAAGTCGCATGATCTTCGATCGCTCCAGCTGAGGGGCCCCGTCGTCGAGCCACTCAATCCCGAAGACTGGATCTGGTACCACGAGCATAACGGCAAAGAGCGCTGCCCCATCGTGGACACGATGTGGCAGACGGAGACCGGTGGCAACATCATCACGCCGCTTCCCGGATGCACGCCAACCGTCCCCGGCTCCTGCACGCTCCCCTTCTTTGGGATCGACGCCGCCGTCGTCAATGAGCAAGGCGAGGAGCTCCCCGCCAACGCCGGCGGCCTCCTCGTCATCCGCAAGCCGTGGCCAGGCATGCTTCGCGGCATCCACAACGATCGCGAGCGGTACATCGACACGTACTGGAGCAAGGTCCCCGGCATGTACCTGGCCGGCGACGGCGCTCGGCGCGACGAGCGCGGCTACTTCTGGATCATGGGCCGCATCGACGATGTCATCAACATCGCCGGGCATCGCCTGGGCACGATGGAGGTGGAGAGCGCACTGGTGTCGCACGAGGCAGTCGTGGAAGCCGCGGTCGTCGGCATGCCGCACGAGATCAAGGGGACCGGACTCGCCGCGTTCGTGACACTTGGGCCTGGGTTCGCGGACGCCAACCACGACGAACTTCGCGACTCGCTGCGCGAGCACGTCGTCAAGGAGATTGGAGCGATCGCCAAGCCCGACATGATTCGGTTCACCAACGCGCTCCCCAAGACGCGCTCGGGCAAGATCATGCGGCGGCTCCTGCGGGACATCGCCGCGGGCAACGAGGTCACCCAAGACACCACCACGCTGGAAGACTTCTCGCTGCTGGCCAAGCTGCGCGAGTCGGAGGAGTAGCGGCGGGCCGGGCGGACGCGCGCGGGCGCACGCGCCGAGCGGAAATCGCTCAGATCTTCGCTTCGGAAGCGAACATTTGAGTTTTTTTGCCGGGATGCAGCATCGCTCTAGAGCGGATTCCCGGCAATCATGTCCGGAGAAACTTCTTGGGTGGCGCCCGCCTTCAACCATTCGGTATTCGATTCTGCAGCTGCGGCATCAGCCTCCGCGACCTGGCCGAGGTCTACGTGCGCTCCCCATTGGACTGGTGCGTTCAAGTGGTAACATGCCATGGTTGGACTCGACCCGGGGGCGTGACCCATAGCCGATCCGACGCTTCTGAAGAGGAACCTACACATGAAAAAGCAGTTTCTCGGTGGTGGGTGGGTCGTTCCGTGTGGCCGCTCGCTTCTCGGTTCAGTGATCCGAGACATTCTGGCATCCTGCGTGCTCCTCTTTGCTTGCACATCCTGCGCGACCGCCACATCCGGGTCAGTCGACGATCCGGCACCCACGGCCTCGATCTCCGTCCTCGCTGAGGGACCTGAGGTTTTGACGCTGCTTCTTTCCGATGCCCGCGGTTTTCATCGACCACTCACCTTTACCCGAACATGTTCCCAGTCCCCCGCGTGGAACTGGGCCGGCGACGCGTTTCAGCCCGGGGTGACCTTTGGGAGGTCCACGCTCTCCTTCGCCGGACTGTCGCGCCTACGCCGGTTGGGAATCTCTTCGGAGGAGGCCGTCCAGTCCCTCAGCCCCACCATTGCCACTCGAACCATGACCGATCTCAGCGTGGCCGTGATGCCTGGCGGGGAGTTGGCCATCGCCCTGTGGCAAGGAAGCTCGATTACCGAGGTTTGGGTGGCTGGGAGCATGGTCACTGATGTCCTTGATGACCCCACGCTGGCGGGGATGACTTACTCGGAACGATCGCTCGAGCTGTGCTGCCGAAGCGTCCAGAATCCGGCCGGCGGGGCGGGCCAGCCCAACCGACTGCCCCATCCGCATCTAGCCAACTGCATGGCCGCTGCCCGACTCTCGGATGGAGCCGACCTCGCACAAGTCTGCGACTGCCTCAACTCTGCGTGCGAAATCTGTTTTGCGCATCCCCAGTACTGCTGCGGCGACCCCGCACTCCCACCGGCGCCGTGCGCGACCCCGTGGCTCCTCGAAGAGTCAGCGGGCGCCTGCGCCATGCACACGGAGCTGTGCGAGCCCGGTAGCCCAACGGCGCCGACGGCGTCTCAACTTCCCGCCTACCTCCTCCTCGATGAGGTCGGAAATCGACTCCAGGCGAGGATTGACCTCCAAGGCGCCGGGAGCACGGAGTCCTGACGGCACGGAACCCGAGGTCGTTGTAGGCATTGCCCGGGCCGTACTAGAAGCGGGAGGAGGCCCGGCAGAGGTTGGAGTCTCACCTTCTCGCGCTCGGATATGTCCAGCATGCCGTCGTTGTCGGTGTGCTTGAGTTGAAGTGAATCCAGCGAGGCGGCGGGCTGCGATGCCGTGTTATCGGACTCTGCGCTCTATTTGAGATTTACGACCATTCATATCCAGATACACTCGATGTGTGCCAACTCGGTTCAACACCTCCGTGTTCGATTCCGCCGAAGCAGCGAGCGCGGCGGCGGTGGCTCAGGGGTGGGACGCACAACTCGCCGCTTCCGGCACCGCACCAGACATCGAGTCGCTCTTCATCGAGCAGCTCGACGCGAACTACACGCCCGATGACCACGCCGCGTGGCGCGCGCTCTTTGAGGCGCAGTGGCCACACTTGGAACGGGTGGCCAGCTCGCTCTGGCTGGACGGCGCGCAGGCGATCGGGCTGCGTGCGGAGCGACTCCCACGGCTCACGGAGATCAACGCACGCCTGCAAGCCCTCACCGGCTGGCGATCTCGCGGCGTTCCTGGGTATGTCTCCGCGCGCCCCTTCTTCGCGTGCATTGCGCAGCGCACCTTCCCCACGACGGTCGTGATCCGCCCCAAGGACGCGCTGGGCTACATCCCGGAGCCCGACATCTTCCACGATGTCTTCGGGCATGTGCCGCTCCACGCCGTGAGTGCCTTTGCCTCATTCCTCCAGCAGTGGGGTCGAGCCTCCCTTCGCGCCAGCGACGAGGACACGACACGCCTCGCGCGACTCTTCTGGTTCACGGTCGAGTTCGGCCTGATCCGCGAGGGTGGCGACCTCAAGATCTACGGCGCGGGGATCATCTCCTCACCGGATGAATCGCGCCATGTGCTGACGTCCCCCGCCGTCGAACGACGCCCCTTTGACTGGCGTGAGGTGGTGGAGACCCCCTTCGAGATCGACCACGAACAGCCCATCCTCTTCGTGCTGGACAGCTTTGAGCAACTGATGTCCAGCATGCGCGAATGCGCCGCCGAACTGGCCTCCACGCAAGCCCCCGCTTCGGCATCCTGACACCTCGGAGATCCTGTCATGACCACTACCCTGCCGCTCTCTCGTTCTTCCGCTGCCTGCTGCTGCTGCGCCGGGGATTCGCTCGCGCTCCACGATGTGGACCATGTGCGCTTCTTCGTCGGCAACGCCAAGCAGTCGGCACACTATTGGGCCAGCGCGTTTGGGTTCCAGGTCGCGCAGGTGGCCGACCTCACGACGGGCAGTCGCGAGGAGGCGTCCTACCTCCTCACGCAGGGGAACATTCGGCTCGTCCTGACTTCGGCGCTTGGCGGCAGCCATCCCGCCGCACACGAGGTGGAGCGATTCGGCGATGGCGTGAAGGACGTCGCCTTCACGGTGCGGGATGCGAAGCACGCCTTCCAACTGGCCGTTGCCCGCGGTGCCACGCCCACGCAGGAGCCCACCACGGCGACGGACGACACCGGATCCGTCACCACGGCCTCGGTGAAGACATTTGGGCGCGTGGTGCACACTTTCATCTCCCGTGGGGGCGGCTACGCCTACGACCGCATGCGCGCAGGAGGACCATTTCTGCCAAAGTTCCAGGCGACCACCTCCGCGCTCAACCACCACAATGCCAAGCACCCGGTGGGGCTGCTGTGCGTGGACCACCTCGTGGGCAATGTGCGCCTGGGCGAGATGAACCCGACCGTCGCTTGGTACGAGAAGGTCATGGGGTTCAACCTCTTCAAGCACTTTGACGACAAGGACATCTCCACCGAGTACTCCGCGCTCATGTCCAAGGTGATGGATTCCGGCGCGGGCCTCATCAAGATCCCGATCAACGAGCCCGCCGAGGGTCGACGCAAGTCACAGGTGCAGGAGTACCTAGACTTCCACGACCAGACTCCGGGCGTCCAGCACCTCGCGTTTCGCACGGATGACGCCCTGCAGACGGTTGCCGAGCTGCACCGCCGTGGCGTGGAGTTCCTGCACCTCCCCGACGAGTACTACGAAAGCGTCTGGGCGCGCGTCGCCAAGCAGCTGGGGCACGAGGTTCGCGAGGACCACGAGGCCATCCACAAGCTGGGCATCCTGGTGGATGCGGACGACAAGGGATACCTCCTGCAGATCTTCACCAAGCCCGTGCAGGATCGACCCACCCTCTTCATCGAGATCATCTGCCGCCGGGGGAGCGACTCCTTTGGCAAGGGCAACTTCCGCGCGCTGTTTGAGAGCCTGGAGCTGGAGCAGCAGCGCCGCGGCAACCTCTGATTCAGTTCGCACCACCCTCGCGCCCCATCGCCCGTCGCCCATCGCCCGTTGCCCGTCGCCACCCCGAAAGACCACCCATGCCCCACTACACCTGCGCCGGCCGCATCCCCTCCAAGCGGCACATCCAGTTCCGCCAGCCATCAGGCCAGCACTACCACGAGGAAGTCTTCGGCACCGAGGGCTTCGCCGGCCCCACCAGCACGCTCTACCACTTGCACCCGCCAACTCAGGTCGCAGCATGGAAGCCGCTGCGCAGCGCTGCGCCGGAGTTCATCGAGTCAAACATCCTGCGCATGCGACACCTGCGCACACACGCGCGACCGGCCGGCGGAGATCCCATCGATGGACGCGCGGTCCTTTTTGGCAACTCGGACGTGCTGATCTCGCACTGCGCCCCGACGGAAGGCATGGACTACCACTACCGAAACGGGCAAGGTGACGAGTGCCTCTTCATCGAGCAGGGATCGGGGCAGTTGCACACCTCCTTCGGGACCGTCGAGTATCGGCAGCATGACCTCGTGGTGATCCCGCGTGGCACCACCTACCGCATGGTGCCGGACCGCCTGGAGTCGCCACTCTCCCCCGCCCATCCCTACGGGCGATTCCTCTGCATCGAGACCGTGAACGGCTCGCACATCCTGCCGCCGCCTCGGTACCTGGCAAAGAAGACGAGCCAGTTCCTGGAGCACGCCCCCTACTGCGAGCGCGACATCCGGACGCCCATCGCACCGGAGCCGAATGAGGCCCTCGGCTCCCACGAGGTCCGCATCAAGGCGATGAACTGGATCCACACCTATGAGTTCCCCAACCACCCGCTGGATGTGGTCGGCTGGGACGGATGCCTCTACCCCTTCGCCTTCAATGTGCACGACTTTGCACCGATCGTGGGCGCGCTGCATATGCCTCCGCCGATTCATCAGGTCTTTGAGTCGCACAACATGGTGATCTGCGCCTTCTGCCCGCGCATCCTGGACTTCCATCCGCAGGCGGTGCGAGTCCCCTACAACCACTTCAACATCGACTCAGACGAAGTCATGTTCTATGTAGAAGGGACCTACACGGCGCGCAAGGGAATCGACAAGGGTTCGATGACACTGCACCCGCACGGCATCGCACACGGTCCGCACCCGGGCACGCTGGATGGCACGCTCAGCCAGCATGCCACCGACGAACTGGCCATCATGTGCGACACCTTCCAGCCGCTGGTTCCCGCAAAGGCCGCGCTGGAAATGGACGACACGCACTACCCCGAGAGCTGGCACGCGGCGAGCCGAGAGCGGATCCGCGACCTGGCTGGGGTGTGAGGGCTGGCGCTTCTGGTTGCGCTGGAGCCGCGCTGCGATCGCAGAAACCGCTCACAACTTCGCTTCCGAAGCGAAGTATTGAGCTTTTTCTGCCGAGCCCAGCCGACGCGACGGCGTCGTGCCAACCCGGTCAGTTGCTCACGCCTGCGAAAGAGCGCAGATGAACAAGGAACGACAGAAGATGGAGGAAGGCAAATCGCAGTTACGGATTCTTGGCGGCACGGAGGCCGAGGGTCCAGTACGTGCCGCTGGGCGGAAAGCCGTTGCGCTCGGAGGCCCGGCAGGTGGCGGCAAAACCGTACCAACTGCCGGGGCGCCACGCACGGAGCACACCACCTACTATCGGACCTTGTGGGTCGTTCTCGGGGCTGCTCGCGTAGTAGCTGGACGAGTACCAGTCCTTCACCCACTCCCACACATTCCCGCTCATGTCGTGCAGTCCGAAGCCGTTGCCTGCCTTCTGGCCGACGGGGTGGGTTTGGCTGCTCGAGTTGCTGGAGTACCACGCAATCGTT
>SXGU01492569.1_pt1 | contig 10445 bp, 7 predicted proteins | sample 3174531 | NCBI WGS metagenome assembly SXGU01 (sample SAMN11356863, study PRJNA531348) | freshwater metagenome | isolation source: freshwater sample F1-140 | place: China: Fuxian Lake, Yuxi | collected 2017-12-25 | reverse complement strand
TTCATCGCTGTCTTATTTACAGCGTTTGCCGTTGTCGCAATTAAAAATCGATCAATCGTTTGTGCGCGGTCTAAGCACAGATGGCAATAATGCGGCCATCATTCGCACCATTTTGAATTTGGGTGACAGCCTGGCGATGGATGTGGTGGCGGAAGGTGTGGAAAATGCGCAGCAACATGATTACTTGCTGGCCAATGGTTGTCAGTACTTTCAAGGCTTTTTGTTTGGAAAACCGCTGACATTGGCTGAATTTGAGCAACAATTAGTATTTCATAATGATGTAAAATAGCTATCTGCAACGCCTGGACTTTAAGTTTTTAACAGCCAGCCAATTCGTTCATTCAGTCTGTTATGGCTGCACCATGCACGTCGGCAATCGATTTTTTCATCCTCTCAAGTTATGACATTACTGCGCTGGCTCACAATCTGCTTGAGTTTGTATTGTGCTTCCCTCTCAGCGTGGGCTAATCAAACGGTTAAGGTGGGTATTTTATCTTATCGAGCCTTGGATAAAACCCAGCAACAATGGCACCCCTTAGCGGATTACCTAAGCCGGACAATTCCCGGCTACCATTTCGAAATTATCCCGCTGTACTATCCGGATTTAGATAAAGCCTTATCTACCGGTCATTTGGCATTTATTTTAACCAATCCTGAACACTACACCATACTGCGCCAACGCCTGGGATTAAGCGCAATCGCTACGTTGATGCCGATGGCGGAAGGACATCCCGTCAATCAATTTGGCGGCGTGATGGTGGCTAAAGCCGAGCGCAGCGATTTAATCACGCTGACCCATTTGAATGGCAAAACCGTCGCCTCGCCTGATTCCGAATCGTTCGGCGGCTTCATTACCCAACAGTGGGAGCTTTACAAGCACGGCATTAAACCCAAGCGATTTGTCTTTACCGGTATGCCGCATGACAAGGTGATTACCGAGGTGTTGCAGGGGCGCGCCGATGTCGGATTTGTGCGTAGCGGCATTATTGAAGCCTTGATCAAGGAAGGTGTGATAGCGGAGGGGACGCTTAAAATCATCAATCAACAAATTGCGACCGGTTTTCCGCAAATAATCTCCACCGGTTTGTATCCGGAATGGCCATTCGCCGCCCTTTTAACCACGGATGCGAAGCTGGTTAAAGCGGTTACGCTGGCTTTATTGAATCTGGATAACCAGCATCCGGTCGCTCAGACCGCCAAAATTTTTGGTTTTAGCCCGCCGGGTGATTACAGCAAAGTGGAGGCTGTGATGTTAAATATGGATATTCACCCGGATAAACTTAAAAACATCAATCTTTTGGATGTTTACTACCATTACCGGCACCCCCTTTGGGGCATGGTGGTTATGTTGGCGGTTATCCTGTTGCTGTCAATCAAACTGTTACGCATTCACCGCCATCTGCGTCATCTTTACCTGAAATATCATCTGGTTGCCAATTACACCAGTGATTGGGAGTACTGGATTTCGCCGGAAGGCCAGGTGATTTATACCTCGCCAGCGTGCCAAGCGATTACCGGCTATAGTCCGGAGGATTTTAAACAGGATCCCGAGCTGATCTTGAATTTGGTGCATAGCGATGATCGGGCGAGATTTAAGCATCATTGGCAGAACCATGATTATCGCCAACAACCGGACGAAATGGAGTTTCGCATTCTTGATCGTGCAAGCAATGTGCACTGGGTGCATCACCTGTGTCAGCCGGTGTTTGACAAGCAGCAGCGTTATCAAGGTATTCGGGCTTCCAATCGCGATGTCACCCAGCGCAAGCAAATGGAACTGGAATTGCGGTTGCACGATGCAGCGCTGAAATCCTGTGTCGAAGGCATTGTGATTACCGATGTCAACGCTAACATTCAGTGGGTTAATCCGGCTTTTTGTGAATTGACGGGGTATGCCGAAACCGAGACCCTGGGCAAAACCCCGGCTGAACTGGTGAAATCGGGCCAACAAGACGATGGCTTTTATAAAAGCCTTTGGCAAACCATTTTGTCAGGTCAGCCTTGGCGAGGTGAAATAGTCAATCGTCGCAAAAACGGTGAATACTATGATGAACAACTGAGTATTACCCCGGTTTTTGGCGATAAACAGGCGATTAGTCATTTTGTGGCTGTCAAACAAGACATTAGCGAACGCAAAAGAAATCAGGAGCAAATTCAACGCTTGGCCTATTATGATCCGCTGACGCAATTGCCAAATCGTCGATTATTGATCGACAGACTGGAAAAGGTATTGGCGGCCTGTCGTAGACACCAACAATATGGCGCCTTACTGTTCCTGGATTTAGACCGCTTCAAACCCTTGAATGATCGTTATGGGCATGATGCGGGTGATCAACTGTTACAGGAGGTGGCCAAGCGGCTTAAGGAAGCGGTGCGTCAGGAGGATACGGTAGCTCGTTTGGGTGGTGATGAATTTGTGGTGGTGCTGGTGGAACTCGATAGCGACCAGACTCAGGCCGTTCAGCAAGCGGAACAGGTTGCTTTTAAATTACATCAGATTTTGGCTAACGCCTATGTATTGTGGTTGCGACATGCAGGCGCTGTGCCGAAGCGGGTTGAATATCAATTGACCGCCAGTATTGGTATCAGTCTGTTTATGGATGCCGAGAGTAACGCTAACAAAATATTGAAGCAGGCTGATATTGCCATGTATGATGCCAAGCATCAAGGACGGAACGCTATTTGCCTTTTTCACTAGCCTTGGAGCCGGTTGTTCTGATTCGGCCATTCAATATTCAAGAGATGCTGTTATGTTTTCGATGCAAAGTGACATTCGAGTCCCCCCTACCCAACAGCTCGGACATTTAGACTGTTTAAAGATTATAGGATGGGCTGACGTCAGGAAGCCCATCATGAATGACAATGGGCTACGCGGTGCCCGGCAATTGCTCCCTGTATTGTTCTACCACCTCCTGCATCCATGCAGTCGTCAGCCCACCCTGCCCTTCTGTCTAAAGCGATAGACCAGTCTTGCCCTATATGATGGATGCTCTGGATAAACTCAGCTTGATCCTCGATACCATAACCGATGGTATATTGGTAGTCGATTCTCAGGGTGTGGTGGTGTATGCCAATCAGGCAGCCGAGTCATTACTGGAACGGCCCGGTATTATTGGGCAGCAACTGGCTATTCCGATCAGCACCGGCAATTGCGCACCTCAAGACATCAACCTGATTCGTCGTAGTGGTTTCGCTTGGGCGGAAATGCGTACCAAACCCATTGAGTGGGGCGGCGCTCCGGCTTATGTGCTGGGCTTACACGATATTACCGACCGTAAGCAGGCTGAAATTGCCTTGCAAAAAAGCGAAGCCTTATTCCAAACCCTGGCACGATTATCGCCGGTGGGGATTTTTAAAACCGATCAACAAGGCGACTGTGATTATGTCAACCAGCGCTGGTGTGATATTAGCGGTTTAAGCACTGAAGAAGCCATCGGGAAAGGCTGGTTACTGGCCGTTTTCAACGCTGATCGGCAACGGGTGCAACAAGAATGGCAACACGCTACGCTGACGCAAACCCCATTTAAAAGCCAATACCGTTTCCAGCATCGCAATGGTCCGATACGCTGGGTAATAGGCTTGGCCACCCCCGAATATGACAATGTCCGGCATTTTTTAGGCTACGTGGGGACTGTCACCGATATCACCGAAATCAAACGCAATGAAGATCATCTGCATCAAGCGGCGGCGGTATTTGAATCCACTCGGGAAGGCGTGATGATCACCGATGCCGAACGCCGCATTCAACGAGTGAATCGGGCTTATACGGAAATTACCGGCTATAGCCAACTGGAGTCGCTGGATCAGTTGCCGTCCATGTTGCGCTCCGGTCGCCATGATCAGGCTTTTTATACCGAAATGTGGGAAGAAATAGTCCGAACCGGCCATTGGCAGGGAGAAATCTGGAATCGGCGGAAAAGTGGCGAGATTTACCCGGAATTATTGAGTATCAGCACCGTCAAAAATCAAGAGGGCAACATTTGCAATTATGTGGGAGTGTTTGCCGACATCACCAAGCTTAAAGCCTCCGAAAAAGAGTTGGAGTTTCTGGCGCATCACGATCCGTTGACCAACTTGCCGAATCGACTGTTATTCATGTCCCGGTTGCAGCATGGCATCGCTCAGGCGCAACGCCAAAACAGCCAATTAGCAGTGTTGATGCTGGATCTGGATCGATTCAAGGATGTCAATGATAGTTTTGGGCATTTGGCCGGCGATGATCTTTTGCAAGCGGTTGCCGAACAATTGATTGCGCGTTTACGGGCTGCCGATACGGTTTGCCGCCTGGGCGGCGATGAGTTTGTTATCTTGCTGGAAGATATGAATCATCCCACCGCAGCGGCCAATATCGCCAACGACATGATTGCGCTAATCAATCAGCCTTGGCGCTTATACAATGGCAATGAAGTCCGAATTGGCGTCAGTATCGGTATTGCGCTGTTTCCTGAGCATGGCAGCGCTGCTGGTGAACTGGTGCAACGCGCCGATACTGCACTGTATGAAGCTAAAAATGAAGGCCGCAATTGTTATAAATTCTTTTCTGAAGCCTCCACTCAGGCCGCCCACGAACGCATTAAAATTGAACTGAACTTGCGCAAAGCGATTGAAAACAACGAATTGTGCGTGTTTTATCAACCGCAAATCGACATCGCCAGTGGGCGAGTTATTGGGATTGAAGCCTTGGTGCGCTGGCAAACGGCTGACGATGAACTCATCATGCCGCTGCGATTTATTCCGGTTGCTGAAGAAACCGGCCTGATTACCCGTATAGGTGACTGGGTGCTTAAAGAGAGTTGTCGCCAAGCCCGACAATGGTTGGATGCCGGGTTGCCGCCTTTGCGGTTGGCTGTGAATATTTCTGCACATCAATTAATGCATGGGGATATTTATCAGACAGTTTCGACGGCTTTGGCCGAGAGCGGTTTTGCCGCCGAATACTTGGAGCTGGAATTAACCGAGAGCGTTCTGATGAAGCGGGAAAAAGAGGCGATTGATATTTTGCAACATCTACACAGTCTGGGGGTGCGTTTGACCATCGATGATTTCGGTACCGGCTATTCATCGCTAGCGCATTTAAAGCGTTTTCCATTGAATGCCTTGAAGATCGATCACAGTTTTATTCGGGATATTCCTTGGGATAAGGATGCTATGGAAATTACCACCACTATCATCGCGATGGCTAAAAACTTGAACATGCAAGTCACTGCCGAATGCGTGGAAACCCGAGAACAACTGGAGTTTCTGGCACAACATCAGTGCGATTTCTATCAGGGGTATTACGCCAGTAAAGCCTTGCCTGCCGCCGAGATAACTGAGTATCTTCAACAACAAGCGCAAAAGCCTCTAGCGGCTTTTAGCTAAACCCCGGAAAAAAAGTATAATGCATGGTTTTTTAACCAACGAGGATCAGAATATGGCTGACAATTTGATTGCACCTTCCATTCTCTCCGCTGATTTCGCACGCTTGGGCGAAGAAGTGGTGAATGTTTTAAATGCCGGCGCAGACATCGTGCATTTCGATGTAATGGACAACCATTTTGTGCCGAACCTGACCATCGGGCCACTGGTTTGCGAAGCCTTACGCAAACACGGCGTCACAGCCCCTATCGATGTACATTTGATGGTGGAACCGGTTGATCGCATCATTCCGGATTTCGCCAAAGCGGGCGCCTCCTACATTACCTTCCACCCGGAAGCCTCCAGACACATCGACCGTTCATTGCAAATGATCAGAGACTTGGGCTGCAAATCCGGTTTGGTATTTAACCCGGCTACACCGTTATCGTATCTGGAGCATGTCCTGGACAAAGTCGATATGATTTTGTTGATGTCGGTTAACCCCGGCTTCGGCGGCCAATCCTTTATTCCATCGGCTTTGGATAAATTACGTCAAGCCAGAAAAATGATTGACGACAGCGGTTTCGACATCCGCCTGGAAATCGACGGTGGCGTTAAAGTGGATAACATCCGCGAAATCAAAGCCGCTGGCGCCGACACTTTCGTTGCCGGTTCTGCGATTTTCAGTCAGCCTGACTATAAAAAAGTCATCGACGAAATGCGCGCAGAAATGGCCAAAGCAGGCTAGTTTTGCTGTTTCCGCTTCGGTTGCTTGATCCATGCCGAAGCGGATTGCTTTTTCTCATTCCCAAGTCCCAACTCGCTTCTGATTAAATATACCGAAGCGTATCAACGTTTATTGGTATTCCAAAAGCTTTACACTAAACTGGCGTTGATCAAGCCAATCAGGAGAAATGAAATGCGCAGAGTCATTTTTTTTGGCGGACTATTGTTTTCCATGGCGACCAATGCAGAGGTTTACAAATGCATTGAAAAATCCGGCAAAACGCTTTATCAGTCCAGTCCCTGTAAAGCCACCAGCAAAGAGCAACAGCTTAAAATCCAATCCGATCCGGTTAAAGAAGCTGAAGCCAAAGCCAGGCTGGAAGAAGTTCAGTCAGAATACGACACTAGAAAAACCGCCCAGCAACAAGCGGATAAACAACTCACTGCCGAGCGCTATGAAGCTGCAAAATTGGAGATCGCCAATCGCAAAGCGATTGCTTTGCAGGAGCAGGCAGATGCTCAAAAACGTCAGGCCGAGGCGTTGGAAAATCAGAACCAAAATGCCAACACCCCCGTTTATGTCCTGCCACCGCCGCTGGTTAGAGACTCGATTCACAACCCCATTGCATTACCTAAGCCCAGAAAACCGCAGCGTACTGACGATGATTAACTTAGGCGTTGGCGATGAGTTTTCGAGCTGCGGCAATGGCTTTTCTGACTTGTTCCGGTGCCGTGCCGCCAATATGATTACGCGCTGCCACGGAACCCTCCAATTTTAAAATATCGAATACATCGGCGCTGATAGTGGCCGAAAAACCCTGCAACTCAGCCAGCGTCAATTCCGATAAATCCCGACTTGTTTCCAAGCCCAATCTGACTGCCAATCCGACAATCTCGTGAGCGTCGCGAAAAGGCATGCCTTTGCGAACTAGATAATCCGCCAAATCGGTGGCCGTAGCAAAACCACGTTTCGCCGACTGATACATGTTTTCCCGTTTGGCTTTTATGTGCGGCATCATGTCGGCAAAGGCGCGCAGGCAGTTGATCAAAGTGTCTGCCGTATCAAACAATGGCTCCTTGTCTTCCTGATTATCCTTGTTATAAGCCAAGGGCTGGCTTTTCATCAGCATCAGCAGCGCCATCAAATGCCCCGTTACTCGGCCTGATTTGCCGCGCACCAATTCCGGAACATCGGGGTTTTTCTTTTGCGGCATGATCGAAGAACCGGTACAAAAGGCGTCGGGAATATCGATAAAATCAAATTGGGCACTGGCCCATAACACCAGTTCTTCGGAAAACCGCGATAAATGCATCATGATCAAGCTGCCGACGGCGGCAAATTCAATCGCAAAGTCACGATCGCTGACCGAATCCAGGGAATTGTTTGAAGGCCGGGAAAAGCCCAGCAATTCTGCCGTCATGAAGCGGTCGATCGGGTAGCTGGTGCCCGCTAACGCGGCAGCGCCCAACGGCATGATGTTGATGCGTTTCAGACAATCCTGCAATCGCTCCTGATCGCGGCATAGCATTTCGAACCAGGCCATTAAGTGATGACCGAAAGTGATAGGCTGAGCCACCTGCAGATGTGTGAAACCGGGCATGATGGTATCAGCCTCGCGTTCAGCGACATCCAGCAGGGCCAATTGCAGGCGTTGCAGTTGCTGCAAAATAGTGTCGATATCACTACGCAGATACAGGCGTATATCCGTCGCCACTTGATCGTTGCGGGAGCGCCCGGTGTGCAGTTTTTTACCGGCAATCCCAATCAAATCGGTGAGTCGGGCTTCGATGTTCATATGCACATCTTCTTGTTTGATAGCCCAGGCAAACTCGCCGCGTTCAATTTCGCTGCTGATTTGCGCCAGCCCGCGTTGAATATCGGCTAATTCCTGCTCGGTCAAAATACCGATTTTGCAAAGCATGGCGGCGTGAGCCAGCGAGCCCTGGATATCCTGTTGCGCCATACGCTGATCAAAGCTGACCGAAGCGGTAAATACTTCGACAAAAGCGTCGGTGGCTTGCGCAAAGCGAGCGCTGGAGAGTTTTTCGGTATTAACAGTCGTCATAACAAGTCAAGAAAATAAAGACAAAGCAGCGGAGGATTATACCTTTGCTATGCAGGTCGAAAGTCGGTATTTGACTAATTTGATTGTGTTACAGGTTTGATTACTCAGTTGCACGAAAAAAAACTTCATCGTATACTTCGATGCAGCTTTATCGATCAAGCTAGCACACAACAACAAAACCTCTGGAGGGTATACAAATGAAATGGGAAACACCTGCTTACAACGACATGCGTTTTGGTTTTGAAGTCACCATGTACATCTACAACCGTTAATTCTGACGGCTGTTAACAAAAAAGGGGCATGAAAATGCCCCTTTTTTTTGCGAGCCGTTTTTTTATCCCGTATCATTCTCCCCTCGTTTATCAACCCTGACTAACTATGAAAATTAGAGTTCTCGGCGCTGGCGCCGGTGGCGGTTTTCCGCAATGGAATTGCAATTGCGACAATTGCCGACGCTTGCGTAACGGCCAGTTCAACGGCAAAGCCCGCACCCAGTCGTCGATAGCCATCAGCACCGACAACCGCAACTGGCTGCTGTTCAATACTTCACCGGATATTCGCGCCCAATTGGAGGCTTTTCCGGCGATTCAACCCAAGGAGGGTATCCGCGACACCGGTATCAAAGCCATCCTGCTGATCGATAGTCAAATCGACCACACCACCGGCATGTTGATGCTGCGTGAAGGCAAGCCGTTAAACGTGTATTGCACCGAAATGGTCAAACAAGATTTGACCACAGGCTTTCCGCTGTTCAATATGTTGAAAGATTACTGCACCGTCAATCATCACCCGATTGCCTGCGATGAAACCCCGTTCGAAATTCCCGGCATAGATGACATTAGAATCTACGCCCATGCTTTGAAAAGCAAAGCCCCACCCTATTCGCCACACCGCCACGACCCCCACGACGGCGACAACATCGGCGTGATTATTGAACAAATTTCCACCGGCAAAAAGCTGTATTACTCACCAGGCCTCGGCGAAATTGAGCCGCATGTTTTGCAAGCTATGTTAGATGTCGATTGCCTGATGGTGGACGGTACTTTCTGGACGGACGATGAAATGGTCACCCGTGGCATCAGCCAAAAGCGCGCCAGCGAAATCGGTCACTTAGCACAATCAGGCCCCGGCGGCATGATCGAAGTGCTGAACGGCGTCCCCAATGCACGCAAGATTTTGATACATATCAACAACACCAATCCAATTTTGGACGAAGATTCGCCGGAGCGTAAAATACTGGATGCCGCCAGCATCGAAGTGGCTTACGATGGTTTGGAAATCGACTTATAAAAAGGTATCTCATGACTGCTGACAATCAACCCTGGTCCCGCGAAGAATTTGAAGCCAAATTGCGCGGCATGGAAAAGTACTACCACATTCATCATCCGATGCACACGCTGATGAACGAGGGCAAACTGACTAAACAGCAACTTCAAGGCTGGGTCGCCAACCGCTTGTATTATCAGGTGATGATTCCGATCAAAGACGCCAACATCATGGCCAATTGTCCGGATCGGGAAACCCGCGCAAAATGGGTGCAACGCATTCTTGATCACGATGGACACCCAGGCGATCCTGGCGGCATCGAAGCCTGGATACGCCTGGGTATAGCGGTTGGCTTGACACGCGAAGAAATCACCTCACTGGAACATGTTTTACCCGGCGTGCGTTTCGCGGTGGATGCTTATGTCAACTTTGCCCGCCGCGCCGAATGGCATGAAGCGGCCAGCTCATCATTGACTGAACTTTTCGCCCCGAAAATTCATCAACAACGCCTGGACAATTGGCCCGATGTTTACCCTTGGGTCGAGCAGGAAGGTTATATCTATTTCAAAAAACGTCTGACCGAAGCCCGCCGCGATGTCGAGCATGGCCTGGAACTGACCCTGGACTGGTACAAAACCCGCGAACAACAGGAACGCATGGTACAAATTCTGAAATTCAAACTGGATGTATTGTGGAGCATGGCCGATGCGATGTATCTGGCTTATGTTGCCGACATGCCGCCGTATTTCAATATCGAAGCATAATGCAAGCCGCCGAACAGCTTCGCTTTAGTGCTGCCGATTTTTTGGCTTGGGAAGAAACTCAAGCCGAAAAACACGAATTCGTGTGCGGAGAAGTATTTGCGATGACGGGGGCGCGACAGGATCATGTGGTGGTGTCTGGAAATATTTTTGCGGGCTTAAAGCAACGATTGCGCGGCACACCTTGTCGGCCCTATGTCGCAGACCTGAAATTGCGGGTCGATGCTGCCGACGCTTTCTTCTACCCGGACGTAATGGTGTCCTGCCACCCCGGCGACCTGGGCAACCA
>SXGU01262328.1_pt1 | contig 10446 bp, 10 predicted proteins | sample 3174531 | NCBI WGS metagenome assembly SXGU01 (sample SAMN11356863, study PRJNA531348) | freshwater metagenome | isolation source: freshwater sample F1-140 | place: China: Fuxian Lake, Yuxi | collected 2017-12-25 | reverse complement strand
GTGCCCTGCGCCCCATCCGGGGGGAGCTGGCCATGCTGCTAGCCACCGGGGGCGGCGGGCGTGGCTTCATCCTGCCAACGCAAAGCGCAAGCGAAGCAGCACGGATACAGGGCGCCAACCTGCTAGCGGCCGATTCTCTGCTGGCCGTCTGTGCCCACCTGACCGGCCGCACACCGCTGCGCGCCCCCACCCACACCCCGGCTGGAAGCGGCCTTCGATGATTTCATCGACGAGCTTGCTGGCCAAATCTTCGTTGCCGCGGGCCAGGTGCAAAGCCACCATGCAGACGCGGTCTTCATAGCGCTCCAGGAAACGCTTGCCGTCGAAGGTCTTCAAGGTGTACGAGGTGTAGAACTTGAAGGCGCCCAGGAAGGTCTCGAAGCGGAACTTCTTCTTGTAGGCGCGCTGGTAGAGCTCACGGATGAAGTTCATCGTGTACTGGTCGAGGGTTTCCCGCTCGTAGTACTGGTTCTTCACCAGGTAATCGAGCTTCTCCTCCAGGTCGTGGAAGAACACCGTGTTGTTGTTCACATGCTGCAGGAAGTACTGGTGCGCAGCTTCGCGATCGGCGTCGAACTGGATGTTGCCGTCGGCGTCGTACAAGTTGAGCATCGCGTTGAGCTCGTGGTAGCCGAGGCCCTGGTAAGCCGTGGGCAGATCCTTTTTCTTCTTCGCCGGAGCCGTGTCGACGGCTTCGCTTTGCTGATCCCGTCCGGGCGAAGCCGCGGTCACTGCATCTGCAACTGTGGTGTCCAAAATTGTTCCAATCCCTGATGAACCCGGTCCACATCTTCCGGTGTGCCCATGAGCTCGAATCGATAAAGAAGGGGAACCGAGCATTTGCTGGCCACGATCTCGCCGGCAAGGCAGTAGGTTTCCCCGAAATTCGTATTTCCTGCGGCGATCACACCGCGGATCAGTGATCGGTTTTCCGCGACGTTGAGGAATTTGATCACTTGTTTCGGCACCGCCCCGTGCCCGGTTTCCCCGCCATAGGTGGGGAGGACCAGGACAAAGGGTTCAGTCGCCTGGAGCGTCTCGTCCTTGGTCTTCACCGGCAACCTGGCCGCATTCAGCTCGAGCTTGTCGACGAAGCGGTGGGTATTGCCGGAGACCGACGAGAAATAGATGATTTTGCTGTTCGTGGGGTTCATGCGCACCTCCCCTGGCTGATTGCCTGCCGAGATCGGGAACCTCTGCCGACGTCGGCCACCGGAAGTCAGACGACTGGAGCAGCGTAGCGGTCAGGAGCTTCAGGCCACCGAGCTTGCCGCGTCGGAGGCCTGTGCCAGTTCATCGATTTTGTCCGGACGGAAGCCCGACCAGTGATCCTGTTCGGTCACGACGACGGGGGCCTGCAGGTAACCGAGCGCACGGACGCGCTCCAGCGCCTCGGGGTCCTGGGAAAGGTCGACGCTCTGGTAGGTGATGCCTTTCTTGTCCAAGGCCCGGTAAGTAGCGTTGCACTGCACGCATGCTGGCTTCGTGTAAACCGTGACGGTCATGATCCTTTGTCCCCTTAGTGCATCCATAAACGGCTGCTGTTCCGGTTCGCCCGATACCGCTGGGCGAACCTGCTTCATTTTTGGCATTCTTTGCCCGCCCGGCCTTTCAGCCGATCGGACCAGATCCGTAAATCGATACTACATATAGTGCAGACGGTTTGCTTGGACCCCAAGATGATGTATTACAAGTATGTCATTTTATGCACCGATAGTCCACAGGCAACAGCGAAAAAATCAGCGGATTTCCGGACTTTTAAGCGGGTCTATCCACAGTCTGTGGAGTACTTCTGCACTTAAAAACACGGGCGTGTCGCAGGCCTCCGGCGTGTCGCGTGTCGCACCCGGACACAACGCCGCAGCAACCAGTTCGATCACGCGTCCGTCCAATTCACCTGTTGCGTGGGTTCAGACGGCACTGCCCACTGAACGGGCGAATTGGACGGGCTTGGAAGTACTGCGCAGCGCGGCCGGACGCCGGCGAAAACGGCTCAGCGCCGGCGCATCAGGATCTGGTCTACGCCCATGCGGCCCTGGTCGAAGGTCAACTCGCCGCCGGCCAGATAGAGCTCCCACACCCGGACGACTTCGGCACCCATCATGGCAACCGCTTCGGCATGGTGTCGCTCGAAGTTCTTCCGCCAGGCGGCAATGGTCTGCACGTAGTCCTGGCGCAGCGACTGAACCCCGAGCACCTCCATGCCGCCCGCTTCGAAGAAGCCGATCGTTTCACCGAGCGGGCGCATGTGCATGTCCGGGGCGATGAAGCCCTCGATGAATGGCCCGCCCCCGGGGTACTTCCCGGTGCGCGCCATCTGCTGGATCAACGCCGGCCCGCCGGTGGCGAGATTTTTCCGGATCGCGTCCACATAGCCCGGATAGTTCCGCTGCCCGACGTGTTCACCCATTTCCAAGGAAACCACCGCGTCGAACGGCCCGCCGTCGATCTCCCGGTAGTCCTGCAAACGGATCTCCACTTGATCGGCGACGCCGCGTTTGCGCGCCCGTTCCCTGGCGAATGCCTGTTGTTCGGCCGAAATCGTCACGCCGACCATGCGCACATCGAACTGCTCCGCCAGTTCGATCGACAAAGATCCCCAGCCGCAACCGATGTCCAATACCCGCATACCCGGTTGCAGACCGAGTTTTTCGCCCACCAAACGGCACTTTGCGCCTTGTGCCTGAAACACATCCGTCGCACCGTCGCCCCAGTACCCGGACGAGTAGGCCATCCGCTCTTCGAGGATCAACCCGTAGAAATCATTGGACAGATCGTAGTGGTGGCTGATCGCCCGTTTGTCCCGGAGTTTCGAATGCAGACGACCAACCAACTTGGCCTGCGAACCGGGCGCCGCCAGCCGCGGGCCGATCGCGCCTGCAGACCGTGCCAAACCGGCCAGCTTGGCCAAAAGCGCGGGGGTGATTTTGATCGCGTTCAGCCGTCGTTCCGCCACCACCTCCCAGACCTGGCGCAGCGCCGAATGGAGTTCACCGGACACTGCCAACTCGCCCAGCACATAAGACTGAGCGAGGGAAAGCTCGCCCGGTCCCCACAGCTGCCGGCGCAACACGTTCGGCGAGTTCAAGGTCACTACGGGTCGCTCGTCGGAGTCCAGCTCCGGCGTCGCGGAGCCATCCCAGGCGACGATCCGGACCGGCAGGTCACCGCCCAGGAACGGGCCGAGCAATGCCGCGAGCTGCTGCGCGATCATCACTGGTTTCCTTTGGCTTTGCGGAGTTGGAACTGCTGGACATCGAGGTAGCCGGAGGCGAACCCGGCCCGCGAATAGGCCAAGTAGAAATGCCACATCCGGCGGAACGTCTCATCGAACCCCAAGCGGCCCACCTGCACGGCATTCCGGCTGAATTGTTCGTCCCACAAGCGCAGGGTCTGGGCATAGTGCTGGCCGAAAGCCATCCGGTTCTCCACCGTCAGCCCGTTCGCCGCAGACTGTTCCGCGATCAGTTCCGCCGACGGGATCATGCCGCCCGGGAAGATGTACTTGTGCACCCAGGTGTAGCTGTTCCGCGTCGCCAGCATCCGTTCGTGGCCGATCGTGATCGCTTGCAGGCCGACCGCTCCCCCCGGAACCAGATGTTCGGCCAGGATCCGGAAGTATTCCGGCATGAACTCGAAGCCGACTGCCTCGATCATCTCCACTGAAACGATCGCGTCGAAACTGCCTTGGACCTTGCGGTAGTCGAGCAGCTCGATCCGTACCGAGTCCGCAAAACCCGCATCGGCGATCCGCTGCTCCGCCAGTTCTTTCTGTTCGCTGCTGAGCGTGACCGAGTAGACCTGGGCACCGCGGCGCGCAGCGCGCAGCGCCAGTTCGCCCCACCCGGTCCCGATCTCCAGAAGCCGGGTCCCCTGCCCGACGCCGGCCAGGTCGAGCAATCGGTCGATCTTCGCGTGCTGGGCCGCCTCCAGGTCTCCGAACGGCGGCGCGTCCAGACTCCCGAACAGGGCCGAGGAATAGCTCATGCTCGAATCCAGGAATTCCGCGAACAATTCGTTCGACAAGTCGTAATGGCGGGAGATGTTGCTCCGGGTGTTGGCTTCGGTGTTCCGTTCCCGCCGCGGCTGCTGCGGCAGAATCAAGCCGCGCAATGCCTGGAGCGGCTGCGGGATCAACTGCGAAACCCGGGAAGCGAACACCGTCATCAGGGCAGCCAGGTCTGCGGCCTCCCATTCCCGCGCCATATACGATTCGCCGAGCCCGATCAGGCCGTTGTCCGCGATCCGGGCATAAAACCGCTCGGGGTCCCGCAAGACCATCTCCGGGCCGCCTTTGCCGAGCCGGGAGCCGTCCGGCAAATGCACGGACACCGGCAAACGGCGCACCGCGGCACGGAACAGCGCCCCGGCCACCGGAGCACCGGCTTTCGCTCTGATCGCCGAAGGAATCCGGGCCACATCGGGCCAGAGCTCCGCCCGGACTTCTGGATTCGAAGCAGTTTGCGTCATCTGGTTGCCTCCTTAACGGTTCGGCTGGAAACCGATTTCCCCGGGCTTCCTTGCGGTTCGGCTTGCGGCACATGCTTCGGCCGCGGCTGCACCGGAAGCCTCCGCAGCCACAAGCCGATCCCCTGATAGAAAATCTGGATGCTCACCCGCAATGGGGACATCGGGATATCCAGCAGCATGCGCACAATATTGCCGTTGCTGGCTGGCAATCTGCTGCCAACCACCGAGGCCACGAAGGGCCTGCCTTCTGGCCGCTGCAACACGATCGACAAGCGGGCCGTGTCTCCTGGCTCGGGGAGCTTCATCCGGTACTCGCCGTCCACCGGGTAGAAGGGTGAAACATAGAATTCCTTGGGCACCCGGGCGCGGCCGGCGTCGTCGGGCTCGATCAGGTAGCGGTGCCGTTCGCCATAGGTATTGTGCACTTCGGCGACGATGCAGGCGAGCGAACCGTCCGGCCGGTGGCACCAGAAGACGGAAAGCGGGTTGAAGACGTATCCGAGCACCGCGGCATTGCTCAGCATCGTGATCTGCCCTGCCGCTTCGATCCCCTGTTCGGCGAGGTAGCTTCGCAGGTTCGCGCCGATCCCCCGGGCCGGATCGCCCAGATGGTCCTTGGCCCGGAACTGCGCGAAAGGCCGCAACCAGAACGGCAGGACCGGCAGCCGCTCCGGGTCCACGAACCACTGGTAGCTCCGGTAGGAAAACTCATTCCGCACCGGTTCTTCGCGGACGTGCCGGACCGTGATCGCGTACAGCGCGCTCATGCCGGCCATGATCCACCGAGCCGTTGCGCCGCACGGTAGCCGGACAGCGCGCCGTCCTCATGGAAACCCCAGCCGTGGTAAGCCCCGGCGAAAACTACCCGCCCGGTGCAGATCTGTTCCAGTTCGGCTTGCGCGGCCAATGACACCGGCGAATACTGCGGGTGTCCGTACTGCATCCGGGCCAGCACCGTGGGATCGGCGATCCGATCGGCCTCGCCCAAGCTGACCAGCAGCCGCCCTCTCGGATAGTCGAGCGACTGCAACCGGCTCAGGTCATAGCTGACCAGCACGTTCTCCGGCCGGGCCAGGCAATCGGGCAGGTAGTAATTCCAGGACGCGCGTGCCCGCTCGCCCTCGGGCAACACCGATTCGTCGGTGTGCAACAGGGTTTCATTGCTCGAATACGGAATCGCGCCGAGCACCCGGCGCTGCGCCGGAGTCGCGCTCCGGCCCAGGATTTCGGCGGCCTGGCCGGGGTGCGTGGCCAGCACTACGGCAGCGAAGTCGGCGGTCTCCGCGACCCCGTCTTCGGTCCAGCCCAAGCGCACTCCGCTGCGGAGCTCCTCGACCGAAGTCACCTTGGCCCCGAGTTTGATCCGGGTGATCGACTTGGCGACCCGGCGGACGTATTCCTGCGAACCACCGTCGACGGTCCGCCACTTCGGCGATCCTTTGACCGCCAGCATGCCGTGGTGCGCCATGAACGTGAACAGGTAGCGCGCGGGGTATGCCAGGGCCGTTGAAGCATCACAGGACCATACTGCCGAAACTACCGGGGTCATGAAATGGCTTTGGAAATATTGGCTGAAGTTTTCCGCTTCGAGGAACGCGCCCAGGGTCAGCTCGTCCCCCTCGGACGCCAGCAGTGCCCGGGCCTTGCGGTGGAAGCGGAGCACCTCGGCAAGCATCCGGAGATACCGGGGGTTCCGGAACGATCGCCATTCCGGGAACAGGCCGCCGAAGCCCTTGGCCCCGGCATATTCCAGACCGCAGCCGGCGCATTTGACCGACATCGACATGTCCGACGGTTTCGTCGGCACCTCCAACTGTTCGAACAGCCGGATCAACGTCGGGTAGGTGCGTTCGTTGTACACGATGAATCCGGAATCGACCACGGTGCCCTCGGCCAGTTCGTGGCTGTGCGCGTGGCCGCCCAATCGGTCATCGGCTTCGAACAAGGTCACCCGGTCAGTGCTGCTGAGCACCCAGGCAGCCAACAAACCGGAGATGCCGCTGCCCACCACGGCAATCGAACGCGGGGCCCTGACATCGCCGGTTTCCGAAATCCTCTGGTCGTTTGCCACGGGACGGGTTCCTCCTGGGTTGTTCAGCTCTCTTGCCCTGCATTCGGGGCCGTCCGGCGCTGGGATGGGTCGGCCCAGGAAATCGCCGTCCGTACCGCTTCGCGTTGCCAGAGCCGGGGACTCCGCAGCATGAAATGCCCGCCTGGCATCGCCCGCCACCGCGCGGCAACTCCGTGCTCCGCCGCCAACCGGACCTGCCGGGCGGACTCCTCCGGGTCGGTCCACCGGTCGGCCGCGCCGTGCAGCACCAAAAGCTGCTGGCCGGTGCGGAACGCACGCCCCTCCTGCTCCGGCCACCAAGGCGCCAGTGCGACCACCCCCAGCACCTCCGGCCGCGCGGCCAAATGCGCCGCCGTCCGGCCGCCCATGGAATGTCCCAGGACCACTACCGGAGCGGAGCCGAAATGTTCCCGGAGTTGCTGCAACGCCCAAACGCCATCGGCCACCGGAGATTGCTCGACGCCGTTCCAGCCGCGCATCCGATACCTCAGTTGCGCCACGGCTATGCCCCGGGAACGCCCTTGTTTCGCCAGCCGCCGGGTGAACGGGCGCATCCGCAGGTTGGACAGCTGCCAAGGCCGGGACCGCGCCCGGCTTTCCGGCTTGCCCCCGGCCAGGACCAACACGATCGCGGCGACCGGATCATCGGGCATGAGCAGATCGAATCCGGCTCTCGGTTGGTCCATGCTCACTCCGGCAACTCCTGGCTTAGAATCAAAGCACCCGGGGGCGGTTGCCCTCTGCCAGAGGTTCGGCGCGATCTGCTTCGGGGATGGGTTCGACCGGCACGCCGGTTTGTCACCCCTGACTGAAACGGCGACCCAGGCCAGGTCATCAGCAGGAAAGGGGCGGTCGAGTGGTCAACCCGATACATTTGCGTACTTTGCTCGAAGTCACCCGGCGCGGCTCATTCGCCGCAGCGGCCCAGCATCTCGGTTACACGGCGTCAGCGGTCTCGCAGCAGATCGCGGCTTTGGAGCGGGAGACCGGCGTGGTGCTTTTCACCCGTACCGCCCGTTCGGTCCAACCCACGGACACCGCGTTCGTGATGGCCCGGCATGCGGCCAAGGTGCTCACCGACCTCGATGCACTGCTGGCCGCCGCGACGAAATCACCGGACCATGCCACCCGGGAACTTGTCCTGGGCATCTTTCCTTCGCTGGCCACCTATGTGCTGCCCCGGGTCTTGCAGACTTCGGCCTGGCAGGGCCTGGGCAGGCGATTGCGGATCCGGGTCGGCGAGCCGCCGCAGACGATCCAAGGATTGCGGTCGGGCGGCGAACTGGATCTGGCTTTGGTGTTCCAAGTCGGCCAAAGCGGCCTGGCCTGGCCGCATACGCTGCATCGGCAATGGGTCGGCGACGATGTCTTCCGGGTGGTGCTGCCCCATGGTTGGGGCATCACCGATGGTTCCCGGATGACCGCCTCGCAGTTGACCGAGATGCCCTGGATCATGCACCACCCGGGCACCAGCGACGCCACCGTGATCGAGCGGCTCTTCGCTTCGTGCAATCTGCATCCCCAAGTGGTGGGCTACAGCGATGACTTCAATGCCTCCCTGGCCCTTGCCGCAGCCGGTTTGGGCGCCGCATTGGTACCGGAACTCGTGCTCAAACACAGCAAAGAGAACTTCGTCGTCGTCGATGTGCCGGAAATCCGGCTCGCCCGGACGGTCTTCGCCCTCCGCCGTCAGGAAAGCGGCCAATCGGAACGGCAGGATGCGGCCTCCGAAGACGCCAGTTTGGACCTTTTCGTCGACTTGTTGGCTGCGGCGTTCGCCGAAGCGGTCGCGGATTGAACCGGACTACTTCCCGGCCGGCGCGATGACTTTCGTGATCACCTGGTGCTTGAGGTTGTTGAACGGCGGGTAGATCAGCTTCATGGTGTCCGGCTTCAACGGTTTGTCGAAAACCGCCTTGCGGTGGGTGAAGACGTCGATCGAATCACGGCCGTGGTACGCGCCCATTCCGCTGGGGCCCACTCCGCCGAACGGCAGTCCCGGGACCAGCAAGTGCGCCGCCGGCACCCCGAAGCACAGGGCACCCGACGAGGTATTGTCCATGAAGTTCCGCCGGGTTGCCTTGTTCTCGCTGAAAACGTAGAGCGCCAGCGGCTTGTCGCGTTCCTTGATGAACGCCAGCGCCGCCGCTTCGTCGGGGACCTCGACGATCGGCAGGATCGGTCCGAAGATTTCCTCCTGCATCACCGGGTCCGTGGACTTCGCCCGGACCACCGTCGGCGCCAAATACAGATCGCCCGCTTCGGAATCGCCACCGGTGACCAGCTCTACGCCTTCGAGCAGCCCGGTCAGCCGGCCGAAATGCCGCTGGTTGACGATCCGGCCGTAGTCCGAGCTGCTCCGTGGATCCTTCTCGAACAGCCCCTTGATCACCTGCGGCAATACCTCGGCCAGTTTCCGTGCGGTCTCCGGGCTGGCGAGAACATAATCCGGGGCCACGCAGGTTTGCCCGGCGTTGAGGTACTTTCCCCAGGCGATCCGCTGCGCGGCCGCGGTCAGGTCCACCGAGTCGTCGACGTACACCGGGGATTTCCCGCCCAATTCCAGGGTCACCGGAGTCAGATGCTCCGCAGCAGCGCGCAGGATCACTTTGCCGACCTGGCCGTTGCCGGTATAGAAAATATGGTCGAAGCGCTCTTTCAGCAGTTCGGTGGTTTCCGGCACTCCGCCTTCGACCACTTGGACAGCCTCGCCGAGATACTCCGGGATCCAGCGGGCCAAAGCCGCCGAGGTCGCCGGAGCAAGCTCGCTCGGCTTCAGCACTACGGTATTTCCGCCGGCCAGCGCAGCCATCACCGGAACCAAGGACAATTGCACCGGGTAGTTCCAGGGTGCGATCACCAGCACCACGCCGAGCGGGTCCCGGACGATCTTCGCAGTGGCCGGCAACAAGGACAACGGCACCGAGGCCCGCTCCGGGGCGAGCCATTTGCGCAGGTTTTTCGTCGTATGCTGCACCTCGTTGCAGGTGAAGCCGATTTCAGTCATCCAGGATTCATCCGGATGTTTGCGCAGGTCCTGGGCCAGCGCCGCGGTGAAATCCGCGGTCTGCTCCAGCAACATCCTGCGCACCGCGTCGATTCGGCGCAGCCTGGTATCCAGGTCCAAACCTTCGCCGGTCTCGAAAGCCTTCCGGGCCAAATTCACAGCGTCGTTGCTCATGGAGCTAACTTACCCGTCGGTAACTTATTTCGGAAGACCCTCGACCGGCCCGCTCGGCAGATGACACGATCTTGACCGGCCGAGCGGGCCGTCGGCAATTTCCCGCGCGAGGCGTTCGATCGGACTCAGACCAGCTGCGCCCGGACTTCCCGGGTAGCCGCCACCAGATTCCGCAAGGATTCTTCGGTCTCGGCGTAGCCGCGGGTTTTCAGACCGCAGTCCGGGTTCACCCAAAGCTGCCGCGCCGGCACGTGCGCCACCGCGGTCTGCAGCAACTCGGTGACCTCTTGCTGGCCCGGCACCCGCGGTGAGTGGATGTCGTAGACGCCAGGGCCGACGCCCCGGCCGAAGCCATGCGACTGCAGGTCATTGACCACTTCCATCCGGGAACGTGCCGCCTCGATCGAGGTCACGTCGGCGTCCAGGCCATCGATCGCATCGATCACCACGCCGAACTCCGAATAGCAAAGGTGGGTGTGGATCTGGGTGCCGGTGGCGGCGCCCGAGGTCGCCAGGCGGAAGGCCCGCACCGACCAGGCCAGGTATTCCGGCTGATCGGCTTTGCGCAACGGCAGCAGTTCGCGCAGTGCCGGCTCGTCCACCTGGATGATTTTGATTCCGGCCGTTTCCAGGTCCGCGATCTCGTCGCGCAAAGCCAAGGCCACCTGGTTCGCGGTGTCCGCCAGCGGTTGGTCGTCGCGGACGAAAGACCAGGCCAGAATGG
>SXGU01224344.1_pt1 | contig 10447 bp, 12 predicted proteins | sample 3174531 | NCBI WGS metagenome assembly SXGU01 (sample SAMN11356863, study PRJNA531348) | freshwater metagenome | isolation source: freshwater sample F1-140 | place: China: Fuxian Lake, Yuxi | collected 2017-12-25 | reverse complement strand
GCTGGCCCGCACCGTGGTCGCGGCCACCGAGGGAGCGGTCGCGCTGGCCCGGGCGTCGCGGACGTCCGACCCGCTCGACGAGGTCGTCGCCGAGCTCAGCGAGCTGGTCGAGAGCGCCCGGGCTCGCTGAACCTCAGGCGTCCGCCTCGGCCCGGACGGCGGCCCGCTGCTTGAGCTCGGTCACCCGCTCCGGGTGGCCGTGGTAGCGCCGGTAGCTCCACACGATCAGGCCCAGCGCGATGACCGCCGAGGCGACCTGGGTGATCCCGGTCGGCAGCCCGCCGGGCAGCCACCAGCCGTCGCTCAACGGCCACCAGCCCGGGGCGGGGGGCGAGGCGATCCACAGCACGCCGCAGGCGCCGAGACCCAGCGCGAACAGCACGGACAGGGCGACCTTCCAGATCGACTCGACGCCCATCGCGGCACTGATCAGCGCCCGGTCGAGGATCGGGTCGACGCGCCGCTCGGCCCACTCGTACTGCTGGCTCAGCACGAACAGGCCCGCGGCCAGGAGGAGCAGGCCCGGTCCGGGCAGGACGAGCGCGGCGATCCCGGCGAGCACGAGCACCCAGCCCACCACCTCGAGCAGGACCCGCTTGGCCGCACCTCTCATGGGGCGAGCCTGACAGACGACGACAACGTCAGCCGCCGAACTGAGCGACGTACGCCTTGCCCTCCTCGGACAGGTTGCCGTGCGCCTCGGCGATCCGGGCCCACCGCATCGACATCTTCATGAACCGCAGCGGGTTGTAGATGTCCTCCTCGCGGCTGAAGAGCCCGTCGCCCGCGTAGGTCATGATCGTCAGGTTGGACTCCTCGTGGTGCGAGCCGTCGCCCGGGTCGGGCATCAGGTTGCGCACCTCGCAGATCAGCCGCGAGGTCGGGACGTCCACGACGGACCACGCGAGCGGGAAGCCGGTCATGATCCCGCCCGGGAAGGACGTCATCGTCCGCACCGACCACTCGCGGATCTCGTCGCGGCCGCGGAAGGTGCCGAAGGCGTGCTCGACGTACTCCGCGTCCTGCGTGAAGTTGAGGGCGAAGTCGTCCCAGTTGCCCGACGTCGCGTGTTCCTGCACCCGCTCGTGCATGGCGGCGTACGCCGCGGTGATCTCGTCTGCGCTGAACCGTCCGTCGCTCACCCGCTCATCCAACCGCACGGCAGGACCCGCGCCCAGGTCGTCCTACGACGCCGGTGCCGGACCGTCGTCCGGCAGTCGCACGGTGAAGCGGCTCCCGCGGGCCGGGTCGCTCTCGACCGAGAGGCGGCCCCCGTGGGCGTTCACGATCGACGACACGATGTTGAGCCCCAGTCCGGTCCCGGGGATCTCGCGGCGCAGTGCCCCCTCGCCCCGGAAGAAGCGGGTGCAGACGTGCTCGAGCTCCTGCGGTGTCATGCCGATCCCGGTGTCGCAGACGGTGAGGACAGCGTCGCCGTCACCCGCACCGTGCCCGTCGCGGTGCAGGCCGACCGTCACCGAACCGCCGGGTTCGGTGTACTTGAGCGCGTTGGACACGAGGTTCTCGATGACCTGCCGGACCCGGGGGCCGTCGACATGGGTGACCAGCGACGCAGGGAGCTCGGCGGACAGGTCGAGCCCGGCGTTGTCCGCTTGCGGGGCCGCGGCGTCCAGGGTCTCCCGGACGAGCTCGGCCAGGTCGACCGCCCCGCGGTGCAGCTCGAGTCCGCCCTCCCGGGCCTGGGCGACGTCGAGGAGGTCCGAGACCAGCAGCTGGAGGCTCCCGGCGTTGCGGTGGATGACGTCCAGCTGGGTCTGGACCGCCTCGGGGAGGTCGTCGCGGCTCCGGAGGAGCTCCAGGTAGCCGAGCACCGAGGTGAGTGGGGTGCGCAGCTCGTGGGAGACCGAGGCGACGAACTCGTCCTTGACCTGGAGGGCGCGCATCAGGTCGGTGATGTCCTGGTAGGCGAGCACGGCCCCGGTCATCTCCCCCGAGGGGTCCCGGACGGTGCGGGCCGAGGTGGAGAGCGCGGAGCGGGTGGCCGGGTCACGACCCACCCAGTACCAGAGACCGTCGAACTCCTCACCCTGGACCGCCCGGAAGGAGGGCATGTCCTCGCGCCCCATCGGGGTGCTGCCGTCGGGGAAGTACACGTGGCCGAGCTGGCCTGCGGCGCCGTCGTGCCCGTCAGGGAAGGTCACCCGCATGTAGTCCTGGTGCCGCCGGTTCATCCGCCGGTACCGCCCCTCCTTGTCGATCAGCAACAACCCGACGTTGACGGTCTCGAAGATCGCCTCGAGGGTGCGCCGCTCGGCCTCGAGCTCGGTGATGTCGAGGATCTGCGAGATGAAGTGGAGCGGCGAGCCGTCCGCCTGCCTGACCAGGGCGACCGAGAGGTCACCCCAGACGATCCGGCCGTCCGCGTGCAGGTAGCGCTTGGTGAGCCGGTAGGAGTCGATGTCTCCCGCCACGGCTTGACCGAAGAGCTCGAGGTCGTTGTCGAGGTCGTCGGGGTGGGTGAGCTCCTGGAACCCTTTGGTGGTGAGGGTCTCGGGGTCGTAGCCGAGCATGTCGCACAGCGCGCGGTTGACGACGAGCAGCCGGCCGTCGAGCCCGACCAGGGTCATGCCGACCGGCGAGTGCTCGAGCGCCAGGCGCCAGAGCTCGCCTCCGTCCGGTGCATCCACGAGCGCCTCCCTCCGAGGTCACCGTACGTGCGGGTCGAGACGTCCGGCGGGCACCAGGGCACACCCTGGGGTACTCGGTCCCACCGACCCCGGGCCGGTACCCGGCGCGAGCACGTCGCTGGGAACATGTGCTCGTGGGGAACACGGCGCTCGCGGTCTTCATCGTCGCGGTGTCGGTCGAGGGTGCCCTGCTGCTGGTGCTCACCGGCCTGTGGCTCAAGGGACGGCGCACGCAGCGGCTGCTACGGGCCAAGCTCGCCGCCGCGCTCGACACGACGGGCAAGCGGCGTCCGCCCAAGCGGCTGGTCCCGAAGCCCGACGAGCTCGTCAAAGGGGTGTGGGAGACCGCCAACCTGGTCCGGGAGAAGGGGTTCGGTGGCGCCATCCGCAGCTCGATCGAGGACCTGGCCGGCTGGGCGCAGGTCGAGCGGCCGGCGCTGGTGGCGATGGCCGGACCCGACGGCGGCATCTCCATCCTGTTCTCCGACATCGAGGGCTCGACCGAGCTCAACGAGCGGCTCGGTGACCGGGAGTGGGTCAGGCTGCTGGCGCGACACGACTCGGTCGTGCGCTCGGCGGTCGACCGGCACCACGGCCGGGTGGTGAAGACCCAGGGTGACGGCTTCATGGTCGCCTTCCCGACCCCTGAGGACGCGGTGCGGTGCGCGGTCGCGGTCCAGCGCGCCTTCGACAAGGGCAGCCGCAGGGGCAAGGCCGTCGTGCTGGTCCGGATCGGCATCCACCACGGCGACGTCGTCCACCGCGACAACGACATCTTCGGCCGCAACGTCGCCCAGGCCGCCCGGGTCGCGGCGCTCGCCTCGGGCGGCGAGATCCTGGTCAGCGAGAGCGTGGCGGAGGCCGTCGAGGACTGCGACGACGTCGTGCTGACCGAGCGGCGTCAGGTTCAGCTCAAAGGACTCAGCGGTGACCACGTCGTCAGCGTGGTGGACTGGGCGGCATGACGCAGGCCGACGTCCCCCGCCGTGGCCGGCCCGGCCACGACCAGGCGGCCGTGCTGCGCATCGCCATCGACCTGTTCAACCGCCAGGGCTACGACGGCACCAGCATGGGCGACCTGGCGGCCGAGCTCGGGGTGACCAAGTCGGCGATCTACCACCACGTGCCCAGCAAGGCGCACCTGCTCTCCCAGGCCCTCGACGAGGCGCTCGAGGGGCTCGAGGCCGCGATCACCCTCGCCGAGGCGATGTCGACGGCGTCGGCGTACGAACGGCTGCGGTCGGTCGTCCGGCAGAGCGTCGAGGTCCTGGTGGCCCACCAGCCCGCGGTGACCCTGCTGCTGCGGGTGCGGGGCAACAGCGAGGTCGAGGTCCGGGCCCTGAGCCGCCGGCGGCACGTCGACGCGCGGCACGCCGCGCTGGGTCAGGCGGCCGTCGAGGAGGGCACGCTGCGCTCGGACCTGCGCCCGGACCTCGTGAGCCGGCTGCTGTTCGGGATGGTCAACTCCCTGGTGGAGTGGTACCGGCCCGGCCGCGGGGTCGGCGGGACCGAGCTCGCCGACGCGATCGCGACCCTGGCCTTCGACGGTCTGCACCGCTGACCGCGGGCCGGCCCCGCGCGGGATGAGTTGCGCCAAACCGCAGCGGGGGCCACGACGGCTCCGTACGGTGGGGGTAGTGGCCTCCGTGCGAGGCGTCTCGGTCCAGGTGAGGTGCGATGCTCACGCTCTTCTCCCGTAGCTCTACGGTCGTCGCCGGCATCGTCCTCGCGGCCTCGTTGGGACTGGCGACGATGACGGGCATCGCGGTCGCCGGGCTCAACAACACCGCTGCGGAGTCCGATGCGATCAACACCGACGAGGTGGCCCACGCCACGCTGGCCGCCCAGTTCGCACTGGCCGTCGACCGGGCGTTCGTCACGGGTCGCACCCTGGCCCTGGTCGAGTTCAACTCGTCGATGTCTGCCGAGCTCTACCAGGAGCAGATCCCGCGGGTCGAGGCGCTGCTCGTCGACCTGCGCCGGATCGAGACCGAGGACGGCGGCGAACGCGAGCGGGTGGCCCGGCTGGTCAACGGCTGGACGGCGATGCGTGCCTTGCTCACCGACCCCGGCCTGACCAGTCCGGAGAACACCGAGCTCATCGAGGAGCTGCGCCAGCAGTACGAGACGTTCAACCGGGACGCCGAGGCCATGGTGAGGAGCGAGGCGGCCGACGCGGGGTTGCGCAACCAGGCGACGTCCGACGCCGTGGACGGCGTCAAGTGGCAGCTCATCGGGACCGCGGGTCTGACGTTGGCCCTCCTGGCGGGGCTGGGCTTCGTCGGCAACCAGCGGATGCGGCGCGAGATCGAGCCGATGAAGGACCAGGCCGAGTTCGCGGACACGCTGCAGCTGACCGAGACCGAGGAGGGTGCGCACGGGCTGCTCCAACGCCGTCTGCTCCGCGTCGTCCCCGACGGGGCCGTCGCGATCCTCAACCGCAACAACAGCGCGAACCGGCTCGAGGCGATGACCGACCTCTCGGACGACCCGGCGCTGGCCGAGCGACTGGAGGCAGCCGAGCCCCGGTCCTGCCTCGCGATCCGCTCCGCGCGTGCCCATGACGAGGACGCCCGCGAGCCGGGGCTGATCACCTGCGACGTCTGCTCTCCCTGTGCGGCCTTCTCCACGTGCCGCCCGCTGACGGTGGGCGGCGAGGTGATCGGGTCGGTGCTGGTCAGCACCCCGCACCGCGCCGATCCACGACAGCGCCGGATGGTCCGCGACTCGGTCGCGCAGGCGGCGCCGGTGCTGGCCAACCTGCGCAACCTCGCGATCGCCCAGCTCAGGGCCTCCACGGACGCCCTGACCGGGCTGCCCAACAAGCGGTCGGTGGCCGACAACCTCAAGCGGATGTTCGCCCAGGCGTCACGGACCGCCAGCCCGATGGCGGTCGTCATGCTCGACCTCGACCACTTCAAGGCCATCAACGACCGGTTCGGCCATCCGGCCGGCGACCAGGTGCTCGCCAGCGTCGGGACGGTCATGCGGGCGACGATGCGGGAGGGGGACTTCGCGGGCCGCAACGGCGGCGAGGAGTTCGCAGTGATCCTGCCGGACACCGACGCGGCCGGCGGCGCCGCCGTCGCCGAGAAGCTCCGCAAGGCGATCGCGGACGTCGTCGTCCCCGGTGTCGACGTCGAGATCACCGCCAGCCTCGGGGTGGCCGCCTACCCCGAGCACGCCCTCAGCCCCGAGCGCCTGGAGCGCCTCGCGGATGCCGCCCTCTACGTCGCGAAGCGGCTGGGGCGCAACCGGGTCGAGGTCGCGACGGGTCACCCCGAGCCCGAGGACGACCAGGTCACGATCCACCCGGCCAGCAACGGCGTGGCGAGCAGGGACCTCGCGACGTCGTCCTGACCTGCGTCAGGCGGAGGCGAGCTGAGCCAGGTCCTCGTCGTCGAGCTGCAGATGGACGGCCGCGACCGAGTCGGTGACCGACTCCGGGCGGCTCGCACCGGGGATCGGGACCACGTTGCCGGAGCGGGCCAGCTCCCAGGCGAGGGCCACCTGCTGCGGGCTCACGCCGTGCTTGGCGGCGACCTTGCCGAACACCGCGAAGTCGTCGCCGAGGCCGGCCGCGCCGCCCATCCCGCCGAGTGGGCTCCACGGCAGGAACGCCAGCCCCAGCTCGTCACACACGTCGATCTCGGGCTCGGAGGAGCGGAACGACGGTGAGTACTGGTTCTGGACCGACACCAGGCCGGCGCCGAGGATCTCGTGGGCCAGGCGGATCTGCTCGGGGTCGGCGTTGGAGATGCCCGCGGTGGCGATCAGGCCCTCGTCCAGCAGCGCCTTGAGGCCACCGATGCTGTCGGCATAGGGAACGGCGGGGTCGGGCCGGTGGAACTGGTAGAGGCCGATCTGCTCGACGCCGAGCCGCCGGGCGGAGGCGACGCAGGCCTCGCGCAGATACTCGGGCCGGCCGTCGAGCGTCCACGCGGTCCCCGTGCGGGTGTGGCCGCCCTTGGTCGCGACCAGCACGTCGTCGGGTCCCGCGCCGGCCTGGGCGAGGGCCTTCGCGATCAGCACCTCGTTGTGGCCGAACTCGCTCTCGTCACGACAGTAGGCGTCGGCGGTGTCGATCAGCGTGACGCCGTTCTCCACGGCGGTGCGGATGGTCGCGATGCCCTGCTCCTCGTCGTTGACGGGGCGCACCGACATCGGCATGCCGCCGAGCCCGATCGCGCTGACGGTCCGGTCGCCGAGGCGTCGTGTCTGCATGCGTCCTTGGTACCCGATGGCTCCTAGGGCGTGCGGGGCGGCAGCTGCAGGCTGCGGCCGCGGAACTCGGCGACCACCTCGCCGTCGGGGCGGCGGACGGTCACGTCGCAGATGCCGGTCCGCCCGGTGAGCGACCGCTCCTGCGCCGTGGCGACCAGGACGTCACCGACGTGAGCCGGGCGCAGGAAGGTGACCTCGAAGCCGGAGGCCACGGCGGCGACGCCGTGCGAGTTGCAGGCCACCGCGAACGCGCTGTCGGCCAGCGTGGCGACGAGACCGCCGTGCGCCGTGCCGTGCCCGTTGAGCATGTCGTCGCGCACGGTCATCCGGACGACCGCGCGGCCCTCCGCGACCTCGACGAGCGTCATGCCGAGCGCGCGGCTGGCCGCGTCAGCCGCCCACATGTCCTCGACCCTCGGTGCCCGGCTCACGGTGCCCCGCTCATGGTGCCCCGCTCACGGTGCCCCGCTCATGCGTCGAAGTCCACGGTGACCGGGTCGGCGAGGGGGTAGGACTGGCAGGTCAGCACGAAGCCGGCGTCGACCTCGGCCGGCTCGAGCGCGTAGTTGCGGCGCATGTCGACCATGCCCTCGGTGACCTTGGCCCGGCAGGTGCCGCAGACCCCGCCCTTGCAGGCGAACGGGAGGTCCGAACGCGACGCCTGTGCCCCGTCGAGGATCGGCAGGTCCCGGGGGAGCGGTGCCGTGGTCGTCAGCCCGTCGAGGACGACGGTCACCTCCGTGGTCTCGCCCGTCACCTGGGCCTCGGCCCGGTGCAGCTCGGGCGGGGGTGCGTCGACGTAGAACAGCTCGAAGTGCACCCGGTCGGCCGGGACACCGAGGTCGGCGAGCACGGTGCGGGCGTCCTCGAGCATCGCGTGCGGCCCGCAGATCCAGACGTGGTCGAACGTCGCCGCGGGGGCCAGCACGGTGAGCAGCCGGTGCAGCCGGTCGGCGTCGAGGCGGCCCGAGAACAGCTCGACGTCGCGGGGCTCACGGGACAGGACGTGCACGAGCTGGAGCGCGGGCCCGTAGCGGTTCTTCAGGTCGGCCAGCTCCTCGGCGAACATCACCGACCCGGTGGTCCGGTTGCCGTAGAGCAGCGTGACCTCGCCGTCGTTCCCCAGCACGGTCGCCGCCACCGACAGCATCGGCGTGATGCCCGAGCCGGCCGCGACGCACAGGTGCCGGCCGCCCTCGAGCAGGGCCGGGTCGGGGCAGAACCGGCCACCCGGCGACTGGACCTCCACGGTGTCGCCCGGGCGGACCTCCCGGACCAGCCACCGGGAGAACAGCCCGTCCGGGATCTCCCGGACGCCGACCCGGGGCGGCGACCCGACCGGGGCGCTGATCGAGTACTGGCGTCGCTCCTCACGGCCGTCGACCGTGCGCCGCAGGGTCACGGACTGGCCGGGGACGAACGCGAACTCGTCGCGGAGGTCGTCGGGCACCTCGAAGGTGACCGCGACCGCGTCGTCGGTGAGCTCCTCGACCTCGGCGACGGTGAGGGTGTGGAAGGCCACTAGTGCTCCTTCACGTGCTCGAACGGCTCGAGACAGCCGGTGCAGCGGTAGAGCGCGGTGCAGGCGGTGGGGCCGAACTCCGAGGTGAGCTCCACCTGCGCCGACCCGCACCGAGGGCAGGTGACGTCGCGCCGGGTCGGCAGCAGGTTGAGTGCGACCGGGCCGTCGTGCCGCGGCGCCGGGCCGGGCGCCGAGAGGCCGTGCGCCCGCAGTGCCGCGCGCCCGCGCTCGGTGATCCAGTCGCTCGACCAGGCGGGCGTCAGCGAGACGCGGACGCGCGCGGCGTACCCGGCCTCGGACAGGCGGTGCACGAGGTCGTCGCGCATGGTCGCCATGGCCGGGCAGCCGGAGTAGGTCGGCGTGATCGTGACGACGACCTCGCTCCCCTCCGCCCGCACGTCGCGCAGGACCCCGAGGTCCTCGAGGGTCAGCATCGGCATCTCCGGGTCGGTGACCGCGGCGGCCACCGCGTAGGCGTTCACCAGGTCCCCAGCGGGTGGGCGCGGGCGACGACCTGCATCTCGGCGAGCATCCGGGACAGGGCCTCGGTGTGCCCGTGACCCGACATCGGGCCGACCGCGGGACGGTCCACCCCGGCCGCCGCGAGGACCTCGTCCAGGACGACGCCGGTCTCCGCGGCCACGTCGTAGGTCGCGACCAGCTCGGCCTGCAACGGCCAGACCTCCGTGAGGCCGGCGAGCAGCCGGCGCCGGGACTCGTCGGTGCCCTGCGCCAGCGTCACGAACCAGCGGGCGGCGTAGTCCCGGTGGTAGGCGAGCTCCTTGACCCCCTTGGCCGCGATCGCCGACAGGACGGGATCGGCGTGGGCGGTCAGCCGCTCGAAGGCCGCCAGCCTGGCCGTCGCGAAGAGCAGCAGCCTGGCGACCAGGTGCCCGAAGTCGCCGTGCGGCACCTCGACCAGCCGGACGTTGCGGAAGTCGCGAGCCTCGCGGAAGAACGCCAGCGCGTCCTCGGCCGGCACCGGCGAGCCCTCCGGCAGCGCCGGGACGACCGACGGGTCGGCGGCCGCGGCCCGGGACAGCAGCAGCCGGGCCTGGCCGAGCAGGTCGAGGGCGATGTTGGCCAGCGCGATGTCGTCCTCGAGGTCCGGGGCGTTGCTGCACCACTCCGAGAGCCGGTGGGACATCACCAAGGCGTCGTCCCCGAGGAACAGGCAGTACGCCGCCAGCCCGGCCGGGTCGAGCCCCGCGGGGACCGTGGTGTCGACGCCCGCCAGCGGATCCTCGCCCTGCTGGATCTCTGGCAGGTGCCCGAAGGCCCAGTGCGCGTCGTCGCTGCCGAGCAGGTCGGCGTACGCGTTGTCGTGGTCAGTCACGGTCGCCGTCACATGTGGGGGACGTCGTCGGGGATGGAGTAGAAGGTCGGGTGCCGGTAGACCTTGTCGCCCGCCGGCGCGAAGAGCGGGTCCTTCTCGTCCGGGCTCGAGGCCGCGATGGCGTCGGCGCGGACCACCCAGATCGAGACGCCCTCGGTGCGCCGGGTGTAGACGTCGCGGGCGGTGTGCAGCGCCATCGCGTCGTCGGCCGCGTGCAGCGACCCGACGTGCACGTGGTTGAGCCCGCGCTTGCCGCGCACGAACACCTCGTAGAGCGGCCACTCGCTCATGACGTCCCCCTCGCGGCGAACGCAGTCGCGGCGTCCCTCACCCAGGCGCCGTCCTCGTGCGCCCGCCGCCGGTGCGCGATCCGCTGCCGGTTGCACGGTCCGTTGCCCTGGACCACCTGCATGAACTCGTCCCAGTCCGGCTGGCCGAAGTCGTGCGCGCCGCGCTCCTCGTTCCAGCGGAGCTCCGGGTCGGGGAGCGTCACGCCGAGCGCCTCGGCCTGCGGCACGGTCATGTCGACGAACCGCTGGCGCAGGTCGTCGTTGGTGTTGCGCTTGATCCCCCACGCCATCGACTGGGCGGTGTTGGGCGAGTCCTCGTCGGGCGGGCCGAACATCATCAGAGCCGGCCACCAGAACCGGTCAACCGACTCCTGCACCATCGCGCGCTGCTCCTCGGTGCCCTGCATCATCGTCATCAGCAGCTCGT
>SXGU01143167.1_pt1 | contig 10448 bp, 10 predicted proteins | sample 3174531 | NCBI WGS metagenome assembly SXGU01 (sample SAMN11356863, study PRJNA531348) | freshwater metagenome | isolation source: freshwater sample F1-140 | place: China: Fuxian Lake, Yuxi | collected 2017-12-25 | reverse complement strand
CTGCGCGATCGGGGGGCCACGGCGCTGGGGCGCCGTGCGGGTCGCCTTTGTTTTGGGGCGGGGCGGGGTTGGCCTGCGGGGTTTTGGGTGGGTGGTGCGGATTGGCCTGCTTGGGCGACGACCCCTACGGGGGCTTGGGGTTTCGATCCGGGGATTGCGAAGGTGTGTATGTCCCCGTAGGGGGCGATCGGCCAGAAAGCGGCGGGTTCCGAGGTTGGGGCCCGGCAGGATGGGTTTCGGCCCCGGCCGAGGAGCAAGATCGCCCCGCCGTGCCGAAGGCGCGGGTTGGTTGCGCGATCGGGGTGGCCACGGCGATGGGGCGCCGTGCGGGTCGCCTTTGTTCTGGGGCGGGGCGGGGTTTGCTGGCGGGGTTTTTGGTTGGCGGTGCGGATTGGCCTGCTTGGGCGACGACCCCTACGGGGGCTTGGTTTTTCGATCTGGGTTGCATGGTGGCCACGGCGCTGGGGCGCCGTGCGGGTCGCCTTTGTTTTGGGGCGGGGCGGGGTTGGCCGGCGGGGTTTTTGGGTGGGCGGTGCGGATTGGCCTGCTTGGGCGACGACCCCTACGGGGGCTTGGTTTTCCGATCCGAAGGCGCGGGTTTTTGGGTGGGCGGGGGTTGCGCATTTTACCCGTTGTATAATATTAATGACGGATCGGAGGTTTTATGGATTGGTTGTATGACCCCAATTTTGCTTACCTGCTGGTGGTTACGTCGTTGCTTATGGCGGCTATCACCATCATCGCGCCGGGAACGGGCATCCCCGAGATGTTGTTGTTGGGGATGGTGGCGGCCTGTTGGGTGGTGATGCAGCGGGTTCCGCCCAATGGCTGGGCGTTGTTGCTGATGGTGCTGAGCCTGGGGGCCTTCTTTTTGGCCGTACGGCAGCCGCGCCGCAAGCAGCTGTGGCTGGCTGGCAGCACCTTGCTGATGATCGCCGGCTCGGTGTTCCTGTTTACTGCCCCCAATGGCATGCCCAGGGTAGACCTGGTTTTGGCGGCCGTTACCAGCCTGTTGTACGGCAGCCTGGTGTGGGTGGGGGTTACCCGTGGCATTGTGGCCCACCGCGCCCATGTAATGTTGGACCCCGACGGCCCGGTTGGCAAGGAGGGCGAAGCGCGCACCGAGATCCACGGCAGCGGCAGTGTGTACGTTGCCGGCGAGTTGTGGTCGGCGCGCAGTGACCAGTTGATCCCGCAGGGGGCCCGCGTGCGTGTATTGCGCCGCGATGGCTTTGTGCTTACCGTTTTGCAGGCTGGCGATCAGGAGCCGGCCTAAACACCTAAAAGGAGAAGATCTATGGGTTATGTAGTCGCGTTTTTGTTCTTTTTGGCCATCATCGCGGTATTCATGTTGGCATCCACCATCCGCATTGTGCCAGAGTACCAGCGTTTGGTGGTGTTCCGGCTAGGCCGTTGTATCGGCACCAAGGGCCCGGGTTTGGTCTTGCTGATCCCGATCGTAGACCAGGCGCGCATGGTGGACCTGCGTGAGCAGATCCGCGAGGTGCCGCACCAAACTTCCATCACCAAAGACAATGCCCCCATCAGCATTGACTTCCTGTGGTACTACAAAGTGCTCGACCCATCCCAATCGGTTTTGCAGGTGGGCAATTTTGAGCTTTCGGCGGCCGGCATCGCGGCCACCACCCTGCGCGCGGTGATCGGCGGGATCCCGCTGGATGACGTGCTTTCGGAACGCGAGCACATCAACAATATGCTGCGCACCCGGCTGGACGAAGTGACCGAGCGCTGGGGTGTCAAGGTAACCAATGTGGAGATCCGCGAGATCATCCCGCCCACCGATGTGCAAGACGCGATGAACCGACAAATGTCGGCCGAGCGTATCCGGCGCGCGGTGGTCACCGAATCGAGCGGTACCCGCGAGGCGGCCATCAATGTGGCCGAAGGCGAGAAGCAGGCTGCCATTTTGCGCGCCGAAGGCCAAAAACAAGGCGCGATCTTGGAAGCCGAAGGCCAGCGGCAAGCGCAAGCGCTAAAGGCTGAAGGCTACGCCGTGGCGCTGAAGCTGATCAACGAAAGCGCCGCCACCGCCCAACCCAACACCATGACGCTGCAATACTTTGAGGCGCTCAAGAAGTTGGGCGAAGGCGCCAGCACCAAGTACATCTTCCCGATGGAATTTACCGGCCTGATGGAAGACTTTTTGAAGAAGAAATAAACCGGCCGGTTGAACAGGTCCCACAAACGGCTCCACCGCCACCCATTGGGCGGGGAGCCGTTTTTTGTTGCCGGCAGCCAGCGGGCTGGCAAGGGCAGCCGGTGAGGAAGGGGGCGTGCGCACCCTTGGCTGGGAAATAAAAAAGGCCTCCCGCTGAGGGGAGGCCCTGGATGAACCGATCGGCTAATTGGTTGGCCGGGGAAGGTGGATGCCGCCGCTCAAATCCTCGGGCAGCACACCGTAGGCACAAACAACATCTGCGCCAATGCGATCCAAAAATTCATCAAAGGTCCAGTCGAAGCCTGCGGCGCGGAAGCGGTTATACAGATATTCGGCGCTGATGGCCTCCTTGTGAACCTTGAAAACGATCTCGCCATTGGCAGAGACATTGCCCTGCGGTTTGATGCCGAACACTTCTTTGGTGTACCACGGGTACAAAATATACTGGCATTTGCCATACTGAACCACCGGGGAGCCATCTTCCTTGCACTCAAGGTAAAGCGTCTTGGTGGTGTTCATGTTCCAGTTGCCGGCGTTGGCGCCACAAATGGTGCTGGCGTACCAGGCGTACTGGCCCTCTTCCAGGCTGAACTCGGAGAGGCCGGGTTCGAGGTCGATATAGATCGGGTTGCCGGCGGAATCGACCAGCTTGAGGTTGGCGACGGCAGCGGTGTTATTGCGTACGAACACCTTTATTTCGGCGGGGGCGGCCGCGAGCGCGGCGGCGGGCAGCAATGCTGCCAGCAAAGACACGATCAAGATCAACAGCAACAATTTGGTTCGCATAGGGTTCCCTTTCGATGGGTTGGTAGCAACTAACACCATTGTACAAAAAACGCCACTACTTGCCATAGTGAAGAATGTAACAAATTACCGTGACAAGTTGGCCGGCCAACGCGGGAGGCAGGCTGGCTACAGCCCGTGCAAGCAGGTCAAAGCGTTGTGCCAAACCATTGGCGCGGCGGGGGCGGCCGCCAAGGCAGCAGCTTGCAAGGTTGCGCCATCCGGATCGGTTTTTTATTGGAGAAACAAAACAGGCCTATTTTGGGTGCCAAACAGGTTGGCCGCTCTATTGGGCGCAGGCAGGCAACAGAAGGCAGGCGCACAAAAAAAACATCGCCCGCCGGTAGATCGGCGGGCGATGCAAATGGGTGGTGCAATTTTTTACCAGGAGTTAGCGGACGTGTTTGAAGGGCATATAGCCGAGGTAATCCTCTGGCTGGAGGCCATACAAGCATTTGCTTGTGTAGCCAGATGCCATGCGGTACTCATCAAAGCTATCGTAAGGTGAATGGTTGCGGATCTTATCCCACAAGGCTTCAATATCGATCAGGCCGTCAAAGTTGGCGAAACGGACCATGGGGCCAACCTCGAAGGAGCTTGAGCGGAAACGGAGCTCGCCAGTGCCAACCCAGGTGCACTTGCCGTAATCTACCACCGGGGCGGTTTGGCCGTCTTTGCAACCAATGAACAAGGTTTTGGTGCTATCCACCTTGACCGTCTCGCTGTAGGCGCCACAAACGGTGCTTACATACAGGCTGTATTGGCCTTCGGTCAGCATAAAGTGGCTGAGGCCGGGCTCAACATCAATAAAAATGGGGTTGCCATCGGCATCAACCAACTGCAGGCTGGCAACGGCATCGGTTTGGTTGCGAACCCATACTTTCAGTTCGGCAGGGGCAGCCGCAAAGGCGGCGGTGGGCAACATCGAGGCCATAAGGGCAACGATCATCAACAGGTACATGGTTTTCTGCTTCATCAACACTCTCCTTGCAGGAATTGAAGTACGGGTAAATTATAACAAATTAAAGCGCATTAACCAATACTGTAAAACATTAAAATAGGTGATGAATAACCATGTAATTGTGGAAAGATTATTAACAATTTTTTCTCCCCCCGATATTGGGTGTAGAATCGGTTTATGATAGTATAAATATTAAAATATTATGACAATGAAAAAGGAAATTTCTTTAATGAACCAGGGCAATCCATCGGGGGTCACCTTTTCGATCCTGATCCCCGCCTACAATGAAGAAGACGCGATTGAAGGGGTATTGAACGACCTGACCAGCGAGCCATTTTTTTACGGGCAAGAGATCATTGTGATCAACGACGGCTCTACCGATGCCACCGCCGCGATCGTCGGCCGCTTCCCTGGTGTTATGTGTGTGAACCATATCCTCAATCGCGGCTATGGCACCTCGATCAAATCGGGCGTGCGGGTGGCAACCGGCCAGTATATTTGCTGGTTCGATGCCGATTCGCAACATCAGGTATCGGACCTGGTGCGTCTGTGCGAGACCCTTGCCGAGTATCAACTGGAATACTGCATTGGCACCCGCAATGGAGAGAGCCACCAAGACCCAGACCGCAAGGTTGGCAAATGGCTGTTGAAAACGGCTGTAAATATGGCTGTTGGCAAAAATGTGCCCGATTTCAACTCAGGGTTGCGCGGTTTCAGGGCCGATATTTTGCGTGAGTACAACCATTTGTTGCCCAACCGCTTTGGCGCTTCCACCCTTACCACCTTGCTGCTGATCCAGCGCAACAACATTGGCGCCACCATCCCCATTACCGCGCTGGAGCGCAAAGGCCATAGCACCGTCAACCAGCTGCGCGACGGCCTGCAAACGCTCAGGCTGATCCTGCATATCTTTATCATGTTCCAGCCGATGAAATTCTTTGGCATTATTGGGGCCAGCTTTTTTGCGGTGGGGGCGATTTATGGTTTTGGCAAGGCGCTTGCCAACCAGCAGGGTTTGCCCGTGCTAAGCATGTTGTTGATCATGTTCGGCATGCAATCCTTCCTGTTCGGGTTTATCGGAGACCAGATCAGCGCGCTGCGCATTGACGGCTTGTCGAAACATTGATGGACCGGGGTTTCCTTCGGCAGGCCTTTAGCCCCTTGCGCCTGTTCGCGGTAGCGGCCGCCACGGTGATGATCTTTTTGCTTGCCAACCGGCTTGGCTGGCCGCAGTTGCTTACCCGGGCCGGCGCGCCCAACCCGTTTTGGCTGGCGCTGGCTGGCCTGGCTTACATGGCCAAGATCGCCCTGCGGGCAACCCGTTTGGGCGCCCTTTTGCAACCTGCCCGCCCCAACTGGGCACGCATGGCCATGGCCACCCAAATGGTGACCCTGTTGGGCAATTTGCTGCCATTTCGGGTAGGGGAGTTATCCTTCGTTTTTTTGATGCGACAACAGTTTGGCATTGAGGCCGGCAAGGCAACCGGCGGGTTGTTCTTTGTGCGCCTGCACGACTTTCTTTCGGTGGCGATGGTGTATGCCGGGCTGGCACTGGTTTTTGGTGCGCCACAGGGCGGCGTGCCGTGGGGTTATGTGGCCGCGGTAATGGCGGTGCTTTTGCTGGCATTGCTGTTGGTCTCAAAATATTTGGCCGCCCTGGCAAACGTGTTTTTGGGTTGGCTGCCGGCGCTGCAAAAACTGCCCGGCGCGCAAAAGTTTACCCGCGGGCTGAACGATTTTACAGCCAGCCAGGCAAGGCTTAGCTTGGCGATCGGCTTTGCCGAGTGGCTGGCCAATTTTGTTTTTGGTTATTGGCTGTTGCGGGCGTTTGGTTTTAGTTATGGCTTTCTTACCGCCGCAACGGCGCAGGCTTTTTCCATTTTCGCCAGCGTCATCCCCATTACCACAGTGGGCAATTTTGGCAGCCAGGATGGCGGATGGATCTATGGCGCCAGCCTGGCCGGGGTAGACCTTGCCGAGGCTACCCTTTCGGGGTTGCTGGTGCATGCGGCGATGTTGTTTTTCATCCTCAGTTTTGGCTTGGTGGCTTTGCTGGCCTATGCCGTGGTTGGCAAGCCGGGCCCCGCCCAACCCCCCGCGCCTTAAGGTTGGGCGCAAAAGTAGCGGAAGTGCAGGTGGCCATCGATGTCTTTGCCATCCACTCGCAGGTGGGTGGTGGGGAACTGCTTTTTGATCAGGCCGACTGCCAGTGGGTCGCCCTCGCCGGCGGGGTTTTGGATGAGCAACCCAACGCGCGCCAACCGGGGCAGCGGCTGCGGCGGCAAAATGCTGATGTAGCTGGCATTGCCGGGGGTGAGCACCCCCTGCCATAGCAGGCTGCCTGCGGCAGCGTTGCCTTGGGCAAGGGTAACCGCCATCTGGCTGGCGGGGGAGTGGCCGCTGAGGTACAGGTCGATCCGTTCCAATTCGTCGCACTGGGTTGTAAAGCCAAATTCGATCTGGCTGTTGCCGATGGCCAGCGGGGTTACATCGCCATCATCAAAATTCTTGTAGGTCGGTATCTTGCATTGCGCGCCGAGGTAGGCGCTTAGGTCGCAATAGCTGTAATAGGTGCTGGCAAAGGCGGCCGCCACCGAGAGGGCGCAGAACAGCAGCAGCGCTGTGGCCGCGCCTGCCAGCCAGCGCCGCGCAGGTTGCCCAACCTGCCACAGGCCAGCCAGCGGTACCCACAGGCAGGGCAAAAAGGGCAACAGGTAGCGGCCATTGCGGCCGATATCGGTGTGGCCGATGGTGTGGTAATTGGCCACAAAGAACATGCCCAGGGTGGCCACCGCCGAAACGGCGAACACCGACAACATCAACCAGCGCAGGCGCGGGGTGAAGCCGCGTGGCGGTTGGGCCGCCACCAGCAGGCATGCCAGCGCCAGAAGGTAACTGATGGCCGTGAGCGGGTGGATCTCGCCTGCCCAGTAGCCGAATACGGCGATCGATTCTTGCAGGTTGCCCAGCGCCGAGAGCGCCAGCGAGCGCGCAAATTCCAGCCCAAAGGCCCGCGGCGCCTTTAAGATCAGGCGCAGGCTCTCGGCCAGGTTTTGGCTGCCTCCGCCGGTAAAATGCGAATTTTGAACCCCGCTGACCACCCAAAACAGGCTTAGCAACACGGCGGCCAGCAAGCCGGCCAGCAGGCTGCTTTTGTGGTGCCTATGCAGGCCGGGTTGCCAAAACAAAGGCAAGGCAAACAAAAATACGATGGCGATGCCCGGTTTTGCGCTGGCCACCAATAGCATGGCCACCACCAACCCCGCCAGCCATGCCCAGGGTTTTTTTACCTGCGGCTGGCTTAGCAGCGCCAGGCAAATCGAGAAGAACAACAGGCTGGCGCCATTGGAAAAGCCATCGGCATTGATGGAGGCGGCCTGCAGCAGGTTGGTGGGCGCCAGGGCAAGCGTTGCCAGCACCCACCTGGGCCCAGAGAACAGCCAAATGGCGGCCCCGGCCAACACCAGGTACAGGGCCAGGCCGGCCAGCCGTACCAACACCACTCCGCTTAAAAAGGGCGCATTGGCCCAGCCCCAAACCAGCCGTGCGGCCAGCGCCTGCGGGGCATAGGCCACCCACGAATACACCGCGCGGGTGCGGTAACCGTACAGGGTGGGGTCTTCGCCGTTGTTCAGCCGGGTTTGCTGGCTGCCGGCATCGAAGATGGTGGCGGCGGGGACCTGGATGAAGTTCTTTTGGTAGGAGGAATCGAACAGGACCTTGTCGGCCAGGGTGGCGTTGCCCTTGGGCCCGCCGCGGTTGGGCATCAGATGGTTTTGCGAGATGTCGATCACGCGCGCCAGGTGTTCCGGTTCATCGAATCCGGCGCCGTAGGGCAAAAACAGCGCCACCAACGTGCCAAGCACCAGGCCGATGGTAAAAAATATCACGACTACGCGATCTGGTTGGGTCAATTTGGGCATCATTGGCAAGGTCACTTGGCTACATTATATCCAATAACGTTCGCCGCGCCGCTGGTGGCTGGCAGTGGGCGCGAGGTTGGCAGCGCCTGCATGCAAAACCGGCGCCAAGCAGGCGCCGGTGATGAACCAAGGGTTGGTTGTTTGCGACTTCGTTTGCTTCCAATTTAGTTCTTGGGGTCAAAATAGTCGCTGGGCTGTACCCCAAAGTTGCAATAATAGGCATTGTAGTAATCGTAGTAAGGATCGGTCCTAAGATATTCCAGATATTCCTTGTAGCCGTCATCCCACCACCCACTGCGAACCCACCAGCGGAAATTACTGTAGGGATGATATGCTTCCTCATTCTCCCAGATACCGTACATCTCACACTTGCTGTAGTACACCTGGCTGGTTTCGCCCTTGCAATCTACATACAAGGTTTTCACGCTGTTCACATTCCAAACCCCGCTTTGCGCGCCGCAGGCGGTAGAGACATAAAAGGCATAGCTGCCTTCGGTAAGGGTGAACTGGCTAACACCGGCCGGCAAGCTTTGGTAGATCACATTGCCATTGGCGTCGGTCAGGCTTAGCTCGGCGGGGGCGCCGGTAGCGTTGCGAACCAACACCTTAAGCTCGGCGGGTTTGGCCGCGAGGGCTGCGGCCGGCAGCATGGCGGCCAACAGCACGACAACAAGGAAAAGAAGCAAAAAGCGGTTTTTCATCTCGATTGTCCTTTCAGGATTGTGAAAAATGGTACTTATAATCATTATAGGGCTTTTTGGGTTAAATTCAGCCGCTGGGTTTTACATGTGCGCTGTTTTGCACGTACCGCACCGGTTGGCGCGGCATAAAATGCCAAGCCGAACGCAAAGCCCCTTAGGAAGGTGACCGCCTTTGGGGAATGCCTGCCGGGCAGGCGCGGAGGATTTTTTGCCCGGACGGTACGGCGTTGGTGGGCGGGCATACAAACCGCCGGCGTTTCCCTACCCAAAGCGTGGCAAGTAGTGTAAAGTAGATTCCGTATGAGAATAGAAAAAGCCACCATTATGGACCTGGCAGCCTTGCGCGCGCTGGAGAAGGTTTGCTTCCCGCTGGATGCCTGGCCGCTCTTGGACCTGATCGGCGTGTTGAGCATGCCGGGTGTGTTGCGCCTGAAAGCGGTGGAAGACGGGCAAATGGCCGGCTTTGCCGCGGTGGACCCGCGCAGCAGCGAAGGGGTGAGCTGGATCGCCACCATTGGTGTATTGCCCAGGTACCAGGGCCGGGGCTACGGCCGGGCCTTGCTGCAAGCCTGCGAAGAGCGGGTAAGCACGCCGCTGATAAAACTGTGTGTGCGCCCCGAAAACGAAGCTGCCATAGGCCTGTACCGTTCTTTTGGCTACCAGGTGATCGATACCTGGCGTTATTACTACAATGATGGCTCGGATGGATTGATCATGCAAAAGAGCCGTACGCCGGACAACCAACTATAATTAATCATATGTTTGCCACCATCCCAGACCCGCAACTGATCGATAGCACCGACAAACTGAAACAGCTGGTTGCCCGCCTGGAGGTTGAACCGCGCCTGGCGGTGGATACCGAGGCCAACAGCCTGCACGCCTACCACGAGCGGGTGTGCCTGTTGCAGTTTAGCACCCCCGATGAAGATTACCTGGTGGACCCGCTGGCCATCGAAGATATGACCTGGCTCGGCCCGCTATTCAGCGACGCGCGTATTGAGGTGGTCTTCCATGCCGCCGAGTATGACCTGATCGGCCTGCAACGCGATTTTGCCTTTACCTTTGCCAATGTGTTCGATACCATGGTGGCGGCGCGTACGCTGGGGTACAAGCAGGTAGGCCTGGCCAGCCTGCTTAACGCCAAGTTCGAGATCGAGGTGGACAAGCACTACCAAAAGGCCGATTGGGCCCTTCGGCCGCTGACGCCATCGATGATCAGCTATGCCGGAATCGATACCCATTACCTGTTGCAGCTGCGCGACCTGCTGGCCGCCGAGCTGGAAGAAAAAGGGCTGATGCCGCTGGCGCAGGAAGATTTTAAACGTGCCTGTTATGTGGCCGCCGCCCAGCCCGGCCCGCAAAAAGCCGCCTGGGAGCGGGTGGATGGCCGCAAGGACCTGGAACCGCGCCAGCAGACCATATTGCACGAGCTGTGCCAGGCCCGCGAGAACCTTGCCAGCAAGATGGACCGGCCGGTGTTTAAAGTGGTGGATGACAAGGTGCTGCTGAAATTGGCCCAAACCGAATTTGAAAACAGCGAGCAGATGCTGGAAGCCGGCCTCAGCGAGAAGCAATATCACCGTTTTGGCAAGGCCCTGTGGGATGCCCACCACCGTGGCCGCCGTGCCGCGCTGGTAACACCCACCACAATGGAGCGCATGCCCGAAAGCCAGCAAAAAAGGCTGCAAAAACTTAAACAGTGGCGCAAAGATAAGGCCAAAGAGCTGGAAGTGGAAAGCGATGTGGTGCTGCCCAAAGTACATATGAACAGCATCGCCCAGGCAAGGGGAATCAATGCCGAAAAACTGGCCGGCCTGATGGCCGACAGCCCGTACCGGCTGGCCCGCTGGGGCGAAGAGATCTTGGCCGCGCTGCGTTGATCCCCCATTCTGAGGAAAAAT
>SXGU01100504.1_pt1 | contig 10449 bp, 10 predicted proteins | sample 3174531 | NCBI WGS metagenome assembly SXGU01 (sample SAMN11356863, study PRJNA531348) | freshwater metagenome | isolation source: freshwater sample F1-140 | place: China: Fuxian Lake, Yuxi | collected 2017-12-25 | reverse complement strand
CGCTCCGCGTCAGCGCCTTGGCGATCAGGCGCAGCGACATGCCCTTTTTGGCAAGCGTATGCAGTTTCTGGATCTCGTCCTGGCGCCAGGGCTGGCGGTGTCGTTCGAAGCGTTCGGCCATGGCGCCGCGCTAGCCGCTTTTGCGGGCGGCGTCACACCCCTCAGCTGACGCTAGAGCACGTCGCCGAACATGAACCAAAGCAAGGCGAGCCACGCCGCCAGCGCGGCGGCGCCGGCCGCACCGACCAGCAGCTTCGACCCTCGCTCGCCCATCCTGCCGTCCTCGCCTCCGGCGGCGCATAGATCATGCGCGCAGGCACCGCCAGCGGCCCGACAAAATGCCGCGCGATCAACGATGTGCGGGCAGCCGCAACAGGGCGAGGAACGCTGGACAAACCGCTTCCCGCCGTTCAGTCGCGGCACTGTCCGTCCCACCTCGCCCGGGAGTACATATGCACCGTCGCCAGTTCCTCGCCTCCGCCAGCGTCGCCGCCGCGGCCGCCGCCATCCCGTCGGTGGTCCGCGCGCAGCCGGGCGGGCGCGACGCCGAATTGCGGACCTTGCTCGATCGCTTCTTCTACGCCCGGCTGGAGGACAATCCGGAGCAAGCGACGTCGCTCGGGCTCGACACCGGGCCGCGCGCGCACCTCAACGCGAAGCTTTCCGACACCTCTCGCGCCGGCCAGATGCGCCAGTTCGCGCGGGCGCGGCAGGAGCTGGCGGCTTTGAAGGCGGTGCCGCGCAGCGCGCTGAGCGAGGCCGGCAAGCTCGACTATGACGTGGTCGAGTACAGCCTCAACCGCGTGCTGGCGGGCGAGCGCTACGATTTCGGCGCGAGCGGCGGCCGTTATGCCCCGTACGTGCTGACGCAGCTAACCGGCGCCTATCGCGACGTGCCCGATTTCCTGGCCAGCCAGCACCGCGTCCAGAACGCCGCCGATGCCGACGCCTATGTCGCACGCATCGAGGCGTTCCCGGCGGCGATCGAAGCCGAAACCCAGCGCCAGCACGAGGATGCGGCGCGCGGCGTGTTCGCGCCGGATTACATCTTGGACACCACGCTGAAGCAGCTCGCCACCGCGCGCGACAAGGCGCCGGAGGAGACCAGGCCGGTGACCGACCTCGCGGCCAAGCTCAAGGCCGCCAATCTCACGCCGGAGCGGGCTGAGACGGTCGCGCGGCTGACGCGCGAGCGGGTGTTCCCGGCGCTCGACCGGCAGCGGGCGCTCGTCACCGAGCTGCGCGGTCGGGCGGTGCATGACGCCGGCGTGTGGCGCCTGCCCGATGGCGAGGCCTATTATGCCGCCGCCGCCAGCGCCGCCACCACCACCGAGCTGACGGGCGACGAGATCCACAGGCTGGGCCTTGAGCAGGTCGCCGAGATCAGCGCGCGGATCGACCGCATCCTCAAGTCGCAGGGGATGACCGAAGGCAGCGTCGGCGCGCGGCTGGTGGCGCTGAACGAGCGGCCCGACCAGCTTTTCCCCAACACCGATGCGGGCCGCGAGGCCCTGCTCGAACAGCTCCGCGCGCAGGTGGCAGCGATGGCCAAGCGGCTGCCCGAGCAGTTCTCGGTGCTGCCCAAGGCGCCGGTCGAGGTGCGCCGCGTGCCCGAGGCGATCCAGGCGGGGGCGCCGGGCGGCTATTACCAGTCCGCCACGCTCGACGGCACGCGGCCCGGCATCTACTTCATCAACCTGCGCGACACGTTCGACCGGCCGAAGTTCGGACTTGCCACCTTGAGCTACCACGAGGCGGTGCCCGGCCATCACCTCCAGGTAATGACTGCGCTCGAAAGCGAGGACATTCCGCTGATCCGCCGCCGCGGCGGCTATTCCGGCTATTCGGAAGGCTGGGCGCTCTATACCGAGCAGCTGGCCGACGAGATGGGCATGTACGAGGGCGATCCGCTCGGGCAGGTCGGCTACCTCCAGTCGCTGCTGTTCCGCGCCACGCGGCTGGTGGTGGATTCGGGCATGCACGCCAAGCGCTGGAGCCGTGAACAGGCCACCGATTACCTGATCGCCACCACCGGCATCGCCCGCGGGCGGAGCCAGGGCGAGATCGATCGCTACACGGTCTGGCCGGGCCAGGCATGCAGCTACAAGATCGGCCACACCGTGTGGGCGCAGCTGCGCGACGAGGCCAGACGCAAGGCGGGCGCGAAATGGGACCCGCGGCGCTTCCACAGCGTGCTGACTTTGGGCGCCATGCCGCTGACGGTGCTGCAGAAGGTCGCCAGGGAGCGGATGGTCTAGACCCCGCTCCCCCCTCCTCCTCCGACTCCGGGTGTTCGATGCTCCGCAATCTCCTGCTCGCCAGCCTCGCTTTCTCCTCCGCCGCGGGCGCGACCGACGTGCCGACGGTGATCGCCCATCCGGCCTACCAGCAGGCGGTGGCCACGCTCGACCGCGATCACGACCGGATCGTGCAGGAGATCGTCACGCTGACGGAGATCCCGGCCCCGCCGTTCCAGGAGAAGGCGCGGGCCGCGGCCTATCTGGAGATGCTCCGCGCCGCGGGCCTGTCCGACGTCGAGCTGGATGCGGAGGGCAATGCCATGGGCCTCTGGCGTGGCACCGGCGCCGCCGGTGGCCCGGTGGTGGTGATCGCCGCCCATCTCGACACGGTATTTCCGCCCGAGACCCCGATCAAGGTGCGCCGCGAGGGCACGCGGCTCTATGCGCCGGGGATCGGCGACGACACCCGCAGCCTCGCCGTCCTGCTCGGCTACGTCCGGGCGATGAAGGCGGCGGGCGTCCGCACGGGACGTGACATCCTGTTCGTCGGCAATGTCGGCGAGGAAGGGCCGGGCGACCTGCGCGGCGTCCGCTCCCTGTTCACCAAGGGGCGCTACAAGGATCGTATCGCCAGCTTCTTCTCGATGGACGGAACCGACGGCAAGCGGATCGTCAACGGCGGCGTCGGCTCGCGCCGCTACCGCATCACCTTCAAGGGCCCGGGCGGCCACAGCTACGGCGCGTTCGGCCTGGTCAATCCGATGACGGCGATGAGCCAGGCCGTGGTCGACCTCTACAAGGTGCAGGTGCCGGCGACGCCGCGCACCACCTTCGCCGCCAGCGTCACCGGCGGCGGCACCTCCGTCAACTCGATTCCGGATCAGGCGTATATGGAGTTCGACATGCGTTCGGTGAGCGCGGCCGAGCTCGCCAGGCTCGAGGCGCGCCTGCTCGCCATCGTCGATGCGGCCGTGGCCGGCGAGAACGCGGCGCGCTCGACGCGCGAGGGTGCGGTCGTGGCGGAGCGCAAGCTGATCGGCGACCGCCCGGCCGGGCGCACGCCGGCGAGCGCCGAGCTGGTGCAGACCGCGCGCGCCGCGGTCCAGGCCCATGGCCTCACGCCGGAGCTCACCGCCTCCTCGACGGACTCGAACCTGCCGATGAGCCTGGGCATCCCGGCGATCACGATCGGCTCCGGCGGCAGCGGCGGCCGCGCGCATTCGCTCGACGAGTGGATCGACGTCGAGAAGGGCGCGAGCCTCAAGGGCATGCTGCCGGGCCTCACCATGCTGCTGGCGACCGCGGACATGCAGTAGGGCGGCAGCGGCTCAGGCCGCGCGCCGCTCCAGCAGCGCGTCGGCCGAATAGCGGCCGGCGCCGCGCGCCGCGAAATAGAGGCCAAGGCCGACCAGCACCAGCGCCGGCCATTGCCCGCGCAAATCCTCGCTCCAATGCACCATCCACAATGCGACGACGAAGTTGAACGCGCAGACGAGCCCCGCCCAGCGCGTGCCGAGGCCGGCCAGGAACGCCGCGCCGCAGAAGAACTGCGCCCAGACCGAGAGCGGCGCCATGATCTCGGGCAGCACGAACTTGAACTGCGTGAGAAAGCCGACGAACTCGGCCATGCGGGCACGGCTGACGATATTGTCCCACACGCCGTGGATGAGGAAGCTGCCGGTCATCGCGCGGAGCAGGAGCAGCGCGCCGTCTTCAAGCCGCCCGAGCGCGCTCAGCCTCATCCAGTGCGTCATGTCGCCGCCCCTTTTGCCTGCACGACCAGGCAGCGCCCGCGCACTCACCAGTCAAGCGATGCCTGACGAAGGCCACGCCCGCTTCTACCAACGTCACGGCTCGTCGAGCTGTTTCATTTCGGGATCGGCAGTGACCCGGAGCCGGAGCGAGCCAAGAATCCGGCTTTAGTAAATGATCTGTTTACATTGACGGCCGTGTTTCGGAGCGGTGGGGCTCCGGTGGGGAGGATCACATCATGGCGACCAGCAGCGGCACGTCCGGCAACGATAACACCTATGGCACCACGGGCGGTGACAGCCTGTCCATCGACCTGCTCTTTATCCCCTCACCGTCGCCCTGAGCTTGTCGAAGGGCTTCCCTTCTTCTCCGCTGACGCAAGAAGGACGGGGCTTCGACAACCCCGGATCAAGTCCGGGGCCGAACGGCCCTGAAAGTGGTCGAAAGCAGACGAACGAGCGGCGAGCCCCTCAGCCGACCGCCGCCTTGTCGAGCTCCAGCCAGTCCTTGGGCGGCAGGCGATAGGCCATGTCCATCACCTCATATTCGATCGCGCCGGGGCGGGCGGTGGACGAATTCCACAGCGCCACCACGCCGGTCTTCAGCACCGGATCGAACATGATCAGGGAGCGATAGCCCTTCACGCCGCCGCGATGAGCGACGATGCGGTGGCCGGCATAATCGTAGAGGCGCCAGCCGAGTCCGTAATCGGCGCTGCCGAGCCGCTCGCGGAACTTGCGCATGCGGCCGAGCTCGCCTGGCGTGCGGGCGAACGGCGTCTGCGCCATGGCGAGCGCGCCGGGGCTCAGCACGGCGCCGCGCAAGCCCATCTGCGCCTGCATCCAGAGCGCCAGGTCCTTGATCGAGCTGTTGACGCCGCCCGCCGCCGGAACGCGATAATAAGGCTCCAGCACCTCCGTGGCCTTGGGCAGGCCGCCGACATGCGGGCGGGCCCAGCTGCGCGCGGTGACGAGGCCGTCGCGCGTCATGGTGGCGCTGGTCATGCCGAGCGGGGCGAACAGCTGCTCGGTCACGGCGGCCTGATAGCTCCGGCCGGTGGCTTTCTCGACGACGTCGCTGGCCGCGTCATAGGCGACGTTCTGGTAGGCGTGGCACTGGCCCGGCGCGCAGATGAGGTTGAGGTGCGCAAGGCCGGCGCGCAGCACCCGCGGATCGGCGCCGTCCTCCAGCTTGCCGTCCTCCGCGTGGGAGAAGATGCCGAGCTGGTGCGACAGGAGGTCCGCGACCGTCGCGCGCTGCTCGGCGCCCGCCGGCAGCCGCAAGGTGGCCGAATAGCGCGCCACCGGCGCCGACAGCGAAACCTTCTGCTGATCGGCGAGCCTGGCGACCATCGACCCGGCGACGCCCTTCGAGAGCGAGGCCCAGCGGAACACCGTATCGGGCGTCACCGGATCGCCCGACCCTTCGATCGTCTCGCCATAACCCTGGAGGAAGCGGATCTCGCCGCCTTCGACGATGCCCACGGCGAAACCGGCGATCTCCTTCTCGCCGGCGAGGCGCCGGAAGCGGGCGTCCAGCGCCTGGTAGTCGATCGTGCCGGGCGGAACGGACGCCGCCGCGATCGCCACCGGGCGCGCGGCATCGTGCACGACGGGCGCGGGCGTGCCGCTCCGCGACGCGGCCGACCAGCCCCAGCCGGCCAGCGCCAGTGCCGCCATTCCGGCGCCCGTCAGGAATAAGGTCCGTGCCAGCCCGTGTCTCCCCGCCCCGGCAACGACCGCCCCCACGATCGTCACCCTTGAAGCGTCAGAGTATCAGCGACTTAGCGCAGCAGTTCAAGAGTCACGATCGCCTTGCCCGCGCGCAGCATCGAAAGCTCGCGGGCGGCGCCGTAGGAGACGTCGAGCAGGCGGGCGCGGGCGAACGGCCCGCGATCGTTGACGCGCACCACCACGCTCCGGCCGTTCGCCTGATTGGTGACCTTGAGCCGGCTGCCGAGCGGCAGGCTGCGATGGGCAGCCGTCATGCCCTCCGGATCGAAGCGCTCGCCCGAGGCGGTGCGATTGCCCGCCAGCTCGCGCCCGTAATAGCTCGCCTCGCCCCGCCCGACGATCTCGGCCTGCGCCTGGGCCTGCGGAGCGGCGACGACCGTGTCGTCGGCCAGCAGCGCCGCCACCGGCGCGATCTCCAGCACCGGCGCGGCCGGCTCGCTCGCCGGCACCGGGCCGGCTCCAAGCAGTGCAAGCGCCAGCAGCGGGCGCAGCGCCGTGCGCCCGGCGGTATTGATCGTCATGTGAGGAATGCCCCTCCGCTGTTCCGGCACTTCGTCTGTCCTGACGGAGGTTAAGAGGCGAGTCCGGACTCGGTGGGCAGAGCCGTCACTGCGGCGAAACGATCGTGAGCGCCGGAACCGCCGTGATCCGCGGCAGCCGCCTCGACAAGCAGGCACCGCTCCGGCACCCTTGGCGGCATGCGGGAGAAGGAGCTGCGGCTGGCGCTGGTCTGCTACGGCGGGATCAGCCTGGCCGTGTACATGCACGGCATCACCAAGGAAGTCTGGCGGCTCGCCTGCGCGAGCGAGGCGTTCCATTCCGGGCGGTTGCCGGGTGCCGGCTCGCAGGCCATCTACCAGCGCCTGCTCCTGACGATCGCGCGCGAATGCGGCATCGAGCTCAGGGTCCTCGTCGACATCCTCGCCGGCGCCAGCGCGGGCGGGATCAACGCGGTGTTCCTGGCCGACGCGATCGGCAGCGGCCGCTCGCTAGAGCCGCTCACCGACTTGTGGCTGGAGGCGGCGGACGTCGACCGGCTGATCGATCCGGAGGTGAGCGCGGTGTCGCGCTGGGCCAAGACGGCCGCGGTGCCGGTCGCGTGGATGCTCGGCGGCAACAAGGCGGCGGTGGACGAAACGGTGGAGCCGGGCCATCGCGGCGAGGTCCGCGCCAAACTCGCCAGCTTCGTGCGCGCGCGCTGGTTCTCGCCGCCGTTCGGCGGCCGCCGCTTCACCGATCTGCTGCTGGACGCGTTCGCGGCGATGGCGTCGGGTCCTCGCGGGCCGGCGCTGCTGCCCTCCTACCAGCCGCTCGACCTGTTCGTGACCGTCACCGATTTTCACGGCCATCCCGAGCGGCTCCGCCTCCACTCGCCGGCCGAAGTGATCGAAATCGAGCACCGCCTGATGCTGGCGTTCCGCGATCCCGGCGGGGCCGGGCGGACGGTCGGCCACCCCGCCGAACTGGCGTTCGCCGCGCGCGCCACCGCGAGCTTTCCCGGGGCGTTCCCGCCGTTCCAGGTCGCCGAGCTCGACGCCGCGCTGGCGGAGCGCGGGCTCGCCTGGGCCGGGAGGAGCGCGTTCCTGGAGCGGCAATTCCCGCGCCACGCCGCCGTCGGCGAGGCCGATCGCATCGTCCTCATCGATGGCTCCGTGCTCGCCAACGCGCCGTTCCGGCCGGCGATCGATTCGCTGCAGAGCCGCCCAGCCCGCCGCGAGATCGACCGTCGCTTCGTCTATATCGATCCCAAGCCGGGCCTGCGCAGCGTGCGGCTGACCGGGGATGCCGCCGGCGGCGTACCCGGCTTCTTCGCCACCATCTTCGGCGCGCTTTCCGACATCCCGCGCGAGCAGCCCATCCGCGACAATCTCGACGCGATCTTCGGCCGCTCGGCCCGCATCCGCCGGCTGCGCCACATCGTCGATGCGATGCGGCCGGAGGTCGAGGCGGCGATCGAGCGGGCGTTCGGCAACACATTCTTCCTCAGCCGGCCGACGCCCGACCGGCTCGCCTCCTGGCGGCAGCGCTCGCAGGAGGTCGCCGCCCGCGGTGCCGGCTTCGCCTTTGCCGCTTATGGCCACCTCAAGGTCGCCGCCATCGTCGAGGAGATCGTGCAGCTGCTGGTGCTGCTCGGCGATGCCGGCGCCCGCGCCCGCCGCACGCAGATCCGCGAGCATGTCTGGGCGGAGACGCGGCGCCAGGGCATGACGGCGCGCGATGCGATGACCGGCGCCGGCACCCGGCCGGAGGTGGTCGCCTTCTTCCGCAAGTTCGACCTGTCGTTCCGGACGCGCCGGCTCCGCTACCTGGCGCTGCGGCTCGCCGAGCTCGACGGCGGCACGGCCCCGCGCGAGCGCATCGACGAGACGCGCGAGGCGATCTTCGACCTGATCGGCCGCTACCGCATCGGCATCGAGGCGGCCGACACCGAACCGCTCGCCGCCGATCCCGTCGCCGACCCGGCCGGCGCGCTGGAGGCGCTCGCGGTGCGGCTCGACCTGAAGCGCATCGACACGGAGGCGGACGCGCGGCTTGCCGAGCTGTTCGCGGCGATGCCGCCGGCCGAGCGGCGCACGCTCATCCTCACCTATCTCGGCTTCCCCTTCTTCGACATCGCGACGCTGCCGCTGCTCGGCGGCGAGGGGCTGGACGAATTCCACCCGATCAAAGTCGATCGTATCTCCCCCGACGATTGCACCGCCCTCCGCCGTGGCGGCGCGGCGGCGACGCTAAAGGGCATCCAGTTCCACAGCTTCGGCGCCTTCTTCAGCCGCGCCTATCGCGAGAACGACTATCTTTGGGGGCGCCTGCACGGGGCCGAGCGGCTGATCGACATCCTCGTGTCGGCGCTGCCCGCCGGCATGCACCTGCCCGCCGGTACCGTCGCCGAGCTGAAGCGCGACGCGTTCCGCGCCATCCTGGCCGAGGAACGGCCGCGCCTCCCCGCCATCGCACCCTTGTTCGCCGAGCTGGAGCGCGAGGTGGGGTGAAACGGCATTGGGGCTGGACGGGCGCGCGGCTTTAGGAGACGATGCCGCCCATGCAGTTCCTGAAGACCTTGTTCTGGGTCGCGCTCGCCGTCCTCCTGGTGCTCTTCGCCAGCGTCAACTGGCACGCCGTCACGGTGAAGCTGTGGGGCGGGCTGGAGGCGGACATGAAGCTGCCGGTGCTGGTGGCGGCGAGCTTCCTGATCGGCTTCCTGCCGACCTGGCTGATCTACCGGGCGCGCTTGTGGTCGGTGCGGCAGCGCCTCAAGGCGCATGAGCGGCAGATCGCCGCCACCTTTGCCGAACCGGTACCGACGCCGGAGGGGGTGCCGCCGATCCCGACGCCGCCGCGCGGGGACGATCGCATTGCCACCGACAGCAAGGTCTGGCCGGCGACGTGAGGAGCCCGATCTTCGTGGCGCTCGACACGCCCGAACTGGTGCGGGCGAAAGCAGTCGCGGAACGGATCAAGGCGCATGTCGGCGGCATCAAGCTCGGCCTGGAATTCTTCTGCGCCAATGGCCGCGCGGGGGTGCGGGAGATGGCGACGCTCGGCCTGCCGATCTTCCTCGATCTGAAGCTGCACGACATCCCCAACACCGTCGGCAAGGCGGTGCAGGCGCTGCGCCCGCTCGAGCCCGCGATCCTCACCGTCCACGCCGCCGGCGGCCGCGCGATGATGGAGGATGCCAAGGCGGCGGCGCCGTCCGGCACCAGGGTGGTGGCGGTGACGGTGCTGACCAGCCTCGACGCCGCCGACCTCACCGCCACCGGTCTCGCGCCCGATCCGCACGAACAGGTCATGCGGCTCACGGAGCTGGCCCGGTCGGCGCGGCTCGACGGCGTGGTCTGCTCGGGGAGCGAAGTGGCCGAAGCCAAGAGGCTGTGGCCGGATGGTTTCTTCGTGGTGCCGGGAGTGCGCCCGGCGGGCGGGACCGTTGGCGACCAGAAGCGCGTGGTGACGCCGCGCGCCGCCCTTGATGCCGGCGCATCCGTGCTGGTGATCGGCCGCCCGATCACGGAAGCACCCGATCCGGACAAGGCCGCGCGGGCGATTGAGGCGACGCTGTAGCGGAGCGCCCGCCGGCAGAGCGCGGCCGAGCCGAGTTTACAAGCGCGATCCCGTCCGCCATCGCCGCCTCCCGAAGGAGATTCTCGTTGAGCTGGCTGAACCGCGTCCGCCAATCCATCCCGTTCCTGCCGAAGCGCGAAACCGCCGACAATCTCTGGCACAAATGCCCGAGCTGCGACGCGATGGTGTTCACCAAGGAATATGAGGCGAACCGCTTCGTCTGTCCGAAATGCGAGCATCACGGCCGCATCGGCCCGCGCCAGCGATTCGAGCAGCTGCTCGATCTGGGCTTTTCGCTGTTGCCGCAGCCCGCCGTGCGCGAGGATCCGCTCAAGTTCCGCGATTCCAAGCGCTACCTCGACCGTCTAAAGGCCGCGCGCACCGCGACCGGCGAGGGCGACGCGCTCGTCAACGCCAAGGGCGAGATCGAGGGGCTTCCGCTGGTGCTCGGCGTCCAGGACTTCGCCTTCATGGGCGGATCGATGGGGCTGGGCGTCGGCGCCGCTCTGGTTGCCGGCATCAATGCCGCGGTGGCGGCGCGCTGCCCTTATGTGATCCTCACCGCCGCCGGCGGGGCGCGCAGGCAGGAAGGCAGATGGTCGCTGATGCAGATGCACAAGGCGACGGCGGCGATCGCGGAGCTGAAGGAGGCCCGGCTCCCCTAT
>SXGU01410860.1_pt1 | contig 10451 bp, 9 predicted proteins | sample 3174531 | NCBI WGS metagenome assembly SXGU01 (sample SAMN11356863, study PRJNA531348) | freshwater metagenome | isolation source: freshwater sample F1-140 | place: China: Fuxian Lake, Yuxi | collected 2017-12-25 | reverse complement strand
GTTGATAATTCTATTGACGAAGCATTAGCAGGTTATTGTAAAAATATTTCTGTCATCATGAATAAAGATGACACTATTACTGTGGAAGATGATGGTAGAGGAATCCCTGTAGATATGCACAAAGGAGAAAAAATGTCAGCAGCAGAAGTAATTATGACTCAATTGCACGCTGGCGGAAAATTTGACCATGATTCTTACAAAGTTTCTGGAGGCTTGCATGGTGTGGGTGTATCAGTTGTTAATGCTCTTTCTCTAAAATTAGATCTTAACATTTTTAGAGATGGAAAAGAATACTCAATAAATTTTAAAGACGGAAATTCTTTAAAACCTTTGAAAGAAATAGGAAAAACTAAAAAAACAGGAACTAAGATAACTTTTTTACCTTCAAAAGAAATTTTTAGCTTAATAAAATTTAGTTCAGCAATTTTACAAAGAAGAATGCGTGAATTAGCATTCTTAAATAAAGGCATAAGTATTATTTTAATTGATAATACATCTTCGAAACCAAAGGAATACGTAAACAAATATGAGGGAGGGATATCAGAATTTGTACAATTCTTAAATCAAAAAAAACCTCAATTAATAAATAAAAATGAAGCTGCCGTATTTAAAAAACCTATATTTATAAATGCTGAAAAAGATAAAGTTATAGTTGAATGTGCATTAGAATGGAACGCAGGTTATTCAGAAGATGTTTTGGCTTTTACTAATAATATTCATCAAAAAGACGGGGGGACACATCTTCTTGGTTTTAGAAGTGCATTAACTCGAGTAATAAATAAATATGCAAATGATGCAAACCTAATTAAAAAAAATAAAGTTACTATTTCTGGGGATGACATCAAAGAAGGCATAGTAGCAGTCTTATCTATAAAAATGCCAGACCCTAAATTTTCATCTCAAACTAAAGATAAACTAGTTTCTTCAGAAATAAGATTAGTTGTTGAAAGTGCCATCAGTGAAAAAGTTTCGACATGGTTTGATCAAAATCCTTCCGTTACTAAAAGTATTTTAGATAAAATTATCCAAGCAGCTGTAGCAAGAGATGTTGCAAGGAAAGCACGTGACAGCGTAAGAAGAAAAGGTACCTTTGAGCTATCTGGTTTGCCAGGAAAATTAGCTGATTGTCAAATTTCAAAAAGAGAAGGTACAGAGTTATTTATAGTTGAGGGAGATTCTGCTGGTGGATCAGCCAAACAAGGAAGATCTCGTGAATATCAAGCAGTATTGCCATTAAGAGGGAAAATACTAAATACTTATGTTGCCGATAATCATAAGCCTAATGGTGGAAGCAATGATTATTTCACCAAGGCTTTAGCAAAAATGATGTCATCAAACGAAGTTGTAACGTTGATAAATGCCCTAGGAACTGGTTCTAAGGATTTTGATATAGAAAATTTAAGATATGATAAAATAATTATCATGACAGATGCCGATGTCGACGGCTCACATATTAGGACGTTATTGCTCACTTTCTTTAACAATTTCCCATTTAATCAATTAATTGAAAATGGTCATTTGTATTTAGCACAACCACCATTGTTTAAAGTAACTAAAGGAGCAAAAAGTGTTTATATCAAAGATGAGAAAAGCTTGGAAGAATATATCCTAAAAATATCTGAAAAAGCTGATAAAAAAATCAAAAAAGGTTCACCAGAATTTAATGAATTTATGGAAGAGCAAAGACAAAAAATTAGTATACAAAGATTCAAAGGATTAGGCGAAATGAACCCTGAAGAACTATGGCAAACCACTTTAAATCCAGAAAATCGAACATTGTTAAAAATTCAGTATTCAAAAGGGTTAAAAGATAAATCAAAAGAAGATCAAAAAATTATAGATATTTTAATGGGAGACGATGTGGCCCCAAGAAAAGATTTTATTACTAGTAACGCTTTAGAAGTTGCTAATTTAGATATTTAATTCTTTTAATGAATTTTTCTACTATATTTAGAATAGGAGAAAATCTACATTTAGATAAAAAAACATTAGTTAATCTTAGATGGATTGCAATTATCGGCCAATTTATTACTATTAATTTAGTCTATTTCTATTTTAAATTAAATCTCCCTATAATTGCGGCACACTTAATTATTTTTTTAGGCATAACTACAAATTTAATTTTACAATTTAAAATTAAAGACAATCAATTAAAAGATTTTTACTCAGCTTTTTTTTTAATTTATGATTTGTTACAGTTAAGTTTCTTGCTTTATTTAACTGGTGGAATTACTAATCCATTTTCATTTTTAATGATTGTTCCTTCAATCGTCTCTTCAACTTTTCTTAGTATGGGAACAACTATAATTCTTGGCGTGTTAACCGTATTCTTTTTAATTTTTCTAACTAAATTTCATAAAATTTTGCCAGGTCTAGAAACTTACAGTTTTAGTTTTCCAGAATATTATTTAGAGGGTATTTTAATATCTATTATTATTGGACTTATTTTTTTAAGTTATTTTGGAATAAAATTTTCTGGAGAAACCAAAAAAAGATCAGTAGCTTTAAAGAAGCTCCAAGAAGTTGTGTCAAAAGAATATCAACTTGATTCCTTAGGAGGATTAGCTGCAGCAGCAGCTCACTCACTAGGAACGCCTCTTGCAACCATTTCTGTAGTAGCAAAAGAACTTAAAAAAGAAATTGGAACTAAATCAAAGCACTCCAAAGATTTAGATTTATTAATTAGTCAAACCAAAAGATGTAGCGATATTTTACGTCAAATTTCTAGAAAAGAGATAGAAGATGATCAGTTCATTAATACTATAAAAGCTGAGGATTTATTAGAAGAAATTGTCACCTCATTTAAGCAAACTTCAAAAATTGATATAAATTTAGTCTTAAGTGAAGACAAAAATAAAATTAATATTAAAAAAGGACCAGAGTTAGTTTATGGTTTAAGAAATTTTATTGGAAATGCTGTTAAATTTTGTAAAGAAAAAATAAATATATTGATCAAAAGTGATCAAGATAACTTAACTATTATAATAAGTGATGATGGACCTGGATTTAGCTCTGATATTTTTGAGTTAATTGGAGAACCTTATTTAAGGTCAAAGAAGTCTAATGCTAAATCAGGTTTAGGGTTAGGTATTTTTTTAGGGAAAAATCTTCTTGAACGAAAAAAAGCAAAGTTAAAATTTTCTAATAATGCAAAAGGCGCTGAAGTTAAAATAATTTGGCAAATAAAAGAAATCCAGGTTTAATTTAGTGCAGGCTCTTGTTGGGTCATGCAATGAATAGCACCAAAACCCCATATTAAATCTTTACAATTAATCGTTATAATTTTTCTTTTTCTAAAATATTTCTTAAATATTTTTATTATTTTTTTATCTTCAGGATCTTTAAAAATAGGAATAAGAACAATTTTATTTGCTATGTAAAAATTTAAATAACTCGCAGGGACTCTTATATTATTAATATAAATTGGTTTAGGCATCGGAATTTTAATTATTTCAAATTTTTTTCCATTTTCATCAGTTGTTTGATTTAAAATTTTGTAATTTTCTTTTAGAGCCTTAAAATTTTTATCTTTTTTATTTTTTTCATAAGCTAAAAAAATTTGGTTACTAGAAACAAATCTAGCAATATCATCAATATGGCCATGCGTATCATCCCCCACAATGCCCTTATTAAGCCAAATCGTTTTTTTTATACCAAGGTATTTTTTAAAAATATTCTCCATTTCATTTTTTCTTATATTCGGGTTTCGTTGTTGAATTTTACTTAATAAACATTCTTTTGTAGTCATTAAACATCCTTTTCCATTAACATCTATAGCACCACCTTCTAGGACAATATCTTTAAGTGTATTTTTGATTTTAAACTTTGGAGTAAAAGAGTTTATTTTTTTTAACTTAGCTATTTTTTTATTAATAGTATTATCATTTAAATAATTATTATATTTTGCCCAAGCATTAAATTTCCAATTTAAAATAATTTTTTTTGTTTTATTTTTATTTACTAAGTAAATTGGACCAGAGTCTCTTGTCCAAACTCGATCAGTTTTAATGATATGCATTTTTATATTATTAACTTTACTTTTAAATTTTTTAATTAATTTTAAAATTTTAGATTTATTAGATTTATTTTGAATCAATAAATCTATTTTTTGAACTTTAGATATTTCAGATATTATATTTGCAAAAACGCGAGGTATATTGATAAAATGCCCTGGCCAATCTTTTTTATTATGTGGCCAAGCTATTAAAGTAGAAACTTGTTTTTCCCACTCGGCCGGCATTCGAAAGTCTAATGCGTTGACTTTATTAATCATCTTTTGGATTTTTTAATATACCCTTGTAAGAATCAATTCTTCTGTCTCTTAAAAAAGGCCAGTGCTGACGAACCGTATCTACTTTTTTAAAGTCAATATCACAGATTAAAATTTGTTCTTTATTTTTGGCTCTTGCGATTATATTTCCATTTGGGTCAAATACTACAGAGTGACCCCAAAAATCTAATTTTTTTGAACCCTGTTTTTCCAGGCCTATTCTATTGATGGCTGCAACGTATACTCCATTTGCAATTGCATGTGATTTCTGAATTGCGGTCCAGGCTTCAAGTTGCGATTTGCCATATTTAGATTTTTCTTTTGGATGCCAACCTATTGCTGTCGGATAAAATAAAATTTCCGCTCCAAGCAAAGTTGTAAGCCTTGCTGCTTCAGGAAACCATTGATCCCAACATATTAATGTTCCAATTTTTCCGTAATTTGTTTTAAATGTTTTAAAACCCAGATCGCCAGGAGTAAAATAAAATTTTTCATAATACTGAGGATCGTCTGGTATGTGCATTTTTCTATATTTACCTTGCATGCTTCCCTTCTCGTTTATCACGACACAAGTATTATGATAAACACCAGATGTTCTTTTTTCAAAAAGAGAGGCAATTATTAATATCTTTAGTTCCTTAGCAATTTTGCCTAAAACACTTGTTGTTGGACCCGGCACTTTTTCAGCAAGTTTAAAATTGGAATGTTTTTCTTGTTGGCAAAAATAGTTAAACAAAAATAGCTCTGGTAAACAAATAATTTTTGCTTTTTTTTTTTGCAGCTTCTTTTATTTTTTTAATAGCAGTAATAATATTTTTTTTTGGATCAGAGGACATTCTCATCTGAATTAAGCCAATCCTAGTCTTGTTAGCCATTGCAATTAAAAGATCTTTTGGAAATTTCTTCTACTTCTACTTTTCCAGTGTTTACGGTGATAAGCATCACTTGCTATAAGCGGAAGCACACTTGTCGCTTCAGCAAAAACCATTTGTTCTTTTGTGACTGATACTTTTCCCCACGAGCTAGCCTCTTTAAGTGTTGAACTGCTACAAGCACCATCTCTCGTATCAGCAATTGTAATTTGAATTGCATATTTATGCATCTCAGCTTTTTTTCCTAAAAGTTCAGCACACACAACGGTATCTTGAATAAAGTTTTTTGGCACCCCACCACCGATCATTAAAAGTCCTGATTGTTTAGATTTTAATTTTATTTCAGTTAATTCTCTGAATTCACGAATCGAATCAATCGTCATATGACTTTTTGGATTTTCTTCTTGGTGCATTACTAAGCCAAAGCCGGCAGAACTATCTGTAAAGGCAGGACAAAAGATTGGTACATTATGATCATAAGCCATTTCAATTAATGAATCTTTTTTTTTAGCATTTTTTTTTAAATATTTTCCAATTTCTTTAATAAATTCTCTAGATGTGTAAGATCTAGATTCAAGGGTGTTAGCTATATCACAAATAATTCTATCACAAGCTTGCAACTCATCCTCGTTAATATAAGTGTCATAAATTCTATCAATATAGTTTTCTCTAAGTATCGTATCATCTTGAAACTGTGAGCCTTGATAATGTTTGAAACCCAAAGCTTCAAAGAAATCCATATCAATAATAGATGCGCCAGTTGCTACTATCGCATCTACCATGTTGTATTTAATTAAGTCTGAATAAAGATTCATACAACCAGCAGCGGAAGTAGACCCAGCTATAGTTAAGAAAATAGAACAATCTTTATCAGCCAACATTTCATTATAGATTTTAGCCGCATTAGCTGTATCTCTTGAAGTAAAAGACATTTTACTCATAGAATCTATTATTTTTCTAGCATCAAAAGACTTGATGTCGATATGTTCTACAGGGTTTTTTAGAAAAGCTTTTTTATTATGCCCTATCGCAGGGGTATGTTTTGATTTCATTAAGCAACCAAGTACTTAACTTTACATGAAGCATCGTACAAACTCATAATTGGTTGATCAGCCAATTCAAAAATTTCATCAGAGTAGAAGCCATTAAATTTAGTTCTAAAAGTTAAACCATAGGCACCTAGTTGTCCTAATTCAATATAGTCACCTTCTTTAATATTATTTGGTAACAAAAAAGGCCCCTTCATAAAATCCATGCTATCACACGTTGGGCCGTAAAAGTTGAAGGCTGTTAATTTTCTAGGTTGAACTCTTCCATTTCGGATTATTCTTGAAGGAAGAATAAAGTTAGGAACACCAGCATCAAACAAAGTACCATACGTTCCATCATTTATATAAAGCTTTTGTTTTTTTCTTAAATTGACTTTTACTATTGTTGAACCACTCTCAGCCACAATAGCTCTTCCAGGTTCACAAATAAGTTCAGGCGTTACTGGTAAATTAAGATTAGCAATAGATTTTTTAATTTCATCTAAATAACTTTCAATTGGCTCAGGATTTAAATCAGGGTAGATCGAAGGAAATCCACCACCAACATTTATAATATGTGGAATAATTTTGGTCTTTCTAATTATATTTCCAATCTCACTAATTGCCTTAGCAAAAGATATTTTATGCATACATTGAGAGCCTACATGGAAACTAATTCCAAGTTTGTTTGCATGTTCTTTACATAACCTAACTAGGCCAAGAGCTTCACTTGCATGTGCTCCAAATTTTCTAGATAAATCAATTTCAGCATGTTCATTTGAAATAGCTATTCTTACATAGAGAGTTAAATCTTTAGCATATTGAGTTGCCTCAAGAATTTTTACTAACTCATCTTTTGTATCCAGTGCAAAATCTCTAATACCTAAATTATAATAAGCTTCAGAAATATCATTTCTACTTTTGACAGTATGCATAAAATAAATATGTGCATTAGGTTTTAAATTTTTTATTAAAAGAATTTCATTTATAGAAGCAGCATCAAAATTTTCTATACCGTTATTGATTATATGTTTTAGAACTTCTTCGTTAGGATTAGTTTTTACAGCGTATAGAACTTTTCCAGGAAAGTTATTTTTGAAAAGTTGAGTTGAAGTTTTGATAGATTCCGGGCGTATACAATATACCGGATAATCCGGCTTTAATGTGTTAACTAACTCGTTAACGTCTTTAAATTTCTGCATCTCATATGTCCCTCTTTAATCTTCACAAAAAGTTTTTAAAATTTATTAAAAAAAAACTCTATAGATTCGTATTTAGTGTTTTTTTAAATAATGTAAAGAAAATAATTTAGTCCAAGAGGTTGATAATTTTTTTTTAATATCCACATAATACTCATATGAAAAATATAAATTTAGATCCAGTTGTTCTCAAGCTCTCAGACTTTGCGGACAAAACTTTGATGATACTTGACGACGATGAGCCCTTTCGAAATAGGCTTGCTAGAGCGATGGAAAAGAAAGGATTTCAAGTAAAAGAGGCTAAAAACGTTGAAGAAGGCCTTAAAATTGCACAAAATTATCCTACCCAATTTGCCCTTGTTGACCTTAGACTTGAAGACGGCAATGGGTTAGAAGTAGTTAAAGCACTGCATAAAGCTAAAAAAGAAAGCCGAATAGTTATGTTAACAGGCTATGGGAACCTACCTACAGCTGTTGCAGCTGTTAAGGCTGGAGCCATAGATTATATCGCTAAACCTGTAGACGCAGATGATGTAGAGGCTGCTTTATTAGCTTCACCCGAATCAAAAGCTAAACCACCTGAAAATCCAATGTCAGCAGACAGAGTTAAATGGGAACATATCCATCGCGTATTTGAATTGTGCAATAGAAATGTATCTGAGACCGCAAGAAGGCTTAAAATGCACCGCAGAACGCTACAACGTATTCTCTCTAAACGTTCTCCTAAATAGTTATTTTAAATATTGATTTAGTTTTTTAAGCTTAGGTAGACTAAAAAGAATTATTAAAATTTTAAACAATTCTGCTAATAAAAATGGTTGAACACCTAATTGAAATAGAGGTTTTTCCCAACCAATTAACGTTCCCAACCAAAGCACCCCAAGCAAATATATAAAACTTACAGAAAAAATTAGTTGTAAAATTTTTTTAATTAAGTTTCCTGTAAAATTAAAACTTCCAGAAAAATAAACAGTAAAAAGAAAACCAATCAAATAGCCCATTGTCGGTCCAGTGAAATAAACTAGACCAATACCTTTTTCAGGTGATCCAGAAAAAACAGGCAATCCAATTATGCCCTCAAATAAATAAAGCATTACTGTTGCAAGACCCAATTTCCAACCCAGTACAATTCCCAAAAGCAGAACTACTAAGGTTTGCATGGTCATAGGAACGGGATAAAAAGGAATTTTAATTTTTGATGAAATTGCTAATAGAATTGTTCCTATTAAAATTACAAATACACTTTTAATTATTTTTGATTGTTTAAATTCTTTTATTAATTCCATAATTCTAACTTTACTTTTTTTCTAACTAAAATCTAGCGATTTGTTAATTGCACAAATACATCTTCTAAATCACCGTCTTCAGTAGCTATATCTAGTATTTTTATGTTATTTTTTTTTAATATATTTGCTATATCATCAAATTGATAAGAACTTTTTTCATATATAGCTGTTATAGAGTTATTAGAGTCTGAATTAAATATTACCCCGGGTAAAGATAAATTTTTGCCATCAAATTGTTCTAAAACTTTAAAAGTAATTTTTTTGGTTTGAATTCTATCTAATAATTTTTGGGTAGTATCTAATGCAACTAAATTTCCCTTATCAATAATAGCTATCCTGTCACACATTTCTTGTGCTTCAAAAAGATAATGCGTTGTTAGAATAATTGTTACACCTTCTTTATTCAGAGCTTTAACATTTTCCCAAAGATTTTTTCTTAATTCTACGTCTACCCCAGCAGTGGGCTCATCTAAAACGAGGATAGGAGGCTGGTGGACCATAGCTTTTGCAATTAATAATCTTCTTTTCATTCCGCCGGATAAGCTTCTAGCATAAGAGTTAGCTTGATTTTCCAGTGAAACCATTTTTAAAATAATATCAGTAATTCTATCTTTTTGTGGCACACCATATAAACCTGCTTGTAATTCTAATAATTTCCTAGGACTAAAAAATGCGTCGAGGTTAATTTCTTGAGGAACAATTCCTATTGACGCTCTAATTTGTCTAGGGTTTAGATCTAAATCAAACCCCCAAACATTAATTTTTCCTTCGGTTTTAGTAACAGTTCCAGCTAGAATGCTTAAAAAAGTAGTTTTTCCTGCTCCATTTGGACCCAGCAAACCAAACACCTCACCTTGTCGAACTTCAAAACTTATGTTGTTAAGAGCTTTGTTCGAAATACCCATTTTTTTATTTTTTGAATAAATTTTTGTTAGGTTTTCAACACTTAAAACAATTTTTTTCATAATTTATTTTAATATATCACGAAATAAATAAGGTATTATAAATATTGGACTTATGACTTCCTTAAAAAAAACAGATCATTTTTATTTGATTGATGGTTCTGGCTATATTTTTAGAGCTTATTATGCTTTACCACCACTTTCTAGAAAAAGTGATGGACTTCCCACAGGTGCTGTAAGCGGTTTCTGTTCAATGCTTTTTAAATTATTAGAAGACTCAAGATCTGATGATTCAATTCATAAACCAACTCATTTTGCAGTCATTTTTGACTCTGCTAAAAAAAATTTTCGAAATGAAATTTACAAAGATTATAAAGCAAACAGAACTAATGCTCCAGAAGACCTAGTTCCACAATTTGAGTATATAAGAAAAGCAGTTAAAGCTTTTAATTTACCTTCCATTGAATTAATTAATTATGAAGCTGATGATCTTATAGCGACCTATGCAAAACAAATTATAAACGCTGGAGCCAAAGTAACTGTAATTTCTTCAGACAAAGATTTAATGCAATTGGTTTCAAATAAAATAAGACTTTATGATCCTATGAAAAATAAAGTTTTAGGAGAGAAAGAAGTATTTGAGAAATTTGGTGTAAAACCTAATCAAGTCGTTGATGTCCAATCCTTAGCAGGAGATTCTTCAGATAATATACCTGGTGTCCCTGGTATAGGAATAAAAACAGCAGCAGAACTTATTAATAAATATCAAACCCTTGATAATTTATTAAAAAATATTGAAGAAATTCCTCAAACAAAACGAAGAGAAACTCTTTTAACAAATAAAGATAAAGCTCTGTTAAGTAGACAATTAGTTACTTTAAAAGACGATGTACC
>SXGU01034424.1_pt1 | contig 10458 bp, 9 predicted proteins | sample 3174531 | NCBI WGS metagenome assembly SXGU01 (sample SAMN11356863, study PRJNA531348) | freshwater metagenome | isolation source: freshwater sample F1-140 | place: China: Fuxian Lake, Yuxi | collected 2017-12-25 | reverse complement strand
GACGACCCGCGCATGCCGACCATCTCCGGGTTGCGGCGGCGGGGATTCACGGCGGCGGCCATTCGCGACTTCTGCGCGCGCGTCGGCGTGACCAAGAAGGAAAACGTGATCGACGTCGGCCTGCTCGAGCACTGCGGGCGCGAGGACCTCAATCGCTGCGCCCCGCGCGCCATGGCGGTACTGAGGCCGCTGAAGCTGGTGCTGACCAACTATCCCGAGGACCAGTCCGAGGAGATGGACATGGTCAATCACCCCGAGAACGCCGCCCTCGGCACGCGGCGGGTGCCGTTCTCGCACGAGGTCTACATCGAGCGCGACGACTTCATGGAAGACCCGCCGAAAAAGTACTTCCGGCTGTCGCCCGGGCGCGAAGTGCGGTTGCGTAACGCTTACCTCGTCACCTGCACGCACGCGATCAAGAACGCCGCTGGCGAGATCGTCGAATTGCGCGGCACCTACGATCCGGCTACGCGCGGCGGCGATGCACCGGATGGCCGCAAGGTGAAGGCGACGCTGCACTGGGTCTCGGCCGCCCACGCCGTCGACGCTGAAGTCCGCCTCTACGATCGGTTGTTCACGGTTGAGGATCCCGAAGGCGCCGCCATCAAGGCCAACGCCGAATTGACGACGCTGCTCAATCCGGCGTCGCTCGAAGTGGTGAAGCGCTGCAAAGTGGAACCGATGCTGGGCAGTCCCGCTGCTGGGGCGCGCTACCAGTTCGAGCGCCTCGGCTACTTTTGCGCCGATCCCGACAGCGCGCCGGGTCGGCCCGTCTTCAATCGTACGGTATCGCTCAAGGAGGCCTGGGCGAAGGCATGAACGCGGGGCCCCTCCTCGTCGAGATCGGTCGCCGGCTTCACGAAGTCGGCCTCGATGCCGTGCTGATTGGCAACGCCGCCGCTGCCTTGCAGGGCGCGCCGGTCACCACCGTGGACTTCGACTTTTTCCTTCGAAAGACGCCGCGCAACCTGACCAGGCTCAAGGCCTTGGCCCGTAGCTTGCGCGCCACGATTCTGCGGCCCTACTACCCGGCGTCGGACCTTTATCGTGTCGTGCGCGATGACGATGGCCTGCAACTCGATTTCATGGCCACCATTCACGGCCTGCGGTCGTACGAAGGCGTGCGCAAACGCGCGGCTGGCCGACCCCGGGATCTAGCCGTGTTGGAAGTGCTGGAGACAGCCCTTGAAGAAGGCACCAAGCCGCCGCGTTCGGCTCGCCGCCGTCGCGCGTGAAAGCCGGCGTAATCTCCTCGAGCTGATTCGGCGGTGGCAGGCCCTGCCGCCGTCCCGTCGAACGAATTTCCTCCGAAAACGCGTGGCGCCGCGCGGCTCGGCGCTCTGACGTCAAAGCGTCCTCGCGCGCCGCCAGGGCCAGGGTCATCTGCTCTTTGTTCTGGCTGGCGCCGACGAACTTGTCGTCTTCGTCAGCAAACAGCACGTTGAAGCTGGTGAGCGAGCCGTAGCAACCGGTGATGTAGCCCTGACTCTTGACCTTCTGGTCATCGGGCAGGTCCGATGCGTTGACTTGCTGCTCGAGCGTGCGCAGCCGGTTTCGCAGCATCACCACCTTGTGGAAGAACAAGTCGATCGGCCAGCGCTTCTCCTGCACGCCGGGCTTGCCCGGCTTCAGCACCAGCTCACCGCCGCGCCACTTCTCGGCCGGCGTCACGGGGGTCAGCCCGGTCTCTTCGCGGATGATGCGGCGAATAAGCAGCTCGAGGTCAGCGGAGTCTGAGTTGTGTGTCATGAGCGGAGCCTGGCGCTTGTCCGCCGTCGCCTTGGCGGAGGTGGATTCGCTGACGAGTGGAAGGGGACTTGCCACGTAGGGCCCCCCTTTATCGGGGGCCACAATGGGTCCGCCGCCCATCCGCGGACCACCGCGATAGTTGTGCTCGCTGCGGCAGAGGCCGCACGCCACGCGCAGCGGCGTCGACGAGCGTCGGCGACAGTGCCCGGACGAGGTCCTCTGGCGCCAGCGCGATCAAGAAACCGCGCCGTCCACCGTTGATATAGATGCGATCGAGCTCGGCAATCGTCCGCTCCATGTAGACCGGCATCTTCTTACGCGTGCCGAACGGGGACGTCCCGCCCATCAGGTAGCCGGTGTGCTTCTGCGCGGCGTCAGGAGCGCACGGCACGATGGTCTTGCGGCTGCTCTGGCGCGTCAGGTTCTTGGTCGAGACATCCCGATCGCCGTGCATCAGCACAATCAGCGGCTGCTTCTGCTCGTCTTCCATCACCAGCGTCTTGATGACGATGTGTTCATCGACGCCCAGCTCGCGCGATGACACGGCGGTGCCGCCCCGTTCTTCGTAGCGATACGGGTGTTCGGTAAAGGGAACCTTCTGGGCGCGCAGGAAATGCATGGCAGGAGTTGCAGACACCCCCTTATTCTGATCCGGGAAGGATAGATGGCCCCCGATAAAGGGGGGCCCGACAGGGGAATCTCCGTAGGGCGCCCCGTCATGGGGTGCCGGGTCTGGCAGGTTATGATCGGGCGACCCATGAACACCGCCACTGGCCCCGGTCTCTCACGTCTCGTGCGCGAGCAAATCGCCAAGCCCTCGCCGATCCGCCAAATCATGAAGATGGCTGAGCGGCAGAACATCCTGGCCATGGGGCTGGATTCCGCCAACGTCATTTCGTTCGGCGGTGGCTGGGTGAATCACGAGGCGCCCGAAGAGTTCCGGCAGGCCTACCAGGCGGTGGTGTCTGACACTGACCTGTTTCACAAGAGTGGCGGCTACACGGCGACGCTCGGCGACATGGAGTGCCGCGAGCAGATCGCGCGTTTCGAGGAACACATCTTCGGCGTGCCGCGGCTGGCGGCCGGGCACATCGCCATCGGCATGGGCAGCACGCAGCTCACGCACGACCTGTTCCGGACGCTGCTCGATCCCGGCGACACGGTGATGCTGCTCGACCCGACCTACGCCAACTACGAGGGTCAGCTCGCGTTCGCCGCCTCAGGGATTAAGGTGGTCCGCCTGCGCGTGCTGGCTCCCGAGACCTGGTCGTATCTGCCGGAAACCGATCCAGACGGCGTGGCGCGTGAGTTCACGCGCCTGTTCAATCAGCATCGGCCAAAGCTCGTGCTGTTCGGCGCCCCTGACAATCCCACCAGCCAGGCCGTGCCGCAGGCACTGGCCGACGTGATGCTCGCGAAGACCGCCGAATCGGGTGCGTGGCTCGCGATCGACTTCGCCTACAAGTGCCAGTACTTCCAGGCGCCGCCCGCCTACTACGCGTGGTCACCCGCGGATCACCCGAATGTGATCGGCATTCACTCCAACTCGAAGTGGGCGCGCGGCCTCGGACGCCGCCTTGGCTGGATCGAAGCGCAGACCGCCGTGATTGAGGCCATCGAGCGCGTGCAGCAGTGCAGCATCCTGTGTCCGGACACGCTGTCGCAGATGGCGATGGCACGCTACCTCAAGCAGGCGATTCCGGATGGATCGCTGCGCCAGTACATCGATCACGCCAACGTGATCTACAGGAACGCTGCGGCAGTGACGCTGAAAGCCGTGGACACGCACCTGCAGCGGCCGCGGCTGACGCCGTTTGGCGGGCTCTACACCTGCGTCGACATCGGCACCAACGCCGAGGCGTTCGTGCCCAAGGCGCTACAGGCCACCGGCGTGCTGGTGGTTCCGGGTGGCGGGTTCGGCGCGTCGCTCACCAACGGCGTGCGGATTTCATTCGGTCCGCTGGTGCGCGACACGGCGAAGATCGAAGAGGGGCTCGAGCGACTCGGCGGCTGGATGCGCGCTCAATGAGCGCGCCTATCCTTCGATCCCCTGCGCGGGTGGCGTAATTGATTCAAGTGGGATGCCACCGGGATCAGGACGGCCTGATCCTTCCATCCGGGCGTTGCCGCCGCACACCTGCAGAATGTCAACCTTGGCATCCTGCTCGATCGCGAGGACGAGGCGCTTCTTAGTCGCCACCTCGAACGTTCCGTATCCTTCAACTGTCAGCTTGGGCATCGGGCCACTGCACAGGTTGCCTCAACCACCGCCTTCATCCCGTGACGCGCCTCGCTCGATCAGCGGCGCGCGGCGCAGCGCGCGGCGGGCGCTGGCTTCGCCATCACCGCCGTCACCGCTGGCGCCGCAGTGACGGCGCTACCGAGCTGATCGAACGCGACCTGCTGCAGCGCCTTCACCTCAGCGCGCGAGAACCCCAGTTCATTGGCCGAGCATTCGCCGTCACCAAGCGAACGCGGGTCACGTCCGGTCACCGTGCCGAAGATCACCAGCGCCTCGAGGTAGTAACCGTGCGTACTGGCGTGATACGAGTCGTGGGTCCAGAGATTCAATTTTCCGGCTTCGATGCCATCGTAGGGATTGGGGTCGGCCACGCCGGCCTGCATGGCGCGGGTCCACGCCTCGCCGACCGGAATGACGGCTTTCACACCGGCAGGGCCGGCGGCCTTGTTGTAAGCGGCGCGAATGTCGCGGGCCATCACCTCCACCGTCTGGCCGGCCCAGGCCCCCTTCGCCGGATACACGTGGTCGGCGCGCGCCCACGTCGCCATGGTGTAGATGGCGACGGACGGGTTCTTCGCGCGCAGGATGTCGGCCATCTGCTTGGTGGTGGCGACGAGCTTGGCGGGATCGCGTGGCTTGTCGGCATCGAGCAGGCTGAAGCCATGCATGACCACGGTGTCCCAGCCACGCGTAGCGATGACGTCCAGCTTGTTGGCGAGGTGGAAGTCGAGACCGCTGCCGCCGCGGGTTTCAAGCGACACGTCGTAATCGAGGCCGGCCTGCTGGGTGAACGACTTGAACAGTGCCGGCACGCCGCCAATGCCTTCGTTGTTCAGGTCGGTAACGGTATCGGCGCGGTAGAACCGCACCGCGGACCCAGAGCCAAACAGGAAGCTGTTGCCGATGAACAGGATGTTGATGCTCGCCGCGGCGCCCGTACTGCCGAGGGCGATGACCAATGCGGCGACCAGGGCGCTAAGCGGTTTCATGCCGCTATTCTGCCCTATTTGTCGTCCGGAGCGACAAGGCACCCGGTCGCCATAGAATAACGGCGTCATGCGAATTCTTTCGTGTCTTGCCATCTTCCTGTCGCTACCAGCCCTGACCGCGGCCCAAACCGGTAGCCCGGCCTCCGGCGTGCCGCTTGAGGTGGCCACCGCCCGTGCGTCGAACGTCAGTAACCTGCGATACGAACTCAACCTCTCGATTCCCGAGGATCTGAACACGCCGCTGACCGGCTCGAACACCCTGCGCTTCTTATTGAAAGACGCGGCCGCGCCGCTGGTCATCGATTTCGAGACCAGCCGCGAGCACGTGAAAGCCGTCGAGGCCAACGGCCAGCCTTCAGCCTTCGCCTTCGTCAACGGCCACATCATCGTCCCCGCCGCCTCACTCGTGACGGGCGCCAACGCAGTGCGGATCACCTTCAACGCTGGTGACGCGTCGCTGAACCGCAGCAAGGACTTTCTCTACACGCTGTTTGTGCCGGCGCGGGCGCGGCTCGCATTCCCGGTCTTCGACCAGCCCGATCTCAAGGGCAAGTGGACAATGACGCTAGAGCATCCGGCGGCGTGGCAGTCGGCAGCCAACGGTGCGGAGCTGACGCGCACGGTCACCGGCGGGCGCACCACGGTGACGTTCGCCGAGACACAGCCGCTGCCTACCTACCTGGTGGCGTTCATCGCCGGCGATTTCAAGGTGGAAACCGCGGAACGCAACGGCCGTACGTTCCGCATGTTCCATCGCGAGACCGACGCCGCGAAGGTAGCGCGCAACCGCGACGCCATCTTCGAGCTCCACGCCCGCGCGCTCGCCTTCCTCGAGAACTACACGGCCATCCCCTACCCCTTCGGCAAGTTCGACTTCGTCGCCATCCCGGCCTTTCAGTTCGGTGGCATGGAACACGCCGGCAAGATTCTCTACAACGCCTCGGGGCTGATGCTGGACGAGTCGGCGACGCAGAACCAGTTGCTCGGCCGCGCCGCGGTGATTGCGCACGAGACGGCGCACATGTGGTTTGGGGATCTGGTAACCATGCGCTGGTTCAACGACGTGTGGATGAAGGAAGTGTTCGCCAACTTCATGGCGGCCAAGATCGTGAACCCGTCGTTCCCGACCGTCAATCACGAGCTCCGCTTCCTGCTGTCGAACTACCCGGCCGCGTACGAGGTTGACCGCACGCCGGGTGGCAATCCCATCCGGCAGGTGCTCGACAACCTGAATGAAGCCGGCAGCATGTACGGTGCCATCATCTACCAGAAAGCACCGGTGGTGATGCGCCACCTCGAAACGCTGCTCGGCGCCGACAACTTCCGCGACGGCTTGCGCGAGTACCTGAAGCGCCACGCCTTTGCCAACGCGACCTGGTCGGACCTGATCACGATACTCGACGCGCGCACGCCGGTAGACCTGCAGCAGTGGAGCCGGGCCTGGGTGGACCAACCGGGCCGGCCGACGATCCAGACCGACCTGCAGATTAGGGATGGCAAGATCGCGCGGCTGACCTTCCGCCAGCGCGATCCGCGCAGCCGCAACCTGATCTGGCCACAGCAACTGCGCGTCGCGCTGGGCCTGCCGACCAGACGCGAGATGGTAATCGTTGACATGAACGGCGCCTCCGTCGACGTGCCGCAAGCCGTCGGCAAGCCGGCGCCCGCCTATGTGCTGCCGAGCGCCGGGGGATGGGCCTACGGATCGTTCGCGCTCGATCGCGCCACCATCGAGTTCCTGACCAGGTCGCTGCCGGAAATCGACGACCCGCTGACGCGCGGCAGCGCCTGGGTCACGTTGTGGGATGCCATGCTCGACGGCCAGGTGCCGCCGGCCGCATTTGTGGATCTCGCCATGCAATCGCTGCCACGGGAGAGCGACGAGCAGATGACCTCGCGCATTCTCGGCTACGCCTCGGGGGCGTGGTGGCGATTCCTGAAGCCAGCGGAGATGACGGCGCGGGCGCCGCGGTTTGAATCGCTGCTGCGCGAGGGCCTCAGCCAGGCGCAGACCGCCAGCCAGAAGGCGTCGTGGTTCGGGACCCTGCGCAACGTCGCCCGCACGCCGGGCACCGTGGACTGGCTGCACAAGGTATGGGCGAAGGAGGAATCAGTGACGGGGTTGCCGTTGGCCGAGGCCGACTACACGTCGCTCGCGCTGGAACTCGCCGTGCGGCAGGTGCCGGACTGGCAGCAGGTGCTGCAGACGCAACTGACGCGAATCGAAAACCCCGATCGCCGCGGGCGATTCGAATTCTTGATGCCCGCGCTCTCGGCCGATCCCGCCGTGCGCGGGAAGTGGTTCCGGTCGTTGAAGGACGTCAGCAACCGCCGCCGCGAGCCGTGGGTGCTGGAAGGACTCAGCTACCTGCACCATCCCCTGCGCGCGGCGAGTTCCGAACAGTACGTGCAGCCCAGCCTCGATCTGCTCTGGGACATCCAGAAGACCGGCGACATCTTCTTTCCCAAGCGGTGGCTGGACGCGACCTTGGGCGGCCACCAATCGGCGGTCGTCGCTAATACCGTACGCGCGTTCCTGAAGAACCTGCCGCCGGGCTACCCTGACCGCTTGAGAAACATCACGCTGCAGTCGGCGGATGAACTGTATCGCGCGGCGGAGATCACGAAGAGGTAGGGCAGGGATCGGGGATCAGGGATCAGGGATGAGGAAGAGGCCATAACCATGCGAGCGATCATCACGGCGATTGTCATCGCGGCCGGCGCGTCGACCGCAGCCCAGCAGAATCCAGAGATCACCATCAGGGCGCGGACCGTGATCGACGGCAAGGGCCAGATCTTGCGCAACACCGTGGTCGGGGTGCGCGACGGGAAGATCGTCCGCGTCGGCGGTGCCACCGGCGCGATCACCTACGACCTCGGCGCACTGACGCTGATGCCCGGCTTGATTGACACCCACGTGCACATCGGCTGGCACTTCGACGCCAAGGGCCGCTACCACAGCGGACCCGAGCCGGCAGAGCAGGCTGCACTCTACGGCGCGGAGAACGCGTATGTCACCCTGATGGCGGGGTTCACCACGGTGCAGAGCGTGGGGGCGATGGCCGACAAGCCGCTTCGCGACGCGCTGGCGCGCGGCGTGATTCCCGGCCCCCGGCTGCTATCGTCGCTCGGACAGATTTCGAATCCGAAGATGACGCCCGATGAGATTCGCGCCGACATCCGCAAGAAAAAGGTGGATGGCGCCGACCTGATCAAGATCTTCGCGTCGGCCAGCATTCGCGATGGCGGGGTGCCGACGCTGTCACAGGAACAGCTCGACGCCGCGTGCGGCGAGGCGCGGGCACAGGGACTGCGCAGCATGGTGCACGCGCACAGCCCGGAATCGATGATGCGCGCCGCCAAGGCACGGTGCACGGTGGTGGAGCACGGCGGGCTGGCCACGCCTGAAGCACTGAAGGCGCTCGCCGACGCCGGCGTGTATTTCGATCCCAATATCGGCCTGGTGACGCAGAACTACCTCGAGAACAAGTCGCGCTTTCTCGGCATCGGTAACTACACCGGGGAGGGCTTCGCCGCGATGGTTAGAGCGCTGGAGTCCAAGGACACGATGTTCGGCGCGGCGCTCAAGACCAAGGGCCTGAAGATGGTGATGGGCACCGACGCGGTGGCCGGCGCGCACGGGCAGAACGCGCGCGAGTCGATCGAGCGCGTGAAGTCGGGCCAGCGGCCGATGGATGCCATCATCGGCATGACCTCGCTCGCCGCTGAATCGATGGGCCTCGGCGGCGCCACCGGCTCGGTGACCACGGGATTGGCCGCGGACCTCGTCGCGGTTGACGGCGACCCGCTCACCGACATCACCGCCCTGCAGCGCGTGCGGTTCGTCATGAAAGATGGAAAGATCTACAAGAAGTGATTGGCTTGGGGCTTGGGGCTTGAAGGAAGCGAACCGACCATGACAAAACGAATTCTTTTGACCGCGGCTGTGGCCGCCATCACGTTCACCGTCACGCGCGCGCAAGCGCCAGCAGCCACCGTCTTCGAAGGCGCTCGCGTCATCGTCGGCGACGGCCGCGTCATCGAGAACGCCACGGTCGTGATGCAGGGCGATCGCCTCATGCAGGTCGGGCCGGCGGCGACGGCCAAGGCGCCGGCCGGCGCGACGCGCATCAGCCTTACCGGCAAGACGGTCATGCCCGCGATTGTGGATGCGCACGTCCATACCAGCACCACGGCCCCCGAACTGGTCGCCGACCTGCAGCAACGAGCGCGGTTTGGCGTCGGCGCGGCGCTCAGCATGGGGCTTGATGGCACCGACGCAGCCTTCACCCAGCGCGCGCAGACCGCGCCCGGGCTCGCGCGCCTGTTCCTGGCCGGCCGCGGCATTACCGCGCCGGAGAAAGGCCGCACCGAGGTGCCCCACTGGATCACCAGCGAGGCCGAAGCCCGCAAGGCGGTGCAGGAGGAAGCCGCCAGGAAGGTCGACCTGATCAAGATCTGGGTGGACGACCGCGACGGCAAGTTCCCGAAACTGACACCGGCCCTGTATGGCCCGGTGATCGACGAGGCCCACCAGCTGAAGCTCCGTGTGGCCGCGCACATCTTCTCGCTCGAAGACGCCAAGGGCCTGCTGAGGGCCGGCGTCGACGCCTTCGCGCACGGCATTCGCGATCGCGACATCGATGACGATATCGTGGCGCTATTCAAGGCGCGCCCGAACGTGATGCTGATCCCGAACATGCCCGACCGCGGCGTAGCGGCGGACTACAGCTGGCTGCGCGGCCAGATTCCTGATGGCGAGCTGCAGAAGATCCAGGCGGCCGCGACCGATCGGCCGCAGGCCCAGCAGGCGTTTGGCATCCAGGCTCGAAACCTGGCGAAGCTGTCGGCGGCCGGCGTCAGGATTGCCATCGGCACCGACGGCAACACCCCGTGGGCGCCGCACGTCGAGATGGCCGACATGGTGGCGGCGGGCATGACGCCGGCGCAGGTCCTGGTCGCGGCCACCCGCAACGCCGCCGAGTTCGTGCGAGTGCCGAACACCGGCACCATCACCGCGGGCAAGACCGCCGACTTCATCGTGCTCGACGCCAACCCGCTCGACGACATCACCAATACGCGGAAGATTGCGTCGGTCTACCTGCGCGGCGTCGCCGTCGTTCGGTAGCGAGCGCCGACGCCTTATACTGGTTGTCTAGGAGAACTGTACGAACCCATGTCGACCGAACCCAAGTGCCCTTTTAACCACGCCGGCGGCGGCGGTACCACAAACCAGGATTGGTGGCCGAACCAGCTGCGGCTCGACTTGCTGAGCCAGCATTCCGCCAAGTCAAACCCGCAGGACCAGGAGTTCGACTACGCCACGGCCTTCACGAAGCTTGACTACTTCGCGCTGAAGAAGGACCTAGGCCATTAGGCGCCATTATGGCGCGCCTTGGCGCCACGCGCGCCCAAGCCTCAAGCCCGAGCTTTTGACGCAACTGGAGCGATCTGAGGGTACGCCAGAGAGCCTTTGGG
>SXGU01271153.1_pt1 | contig 10461 bp, 8 predicted proteins | sample 3174531 | NCBI WGS metagenome assembly SXGU01 (sample SAMN11356863, study PRJNA531348) | freshwater metagenome | isolation source: freshwater sample F1-140 | place: China: Fuxian Lake, Yuxi | collected 2017-12-25 | reverse complement strand
GTTGCGTCACGATCGCAGCCAGCACACCGCCCTTGGCCGTGCCGTCCAGCTTGGTCACGATCAGGCCGGTCAGTGAAAACGCATCATCAAAGGCTTTTACCTGAGCGAGTGCATTTTGGCCAGTGTTGCCATCAATGACCAGTAGCACCTCATGGGGTGCACCCTCCATACCCTTACCGATCACGCGACGGATTCTTTTGAGCTCATCCATCAGGTGCAGCTGTGTCGGGAGTCGGCCTGCGGTATCGATCATCACCACATCGACGCCGCGCGCACGACCCGCTCGCACTGCATCGAAGGCAATCGCTGCTGGATCACCTGATTCCTGCGTAATTACCGCAACGTCATTGCGCTCGCCCCAGACCATCAGTTGTTCACGTGCCGCTGCGCGAAACATATCGCCCGCGGCCAGCAGGACTTTCTGATCATGACGCTGCATGTGCTTGGCCAGCTTGCCTATGGTAGTCGTTTTGCCCGCACCGTTGACGCCGGTAATCATCATGACCAAAGGTTGTTCGCGGTCCAGCCCCAGTGGTTTTTCCAGCGGCTTAAGCAAGACGATCATCAGCTCGCGCAGAGCGTTTTTTACTTGTACCGAGTCGGACAGTTTGTCTTGCTTGACGCGCGCCTTTAGTGCATCCAGTAATTGCGTGGTTGCGGCAACGCCGGCATCCGCCATCAGTAACGCAGATTCCAGCTCTTCATAAAGATCATCGTCGATCTTTGTGCCGGTAAAGAGCGTCGAAAGATTTGATGAAGTGCGGGATAGGCCCGCTTTGAGCTTTTGCGCCCATGATGGGCCAGGGGTAGTGGCTGATGCAGCGGATGCATCACTGACCGCGTTCGTGTTGATCGAGGCTGAGGCCTCGGGTTCCAGTGATTTTTTCTTGAAAAACTTGAACATCGGCATCCGGAGTGGTGCGCAGCAGGGAAAAAGACAAGCGGCTACAATCAGGTGGTTCGGCGCATTTCCGCGCCAGATGATCCCTATTTTAGCAGAGCAAAGACCATGAAATTTCATGCGGTATGGCTGGCATTTGTCAGTTTGTTAGTAATGATGCTCAGTGTTGTGGCTGGTGGTGCATGGGCTGGAGCCGAGGCTCAGGAATTCAAGCTAGCCAATGGCATGCACATCATCGTGCAGGAGGATCGGCGGGCGCCGACCGTGGCGCACATGGTTTGGTATCGCGTTGGCAGCATGGATGAGCAGAATGGCACCACGGGCGTGGCTCATGTGCTCGAGCACATGATGTTCAAGGGCACAGCCAAACTCAAGCCCGGTGAGTTCAGTGAAAAAGTAGCTGCACTGGGTGGTCGCGACAATGCTTTCACTGGAAAAGATTACACCGCCTATCACCAGCAGGTCGAGAAGTCTCGCCTCGAACAAGTGATGGCGCTGGAGGCGGACCGCATGCAGAACCTCAGGATGGACAAGGAAGAATTTGCCAAGGAAATTCGGGTTGTGATGGAAGAGCGTCGCTTGCGAACTGATGATCAACCCATCGCTTTGTTATATGAAGCGCTCAATGCGACAGCCTACGTCTCTCACCCGTACAAGAATCCGGTGATTGGCTGGATGGATGATTTGCAGAACATGACAGCGGCCGATGCGCTCGCATGGTATCAGCGCTGGTATGCGCCGAACAATGCCACCCTGGTCGTCACCGGCGACGTCGAGGCAAAGGAGGTACACGCACTGGCTGAAAAATACTTTGGCAAGATTCCACCAAAAACATTACCGAAAATGAAGCCCCAGCAAGAGCCACCGCAGACAGGTATCAAGCGCGTGGTGGTCAAAGCGCCAGCAGAAAATCCCTATCTCGTTCTGGCGTTCAAGGTACCCAAGCTTAACGACGTAGAAAAAGATGACGATGCCCATGCCCTTGATGTGCTGGCAGCCGTACTCGATGGCTATGACAATGCACGTTTGCCAGCAAAACTGGTGCGCACCGAGCGCGTGGCTAATTCCGTTGATGCCGGCTATCAGGGTACGGCCCGCGGTCCGGTCATGTTTACGCTCTCTGGCGTACCGGCCAAGGACACCAGCGTGACACAGCTTGAGCAAGCCTTGCGCGCCGAAGTTGAGCGCATCGCCAAACACGGTGTCTCGCCAGAAGAACTTAAGCGTGTCAAAGCGCAGCTGATTGCTAGCCAGGTCTACAAACGAGACTCCGTTTTTGGGCAGGCGATGGAAATTGGCGTGACGGAAATGTCGGGTATTTCATTTCGTCAGATTGATCGCATGATCGAAAAGCTCGCTGCTGTCACCCCGGCGCAAGTACAGGCAGTCGCGGAGAAATATTTTTCCGATGATCAGCTGACGGTCGCCACACTTGAACCCTTGCCCGTCGCTGCGCAGGCCGAGCGCAAACCGCAGGTTCCCGGACTTCGTCATTAATAATCTCGCCGAGCTCTCAACCAGGAAAGACGATGTTAAAAAAATTTCTGATCATTGCCGTGTTGTACATCAGTGGTACGGCGCATGCCGCATTGAACATCCAGTATTGGACATTACCCAATGGCGCGCGTGTGTATTTCGTAGAGAACCACACGATTTCGATTCTGGATGTGAACGTAGACTTCGATGCCGGTGGTCGACGTGATCCGGCGGATAAATCCGGCATGGCCTCGCTGACCAATGCGATGCTCGCCCGCGGTATTGCAGCGGCCACGCTCGCAGATGGAAGCACTGAACCGGCGATGACCGAATCGCAGATCTCCGATGCGATTGCCGATATTGCTGCGCAGCGCGGTGGTGGTGCTGGCACGGATCGCTCAGGCATGGCGATACGTACACTTTCCTCCAAGGCCGAGCGTGAGCAAGCAGTTCGTCTGCTGGCCCGTCTGCTTGCCCAGCCGTCGATGCCTGCCGAATTTTTTGCGCGCGACAAAGTACGCACCATTGCCGGTATACGCGAATCACTGACCAAGCCAGAATCCATCGCCAGCAAAGCCTTCTGGCGTTTAGCCTACGGTGATCACCCCTATGGCGTAGAGGCGACAGTTGAATCGATAGAGGCCATCACACGCGAAGATTTGCTCAGCTTTCATGCCAAGCACTATGTCGCCAATCACGCCGTAATCGCGATGATTGGTGATATTAGTCGGGAAGAGGCGCAGGCTATTGCGTTGGAGCTCACTCGGCGCTTGCCGCAGGGTGGGCTTTTGCCCGAGATTCCCGCAGTTGCCGAGCCGGTTGGTGTCGAGCAGCGCATTTCCCATGCCGCATCACAGGCGCACATATTGATCGGCACACCCGCACTGGCACGCAGCGATCCGGATTTCTTTGCACTCACCGTGGGTAATTATATTCTCGGTGGCGGTGGTTTTGTGTCGCGGTTGACGCGCGAAGTTCGCGAGAAACGCGGTCTGGCCTACAGCGCCTACAGCTACTTTAGTGCGATGGCGCAGCCTGGACCGTATCAGGCAGGTTTACAGACCCGCAAGGATCAATCGGAAGAGGCGCTCAAGGTCGTGCGCGACACCATCGCAACTTATTTGCGTGACGGTCCGACCGAAGCCGAGCTCAAGGCAGCCAAAGATAATTTGATTGGTGGCTTCCCACTGCGGATCGACAACAACCGAAAAATTCTGGATAACATAGCGGCGATTGGTTTCCATCAAATGCCGCTCGATTACCTTGATACTTGGACTGCGCGTGTGGAAAAAGTCACCATCGCTGACATTCGCGCTGCATTCGCGCGCAAGCTGGTGATGGAGAATCTCGTCACGGTCGTGGTCGGTGGTGATAAGTAATCGCGCATGAGCCGCAGGTCCAACGCTCCCCGACAGGTGTGCATCATTGCCGGGCAGTGGAAGCGCACCCCTTTGCCAGTGCCCGACGTCGAAGGTTTGCGCCCCACGCCTGATCGGGTACGTGAAACGGTCTTCAATTGGTTAGAACATCTTCAGCACCGCAGCTGGCGGGGACGGCATTGCCTGGATCTCTTCGCGGGTACGGGTGCGCTGGGTTTTGAGGCGGCCAGTCGTGGTGCCGAGAGTGTGGTTATGGTCGAATCCGATTCCCACGCAATTCAAAGGTTGGAGGTCACTCGCGATAAGCTGTCGGCCAGTAACGTGCGCATACAGCGTGGTGATGCCGTGCAGTGGCTGACGCACCAGTCCCAAAAATTTCATCTTATTTTTCTGGATCCACCGTATGCCGAGAAGCGTTTGCCGACTTTGCTACCCCGGTGCCGGGACTTGCTTGCGCCCGGCGGGCTGGTCTATGCTGAAGCCGATCAGCCTTTTACGGGTCCCGAGATGGACCAGTGGATGGACGCCTGGAAAGTGGTTCGCCTTGACAAGGCTGGCGTGGTTCATTTTGGCCTGTTCGCGTCGGATGAAACGGGATGGAATTAGAAGCTTCCGTTAGACGCTGAAAGGAGCCACGTTATATGGCGAGCCAGCGCAGCTGTGTGGCTCGGACGTCCGAAACATCAGGGGCTTGGTGCCATTGGTCCAGTCATGAAAGTTTCCGGTTTTATTGGATCACGGCTTCCTTAGGGCATAATTCGCCTTCTTCGTATTCTGCAGGGCAACAAAATTGCCTGCGGCTTCACTGTCAGAGGACTGAGTCATGGTTTCAGCTGTTTACCCCGGAACCTTCGATCCGCTTACGCGCGGTCATGAAGATTTGGTACGTCGCGCCTCGGGGTTGTTTGACCGGCTGGTGGTGGGCGTTGCCGACAGCAAGGCCAAGCGCCCGTTCTTCTCGCTGGATGAGCGACTCGACATTGCGCGAGAAGTCCTCGGGCATTATCCGAATGTCGTAGTCGAGGGTTTTTCCGGCCTGCTCAAGGATTTTGTTCGTCGTCATGATGCGCGTGTGATCGTGCGCGGTCTGCGCGCAGTGTCTGACTTTGAATATGAATTCCAGATGGCGGGCATGAACCGTTATTTGTTGCCTGATGTCGAGACCCTGTTCCTGACACCGTCTGATCAATACCAATTTATTTCCGGCACCATCGTCAGAGAAATTGCCGTTCTGGGCGGTGATGTATCGAAGTTCGTTTTTCCTTCAGTTGAAAAATGGCTGCTGAAAAAAATCGAGGCAGATAAAGCCGCCGGAACGAATTGAAAACTGGAAGAAGATCATGGCGCTGATGATTACCGACGATTGCATCAACTGCGACGTCTGTGAGCCGGAATGCCCGAACGAGGCCATCTTCATGGGGCCGCTGATTTACCAGATCAATCCCGACAAATGCACCGAATGTGTCGGGCATTTCAATGAGCCGCAATGCCAGCAGGTGTGCCCTGTGGCTTGTATTCCTATCGATCCTGGTCATGTCGAAAGTCGTGAGGCGCTTGAGGCGAAATATCAGCGACTGATCGTGAAGACTTCGGCTACCTGAGCCGACTATCGCAGGACTCTCTGCGAGGTTCGGCAGGCGTTTGACTAGTCTCCTGATCGTTCTATTTTCTGATGTGTTTCATGCGCCCCCGCGGGTCGCAGAGGTGGCCAGTCATCGAAGGCTGGCTCAGTGCGCCAATCACTGATGTTTCAGTCTTCGGGTTTTTGCGACACGTTCTGGGTTTATGTCGCTGGTGACGAGAGGCCAATCCGACATACCGCAATTTTTTAAAATTGCAACATGGTTGATTCGATTACGTAGACGCTGAATAAATCCACGTTTTATGGGAAGCCGGTGTCGCTGTGCAATGCGAAGTTCAGCAAAATCAAGGGTTTCTCGCGAGTAATTGCGCTGCAAGAGTTTCCTGCATTCATTAATCAACAGTTCCTCAGCGGCCGCGAAAGAATCGAGATACCTGACAAAATCCAAAAAGTTATTCCGGCTTAGACGTTGAACCGAAATTGATATCTGCAAGCCCTGCCAATACTGGGTGTTTGATTTTTCATATTCATTTTGTACCCGCTTTCATACCCGGTTTTGATTTTTCGTATGGGTTGCCGCCGTCCCGCCAGCGCCGACTTTCAGCGCCCTTCGATTATCTCTGATCTTTGACCGTCGGCCACGCTCAACATTGATGGGCCGCTTACTGAGTCTCGCGGTCATACAAACCGATTACCCAGCGACAACTTGATCGAACAGTAAGTCGCTGGTTTCTGTTAGTCGAATTGTCACTTCCGCCCGTTAGCGAATATAACCAGACTCGGAAAGCGGACTTTCAATCGGGATAGGAAGAGCCGCCAGACGGTCAGGCTTCCTCTGTCCCGACTCGGTCGAGGTGAAGCGCGATGGCTTTTGCAACGGCTTCTCCCAAGGGGATCCGATCTAAGTTGTAGCCAGTCCAAGGCGCGTACTCAATGCCGTTGGCAATTAGCGAAGCCACATGGTAATCCCCCCATTTTTAACGGACGCCTGAAGTAGCGTTAAGCGGCCATAGCCAGCCGCTGATTAGGGGTAATGCCACCCAAAGCCATGTTCGGGCGTTCGTGATTGTAGTGCCACATCCAGCGCGTTGCCTGATCCTGCACCTCCTCGATACTGTCGAACAGCTCCTGTGCCAGCCAGTCATAGCGAACAGTGCGATTAAATCGCTCGATATAAGCATTTTGCTGCGGTTGTCCGGGCTGAATATATTCAATCTGTATTCCGTTTTTATTAGCCCAGGTTTGCATCGCACCACTGATATTCTCTGGCCCGTTGTCGCACCGAATCACTCTCGGCTTGCCGCGCCAGCTGATGATCTGTTCCAGCGCCCGAATCAATCGCTCTGCCGGCAGTGAGAAGTCTGCTTCAATTCCCAGTGCTTCCCGATTAAAGTCATCAATCACGTTCAGCAATCGAAATGGTCGGCGATCGCTCAGCTGATCATGCATAAAATCCAGCGACCAGACTTCATTGATGTCATCGGGAACGTTCAACGCCTGAGGCTCCTCCCTTATAAGCCGCTTTTTAGGCTTGATCCGCAAGTTCAGCTCTAACTCCTTGTAAATCCGATAAACCCGCTTGTGATTCCATGGATAGCCCTTCACGTTACGCAGATACCGGAAACACAGGCCAAAGCCCCAATTCCGACGATTCTCTGTCAGACGAATCAGCCAGTCGGCAATCACATCATTCTCAGCACGCCGCTTGGGCTGATATCGGTAGCAGGTTTCACTGACCCGAAATGCTTCACAGGCCAGTTTGATGGAGACACCCCTCTCTTGTACTGCTTGCTTGGCCATCTCGCAGCGGCGAGATGGCCTCACCACTTTTTTGCAAGTGCCTCCTGAACAATCTCCGCCTTTAGTCGCTCATCCACGATCATCTTGCGTAGGCGACGGTTCTCTTCCTCAAGCTCCTTCATGCGCGTCATCATCGACACATCCATACCGCCATACTTGGCCCGCCAGCGGTAAAACAAGGCGCTACTCACCCCTAGCTCCCGGCATAGATCCGGCACCTTGATGCCAGCCTCAGCCCGTTTCAGCGCTTCCATGATCTGGCTATCTGTAAATCTCGACTTCTTCATGTAGAACTCCTCCAATTGAGAAAATTCTACTTCAGACCACCGCTAAACTGAGGGAGGATTACCACATTTGCTTGGTTCTCGGTTGACTCAGAGAAGTCAGCAAGCAGCCTTTTCAGTGTCTTTGTTTTTCTGATTGATATCGATCAGAGCCTGAACGCGATTACCGTCAAGTCATCTCGTATTCGCGAAGCGCCACACCATTCGTCAAATTCGTATCTTAGCCGATCAACTATCTCTTGGGCCGAATTGGTGGCTAGTTGTGCTAATGCCTGCTCAATTCGTCGGTAGCCAAATGATCGTTGTTCGATGGGGCCACCAATTTGGTCAGTAAATCCATCAGTTACGATCACAAAGGCGTCGCCGGGCGTGTAGGTAATTACTTGATCAATCGGCTCATTCTCTGGATCAGGTGGCTGGCAGTAGCCCAAACTAGCCCGAGTAGCTAGATGCCTAATTACTTGGCCCTGAGGAGTCAGTTGGAATGCACCGATCTTTGCACCAGCAAATACAATCTGACGTTGTTCTCGGTCGATGCGCATGATCATTGCATCGCAACCGTCGTCGCTCTCGCTTTCTGCTGTATCTTGATTTAATCCGTTCCTCACAAGAAAATCTAGTGCCATTAGGGCTTCTGCTGGTGATTTATCTGGGTCTCCTGAGTAAATTCGCTCTAATGCGTTGGTTACTAACAGCGAGAGCATGGCGCCAGGTACCCCGTGTCCAGTGCAGTCAGCAACAGCAAGTGTGTAAGGGTTGGTAGGCTGAGCGGACGACAGCCACCAAAGATCACCGCCGATGTTGTCTCTGGGCTCCCAGATAACACCAAGCGACTTGAATCTACCATCGATACGGTGTGGCTTTGGCAACTGACTGCGTTGCAGCCGACTTGCGTAATCAACTGAACTGACAATAACGTGATGAGCTTCATCTAACTCGCGGTGCCGCTGAGTTAACTCAAGTGTACGAGCTTGTACAGTTTCTTCTAGTAACTTATTCTGGTTTTCAACAAGGGTTTTCTGCTCACGGATACTAAGAGTTAACTCGTCCTGCAGCCAGCGCGATCTCGCAACAACTGCTAATGCCATGATCATCGCTTCACACACGACCCCGAAGCCTTGCATGGAGTTAGCGTCTTTGAAGTGGAAGAAGATTCCGGTATCAGGCAACATTGCTACTGGTGAAGGTAATCCAACTACACCGAGTAAGAACAGCGAACGAAATAATACATACGGTACCATGGCGATCATGAAAAATCGGGCAATCTTCATGCCCTCCTGCAGCCTTACAAAGGCGCAGCCGTAGATCCCAAGTAAAACTAATACCAACCAAATCAATAGTGGATTCCACAGAATACTTGGCGGAATAGTGTGTGGCGTGAAAACATTAATGGAAAATTGTAGAAAGTAAGCGGCTATCCAGGCCGTACTAAAATAATGAAATAGCTTGAACCGTTCTCGGGTATTGAGGAATGATCGAGCGAAGATGACGTAGGTAATACTCTGCCCAGCAGGCAGAAAATAAAAGACCGTCTGCCTAACCGTTAGCCCACTGGGTGTGACCCCGAAATCATCTAACCTTACAAAAAACTCGGCCATTCTGCTACCGTCGTGAACGCCAAGTACAAGTACACTACCTAATGCAAACAATATCCAGATACCATAAGTCAGGCTGGTATGGTCGCGGTTGCGGAAATAGGAATACCAGCCGAAAATAGCCAGAGCCAGCAATGCACCCGTGAGTGCACCCTCTAGGTACAAGCCATACCGGCGTAATTCAAGGTATTTGGCATGATCGACGATACTAAGAAAATTGAATTGCTTAGGGAGGAACCGCTGGTCTGGCTGGATACGCGCAAATACAGTTGCCACCTCATTTCTGTGCAACCGTAAGATGAGGTACTGCGATTCTACCGGTGGGTTATGAGTAATGAAAGGAGACACCTCTGCGATTCGGTTGCCTGGCGCCAGCATCGCGTAATTTCTCGTAAATTCAATCTGATCGCCGTTTTCATGAATCAGGTATACATTGAAATTAAGTAAACCGTAGGTTTTTTGATTCAATCGGTAGTCGCGATCATTAGGTGCATTATTCCTTAATTGGAACATAAGCCAGTAAGCCTTGGTCGATTGGATCGGACCGACCGCGGTAGATTCAATAAATTGATCCGATGCGTTACTTGCCTCTTGAAGTGACAGTACTTTTTGCTGCTCTACCAATACACGCAACTGCTCGGGCTGAATTGGAGTTATAACTGCAGAATCTAGTTCGATGGAAATTGGCGCGGCGTGCAGCAACGCCGTAAAGTAAAACATCAACCCAAATACCAGGGCACCAAGAAGCTTACGGATGGCTGTTATCTTTTTCATGGTGATACCTCCGCGGGTAGAAAAGTCTAATTCGACGCCGCTATTGAAAGACACCCAGATAGTGCAGATTATGTTATCGGTGGGCCTCCGTCAATTGTTGAACTGACGTCTCATGGAGTTACATTTCAGCTAGGCGTCGTTGTCTAGCCTGTGACACACACTCAGCCGGTTTGCAACGGATGACTTGAATTAAGAAGCCGCATAGGGACGGTATTGCTTTAATGGTATTTACAAAGTGCTCATTTTTTATGGCTACTATTGCTCAATCGGCTGCTTTTTACTTAGGACTTGTAACCCAGAAATACAACTAACCCCAGCAGACGAATCGCTTAGGTATGTGCCAGAAGTGCAATCGGAGCTGGGGCTTTGCCGCCGAGAATCATGAGTCGGTACAGCCTTGGTTCTCAGTTTACTCAGCGAAATCAGCGAGCACCCTCTGCCATCTCTGTGAGGTAGTGGCTTTCATCTCATTAACCCACCAATCAAGACCGGCTGAGCCAGACTTTCTATCTTGAACATCTCTCTAGAGCTTTGGTAAGCGTCCGGTGATTACCGTCTTGCAGAAATACTGACATTTATATCCAGTTATTGCGATGCGGCTGTTAGCCGGTTGGTTTGCGCAATAGCGCAGGCGAGACTTTCCACTGCCGTCCGTCATCCGTGAACAAGC
>SXGU01028656.1_pt1 | contig 10463 bp, 9 predicted proteins | sample 3174531 | NCBI WGS metagenome assembly SXGU01 (sample SAMN11356863, study PRJNA531348) | freshwater metagenome | isolation source: freshwater sample F1-140 | place: China: Fuxian Lake, Yuxi | collected 2017-12-25 | reverse complement strand
GATAAGAAAAAGAAGGCCATTGCCGCCGCGAATGATGCAAAAGAGATCCAACGCAAAGAAGCCAAGTTGAAAAAGCTCGGCATGAAGAAAAAGAAGATCAATGCCGTCATCGCCGAAGAGAAGAAGTACGCAAAGAGCCTCAAGAAACTCGCCCAAAACAAGAAGATGAAAAAGCAGGAACGCAAGAAAGCCGAGGAGAAACTTGCCAAGGCTCACGTGAAGTTCCTCAAAAAAACGATGGGTGACAAACTCTATAGCTCGTACGCCGGTGCGAACTCCAAAGCTTCGGTGAAGAGAATCGCCAAGCGCGCAAAGCCAGCGGCAGTCATGAACGAGCCGAAAATCGACGAATCGCTCTACTCAAGTGACGCGCAGGTTCCGGCCGAGAGCCGAATGGCCTCTGAGCCGTCGCCCGCGACTTCGCCTTCTGACATGCCGCCCGTGATGGAAGAAAGCGCGAGCGCTCAGGCAACGGCCGACGTACCGGCTGAGCCGATGGAGGGAACTTCCGTTGCCGCGGCATCCCTGCCTTCAACTTCGGAATTGAGTAAGTCCGAAACGCCGATGGAAGAAACACCGGCGGTCGATCTTGAGCAGTCCGAAGAGCTCTCGCTCGATCCTGAGTGATCAAGCGGTCCTGAGACTCTCAAGGATTCCTAAACCATAAGCGCGAATTCGCTTCGCCCCAAAACCCGAAACCGTCTCGAGTTGCTCGAGGGATTCGGGTTTTTTCGTTGCCAGCTCCATGAGGGCGCGGTTCGAAAAGACCCTGTAAGCCGGCACTCTCTCACGTATCGAACGGCTTCGGCGCCAAGCCTTCAAAACTTCCACGCGCCGCTGAACGACAGGGTCGGTCGATGTCAGCTGATCGAGGGTGACGATCGCGCCGACGTGGATCGCGATCTGGCGGGCTTCGACTCTTTTGTAGCCGAGTTCCGATTCGCAGTAGTGTTGAAGCGATCGAAAACCCCGTTGCTTCCACAGGCGCGTTCTTTGAATTTCGCGAGCCTCATTGATAATTTGTTCTTTGGCTTCCAACTCCATGAGTCGGTATTGGAGGATCTTTTGATCCGCGTCGGTCAACTTTAGTTCTTGTTGCATTGTTTTCTCCTCTCGAGTCTCCTCGTACGTTCACCATCTCCTGATGAGCTTATCAGCACGTTCCGCGCCGCTCTCCGCAAGCGATCATTTGGTTCTCACGGGTCCGGTGGGCCGGGGCTCGGATGCACTTGCCACTCTCCTCCGGCCGTCCTAGGCTCCAACGAATGACGACACTTCTCCTCTCCATCCTCCTATCGACGGCATCCGCTCAGGCTTCGACGCTCAAGTTAACGATCGATGGCGTGCGCTCCGATCAGGGGCAGCTTCTCGTCGCGATTTTTGATGACGCGGAATCTTTCCCCCGCGTTCCCGAAAAGGCGGTCGTTAAGAAAGTTCTTCCCGCCGCCGATGGTCGCGTTGAAATCGTGATCGATCAGCTCAAGCAGGGGAGCTACGCCGTAGCCCTCCACCATGATGAGAACGGTGACACCAAGATGAACTTCAACTTCGTGGGCATGCCCAAAGAAGGTTTCGGGTTCTCAGGAAACAAACGGATCTTTTTCGGACCGCCGAGCTTCAAGAACGCCAAATTCGACATCGCGGGATCTGAGACCAAATGCGACGTTAAAATGAAGTACTTCTGAAGGAAGCTGAACAAAATCGCGAACTCTCGTTCCGAATTCGCGGAACGATCGCTGGTAGGATCGAACGTAGAAAGGTGGAGGTGTTTATGCCAAGAACCAAAGGTCACGGCGGTGATTTCCACAATGGAGTCGATCGTAAACACGAACGGGGAATCTCGGAAGATGTGCGTCTTTCAGATGAAGGACGGGGACCCGGCTACTCAGCCAAACGGGTCATCCATCCCGCGGATCCAAAAAGTTACGAAGGCCAGCAGGATGCGAGCGCTGAGGTGAGACCCGATTACCGTTCCGAAACTCAAGAAAAATAAGCGGCCTCTCAAGAGTGGTACAAAGGCTTCGGCACTCGCTTCCTCTTCAGATCATTTTTTGCGTCGTCCTCGGGGTGGCGCTGGGGCTCTTGTTCCCGAACGGGCAGATGAAGTTCGCCTCGGAAATTGGTAAGGCCGTGATTCATTGGGTGAAGCTGGTGGCGGGGCCGTTCTTGTTCTTGACGGTGGCCGCGTCGATCATCGAGGTGCGGCTCACCGCGGGCCATGGGTTACGACTGATCGCCATCGCTCTCCTGAATACGGCAATCGCGATCGTGATCGGAATGGGTCTTGCGCGGCTCTTTCTCGAGGGCGTGCAGGTGAGTGCCCTTTTGAACCTCGGTCAGGTGAAGCCCCCCGATATTCAGCTGAGCGGAGATGCGCTCATCAAGACCTTCATGCCGCAGAGTTTATTCGCGCCGCTCGTGCAGAATGAAATTCTCTTGTTGGCGCTGATGGCTCTGGTCACGGGTATGGCGATCCGCCATGCCTACGGCGGAGAGGGCGCGGAGAAGTTGCGCGAGATTGCGGGGCGATTCGAGCGCGTTCGGGCTGTCCCTGAAGTTCTGTTGAAGTGGCTGATCCACGCCATACCCTTTGCCGTCTTGGCCGTTGTGAGTGGGTCGGTCTCGCAAAACGGTCTCGGCATATTTGGTCCTCTCCTTCGTTATATCGGGGTCGTGATTTTTGGCTTCTGCCTGCAGGTCTTCTTGGTCTACGGCTTCTGGATTTTCATTGTTGCGCGCTATTCGGTTCGGGAGTTCTTCCGCATCGCCGAGGCTCCCGTCACTTACGCCTTCGGGGTGAATTCGAGTCTCGCAACGCTACCCTTGACGCTCAAGGCTCTTAAGGAACTGAAAGTCTCCGATCGCTCAGCTTCGCTTGGAGCCGGGGTCGCGACGAATCTCAATAACGATGGCATCGTGCTTTATGAAGCGATGGCAGTTTTCTTCATCGCGCAGCTGAGCGGAATCTTAATGACGGAGGGGCAAATGCTCACTGCCGCGCTCGCGTGCATCGTGGCGTCGATGGGAATCACCGGAATTCCGGAGGCTGGATTCATTTCACTCTCCGTTGTCGTTTCGACACTGGGGCTGCCCGCAGAAGCTCTTCCCCTTCTTCTAGCCGTGGACTGGATGGTCGCGCGCGGCCGATCGGTCGTGAACGTGCTGAGCGACATGACGCTCTCCATTGCCCTGGATGCGACCGATCGAAAAATGAAGTAGAGTCGACGGCATGAGCCGTTCTCTCTCGCAAACTCCCATTTCCGTTCTCGATTTGGTTCCTTACGCCGAGGGGCACACGATCGCCGATGCGTTCGCGAACACGCGTGATCTCGCGGTTCATGCCGAGAGCTGGGGGTATAAGCGTTACTGGATGGCCGAGCATCACAATCTTGACGGAATCGCGAGTGCCGCAACGTCAGTCCTTATCGGCCACGTGGCGGGAGCGACGCGCACGATTCGTGTCGGATCGGGCGGAATCATGCTACCGAATCACGCCCCACTCGTGATCGCGGAACAGTTCGGAACGCTCGCGATTCTTTTTCCAAACAGAATCGATTTAGGGTTGGGGCGGGCGCCCGGAACCGACCCGCTGACCGCGCGGGCGTTGAGAAAAGAAACGCGCCACCGTGGAGATGATTTTCCCGAATTGATCGAAGAACTTCAGGCCTACCTTGATCCCGCAGAACCCGGGCAAAAACTCAAAGCGATTCCCGGTGCGGGAACGAACGTGCCGATCTGGATCTTGGGTTCTAGCACCTTCAGCGCGCAGCTCGCGGCCGCGACCGGAAGGCCTTACGCGTTTGCGGGTCACTTCGCTCCTGCCGCAATGCTTGAGGCCCTTGAAATTTACCGGTGGCAGTTTCGACCGTCTCGGTTTCTCGAGAAACCTCATGCGATGGTTGGAGTGTCGGTGGTCGCAGCGGCCACGGATGATGAGGCGCAGTTTCAAGCGACGAGTCTCTACCAAAGATTGACGACGCTCGTGCGGGGAGACTTAAAGCCGATCCCTCCGCCAGTTCGTTCCATGGAAACGCGTTGGACCACGAAAGAAGAGCAAGCCGTACGCTCAATGACCACGACGCTCGTGGTGGGTGGACCGGATCGCGTGCGCGAAGGCCTGCGACGACTCGTCGACTCAACCCAAGCCGACGAACTCATCATCACGTCGGATCTTTATCGGCACGAAGATCGGCTCAAATCCTTCGAAATCATCGCGCAGGCGGGAAGAGCTTAAGGTTCGGTTGAGAACTCAGCTTCTTCGTTTTTGTGAGTTCGTTTCCAGATCTCGGATCGCCAACCCTGACCGAAGATTGCCACCGTGAGGAGGCAAACCCAAGCAGCGCCGAGGAGTGCTCCCGCTAAGACGTCCATCGGGTAGTGAACGCCCAAATAAACTCGCGAGAAACAAACGAGGCTAATGATGATCAGCGCGAATGTCGCGATCATGACCCTCTGCCAGAGCTTTCGGTAGTACCTCCACGCGAGAAACATCAAGAGCAGATAAAAGGACGCCGCACCAAACGAGTGACCGCTCGGGTAGGAGAACCCGCTCGCATGGATCAACGGTTCGACTTCGGTGGGTCGCGGTCGCGCGAAGACCGTTTTCATGAACCGCGTGCCGAGTCCAGCCCCGATACTCCCGATCAAAAGATAAACCGCGGCGAATTGCTCGCGCTTCAACCACAATAAAGCCAGGGCAACGATCAGAAACAGCGTGATGAGGGTGGAAGAACCCAGCGCCGTGATATCGATGGCGGGACCATTGAGCGCGTCAACTCTCGCCTTTGCGACCTGCGTGATGATCTTGCTGTCGAAAGAATCAAAATCACGCTCCTGCATATCATCGCTGATCTCGATGAAGAGGCCGAGAAGGAGGAAAGCCAGACCGAGGAGGAGAATCTTTCTTAAAAGCATCCGCGTGACCTATCACAGTCACTCGGCGGTTTCAATTCACGTGACGTTCGATCGTCTCGACGAGCGTCGTACTGCTCAGGGGCTTCGTTAAATAGTCATCAAAGCCTCCGCCCAGGGCTTTCTCGCGTTCCTCGCGCAGGGCATGGGCGGTGAGGGCTATAATCGGTACACGGTGTCCCAAGGCGCGAATCTGCGAGGTCGCACCGAGTCCATCGAGGATCGGCATTTGAATGTCCATGAGGATCACATCGTAATTCTGCTTCTCGATCATCGTGATCGCTTCGGCACCGTTGTTTGCGATATCGATCCAAGCACCCGCCCTCTTCAGATAACGGCTAAAAAGAATTTGATTATCTTTCACATCCTCGGCGAGGAGAATGCGCTTCCCCGAGAGCGGTTGACTCAGGTGGGGAGCCACGTCGGCCGTCGCCGCTTTCGCGGCACTCGTGGGATCCCAAAAGCCTTCGAACGGCCCGCCTTCGATCGTGAACGTAAAAACGCTTCCGAGACCCAGTTCGCTCTCGCGCATTTCGAGATCTCCACCGAGCGCGCGAGCCAGCTGCTTTGAGAGCATGAGTCCCAAGCCCGTGCCGCCATACTTTCTCGTCATTGACGTGTCGCCCTGGTGGAAGGGGAGAAACAAACCATCCCGGTGCTCGGGCGAAATTCCGATGCCCGTATCTTTGATGGTGACCCGCAGGCGCACGTCAGCGCCGATCTCCGCGATCGAGAGAAGTTCGGCCGAAACGGTCACACGTCCTTTTTCGGTAAACTTGATCGCGTTTCCGATGAGGTTCACGAGAATCTGCCGCAAACGAGTCGGATCTGTCAGGATGCACTCGGGGATTGGTTTCTCCAGCTCGAGCACGAGGTCAATGCCCTTTTCGTTTGCGCGCAACGCGAGCGAGTTCACGACTTCGTCGAGAAGTTTCGGGAGGGAAAAGCGAATTTTCTCAACTTCAAGTTTATTCGCCTCAATCTTCGAGAGATCGAGAATCTCGCCAACGAGGGTTGTGAGCTGCTGACTATTCCGCTTGATGGTCGTCAGATAGTTTCTCATCTCATCCGGAGTAGGACTTGAGCTGAGAGCGAGATCCGAGAAGCCCGTGATGACCCCGAGCGGAGTTCGAATTTCGTGACTCATGTTTGCGAGGAACTGGCTCTTTGCTCTGTTTGCCTCTTCCGCCGCGCGCTTGGCCTTCTCGATTTCGTTACGGGTGGCTTCCTTCTCCGCGAGATCTTCAACGAGTTTGAGAGTAAAACGGCGCGCGAATCCTAGAACGAGAAACGTGAGAAGCGTAATGATCGTACCCAAAATCAAAATGAACCAGGGAAGACTGCGCGCGCTCCCGACTTCAAAACTTGGCGTGGACGCGACCGTGATCGCCCACCTCTGATCCGCCACCGGAACCGTGAGCGTACTCACGTGCCGTCCTTCTTCCTCTCCGGTCGCGGAATTGAACAAGAGCTCGCTCTTAGCGGGATTTATGCCATCAAAAACCTTGATCCTCACGCGCGGAAATTTATCGCTGAACTCATAGGAGATTTGTTGAAACAAGTCTCCCGCCCGAAAAACCGCCGAGTTGAAACCCGCGATCGCCAGACGCCGATTTTCCACAGTATCAGTCGGATGACCCTGCTTATAAATCGGTGCGTAGACGATGAATCCCGCCTGCTGCGCGAGTGTTGTCTCCTGAACCAAGGTGATTCTCTCGGTCACCGCGAGCTGTCCTGTATCGCGAGCCGAGAGCATGGCGGCCCGGCGTTTCGGTTCCGTCATCATGTCGAAGCCGAGTGCCCTCCGGTTTCGCCAGTCCGCTGGTTCCAGAAAAAGAATTGTCGTGTAGTCATCTCGCGGCTGCGTTGGCCAGACCTTGAAGTCTTTCCAGATATTCTTTCGAACGCGCTGAGAATATTCCTCGAGGTTCTCCGACGCGATCCACGGGACGTAACCCAAAGCTTGAAGCCCCGGAAAGTTTTTTTGCAGCTCTAAACCGTCGATGAAGTCGCGGTACTCGGCGAGGGTCACCTCGGTGTGATCCTCAGCCGCATTCGCCTCGACAAAGCTTCGAGTGGCGATCAGTGCGTTGATGTAGACGCGAAAGCGAACTTCGACGGATTCCGCGACACCTTTGGCGGCTCGATCGAACCGATCCCGCTCGTCCCTCTGGACGCGATCAAAGAAGATAAAGGAAATCGAAGCCGTCGTGAGGAAGCCAACGAACAGCACCGCGGAGAGCGGACTCCGCATGGAGAGTCGCTGCAAATTCTCGAGCGTCGTCTCAAGACTCAGCTTCCATCCTTTGAACAAAAATCCCCCGCTCTACAAAAACTGTTGAATGGGGTTTGAGCGTAACCTTACGAGAGCAAAAAATCCACCCATGGCGCCCCGTCCGAATCGGGGCGCTGTGGCAAGCAGAAGGTAGGCCGTACCGCCTGCGGTAGTCCCTACCGCAGGCGGTACGGCGTACCTTCTGCTTGCCTCCCCGTGTCGAGGGTGTGGACAGGTATCGAGCGAAATTGGGCCCTGGGTTCGGGCCGGACGGTCATCTAAAATCTATTCGGGGAGCGGACGGCATTTGGTTCGCACAATCGTGGTCAGGCGACCTGCACCCGCAGGACGCATCCACCTGACCGGAGCCCCGAATGAAAGTTGCGAAGCCCGTCGTTGTGAAGTCGATCCAATTAGTCGCCGTCGTGGCTGCAGGCCTGTCCATGGCCCACCCTGCCCTCGCCGGCATCCGAGAGAGCGAACGTACGAGCCGAAACTCCGACGTCCTTAAACAATCCCCCGTCACGGTTGGCCGCGCTCCGAAGACGGAAGAGACCAATGACCGCCCGTCAAAAACAGAGCCGACGAAAAACAGCCAACCATCCAAAAAGAACCAGGCAAAGAAGACGACACCCGTGGCACCGAAGGCGGAGCCATCGACGCCCACTCCTCAAGCGGCTTCAGCAAATTCGAATGTCAGCGTTTCTGGTTACGTGTTGAACTCGAGCTTTAACGTTCGAGGCGAACCCGACGCGAACTCGCAAGGCTACGGCACGCTCGCGAAATACAACTGGCAAGCGCTCAAAGTCGAAGATGTACCGGGTAAACCAAATTGGATTAAAATCATCAGCCCGAGCGGCGCTTACGGTTACGTGAGTCGCAAAGCTCTCACTCAAGTGGAACTCAACGGCACCTACATGATCCGCGACAACCCGAGCCTCATGGGTACGAAGGTCAGTTCGATTCGGGAGGCGAGTTCATCGAATCTCATCCTCTCCGGTAAATCTAAAGTCGTGAGCGAAAACGGCAAATCTGTCGAGTGGCTCGAAGTCTGGCACCAAGGTCAGAAAGGTTGGATTGCTTCGAACGCTCGATCGAAAATAGGCGCCTCGCCGGAAGCGGCTTCCGCGAAGGATGCTCCAAACGCACCCGATAAGGTCGCCGAGAAAACTCCGGAAAAGGACAAGCCAAAACCCGCGTACCAAGGCGAGTGCGTGAATACTCGAGACCAGTTCGTCGCCAACGATCGACTCAAAAAAGCCTACGGCGGAGGATCCGAACTTTTTGGCACATGGCCCGGTTCGATGGGCATCCAGCTCGAGTATCGCAAGGGCAAATGGATCGCGAAGGTTCCGGCCGAACTCGTGTCGATGGCAACGATGATGAAGCCCGACGCAGGCATTAAGGAAGAAAATCCGATCGCGCTTAAAATTTGCGCCGACAAAGCCGGAAAACCCTACGTCGAATTCAACAAGACGAAATACAAATTTACTGACGACACCGCTCGGGAACTTGATGTGAAGTACGGCGATTTCGAGCTGAAATTCTCCCGCCCCGCGGTTCGCTGAGGAGCCACCCGTGTTGAAGATCGCATTCTTTACCTTAGCTGCATCATTTTTTTCGGCTTTAATTGCTGCGGCTTCCGCTCTCGCCGCGGCTCCAGATTGTCAGTTCGCGCCTCGCAAATCTGCCGAACTCCTGATCTCGAACGCTCCCCGTTCTGTGATCGGAGTTTTAAATTGTTACCCAAAGTACGACGACGTGAATGTCTTTCTCGTCGCCAAAATCACGAAGCTTGATGAATCCTCCGTTCGGGATCTCGTGGTTCAACTCGCCGATCATATGGACCCAACGGGCGTGTCGACGGAATTGAAGTGGGCATCAAAACAGGCTCTCGAGAAACGTCAGTACATCGTTCGAACAGCGGCCCAAGAAAATGAAGACGGTGAAGTGATTGCGATGTCCCACTATGCCTTTGTGATGAAGACGAAGGACGGCTACGTCCTCCTCCTCCACTCAATGGATGAGCACGAGGCGAGAAAAGCGCGTAACACGCTTGATACCCTCAACAGAAAGATCCCGGAGATGATTTTGAGCGGGATTTGAGGCGCAGTTTAGCTACGGCCAGCTTCACAAAGTTAGCGGTCATGCCAAAAAAACGGAGAGCCTGCGCTCTCCGTTTTTCATCTAGCAGCTATTTTGCCAAACTCACTAGCCAGATAAGATCGATTTACTCGCTCTTCGTGTTCACCGACTTGAGCGCGTCTCCGAAGAGATCACCCATCGTGGTTTTCGAAGTCGAAGTCGCCTTGCGGACGTAATCGTCAACATCGGCTTTCGACTCACGAAGTTTCACAAGCTTAGCCGAGAGGCCGATCTTGCGAGCGTCTTTGTCGATCGAGATGATTTCAGCGCGAAGAGTGTCGCCGGTCTTAACGGCTTCTTCGGGCTTCGTGATCCGGTCAGTCGTGATTTCAGAGACGTGAATGAGACCTTCGATGTCAGCCTCGAGCTCAACGAAAGCACCGAAGTCAGCGAGCTTCACGACTTTTACGTCGTGCTGAGTGCCGATCTTGTACTTGTCGTCGATGCGTGCCCACGGATCCGCTTCGAGTTGCTTGATACCGAGCGAGAAACGCTCGTTTTCAATGTCAACACCGAGAACGACCGCACGAACCTGTTGTCCCTTAGCATAGAGCTCGGAGGGATGGTTCACGCGCTTTGTCCACGAGAAGTCGGAGATGTGAACAAGACCGTCGATGCCCTCTTCGATTCCAACGAAGATACCGAAGTCAGTGATCGACTTCACTTCGCCTTCGATGATCGTTCCAGGAGGATAGTTTTCTTTCAGTTCGATCCACGGATTCGGCTGGAGTTGCTTCATGCCGAGGCTGATGCGGCGGTTGGCCGAGTCAACTTCGAGAACAACGACGTTCACTTCATCGCCGACGTTCACGACTTGCGACGGGTGCTTCACGCGCTTCGTCCACGACATTTCTGAAACGTGGATGAGACCTTCGATTCCTTCAGCGAGTTCAACGAACGCGCCGTAGTCAGCAAGCGATACGACTTTGCCCGAAAGCTTTGTGCCCGCGGGGTAATTGTCTTTTGCCGCTTCCCAAGGATCTTGTTGAAGCTGTTTCAAGCCGAGAGAAACGCGCTCGCGCTCCGTATCGTACTTGAGAACTTGAACTTTTACTTCGTCGCCGATGTTGAGGATTTCCGAAGGGTGCTTCACGCGGCCCCACGACATATCCGTGATGTGAAGGAGACCGTC
>SXGU01503562.1_pt1 | contig 10464 bp, 9 predicted proteins | sample 3174531 | NCBI WGS metagenome assembly SXGU01 (sample SAMN11356863, study PRJNA531348) | freshwater metagenome | isolation source: freshwater sample F1-140 | place: China: Fuxian Lake, Yuxi | collected 2017-12-25 | reverse complement strand
GGCCAGATGATCGACGCGCAGAGCATCGTCGTGGCGAGCGTGGCGACCGGCGGCCACCCGGAAAGCCCCTCCGCCGGCACGATTCTGCGCTCCGTCTTCTGGCACAGTGTCGCCCTCGCCCTCCTCGTCGGTGTGCTCGTGATGTTCCAAGCCTACGTCTGGACGAGCGTGGTGCCGAAATGATTTGAAGGGGCATCGGTGACCGACGCCGCAACCCATCATCGCGGCACAACGCTGTTCCCCGCCGGCCGCATCGACTGCCACGCGAACATCCGCCATGTGCCGCCTTCGTTGCGCCACACCGCGAGGTAACGCAGTTTGACGCCGGACCAGGTCGCGCCGAGGCGCTTGCGCATCTCCTGCGCGCCAATCAGCACGACCACGCCGGGCGCGGGCTCGAGGGCCTGCACGTCCAAAGTCTTCACGCCGGCGTACTCCGTGTCGCCGGCCAGCATGTTTTTCACATAGTCGGCTTTCAATTCCACCCGTCCGTCGGAATGTACAAAGCGCAACCCGTCCGACATCAGGGCCGCCAGGGCCGGCCCATCGCCCTTCATCATCGCTTCGCAACGAGCCGCGTCCGCCCGCAACACGGCGGCGACGGGCGACTCCACCGCGCCCAGCCCACCCACCGTCAGCCCGATCACGGTCATCCAGCGTAGAATTTGTTTCATGGCATTCCGAGGGTTGATCCGTTGGTTCCGGTATTATCCGCATCGTCCGCGGAACCCGCGGCACAAAAATCTCGCCTCATCGCCCGCGCCCGCCGCCACTCTCACTTTCCCCTTCGCTCGCCGCATAGGCGTCGCGCAACACCTGCATCGTGTGCCGCACGCGAATGGGTGAATGCGATTTTGCGAGGTGCGTCTTCAGCTGAGTGAGACAGCCGATGTTGCCCGTCGCCACCGTGGTCGCACCGGTCGCCACGACCGCCAGGGACTTTTGCGCGCCCAGCGAGTGCGCGATCTCCGGCTGATCGAGATTGTACGTGCCCGCGCTGCCGCAGCAGAGATGGGCGTTGGCGATCTCGCGCACCTCGACTCCCGGAATCGCCCGCAGCAACCCGCGTGGTTCCGCCCGCACGCCCTGCGCATTCGCGAGGTGACACGCATCGTGGTACGCCACGGGGTGCGGTTCGCGCCAGCCGACCGGCTTTTCGCGCAACCCCAGCCGCGCGAGAAACACGCTGACGTCGACCACGCGTTTGCAAAAATTCGCCGCCCGTGGCTCGTCCGGCGTGCCGCGCAAGATGAGATGATACTCGTGCATCGCCGAGCCGCAGCCGGCGGCGTTCGTGAGAATCGCGTCCGCGTCGGCGGGAAAGGCGTCGAGGTTTCTCCGCGCGAAGGCCTGCGCCGCCCGCAAATCGCCGGTGTGCCAGGCCAGCCCGCCACAACAACCCTGCGCCTCCGGTACGACGACCTCCACGCCGTTGCGCGCGAGGACATCGATCGTCGCGACATTGATATCCGGATCGAGCACCTGCTGCGCACAGCCGGCCAGCAGCGCGACGCGCGCCCGGCGTTCGCCCCGCGCCGGTGTCACGCGCGGCAACATCACCATGGGTGGAATCTCCTTGGGCGCGAGTTCGAGCATCGGCCGCAACACCTTTGGCACGAGCGCGCCCAGCGCCCGACCGATCGCCGCTCCGCGCAGCGCCAGCCGGAATCGCGCCGGATAGGGGATCGTCTGCGCCGCGAGCCAACGGCGCAGTTTTTCGCCCGGAGTGCGCGTGGCGCTTTCCTCCACCGCTGCGCGATACGGACTGATCAAATCGCGATAGGGCACGCCGCTGGGGCACGCCGGCTCGCACGCCAGGCAGCCGAGACAGCGATCAATGTGCGGCTGGGCCTCGCCCGCCGACAGCGTGCCCTCGAGCACCTGTTTCATTAGAATGATGCGACCGCGTGGCGAATCCATCTCCTGCCCGAGTTCTTGGTAGGTCGGGCACGCCGCGAGGCAAAACCCGCAATGCACACACGCCTGCACCGCGTGCGCCATCGGATCCCCAAGCGGGCCGTGTTCGTGGGGTTTGATCGCGTGGAGCATGGGTTCAGCGGAGTGGGATCAATTTAGACCGGCGCTCGCGCATCATGCGCATGGTCGTGCTTCATCCAAATCGGGAAACCGATTCTGCGGATCGAGCGCCGCCTTCACCGCGCGCATCACGGCGAAATCGCGACGCGGCCCCAGCCACAACCCGCCGTCGCCGCGCAAGGTCATCCCCGGCCATTTCGCCGCCGCCAGCGTCGCGCCCGGCTGCAGCGCGACATACCCGGTGTTTCCACCCGTGCTCACCCAGCCGCACGCACCGGCCTGCGCCCGCACCCATGCCGCAAATTCCGGCACCTGCAGCGGCAGGATCGCCAGCTTCGCGAGCGTGCCATGCGCCGGCGCCCAACCAAACTCCGCAATCGTCCGCCAGAAACTCCGCGCCGCTTCGTCCGCGAGGATCGCGCCGGGGAAGCGCGCCAGAATTTCAGCACCGAGCGCCTCCAGGGCCGGCACCGGCCCGCCCAGCCGCGCATAAACCGCGGGCTCCGCCACCGCCGCATCGAGCGCATCGAGCTCCCACCGCGACCCCGCACACTCCGTCAGAATCTTCGCCTTGGTCGCGTCGTCGTTCGCGTCCAGGCGGAGCGTCCGCGTCGACGTCGGCCGCGGAAAAACCTTGAAGGACAGCTCGGCCAGCCCGCCAAAGCGCCCCGCGCTCCCCACGAAAAACTTCGGCAGATCGAAACCGGCGGCGTTCTTCACGACCTTGCCGCCCAGACGCAGCAGCCGGCCTTCCCCGTCGACAAAGCGCACGCCGAGGATGAAGTCGCGCAACCCGCCGAATCGCCACCGGCCCGGTCCGCCCAGGCCCGCCGCCACGGTGCCGCCGAGTGTCGCCCCCGCTTCCGCGAGCATCGGATCGAACGGCAGGTACTGCCCCTTCTCCGCGAGCGCCGCCGCAATCTCGCGCACCGGCGTGCCGGCCAGCGCCGTAAACGTGAACTCGCTCGGCTCGTATTCAATCAGGCCGGTCAGCTTCGCGGTGGAGATGCGCGTGAACTCGTCGGACACCCGCGCGAGCCGCGATTTCGTGCCCGCGCCGACCACCAGCGCGCGCGGCGCCGAACGCACGGCGTCGACCAGTTCGGCGGGAGTGGCGGGAGCAAACACGTGTTTCATTCGCCCGGCCTCCGCGTGGTGACCAGGGGCGGCCCTGGAGGCGGGGTGCCCCCACCCCGCGAGATATGATCGTCGCGCCCGCCCAAACGCGGGGTGAGGGCACCCCGCCTCCATGGGGATACACCGGCGAGGACGATCGCTGGCGGCGCGTTGTTCGAGCAAGATGTCCTGGCGCTCTTCATTCGCGTGAAATCACTCCCGCCTTCTCCAGCGGATGCAGCCCGTGTTGCGCCAGCGCCGGCGCATTCTTTTCGGGAAACATCTTTCCCGGATTGGCGATCCCCAGCGGATCGAACGCCGCCCGCAACCGCTTGAGGCACGCCACCTCTTCCGGGTTGAACATCACCTCGAGGTAGTCGCGTTTCTCCACTCCCACGCCATGTTCGCCAGTGATGGATCCGCCCATCGCAATGCACATGTGCAGGATTTTTCCCGCCAGCTCCTCCGCCCGCTGCAACGCCCCGGCTTCGCGGCCGTCGTAGAGAATCAGCGGGTGCAGAGTGCCGTCGCCGGCGTGAAACACATTCGCGCAACGAATGCCCATTTCCTGCGACCACGCATTGATTTTCCGCAGGGCCTCTCCGAGCCGGCGGCGCGGCACCACGCCATCCTGCACGATGAAATCCGGCGACAACCGGCCCACCGCGCTGAACGCGCTCTTCCGCCCCTTCCAAATCGCCAGCCGCTCCGCCGCATCCCGCGCCGGCCGCACTTCCACCGGCCGGCTCGCCGCGATGATCGCATCGAGCCGCCCGCGGTCCGCCGCCACCACTTCCCGCGGCCCCTCGAGCTCCACGATCAACACCGCCGCGCAGCCCGGCGGATAGTCCGCGTGCACCGCCGCCGTCGCCGCCTCGAGCGCCAGCGCATCCATGATCTCGATCGCCCCCGGCAGCAGCCCGCTCGCCACCACCGCGGTGACGGCGTCCCCCGCCTCCTCCAGGGTGCGATAGCCCGCCAGCACCGTGTGAAAACACTCCGCCCGCGGCAGCAACTGCAACGTGATCTCCAGCGCCACGCCAAAAAGCCCCTCGTTGCCGACGAACAACCCCGTCCAATCCGGACCGATCTGCTCCCGGCTCGCCCCGCCAAACTCGACCACCTCGCCGGTGGCGAGCACGGCCTTCAGCCCGAGCACGTGGTTCGAGGTCATGCCGTATTTCAGGCACTGCGCCCCGCCCGCGTTGAACGCCACGTTGCCCCCGATGGTGCAGATCGACTGGCTCGATGGATCGGGCGCATAGTGCAGCCCGTACGGCTGCGCCGCCGCCGTCACGGCGAGATTCACGATCCCCGGTTCGACCACCGCGAGGCGCTGCGCCGGATCCAGGCGCACCAGGCGGTTGAGCCGGTTCAAGGCGATGACAATCCCCCCGGCAATCGGCAGCGATCCGCCCGACAAGCTGGTGCCGCTGCCCCGCGCGACGAACGGCAGTTTCTCGGCGTGGCAAAACCGCACGACCGCGATCACCTCGTCCTGCGTCTCCGGCACGGCCACCGCGAGCGGCGTGGCCTGGAACGCGGTGAGCCCGTCGCTCGCATACGCCGCGAGCTGCGCCGGCCCCGCCATCACGCGCCCCGGCGGCAGCAACGCCGTCAGCCGGCGAAGCGCGGCGGCGGCGTGCGGGGAAGCGGCGGGTGTGACCATGCGAACCACCACAATGGAACGTGCGCCGGGAGTCTGACGAGCGCGGAGTTTGGCGCGCTATCTCGCGTACACCACAAACCACTTGTCGTCGTAAAATTTGTGCTCCGCCACCGGCTTGAATCCGGCGGCCGCCATCCACGCCTTGTTCTGGTCCTTGGTGGTCTGCAGCGTCGGATCGTTCTTGTGCGGTCCCAGTTCCGGGTAGAAGTCGATCACGGCGATCCGCCCGGCCGGCTTCACATACGGCGCGAGATTTTTGAGATACTCCGCGCGATTCTCGATGTGATGCAGCACGTCGTAAATGAACGCCAGGTCCACGTCGCGCGCCGGCAGGTTCGGATCGGTGAACTTGCCCAGCACCGCCTGCACATTGGTCACTTTCTGATCCTTCGCTTTCTTCGCGATGTGATCGACCAACCCCTGGTCGATGTCCACCGCATAGACCTTGCCCGATCCCGCCACGGCTTTTGCCAGTGACAACGTAAACACCCCGGAGCCCGCACCGATGTCGGCCACGACGCCATTCGGTCGGAGCTTCAGGGCCGCGACCGCCTCATCGACTCTCAGCTTCACCACGCGCGCCTGTGCATCCAGCGTCTTCAGCCATTGCTCCGTGGTACGGGCCCCCAGCTGAGCCCGAGCCGCGGGCGTGACGCAGAGCGCCGCCGCGACGAAGCCGGCCATCGTCAAACCGCGAAACGGGAAGAGGGCGACACAAAGGGCAACGGTGGAGCGCATCCCCTAGAATCCGCTCCCAACGCCGCCCTTTGACAACTCGAATCTCGCGAAGGCACGCGCCGGGGGCGCATTTCCCGATTGTCGGTCAGGCGCGTCGCCCACTACTTCACTCGATTCCGAAGGGCTGCGCTTCGTCGCAGCCGTGCCCCGAACGGCAGCAGCGGCGCCGACGAAGCCCGTTCGACAAGCTCAGGGTCCCGAGCGGGGTCGAGGGACGGCGCCCTCCGAGACGCACCCACTACCGTCAAACCGCCGACGGACCCACGCGCCGGTCCCCGCCCACGTTCGCGGCTTCGCGGCTTCGCCTGAGCCTACTCCGAAGCGCGCCCGAAAACCCGGTAGAGCACCAGTCCCGCCACCAGCGGCGCCAACCCCACGAGCGAGAGCTTCCCCGCGTAGGCGATCGCCGCCTGGAGCATGTAGGCGCACATGCCACAAAACACGAGCGGCAGCAGCGGGAAAAACGGCACGGTGAACGGACGTTCGATGCCGCGGTCCTTCACCCGCAACACAAACAGGGAAAGCCCGGTCATCAGGAAAAACATCCAGAAGACCGGCGCCGTGCATTTCAGCAGAGTGTCAAAGCCGCCGTGCCCCTCCCATGCCAAGGTTCCAAAACCGGCCCCCGCCATCACCGCGGTCAGCAGCGCCCGCCCGGAGTCGTGGCCCACCAGCAGCACCAAGGCGAGGGTGATGACCATCTGGATCAGAATCGCCGGCACCGGCGTACCCCAGCGCGAAGGCCAGCGCGCCAGAAAGGCAAACGCCGGAAAGTCGGCACCCGCCGCCGCGTAGATGCGCGCGCCGGTGAGGACCAGGCCGTTGAGGGCACCAAGTGCGGAGACCATCACGAGCGCCGCCATCATGCCCGCCCCCGCGGAGCCGAGGGGACCTTGCAACACATCCGCGGCGATCGCCTTGGAACTGCGCGCGGCGGCGAAGCCCAGCCCGTTGAGATAGGCCGCGTTCACGATGAGGTAAATCACCGCCACACCGCCGGTGCCCAGCAGCAACGCACGCGGGATGTTGCGCCGCTTGTCCTTCATTTCCGCCACAATGAAGGCCGCGTCGTTCCAGCCACCGTAAGTGTACAACACGAGAATCAGGGCCAGGCCGAATCCCGGCCCGCTGCTCAGGCCCGCGTCGGCGACCGGAGTCGCCGCCGCGGTCTGCGGCCAAAAAAAGCCGGCCAGCACAATCGCGATCAGGCCGAGCGCCTTCAGCGCCGTCAGCACGTTTTGGGTTCGCCGGCCAAACCGGAGGCCGGCGAGGTTGGCCAGGGAAAGCACCACGACCGACGCCACCGCCAGCCACGGTGCATCCTTCGCGCCCCACCCAAACAACCGCACCGCATAGTCCGCAAAAACAAAGGCCATCAGGCCGATGCTTCCACTCATGATCACCGTGAGCTGCGACCAGCTGAAGAGAAACCCCGCCCAGGGCCCGAACGCCCGCCGCTGGAAAAAATAATCGCCGCCCACGCGCGGATACGTCGTGGCCAGCTCCGCATAACACAGCGCGCCTATCACCGACAAGACGCCCCCGAGCGTCCAGACCAGCATCGCCTGCCCCGGGCTCGCAACGCAGCTCAAGATGAACGGCGCTGTCTCGTAGATCCCCGCGCCGATCACAATTCCGACGATGACGGAAACCGAATCCGTCAGGCTGAGATGACTTTGGCCGGGATCATCCGGCGTTTCGGGTGGGAGCATAGGCGCGAAAGCGGCGGAACGACGCCGAAATCGTCCGGCAAAGTTCTCGGGATGCGCCGGTCACGTCAATCCTGCGGCCACCGCAACCGGAGGATCGGCCTGGCAGGAGCAGGATTGCCTCCGTCTTCCCGCGCGGACACAGACAGCCCTTCCCTTTATGATCCGCGCCTTCATCTTCGACTTCGACGGGCTCATCCTCGACACCGAAACACCACTCATCGACGCCTATGGCAACGTTCACGCCGCCCACAGCGTGCCCTTCGACCGCCCGCTGTTCCTGCGCAGCGTCGGCCACGCCGACTATGCGTTTGACCCTTGGCACGGTTTCAGTCCGCACGCCGATCGCGCGGCGCTCGAGCTGGAACGTCGCACCTGCAAGGACGCGCTGATGCTGCGCCTCGCCATCCTTCCCGGCGTCGTCGCGCTGCTCGATGCGGCGCGGGAGCACGACCTGCGCGTCGGCCTCGCCTCGAACTCGCCTCACTCGTGGGTCGACGCCCATCTCACGCGGCTCGGCCTCTTCGAACGCTTCGACTTCGTCGCCTGCCGCGAGGATGTGCCCTCCCCCAAGCCCGAACCCGACATGTACAAACTTGTCCTCAACCGCTTCGGCCTGCGCGGCCTCGAGGCGGTCGCCTTCGAGGATTCGCACACCGGCTCCCTCGCGGCCAAACGCGCCCACCTCTGGACCGTCGCCGCACCCAACGAGTCGACCGCCCATCACGATTTCACGCACGTCGACTGGCTGGTCGCATCCCTCGCGGAGGTGACGTTCGCGGAGCTTGTTCGCCGCTTCGGCCAATAGCCGCGAGCGTCAGCGCGTGGGACGACTGCCTCGACGGGGTAGGCGGCGGCCGAAAACTCAAAAGGTGAAATCGGCCTCGTCAGTAGTATTTCCGGAAAACCACGTTGTCCGCGTTGGTGAAGAGCACCGCGTTTTCCTTCACATCCACGCCCATGAATCTCAGCCCAAGATCTTTGTCGATGATCTCCCCGTAGGTCACGATTCGATCGTTTAGGTAAATCCGCGGCACCGCACCCTCCAAAACGCCCCCGACCTTCAATCGCGCCACCGCCTCCTGAAACAGTATCAGGTCAACCTTGCCGGCAGAGGCCACCGGTGCCCTCTTCGGTTTCACCGGCGGCGGGGGAGGTGGAGGTGGCGCGGCCACGACTTTGGGCGACTCAATGATCCCCAGCACCTCGTTGAGATGGGAGACGTTCGCATCGCTCTTCGCGACCACCGCGCGGGTCTGCTGAAGGGCCTGCACCGCCACCGATGCCTTCTTGTCGACCGTGCCCGACTTGGTCGGACTGCGCATTTCCTGCAGGATCGGGATCAGATAGCGGATGGCCATGAATCCACCGCCAATGAACACCGCCAGCATAAAGCCCCATTTGAAGAACATCCCTGCCGCGCGGATTAGCGCCGGAGAGCTCGAGTGATTCATCAACCCCCCGGACAGCGGGACATCCGCCTCCACCACACCTTCCCGCACTACGCCATCGCCGGCCATCGGACTCTCTCCTGCCGATCGCTGTTCTGCGTTCTCTGCGGTGTCCCCGGTCTTGAGCACGTCCTCCGACTCCGGGGTCCCGGGAGGCGGCATCGCATCCCCCGGGGTGGCCGCGCGGGGCTCCACCCTGAGATTGTCCAAAGCCGCTGCCCCTGAAATCCTCGCCGGCGCATTCGGCAATGGCGGCCGGGACGACACCGACGCAATTGGCATTGGCGGCCGAGATGAAACCTGGGCGATCGGCATTGGTGGCCGAGACGACACCGGGGCGACTGGCATTGGCGGGCGCGACGACGCCGGGGCAGACGGCGGAGCCACGGGCACTGGACCCGGCTTGGCCAGGCGCGCCACGGCGTCGGCCCGATCTCCGCTGAAATTTCGGTCAACCTGGATCGGAGGTTTCTTGGAATTCGGAAGATTGACGCGAATGGCCATGGCGCGACGCAGGAAAAGAAGAGTCCAGACAACACACGAAACTAACGTGGACGCATCAAAAAAAGTTGATGCCCCTCCCAGCGGTCTTTGCGTAGGCGAGGCCGACCGGCTACCCTTCCAGTTCCGCCCACCGCGCATAGGCCGCCGCGAGTTCGGCCTCCAGTTCGTGCAACCGCACCGTGGCCCGGGTCACCTCAATCGCGGGCTTCTTGAAAAACAGGGGGTCGGCCAGTTTCGCCGTCAAGATCACCTGCTCCGCTTCCTTCGCCTCGATTTGTTTCGGCAATGCCTCCATTTCCGCGCGCTCTTTGTTGTTGAGCTTGCGCGCCTTCTTCGGCGCCACACCTGCCGCCTCCCTGGCCGCCGCGTCTCTCGCATCGCGCTTCGCCTTCTCCTCTGTCGCCGCAACCGCCGCGGCCCTCGCCGCCCGCTCCCGCTGCCAGTCATCGTAGCCGCCAATGTAGTCGGCAAACTTTCCGTCGCCTTCAAACACCAGCAGACTCGTGCAGACTTCGTTCAAGAACGCCCGATCGTGGCTCACGAGCAGCACCGTGCCGCCAAACTCCACCAGCAGGTCCTCCAGCAACTCGAGTGTCTCCGCGTCGAGATCGTTCGTCGGCTCGTCGAGCACGAGCACATTGCACGGCTTCGTGAACAGCCGCGCCAGCAACAACCGGTTCCGCTCCCCTCCCGACAGCGCCTTGATCGGCGTGCGCGCCCGCGTCGGCTCGAACAGAAAATCTTCCAAATAGGAAATCACGTGCCGGTTCCGGCCATTGATCGTCACGGTCGCGTTCCCATCCGCAACCGCGTCCTGCACCCGCATCGTGTCGTCCAGCTGGGCGCGCAACTGATCGAAGTAGACAATCTCGAGTCGCGTGCCCTGTTCAACCGTGCCCTGCTGCGGGGCCAACTGGCCGAGCAGCAGCCGCAGTAGCGTGGTCTTGCCCGCGCCATTGGGCCCCACGATCCCGATCTTGTCGCCCCGCTCGATCCGCGTCGTCAGGTCCCGCACAATCCAGCGATCCTGGTAGCGAAAGCCCGCACCCTCGCAGGCGATCACCTTGAAACCACTGCGGTCCGCCTCCTGCGCCGTCAGCTTCGCCTGGCCCGCGCGATCGCGCCGGGCGACGCGCTCCGCCCGCATTTTCTCCAGCGCGTGAATGCGATTGTTGGCCCGCGACCGCTGCGCCTTTACAGAAGTTCACGTTCCACACGCCCAGCCGCGCGAGCAGCACGG
>SXGU01144599.1_pt1 | contig 10464 bp, 7 predicted proteins | sample 3174531 | NCBI WGS metagenome assembly SXGU01 (sample SAMN11356863, study PRJNA531348) | freshwater metagenome | isolation source: freshwater sample F1-140 | place: China: Fuxian Lake, Yuxi | collected 2017-12-25 | reverse complement strand
GGATCAACCGCAACCGGCGTTTGGCAAAAGATTTCGAAACGACCATTGCTTCAGCGCAAGCCTTCCTCTACGCCGCCTCGGTCATGATCCTTGTCCGCCGCCTGGCCCGCTCAATATGACTTTCGAAACGGACTCTTAGCAAGCAGTCGATCAGCGATCACGTCATACCATTTTCCAAGGTGTAGTCTTGACGCGGCATTCAAGGCGACGACACGACCATTGCGGTTCAATGCTATGGCCGCGATCCCAAGCTGCTCAAACGCATCCAGGGCGCCACGTGCGCGTTCAATGCCCAGACGAAAAGTAAATGTGGCGGCGCGAGAAAGATGAGGGGACAAGGCATCTAGAAGCCGCAATTCTTCATCAGCATAGTCGCCATTTTTCGCGTGGCGCTGTATCGCGGCGGCATACATACCTTCCGGTGTATCAATTCTTACACAGGCCGCTAGAGCAAGGCCATGCGGGCGGAGCAACTCCTGATACATCGGCTCTTTGCTAATTTCTGAGGGTGTAATAAAATCCCATTCCGTAAAAACGGCCTTTTGACGAAACACCTGTATTCCAGCATTGCGGGCGTCTCTCTGAGGCCAACCATTTTTCTGGTATTCAGCAAGCATCGGTGCCACGGCTTCAGATACAGGCAAAGCCGAAAAACGATTCCCAACCCTCAAAGGAAACACCACGGTTCCCACGCTGCCAGAAATGGATGCCAGTGAATCGCAGACGCGACACCAACCGGCCATTGGGTCCAGAACAGATGCGTAAATATCATCCAAAAGCTTATTGAGCATTTCTCACCCGAAGTCTAAGCCGGCCGGAAGAAAGTGATCGCGCAAGCAATCACCAATAATTCTCAATAATTAAAGCCTATGTTGAAGGACTTCTTAAGTCAATACAAGGTTGCCACTGCACTTTGCAGTGGTCATTCTTGTTCCGGATAGTTCTTCCGTATGTAACCTTCGAAAGGCAACTAGTTGGGCAAATCCCGGGTCCGCTTCATGAAGCCTCACCGGCTTGGCGTCGTTGTAGATGGAAGGGGACGATCATCATGCGAACTTTTCTGGGAATGGTTCTAAGTTGTCTGCTGACCATGCTGGATGCGCTCACCAAATACTCGGCGTCCATCGAAGCGCGCTTCTCTTAGCGGGGAACAGGTGTGGTCGAAGTGCTGGAACGAGCTTGCCGTGAAATTGGCTTCCCCCGAAGCCTTCGTGTGGATCAGGGTCCGGAGTCATCTCCAAGGATATTGACGTCAGGGCCTATCGAAGGAGCGTCATTCTCTACTTCTCAAGGCCAGCAAGCCAACGGACAACGCCTTCATCAAGTCACTGAACGGAATGTTCCGGGCCGGATGCTTGAATGCCCACTGGTTCACATCACTCGACGAGATGCGCCGGATATGCGAGCGTTGTCGTAGAGACTATAATGAACTTCATCCGCACAGTGCTATTGGCAACAAACCACCAATGGCACTGATGAGTTGCTCAGGCGAGCATGGCCCGGTCTGAGCAACACGGTATGGAAATTATCCGGCACCGCGGTCCAACGATGGGGGCAGGCTCAAATGCTCTAACCCGCGGAAGCTGGATCATTTTCAAGTAGAATTTTCCGCTAAGATTTCCCGGCTGGGAGGCGTAGAAAGCGATGAAGGCATCAAAGTTCTCTGGCGCTGTTCTCTGGCGCTTGGAAAGCGTCTATTTTGAAGCAAAACACCGCTGTGGCGGCAGAACCCCTGTCAAATCAGTGTATGGATTTTGCTGTTCGCGTCGATCCAGGGATGGGCAAGGATATCGGTTTTTGCAACTGAGGCATGATTGGCAAACAGGAACAGTGGTGAGGATTTCAGGGCTGGTGTGGAAGCAATGGTCGCCTGCATGGTTTCGATGCGGTCTGTACCGGTCGTAACAATCAGCACGCGAAAATTCTGCCAGCCGTAGCGGCTGGTGTGGAGGCCTTGCTGGCGTACGGCCTCGTAGCCAAGGAACTTTCGCAGCATTGAGGTCTGCTCGAGATTGGCCCGCATGACTGGCATGGTGCCACGGTCACATTCCACAAAGAATGGGCGGCGGCGACCGTCCGGCAGGTAGAGGGCGAAGGCGTAGTCGGGGAGGACGCCGACATCAGCTGTTGTCCCGTTATGTTGCACACGGACCCGCATGTGCCAAGGTCGTTGCTCCACACTCGTTTGCTCGGGCAGCATGGTACGAAGCTGGGTTGGGTGATGGACTTTAATATCGCTGTGGGCGCGGCACGCTATGCTCAAGGCCACGGCAATGTCAGCGGCCGCGAGCGCATGCAGAACGAACTCTCGGCCTGTATCCATATTCTTGCGCGTCCAGTTAGGACCCCTGCTGTCGAGGCCATCACGTTCCGCAAGAAGCTGCGCACCCTTGCTGCCGAGCGCATAGACTATCGCTTCACTCCCTCCGCCACGCACGTGATATTCGAGCTGTGCGCGCGGCCGGTCGAGATATCCACCAAGGAAGAGCGGCGACAGGCGGTCGAGAATTTTCTTGTGCGGCGCATTGAGAAACGTGGATATGTGGGTCGAGCGCAGAAAACGGTGTTCGGCGACGTGGCGAATGATATCAACATCGCGATCGGTAATTTGAAACTGAGGCTCGTCAGTTGTGCGGGCAAAGCGCGGTCTGCGTCGTGGCATATCAACAGCAATGTCAGTCATGGTTGCTTGCCTCATGTTGCCCGATACAGTTTTCCGGGCAGCGTAGGCAACGGCATAGCTCTCCAGCGGTGAATGTGTAAACGTGCGCCATGTTCAGCCAAGTGTAGCTACGTGCAAACTTGAGACGCCATGCGAAGACAAAAATATTTCGTGTGCGCCGGCATGAATTGCGGAGGCCGCGATCGACGGCAGCGCTATCCGCTCCAGTCATCACCATTGCTGGGCGGTGGGCTTTTGCGGGGGACCAATTTTGCAGTACCGACAGGCGGTGGTGGTGTTTGAGACGGTTCTGGCGTTGAAGGTGTAGGCGGCGATGGTAAAGCCGCCGCTATGCTGATCCGCGAGCGATTGTCGCGGATCAATTTCCGAAAAGCGGCATCCCTCATCTTTTCTTGTCGCTCAAGGCTGCCAAAGGGGATCGACAGGGACAGGGCAGAAGTTGTGTGGTTACGGATGTGGCAGGCAAATTGTGTGCCGTGGTCGTGCTTGCGCTGGGCGTTGATAAAGGTAGGGGTTGTGCGCATATCAGGGGCCACTGAACGGGCATCGCGGTCGGATATCCCTCCCGCCATCTTTACAGAAGTATTCGCGGCGATTGAAGAATGCAGGGCTGGGGACAACTGCCCAAGGTACTGGTGGCTGAACACCACGCCCAAATTATACTTCCGCGCTTGGGTAAGCAAATCGTCGATATTGCTGTCAAAATAGTCGGCTGCTTCGTCGATATACAGGAAGGCCGGACGGCGCTCACGCTCGGAGAGTGCGGCGCGCTCCAGCGCGGCCTGAAGGGTGAGCGCTATGAAGAAACGCCCGAGGAACGATGACCGCTCAGCCTTGAGAAAGTCCTTGGCAGTATTGACCAGGACGATCTTGCCGGAGTTGAGGGCCTCGAACATGTCGATGCGGTTGTGGGGAGCGGTCAACATGCGCTCGAAGGTCGGGTTCTCCAGAATGCCCCACAAGCGCCGCTGAATCTGCCGCTTGGTGTCGGCAAATGACTTGTGGGGGAACTCGGTCTCAAAGAACATCCGCGCGCCAGGAGGCAGCTTGGCAATGTGCTGCAGGTAGGGCGTGGCGTCGGTCATCAACTCAATCAGGGTATGGATAGTTGAACCGGGAATGTTAAGCATGAGCCGGGCGATGTAGCGGAAGATGACGCTCTGCTTCTGAGTGAGCTCGGCCCCAAGCAACGAGCCGAACATGTAGTCGTAAAGCTCAATTACGCCATTGAGGATTTGCTCGCGTGCGGCAGCGCTGTAGTGGCCCAGGCGCTCGAAGTTTACGTCAAACATATTGAGGGCAGGGGGATGCTCAACATCGGAGGGATCGATGATGATGAGGTTCTCGGCCAGTATGCCCGTAGGATCGAAGGCGGCCAACCGGGACAGCTTGCGGATCATGTCGCCTTGGCTGTCGATGATGACAAGGCCTGGTCTGTCGGGAAGGCTGAGATCGCCGAGGATCAAATGTTGCAGCGTCTGGGTCTTCCCGTGACCTGAGCCTGCCAATATATGGGTATGCTCAAAACGCACATTAAGCGGTATGGCGAAGGGCACCGGGGTAGAAAAGAATGCCATGAGCGGTGTGGCCTTCAGGAACGTGGCAGCCAGTTCATGGTTTGAGGCCCCCTCAGACCCGGTGGGAGTGACCACGGTTTTTCCAGAGTCGCGCCGCCGCTCATAGGGAATGCCGGAAGCTTCGCAGAGATTCCGCTCAAGCCGCTCACAGACCTTCTCGAACAAATGGGCACCGCCTACATCGCTGTCGAAAAAAGTCGCCATGGTGCGCTCAATCACTTTCGGTGCCTCACCACACAGGTCAATCAGCGGTACGGCAAGGAATATCGGCTTCCCAGTATCCCCATCAGCAGAGTCCTCGGTGAACAGCGATCGGGGCAGGGCGCTGAGTATGCCACTGGCAAGCGCGATCATCTTGTCACGCCAGAGCGAAGAGAGTCGCTCCCAGTCACTGAGAAAGCGGTTGAGCCGCCATAACTGGCCGCGTAGTGTTACACCCTCGTCCATGGTGAGGGTTTCGATGGATGTCACCTCGGGCAGATGCGCCAGGCCTTCGGCAATGAGCAGGTCTTCTATCATCTGCCCGGTGGCATCGATGAGCTGCGGCAGCGGCCAGCCATCACAGCGCGAGCACACCTCGAAAAGAATGTCGCCAATGAAGCGTTGGCGGTCATCCTCTGCCGCTAGCGGGTGGCTGGCATAGGCGGCACTGACCCGGTCATAGAGTTCCCTGGTATCGCGGATTTCCCGGGCATGGGCCGACCCAAGAAAGAAGTTCTTGATGTTGGAGTTGAAGAGTTGCGGGCGGAAGGGCCTAGATTTGGACAACCTCTTCGCCCCCGAATGTGGCTGCGGCTTCGAGTATGGCTCGGAAGGTGCGGGCCGCTTCCTTGATCTGTTCCTCGACCGCCAGCATCTCAAGGATGTCCTTGCATTCGATGTGCTTGCCTCCTGACAAATCGTCAACCGACACCGAGAGGTTGATCATCTTGAAGGCAAGCCGGGAGGCCAGGCCAAGCCAGCCACTGCCGGGGTCGGTGATCTCGCCACGCGAGTACAGCTGGACCTTGCCCAGCTTGTAGCGCCTGATGTGGTTGATTTCGTCTTCGGTAAGGTCTGCCCGCACATCCAGCGTGAAGATGATGCTCCCCATGCCCATCAGGCCAGCGCGTTGATCCCGGCGTAGCAGAAGCTCCATGATGCCTCCCAACAAAACGATCCCAACCCGACTGCGACCATATCCGGGATTGCCGATGGTGAATAGGTGTCCTGGAAATGAAGCAGAAGGGGGATAGGCCCGGGGAAACGGGTGGGACTGCATGATATCCCCCACCGAAGCGAACTAACCCCCTGAATTATCGGGGTTAATCGAAACAAATCCTCCTCGACTTATTATGAATCTGTCTTCTTTTTCGCGTGATCAAGCCAACCACGCCAGCCGCCTCGCGGGAGCGAGGCGGCTGGCGAAGATCAATTCATTTCCAATAGAGGTGGTCCCTGTAATAGGAGAAAGATTGTTCAGAGGAATTGTGGGGCAGGTGGAATAGTCACTGCACTGAATGGCTTTGATGGCATGCCATCAATCATCAGCCTGAGATATATGTGGAAGTTGTCAAGTGCGATGAGATCGTTTGTCGAGAATAGCTCTCCAAATTCCCGTGAAAGATATGGTGCATCTTCGGCACCGACGCGAAACGAGATGATCGTTCCGACGTTTCCCAAAACCGCGTGCCTGATCTCTGGTTCCAGCTGGTGCAGATATTGATGTCCGATGGTCATCCCGACACGATACTTGCGGAGCTCCGACAGCATGTTGGCAATGGCAAGGGTGGTGAAGGATTGAAACTCATCAATGTAGACGAAGAACGGTCGCCGCTCAGCCTCCGGCAAATCAGCCCGGCTCATGGCGGCAAGGCCAATGGTGGTGACTAAGAGTGCACCAAGCAGGGAAGCGCTGTCCTCGCCGATCTGCCCCTTCGCCAGATTAACCAGCAGTATCTTGCCCTCATCCATCATGGAGCGGATACGGATGTCCTCCTTCGGTGCCGTAAGGATACGCCTGAGAGTAGGGTCTGAGAGCAACGCCCCGAGTTTGTTTTGGATCGAGGCAACACCGTCGGCACGATATCCAAACGAATACCGGTCATATTCCTTCTGCCAGAAGGTGCGGACCGTTTCGTTGTGCAAGGTTTCGGCAATCCCTTTGCGGTACTGCTTGTCGGAGAACAGCCTGAGAATGTCCGAGAGGTTGGCACTCTTCTGCTCTAGCAGCGCGAAGACGGCATTTCGGAGGATGTGCTCCATGCGGACACCCCAGGCATCACTCCAGACCTTCTTCATGGCTTCCATAATTCCGGATGCGGCAAGCGGGATGCGATCCCGCCCTACGTGACGCAACGGATTGTAGCCGTAGGGTTGTCCCTTGTCGGGCACATTGAGGTACCTGACATCATGTTGCCGCGCGGTAGGCACCTTTAGTGCAATCCGCGACACAACATCACCGTGCGGGTCGATGAAGGCGATGCCGTTGCCCCGTTCCATATCCTGGAGCGCCATGGTTTCAAGCAAGGTAGATTTCCCTGTGCCGGTCTTGCCGATCACGTATATGTGGGAGAAGCGGTCATTCTCGCGGATACCGAATATCCGCCTGTCGTTCCGCGATGTCACTCGCCCGAATAGCAGCGGATTTCTGTGCTTACCGTCACGCATGCCCAAAGAATGGACCACATGGCGGGTCCAGGCATGACGGGCAATTGCACCCTACGGGCACTTTGCACCTGATGGGCACTTGAATTGGGTGGCCGGTTCGATTTGCCAACTCGGCACATTTTCGCACCTCCTGCCCGTGAGTTGTAAAACTTAGACTTCACACGGGCAGTTCTTCGACAGCCTCATGTCCTTTCGCACTGACGCGAACCGACATGTCCATACCCCAACCAGAGCATCGGCGCCGCCATACCACCCGTATGGAACGGTATTGCATGTCTCGCATTCAAAGGAATACCCATATGACACAGAAACTGATTGCCTTTGGCTTGCTCAGCTTGCCTGAAGGAACCAACCCTCGCCACATCTTCGACAAGGCCCGTATCAAGGGCCTGGCCGCGAGTATCAAGGAAGACGGCGTACTGCAGAACCTCATCGTCGAACCAAACGGTGACGGGAAATATCACGTCCGAACCGGAAAGCGCCGATATCTTGCCCTGAAGCTCTTAAAGCAGAAGGGTGTCATCGACGATGAATATAAGGTGCCGGTCACCGTAAAGAAGAATCTCGATGAAAGTGATGCACGTCGCATCGCAACGGTCGAGAACGTGCAACGGGAACCACTCGATCCCATTGATGAGGCAGAGGCCTTTGCCTCGCTGCTTCAGAATGGATCGGGCTTTGATGATGTTTCGGCAAAGACCGGGGTTTCCGGGCAGACCATCCGGAGGCGCCTTGCCCTTGCCAATCTCTGCCCAGAAGCAAAGGATGCAGTCCGGAAAGGAGAGCTATCGCTTTCCGTTGCGGAAGCGCTCACGCTTGGAACCGAGACCCAGCAGCAGTTCTTCATTGAGGCGCTCCATGAAGGGGCGCACCTTGAAGCTCACGAAGTGCGGGAAACGATCCTTGCCGAGAAACCATCGGCAGCGATGGCGATCTTCCCCAAGGACCGCTACACCGGCACCTATACCAGCGACCTCTTTGACCATGAGTCTTCAACATATTTCGATGATGTCGAGGAATTCATGCGGCTCCAGGAGGAAGCGGTTGAGGAGAAGGCAGAACGCTACCGGAAGAAGCACGCGTTTGTAGAAGTGCTGCATGCCAACCGTGCGCCGTGGTGGCAGTATCGGGATGCAGAAGAAGGGGAGAAGGGCGGTGTCGTCCTCAACCTCTCACCATCTGGACGCTTTGAAATGAGGAAAAACCTCATCAAGCATCCAGTACAGGAAGAGGTTGTGCGGAATACTGCCAACGCGGCCACTCCAAAGGAGAAAGTTGCCCATGGCCCGTCAATCTTGCGCTACATCGCACACCACAAGAGCATGGCGGTACAGGCGGCGCTTCTTGGAAACCCACGAAAGCTGAAGGAGGTTGCACTTGTGCTGCTTCTTTCGTCACATCTTCCGGGAAACCCAATCCGCATCAACGTGCATTCCTGCATCAAGTCATTCGACGAGGGTGCTCGTCCGAGGGGATACACCGTACTGAGCGAGAAGCTCAATGCCCTCCTAGGGAAACTCGGACTCTCAAACAACGAGACGGAAACGGCACCACTTTGGCCCGTGGCCAATGGACATGACCACCTCACTCTCTACGAGTTGGTTGGCCACCTCTCGGACGAAGCGATCAGCGAGCTGCTTGCGATCATTCCTGTGCTGGCTTTCGGGCAGGAATGCATTGACCGACAAGAAAAGGCGGACAGTTTCTTCTCTCGAATTACTGTCGATCTCGATCTTGCGATACGGGAGTGGTGGACCCCGGATGAAAAGTTCCTGTCCATGTTGAAGCGTAGCGGGCTTGAACAGGTTGCAACCGAGAGTGGCGCGAGCATGACGCTCGGACATCTCTTGGGATACAAAAAGCGTGAACTGGTATCAAAGCTTGCAGCATATTTTGAGAGAACTGCACTCAATGCAGATCAACTCGATGAACATGATCGCAAGGGGGCGGTGTGGGTGCCGGAGTTGATGCAGATTGCGGCATCGGAGGATGTCGACCAAGTAGCAGAATAGCAATCAGGGCCGCCCACTTATCATGGGCGGCTTTTTTTTGACGTACGACGAATCAATACGTCATTGGATGGCACCCAGAGAAGCCGCGTCACCATCTGGTGCGAATAAGGTCGTTGACGCAACATCGTACTTGGGCACAAGTGAAGGGGTGTTGATGGCGTGTGTGGTGCTCGCCGTGTCATCGCTTGGCGTAGTCGGAGTTGACGCCTCGCTGAGTGGCGGAGTAGGGGAGATACCATCCCTATCGAGAAGCGCTTTGAACTCAGTCTCTGTCACACACGCTGAACCGATGCAGAGTTCTTGCACGTTAGCCTTCTGTATGTTTGCGTTCTTGATATTTGCGGTATCAAAATCCCCCAATGTCGCAGTGATATGCGCCGAGATAAAGTTGTCCGCATAGCCCGCAATTTTTAAGAGAATTTCCTGCACCGCTTTGACAAGCACCGAGAGGATGGAGCGGTCATCGATGCCGCTCACTTTGCCTTGCGCGTCGTGGGTGGCGAGAGATCGATCTATTGCTTCGGTGTCCTCCGCGATGAAGCCGTAGCGCGCCGTGCTCGATGCGTCGCCATTGTAGACGAACGACACGGGTTGCAGCGCCACGACCTGCGAGAGTGCGTCCACAGCGAGCGGATTAATGCCGTGTTTTGTCGAGCGCAGGGACGAGAGACAGGCGTCTGAACCTGAGTTGTAGACGACTTGCTTGTTGCTATCGAGACACAGTGAGCCTGCACCAGTTGAACCAGTCAATCCGTCGAAGCCGACCGTGCCAGTGACGGAAAGAGTTTTCCATGGAGTAGTAGTGGCGACTCCTACTCGTCCAATACCAGCTGGATTAAAAACAAGGTCCGACCAAGTAGATGAGTCTTTAGTGGACGCAAGCCATGCGTAGCCGTTCGTTGTACTCGTATCATACCCAATTTGAAGTTTTGCCAAACCTGAACCAATAAAAGCGATACCATTCGCCGCTGAAACTAGAGCGCCTGCACTGCCTCTCACATCAAGAGTAGTTGCCGCCGTTGTCGTACCTACAGAAAGTTTACCTTGTCCATTCGGGTTAATAGCAATATCAGACCATGTATTTAAATTTTTTGTTGCACCAATCCATGCATAGCCGCTAGCTACACTGCTGTCGTAGCCAAATTGGAGCTTGGCCATTCCTGCGCCAATGTGCGCCACACCACTTAAAGATGTTTGTAAACCAGAATTTGTGCCCCTAACATCCAAAGTGGTGCCCGGAGATGTAGTGCCTATCCCAACATTTCCTCCTGCACTGTTGAGAAATAGCCCAGACGATGCTTCGATGTTTAACTTATTTGTACTTGAAGAAAAGATTTTTGAATAGATGCCCGAACTACCATTTCCGAAAGCAATTGCATTATTTGAGCCGGAACCCTCAATCTCTAAGAGCCTGTTTCGAAAAGGGTTGAGTGGTTGAGGCTGGCGTGATTCCAAGGGGTTGTCGAAACCTTTCTGGATGGAGCCATGTGGACCTCAACCACCCGACGGCAGTATAGCCGTGGTGAGTTGCGTTACGAGAGTG
>SXGU01446162.1_pt1 | contig 10465 bp, 9 predicted proteins | sample 3174531 | NCBI WGS metagenome assembly SXGU01 (sample SAMN11356863, study PRJNA531348) | freshwater metagenome | isolation source: freshwater sample F1-140 | place: China: Fuxian Lake, Yuxi | collected 2017-12-25 | reverse complement strand
TGCGTAGCTGGCATTCCCATACGACTAGGGTACGCCAGCCCAGTTCGTTCAACGCGCGCCGGTTCCGCAGGTCGCGCTTCCTGTTTGCTTCGAGTTTGGGTAGCCAGAAGTCTAGTCGAGATTTCGGCAATCGACCTAGAGGGCATCTCCGGTGACGATGCCAAAAACATCCGTGAACGAATACCGCGGCTCGGCGTTCCGTGAAAACGAGGTCTGGCGTACCCGGGAGCTTCTTCACATTGCCGCGGAATCGATACCCGAGGCGCCGAGCAACCGCCCGGACAGTACGTTCCGGAGCGGTCCCACGACCACGAATCAAGGCCATCCGGGCGCTTCGTTCGGCCCTGGACAGGCTATCTGACATGCAGGCTGCTAGTCGTCCGCGTGCGCCGCGGGCTGGTGCGCGGCGACCAGCTTCTGCTGCAACGGCGCAGGCGCCGGGTCGTAGTGGCTGAATTCCAGCGAGTACGAGCCCTGGCCCGAGGTGAGCGATTTCAGCCGCGCGGGGAAGTTCTCCAGTTCGGAGAGCGGCGCCTGGGCGGTGATCTCGACGGTGCCGGGGCGCGGCGAGTCCGAGCCCTTGATGTGACCGCGCCGCGCCGAGATCTCGCCGGTGACGTCGCCCATGGCCTGCTCCGGCGCCGTCACGCCGACATTCACCACCGGCTCCAGCACCAGCGCGCGCGCCTTGGCGAGCGCATCGATGAAGGCCTTGCGCCCGGCCGAGACGAACGCCACCTCCTTCGAATCGACCGCATGGTGCTTGCCGTCGTAGACGATGACGCGGATGTCCTGCAGCGGATAGCCGGCGAGGAAGCCGTGGTGCATCACGCCGCGCACGCCCTTTTCCACCGCGGGGATGAACTGGTTCGGGATCACGCCGCCCTTCACCGAATCGACGAACTCGAAGCCCTTGCCGCGCGGCAGCGGCTCGATCCTGAGGAACACCTCGCCGAACTGCCCGGCGCCGCCGGTCTGCTTCTTGTGGCGGCTGTGGCCTTCGGCCTTTGCCGAAATGGTCTCGCGATAGGGCACCGAGGGCGGGCGGGTATCCAGCTCGAGCTTGAACTGCGATTTCACCTTTTCCAGCGTGGTGCGCAGGTGCATCTCGCCGATGCCGCGCATCACGGTCTCGTTGGCCTGCGTGTGCTCGATGCGCAGGCAGGGGTCTTCGGCCACCAGGCGGTGCAGCACGTCGGAGAGCTTCTGCTCGTCGCCGCGCTTCTTCGACGAGAGCGCGAGCCCGAACACCGGGTTGGGCAGTTCGAGCGGCTCGGCGTGGATGTGCGCGTCCTCCGGCGAGTCGTGCAGGATATGGTCGTACTGGATCTCGTCCACCTTGGCGACGCAGCAGATGTCGCCGGGCAGCGCCTCGCCGATTTCCGTCTGCGTCTTGCCGCGCAACAGGTAGAGGTGCCCGGCCTTGATCGGCTTCCTGCCCTCGCCGATGTAGAGCGCCCCGCCCGGGGTGAGGCGCCCCTGGTGCACGCGCATCACGGCGAGCCTGCCCAGGTAGGGGTCGATCTCGATCTTGAAGACGTGCGCCAGCGCGTGGCGCGTCGGGTCGGGAATGGCCTGGACCTCGCTTGCAGCGCTGCCGTCGGCGGGGGTGTTGAAGTAGACGGGCGGATTGCCCTCGGTGGGGTTGGGCAGCAGCCTGACGATCACGTCCAGCAGTTCCGCGACGCCGGCACCCGTCTTCGCCGAGGTGAACACCACCGGCACGAGATGCCCCTCGCGCATGGCGCGCTCCAGCGGGTCGTGCAGCAGCTCGGGCGAGACTTCGCCTTTCTCCAGGTAGAGGGCCATCAGCTTCTCGTCCACCTCGACCACCTGGTCGACGAGCCTGCGGTGCGCCTCGTCCACCGAGGAGAAATCCGCCTCGCCCGAGGGCGTGAAGAAGCAGTCGGACACTCTCGTGCGCCCGCCCGCGGGCAGGTTGAGCGGCAGGCATTCCTTGCCGAAGGCATCCTGGATCTTCCCGAGCAGCGCTTCGAGGTCGACATTGTCGGCGTCGATCCGGTTGACGATGACGATGCGGTCGAGGTGCCGCTTCGCCGCCCACTGCATGAAGCGCTGCGTCATCATCTCGATGCCGTTCTGCGCGTTGATCACCACGGCCGCGGTCTCCACCGCGGCGAGCGCCGGCAGCGAGTGGCCGAGCATGTCCGGGTAGCCCGGGGTGTCGAGCAGGTGCACGCGTGTCCTGCCGTTGAGCTCGCGGTTGGCTCCGGCGGTCTCGAAGCTGGCGACCGCCAGTTTCAGCGAATGCTGAAGCTGTTTCTCCATCGGCAGGTAGTCGCACGCCGTGGTGCCGCGCTCGACGCTCCCGGCCGCGGGAATGGCCCCCGCCTTTGCCAGCAGCGCTTCGGCGAGCATGGTCTTGCCCGCGCCGGACTGGCCGACGAGCGCGAGGGTGCGGATGTCCTTCAGGCGGATTCCCACGGCGGGCTTCTCCTTGGTTCGGTCTGCGCCTATGCTACTGCGGGACGTGCCGCGGCGTCGACACCGCGAGGAAGATCTCGCGCAGGAACAGCAGCAGGCTCGCGATCAGGGCGAGCATGGCGACGATGAACAGGGCGGCGATGATGCGCGACATGTCGCCGCCGGTCAGTCCGCCGAGAAACGCCGACATGATGAGCAGGCAGACGAACAGGCCGCAGACCACGGCGAAGAGGATCGCAAGGTAGACGCAGCGTACCCGCCGCCCGATCTGCACCAGTTCCTCGCGGGCGCTTGCGGCACGCTCGCCCTGCAGGGTGAGCACCGCGTCCTCCAGCAGCCGGCGCCGGTCGACCGCGCGGCCGAGCCGCGTGTTGAGCGCGACGATGAGCGTTGAGACGGCGGTGAGCAGGAACACCGGGGCCACCACCAACTGGATGACCCGGACGATGTCGGCGACATGGGGTTCCATGTCCCGAGTCTACTTCTTCTTGGCGTCGTCCTTCTTTTCCAGCAGGTCGGCGCGCTTCCTCAGCGTGTCGTCGAGCTTGGACTTGGGGATCAGCAGCACGTGGCCCTGCAGCGCCTTCTCGCGCGGCAGGCGCTCGGCGAGGCGCTTGGCGCGCTCCTCGGCGTCCTTGCCCTCGGGCTTGGCCTCGCCCTCGACCGCAACCGTCGCGTGCAGGTTGTCGCCGGCGAGCCGGCCGATCTTCAGCGTGTAGGTGAGCCCATCGAAAGTGGTCGCGACCACGGTCGCGGGCTTGTCCAGGCCGGTGAGCTCCGGCTTCGCATCCTTGGGCAGCACGTCGGCGAGGTCGATGTTCGACAGCGAGTAGGAAGCCGAATTGGCGCGCGTGATTTCGAGCTTCTCGCCCGGCTTGGCGCCTTCCAGCTTCCAGTCGGCGTTGTCGCCCGAGCGCTCGATCTTCCACGCCGCGCCGTCGGCGCCGGCGACGGCGAGCGACTTCACCTTCTCGGCCTGGAAGCCGGTCTTCGAGATCCATTCTCCCGCCTTCGCGGTCGCCTGCGAGAGCGGGTCGGAGACCGTGAACACCTGCTTCTCGTCCTCCGGCAGCATGACGAAGCGGCCATCGCCGAGGGCTTTTTCGGCGTTCGCCGGTTCGCCCTTGAAGTACTTCTTGCCGATGGTGAGCCTGGCGAGCGTCTTGCCGTCGGCGGCCTTGAATTCGACCGTCGTGCCGCCGGCGTCCAGCAGCAGCCGCGCGCGGTCCTTCTCGCCGATCGGCTCGGCCTGGCCGATTTTCAGCTCGATCGCGCGCACGACGAACTCCTTCACCTTCTGCAGGTCGGCGGTGAACTCGCCGCGCTCGGCGATGGTCCAGCGGTCTTCCTTGCGCTGCAGGGTGAGCGTCGAGGACGGTTCGCGGATGACGATGCCGGCGACGTCGGCGGCCTTGAGTCCCTTGAGCAGCGGCTGGCCGAGCGTGCCGGTGGCGGGCGGCTTCTGCGAGCCCTGCTGGTCGCGGATCAGCAGCGCCCCGCCGCCCAGCACGGCGAGCAGCACCATCAAGGCAGCGGCGAGCTTGGCGTTCATGCGGCGGCCTGGCGACGCCGCCGCAGCAGCGCGACGCCGATGCCGGCGAACATCACCAGGAGGGGCATCAGGGCGATGTTCACCACCTTGGTCCAGAAGACCAGGCCTTCCGCGTCCTGGCGCAATTCCTTGCGCACTTCCTTCAGTTCCTTGCGCGAGGTGGCGGCGCGCTTGCGGAAGTTCTCCAGTTCCGCCTGCTGTTCGGCCGACAGCACCTGCGGGCCCTTGGCCGCCGCGCCGCCGCGTGCCCTCTGCAGTTCCTGCAGCCGCTCGGTGGTTTTCTGCAGGTCGTCCTCGAGCGACTTCAGCTTGCCGAAGTACTGCTGCTGGGCCTGCGCCTCCATGGCGCGCACCACGGTTAGCGGCCGGAAGGACGCCGTGCGGCTGGCAAGGCCGATCAGCGTGTCGCCCGAGGCGAACTGCTCGACCATGCTCTGCGCGAAGGCGAGGTTGCCGTTGGAGGGCACCACCACCTTGCGACCGAACACGTCCTGCACGTCCACCGCGGCGCCGTCGTTCAGCATGTCGACGTCGGCCACGGTGATCACCGAATTTTCCGCTGCAGACTCGGCGAGATGCGGTTCCGCGGGCTGCGGTTTGGGCTTGTCCTTCGAAGCCGGCGAGTCATCTTTCGGCCTGCCTTCGGGGAACGCGCTCTTGAACTTGCCCTGGATGCGCACGGCCAGCGGATATTCGGTGCCGCTGGCGACGAAGCCCTTCATCGCCGCCTCGCCGGAAACGCTGGCGACGATGTTGTCGACGAACATCGAGGTCTTGGAGGTCTTCACCAGGTCGGTCTTCTTCAGGCCGTCCACGGGCTTGGATTCGAACGCGCCGCCGAAGGCGTAGAGCAGCGTCTCGATCTGGCCGGTGACGATGTCGTTGCGGTCGAAGGCGCTGCGGTTGAGCGACAGCACGGTGGGCGTGTAGCGCTGGCCGCCGCCCGAGGCGTACTGCACGTCGGCGATCACCTTGCCGGGGTTCATCTCCAGGCCCCAGGCCTTGAACAGCCTGGGCAGGTTGGAGCTGGTCCCGGGCTGCGAGGGCATGCCGGGCATCTGCGAGGGCTGCTGGTCGAAGTACGCCATCGGGTCGACGAAGGCGATCAGCTTGCCGCCGCGCATGACGAACTGGTCGAGCGCGTATTCGGTGGCGTCCGACAGGTCGCGCGGGTGGATCACCAGCAGGACGCCGATGTCCTTGTCGATCGAGGTCGCGGTGGCGTTGACTTCCTTGAGGTTGAAGTCGCGTTTCAGTTCGCTTGCCAGCACCCAGGGCTCCGAGCCCTGGCGCGTGAACGGGTTGAACGGCGTGCCGAGCACCGGCATGCCGGCCATCAGGCCGATGGTCGGCTTCTCGGCGATGCCGACGCGGGCGACGGCGCGCGCCAGGTCGTATTCCAGCAGCCGCTCGCGCTGCGGCGCGACGGTCGGGATGGTCTGCTTGCGGTCCAGTTGGCTGACCGAGATGCCGAGGTAGAACGACTCGCCGCTGGACAGCTGCTGCGCGTCGATGCCGTCGAGCTGCGCGGCATCCTCTTCCTCGCTGTCGGGCTTCGGGTTGTAGCGCTCGATGACCAGGTTGGCGCCGGCCACCGACTTGAACTCCTTCACCATGTCGTCGACGCGCTGCGCGAAGCTGCGCATCTGCACGGGAATCGCCTGGTCGCCCTGCGAGATGTAGACGCGCAGTTTCACCGGCGACTGCAGCCCGCGCAGCATCTTCTTGGTGCCCTCGGAGAGCGTGAACAGGCGGCCCTCGGTGAGGTCGGCGCGCAGCGGGACGGTGGCGACGAGGAAGTTGACCGCCACCAGGATGAGGAACAGCGCGGCCAGGCCGACCGCGGAATAGATGAGCGCTTCGTTTTTCTTCATGGCTTCAGCCCGCCCGGTGGCCGCGGATGATGACGCCGGTGGCGAACAGCGCGAAGCCGATCACCGAAAGGAAGAAGGCGAGGTCCTTGAGGTCGATGACGCCCTTCTGGAAGCCGTCGAAATGGGTGATCACCGAGAACGCCGCCACGGTCTCGACCACCGCCGGGCTTGCCCAGCGCACCAGCAGGTCGGTCACCGGGTTGAAGCCCGCCAGGATGAGGAACAGGCAGCCGACCACGGAGAGGATGAACGCGATCACCTGGTTGCGCGTCAGCGCCGAGGTCATGCAGGTGATCGCGAGGTAGGCGCCGGCAAGGAACAGGCTGCCCAGGTAGCCCGCGAAGATCATGCCGTTGTCCGGGTTGCCGAGGATGTTCACGGTGATGATCACCGGGAAGGTGAGGGCGAGCGCAATGGCGAGGAACACCCACGAAGCGAAGAACTTGCCGAGGATCGCCTGCCACGGGGTGATCGGCATGGTCAGCAGCAGCTCGATGGTGCCCGAGCGGCGCTCCTCGGACCACAGGCGCATGCCCACCGCCGGCACCAGCACCAGGTAGACCCACGGGTGCCAGGCGAAGAAGGCGCCGAGGCTCGCCTCGCCGCGCTCGAAGAAGGCGCCGGCGGTGAAGGTGAAGAAGCCCGTCATCAAGAGGAAGATGACGAGGAACACGTAGGCCACGGGCGAGGTGAAGTAGCTCACCAGCTCGCGCTTGGCGATGGTCTTGACGTGGCGGGTGGCGTTCATTTCTTTATGGTGTCGGGAAGCGTAATGCGGCGGAAGACCTCGTCGAGCTGGCCTTCCTCGGTCTTCAGTTGCTCGAGCTTCCAGCCCTCGCGCGACGCGAGCTCGATCACCGAGCGGGTGAGCTCCACTGCCGCCGACGGGTCCCTCGGGTAGACCCGCAGCGCGCCGTCGATCTGCTCGACGCGGCCCAGCGGCGCCAGCTTCTCGGCCGTCGCGCCCTGCGCCGACACCGTGACGGCGCCGGCGAGCTCGGACATCGCGCGCAGCTCGCCCGGCGTGCCGTTGGCGACGATGCGGCCCCGATCGATGATGATCGCCCGCGTGCAGGCAGCGTCCACCTCCTCGAGGATGTGCGTCGAGAACACCACGGCCTTGGTCTTGCCGAGTTCGCGGATCAGGTTGCGCACTTCGTGCTTCTGGTTCGGGTCGAGGCCGTCGGTGGGCTCGTCCATGACCAGCACTTCGGGGTCGTGGATCAGTGCCTGCGCGAGGCAGGTGCGGTGCTTGTAGCCCTTGGACAGCGTGTCGATCGACTGGTGCAGCACTGAACCGAGGAAACACAGCTCGACCACGCGCCCCACGGCCTTCTTGCGCGGGTCGCCGTCCAGGCCGCGGAGCTCGGCCGCGAAGTTGAGGAAGCCGTGCACGGTCATGTCCGGATAGGAGGCCGCGTTCTCCGGCAGGTAGCCGATCAGGCGCTTGGCCTCCAGCGGGGACTCGACCACGTCGTGTCCGCCCACCGAGACCTTGCCGCTGGTCGGGGGGTAGAAGCCCGTGATCATGCGCATGGTGGTCGACGTGCCGGCGCCGTTGGGGCCGAGAAAGCCCAGCACTTCGCCGCGCTCGACGCTGAAGGACACGTCGTCGACGGCGCGCTTGGCGCCGAACGATTTTGTCAGGTGTTCGATGTGGATCATGTCGTTGCCGGTTCCTGCGCGCCGAGGTTTGGGGCCGCGCGCCGGGATTTCAAGGGGGCGCATTATGACCCAAAACACGGCGCGTCTGCACATTAGAATGGCCCCAGTCCCCCCCTGAAGGCCCCGCCATGAAGAAGCTTGCCGTGTTCCTGCTGGTACTCGCGGCCCTGCCGGTCGGCGCGCAGACCTACCCGGCCAAGCCGGTCCGCATCGTGGTGCCGTTCGCCCCGGGCGGCGGCTCGGACTTCATCGCCCGATTCATGGCGCAGCGCCTCAACGCCTCGCTCGGCCAGCAGGTCATCGTCGAGAACACGCCCGGCGCCGGCGGCGTGCTCGGCGTCGAACAGGGCGTCAAATCGGCGCCCGACGGCTACACGCTGACGCTCATCGCCTCCAGCTACACGGTGAACCCGAGCGTCTACAAGCTGAGCTTCGACCCCGTGGCGGACGTCACGCCGATCATCCAGCTCTCGCAGGGCCCGCTGCTGGTGGTGGTCGGCGCCGCCGTTCCGGTGAATACCGTGAAGGAGCTGATTGCGCTCGCCAGGGCAAAGCCCGGCTCGGTCAATTTCGCCTCCTCGGGCCAGGGCAGCGTGATCCACCTTGCGACCGAGCTCTTCGACGCCATGGCCGGGATCAAGATGAACCACGTCCCCTACAAGGGGACCGGCCCCGCGCTCACCGACACCATTTCCGGTCAGACGCAGGTGTTCTTCAGCAGCACCGCCAACGCCATGCCGCAGGTGAAGGCGGGGCGGCTCCGGGCGGTCGCGGTGACGACCGCCAAGCGCATCCCGGCGCTGCCGGATGTGCCGACGGTGGCCGAGTCCGGGCTGCCCGGCTACGAAGTGATCCTCTGGCACGGGCTGATTGGACCCAAGGGACTGCCGGCGCCGATCGTCGAGCGGCTCAACAAGGACGTGACCGCGGCACTGCAACTGAAGGAGACCGCGGAGCAGCTGCAGAACGACGGCGTCGCGCCCGCGGGCGGCAGCGCGGCGCAGTTCGCGGCGCAGATCAGGAAGGAAATCGGCGTCTGGCGCAAGGTGGCCGCCGACGCGGGCGTCAAAGCGGAGTGAGCGGGGATAAAATGCCGGGTTTTCACGCGTCATAGACATCATCGAGGATCAAGCATGGACAAGGCACTGCTATCGAAAACCGCCGCCGCAATGGTCGCCAGGGGCCGCGGCGTACTCGCCGCCGACGAGTCGTCGGCCACCTGCGAGAAGCGCTTCAACACCATCAATACGCCCTGCACGGAAGAGAATCGCCGTGCCTACCGCGGGCTCCTCTTCGCGACGCCGGGGGCGGAGAAGTTCATCTCCGGCGTGATCCTGTTCGACGAGACCCTGCGCCAGAAGGCCGATGACGGCGCGCCCTACCCCGCCTACCTGGCGAAGAAGGGCATCCTGCCGGGCATCAAGGTAGACAAGGGCGCCATGGAGCTGGCGCTGTGCCCCGGCGAGAAGGTCACCGAGGGCCTGGACGGCCTGCGTCCCAGGCTGGCGGAGTATTTCAAGCTCGGCGCGCGCTTCGCCAAGTGGCGAGCGGTGATCACCATCGGCGAGGCGATTCCCTCGCATGCCTGCATCTACGCCAACGCGCACGCGCTGGCGCGCTACGCGGCGCTGTGCCAGGAGGCATCCATCGTGCCGATGATCGAGCCCGAGGTGCTGCTGGACGGCAGCCACAGCATCGAGCGCTGCGAGGAAGTCACCGAGGCGACGCTGCGCGCAACTTATGCGGCAATGGCGGCGCACAACGTTTCGTTCGAGCACCTCATCCTGAAATCGAGCATGGTGGTGTCGGGCAAGGATTGCCCGCGGCAGGCCGGCGTGGACGAGGTGGCCGAGCGCACGTTGCGCGTGCTCAAGCGCACCGTGCCCGCGTCACAACCCGGCGTGGTGTTCCTGTCCGGCGGGCAATCGGACGTTTCCGCCACGGCGCACCTGAACGCGATGAACGCGATCGGCGGCAATCCCTGGCCGCTGACCTTCTCGTATTCGCGCGCGCTGCAGAACCCGGCGCTGAAGGCATGGGCCGGCAAGGCGTCGAACACCGCCGCCGCGCAGCAGGCCTTCCACCATCGCGCGCACATGAACGGGCTCGCGGCGCAGGGCAAGTGGAAGCCCGAACTCGAGAAAGCGGCCGCCTAGGTGGGCCAGGCACTGTACGAATCGCAGCTGAAGAGCCTGCCGCGCATCGGCCGCGGCAAGGTGCGCGACATCTACGCGGTGGGCGGCGACAAGATGATGATCGTCGTCTCCGACCGCCTCTCCGCCTTCGACGTCGTGCTCTCCGACCCGATCCCGGAGAAGGGCAGCGTGCTTACGCAGATGGCGAACTTCTGGTTCGGCAAGCTCGCCCACGTCGTGCCGAACCACCTTACCGGCATCGACCCGGAGTCGGTGGTGAAGGGCGAGGAGGAGAAGGCACAGGTGCGCGGCCGCGCCATCGTGGTGCAGAAACTCAAGCCGCTGCCCGTGGAAGCGGTGGTGCGCGGCTACATCATCGGCTCGGGCTGGAAGGATTACCAGAAGACCGGCTCGGTCTGCGGCATCAAGCTGCCCGCGGGCCTCGAGCAGGCGCAGAAGCTGCCGGAGCCGATCTTCACGCCGGCGACCAAGGCCGAGCGAGGCCACGACGAGACCATCCCGTTCGAGCGCTGCGCCGACATCGTCGGCCGCGAGGTGGCGCAGAAGGTACGCGACATCAGTATCCGGCTCTACAAGGAAGCCTCCGAATACGCCGCGACCAAGGGCATCATCATCGCCGACACCTAGTTCGAGTTAGGCCTGGACGCGAAGGGAAACTTCGTACTGATCGACGAGATCCTCACCGCCGACAGTTCGCGCTTCTGGCCGGCCGACGAGTACCGGGTGGGCATCAGCCCGCCCTCGTTCGACAAGCAGTTCGTGCGCGACTACCT
>SXGU01493973.1_pt1 | contig 10467 bp, 14 predicted proteins | sample 3174531 | NCBI WGS metagenome assembly SXGU01 (sample SAMN11356863, study PRJNA531348) | freshwater metagenome | isolation source: freshwater sample F1-140 | place: China: Fuxian Lake, Yuxi | collected 2017-12-25 | reverse complement strand
GGTGACTTCTTTGCTAACACGTTGAACGACGAGCTGGATCAGCAGACAATCTTCGCGCAGCAAAATGCCGAGGGTCTGCAGCGTGCGCTTCAAGCTCCGCAGACCGACCCGACGTCAATCAACATGACGCTGCCGCTTGCTGCAGACCGTGCGAACAAAGCCCTGGGTTTTGATGCCAACGGCAACCCAGTAATCGCCGACACGCTCGGCACTAACCGTGGCAACTGGGCGGCAGGAACTTTGTACTACGTCCGAGACATTGCCAAAGACACCACCAACAGTAACATCTGGCAGTGTATCGTCCAGCACACCTCGAGCGGCTCGCAGCCGATTAACACCAACGCTGATGCTGCCAAGTGGTCGCTGCTTGTTGACGCAGCTGCGGCTGGTACATCGGCCACCGCTGCAGCTACCAGCGCCACCGCTGCAGCTACCAGCGCCTCGGCTGCATCTACAAGTGCAACGAACGCAGCGAGCTCGGCGACAACAGCAACCACACAAGCCGGGATAGCGACGACTCAGGCGACTAATAGCGCAAACAGCGCGACGGCAAGCGCGGCAAGCGCTTCAACAGCGTCGACCCAAGCCGGCATTGCAACGACTCAAGCTGGCAATGCCGCAACCAGCGCCACAGCAGCCGCGGCATCACAGAGCGCAGCCGCTTCGAGCGCCTCTGCAGCCTCATCCAGCGCTTCATCAGCCAGCACCAGCGCCACGAATAGTGCCAACAGCGCCACAGCGAGCGCCGCAAGTCAGTCGGCTGCGGCGTCAAGCGCTAGCTCGGCGTCGACCTCGGCCTCTAACGCTTCGACCAGTGCGACCAATGCGGCCAACAGCGCGACATCAGCGCAGACCGCGCAGACCGCAGCTGAAGCAGCGCTCGACAGCTTTGACGATCGCTACCTGGGCGCAAAGAGTGCCAACCCAACGCTGGACAACGACGGCAATGCCCTGCTGACCGGTGCGTTGTATTTCAACAGCGTGGCCGCAGAGATGCGGGTCTATACCGGCTCGGTCTGGCAAGCGCTGCCTACCCTGCCCGACCTATTAATGGAGTATGAGTTCACCGCTACCGCCGGCCAGACCAGCTACACCTTTGCCGGCGGCTACCGCGTCGGCTTCACTTATGTCTGGGTCAACGGCGTGATGCTGTCTGATGCTGACATTACGGCAAGCAACGGCACAACGATTACTTTCGGCACTGCTCTTGCGCTAAACGACGAAGTGCGCGTGATGACGTTCAAGGCGGTGGCCTCAGTGACCGCAGCTGATGTCGGTGCTCTGCCGCTGACCGGCGGCACGATGACCGGAGCCATCACGTTTGCTGCGGGTCAGACGTTCTCAGGCACAGGCGATGTGACTGGCCAAGCGTCAAGCGTCGACAACGAGATCGCGCTGTTCTCCGGTACCGGCGGCAAGACCATCAAGCGTGCCACGACTACCGGTGTGCTGAAGGCATCGTCTGGTGTTATCGCAGCGGCTGTAGCCGGCACTGACTACGTCACCCCGACCGGCACTGAAACACTGACCAACAAGACGATCGAGGCCGGCACGTTCACCAATGGCTACACCGAAGAGAACGTCAGCGCCAACACCGGAACCGCTTACACCATCGACCTGGCCAACGGTACGGTGCAGATCTTGACGTTGACCGGAAACTGCACGTTCACGTTCCCGACTGCGACTGCTGGTCGCGGTTTCACGCTGCTGTTGAAGCAAGACGGCACTGGCAGTCGGACTGCAACTTGGCCTGCTGCTGTGAAGTGGCCCAGCTCGACTGCGCCAACGATCACCGCGACTGCAAGCAAGATGGACAAGTATGTCTTTGTCGCTGATGGCACTAACTGGATCGGCTCTAACGCCGGCCAGAACTATCTATAGAGTTGCCAATGTTTAGCGCACAAAACAGTCAGGTTGCAAGCAGTGCTGCCAACTATATTGAGGACGTATTCTCGACCTACTTGTACACAGGCACAGGCGCTACACAGACGATCACGAACGGTATTGATCTGTCTGGTAAGGGTGGTCTTACGTGGATAAAAGGACGGTCTGGCGCAACAGATCATGCGTTGTATGACACAGTTAGAGGAGCTACGTTCGATTTAGTAAGTAACTCAACAGCAGCTCAAACTACTCAATCAACAGGATTAACTGCATTTAGTTCTACTGGTTTTAGTATTGGCGCACTTGCTAAGTTAAACACTAGTGCAGCTACCTATTGCTCATGGACATTCAGAGAACAAGCTAAGTTCTTTGATATTGTGACGTATACGGGAAATGGTGCAAACAGAACGATTGCCCACAACCTTGGTTCTGTGCCGGGAACAATTATTATTAAGCGTACTGATACGACAGCAGCATGGGCGGTTTATCACCGCAGTCTTGCCAACACAGAATACTTAGTGCTGAACACTACAGCGGCAAAAGCTACTGGCGCAACGTATTGGAACAGCACAACACCGACATCAGCAGTGTTTTCTCTTGGCACAGCGACTGATGTAAATGCCTCTGGCGGTTCAGCCACCTACGTCGCCTACCTATTCGCCCACGACGCGGGAGGTTTTGGCGCGGCTGGTACGGACAATGTGATTAGTTGTGGTAGTTATACTCCGGCTGACGGTGAGGCAGTAACGGTAAATCTCGGATACGAGCCCCAATGGGTTTTAATAAAAAGAGCAAACTCAGCAGACAATTGGTATCTAATGGATATTATGCGTGGCATGGGAGTTAGGATAAGTTCTGTTTCTCCGTTGAATCCAAATTTATCAGCAGCAGAAGGCCAAAATAGCTTTGATTCACCAAATCCCACTGCAACAGGGTTTATTAGCGGTGGCACATTGTCCGTTGGAACAGTTGCAAACTCTTACATCTACATCGCCATTCGTCGCGGCCCTATGCGTACGCCGACGAGTGGGACGCCGGTTTATAACGCTGTTACGTACAGCGGAAGTGGCATTAACAACAGGCGGGTTGACACGACTCTGACTCCAGACCTCGTGACTGATATGTGTAGAAACACCGACATGTCAAAGATATTGATAGATAGGCTTCGAGGTAATGAGCGTTTGCATGCTTCTCTTGCAAACGCAGGGTCGAGCAACATTGCTCAGTTCCCTGCCGACACGTTTAACGCTTTTCAAACGGGAGTAACTGTAAGTTTAGATGAGGTGAACACAAGCGGAAGAACATATGTGATGGAGGCATTCCGTCGCGCTCCCGGTTTTTTTGATGTGGTGTGCTATACGGGAACGGGTGCTAACACATCTCAAACGCATAATTTAGTTGTTGCTCCTGAGTTATGGATTATAAAAGGACGTAGCGGAGCAACTGCTTGGCAAGTTGGCTCAACTGCTTTAGCAAATACTGAATACTTAGTGCTGAACACTACAGCGGCAAAAGCTACTGGAGCAACTCGTTGGAATAGTACATATCCGACTGCATCAGTATTTAGTTTAGGTACTGCAACTGAAGTTAATACTTCCGCAGCAACGTATGTTGCCTACTTATTCGCCACAGTAACAGGCGTATCTAAAGTAGGCAGCTACACAGGAAACGGCACTAGCCTAACTGTTCCTTGCGGGTTCACTGCTGGCGCAAGGTTTGTGATGATTAAGCGCACTGACAGCACTGGTGACTGGTACGTTTGGGATACGGCTAGAGGTATTGTCAGCGGTGACGACCCGCACTTGTCACTGAACACGACCGCAGCAGAGGTAACGACAGATGACACCATCGACCCAGACAACAGTGGTTTCATCGTCAATCAGGTTGCGGCAACAAACGTCAATGTGAGCAATGCAAGTTATATTTTTCTTGCCGTGAGTTGATAAGAGGACAACTATGGAAATCAGACTAAGATCAACCGGACAAGTGATGACAGAGAGCGAGTTTCGCGCTGCTCATCCGAATACCAGTTTCCCGCAGCAATTGACCGTTGATCTACTAGATGGATTCGATGCTGATCCGGTACTAAACGGAGCGCAGCCTAGTGCTGGTCGTTATCAGACTGTGGCGCGTGATAATGTCGAGGAAGTTAACGGCAAATGGTTCACTAAGTTCATCCTGATAGATATGGATGATGAGGCAAAGACTATTGTTGATGAAAATCAAGCAAAGTCTATTCGTTCTACTAGGGATGAGAAGCTAAAGGCTACTGATTGGACTCAGGTTGCTGACGCTCCGGTAGATAAGGCTGTCTGGGCTACCTATCGTCAAGCCTTGCGAGATGTGCCTGCACAAGCAGGTTTTCCCTATGACATTGCTTGGCCTGTGGAGCCGTAACAAAAATGGACAATCAAGTTGTATTTAATTTTGTTGTAGCCATTGCTGGTTTTCTGGCGGTGTTTGTCTTTAACTCGACTACAAAAAAGATTCAGCAGCTTGAAAACGAGATCAACAAACTGCCGAAAGAGTATGTGCAGAAAGACGACTATCGTGGTGACATAGCAGAGGTCAAGCAAATACTCAAACAGATTTTTGACAAACTAGACAACAAGGCCGACAAGTGATGTGGATCCACTAACTTTACTTGCTGCGGCCAATGCGGCAGTCGCCGCAGTTAAAAAGGGATGCCAGTTATACAAAGATATAAAAGGCGCAGCTGGTCAAGTTAAAGACGTACTTGATGACCTGAAATCGCAGTTCGGGAAGATCAAAAACCCGACTGCGGCGCAAAAGGTTCAGTACAACGAAGAAGTACAGCGAGTGCAGGAGATCGGGCGTGCCGATCCCAATGACGTGTTTTTGCGTATTGGCAATGATCTTGGCGTATTGATGGATGAGTATGACAAAATCGGCAAGGCGTTTATCCAGCAAGAAGTTGAGGCCAAGGCGGTCTACACAGGCGACCAGTCGATAGGCAAGCGAGCGTTAGCGAGGGTCATTATCAGGTCACGGCTCGATGCCATGCTGGCAGAACTCCGCGAAACGATGGTCTACAAAGCGCCGCCCGAGTTGGGCGCACTATGGACAAAGTACGAATCAATGTGGAAACAGATTGTCGTTGAGCAAGACGCCGCGCACAAACGAGAGTCCGCACGATTACAGCAGAAACGATTGAACAGGCGACGTTTATTGAGCAAGCGAAGGGAGTATGCAATATGGTTTGGCGCAATCCTTTTCGTCGTGGCGTGGCTCCTCGCCGTTCTGATTCTAATTCGGGGGAGTCAGACGTATCGTTCGCTATCGTTTTATGTGTATTAATTATGGCCCTCACTTTTGTCATCATTATTCCAATGATGGGCATCATGTACATGGACATGTGGAACGCAACAAATGCGGCAGTGTATGAAGTCAAGAAAATGAGCGAACTTCGTCGTCAACTTTTGCGCGAACGCAGTACAGAACCCAACAGGAGCGATTGATGATTACGGAAGCACAACTCAAGCAACTGCTGCCACGCAACCCGCATGTGCCGTACTGGCACCACGCACTTGAGCAGCTGCTGCCCGACTATGACATCAACACGCCAAAGTGCATCGCTGCCTTTGTTGCTCAGTGCTCACATGAGTCTGGCGGCTTCACTGCCCTTAAAGAAAACCTGAACTACAAGCCAGCCACTTTGCGCAAGATATGGCCAAAATACTTTCCGACCGATGCAATTGCCAATGACTACGCCTCAAGACTTCAAAAGCAAATGCACATTGCGAACCGTGCCTACGCAAACCGCATGGGTAATGGTGACGAGTCAAGCGGTGATGGCTGGCGCTTCTGCGGTCGCGGTCTGATTCAGCTCACAGGCCGCAGCAATTACCAGGCATTTGCAGACAGTCTTGAAATGAAAGTCGATGACGTGCCTGAATATCTTGCCACGTTTGAAGGTGCGGCTCAGTCTGCCTGCTGGTTTTGGGAGACCAACAATCTAAATAAGTGGGCAGACGCTGGCGACATTAAAGAATTGACGCGGCGTATTAACGGCGGGTATTTGGGTCTTGATGATCGGATTCAACACTACAACCACGCGCTCAGTGTGCTGACGGGGTCGCACTAATGCGGGCGATATTTATCCTGCTGCCGTTACTAATCGGATGCGAGCAGCGCTATCGCTATGCCTGCCAAGATCCTGGGAACTGGGAAACCACCCAGTGCCAAAAACCACTATGCGAAGTTAACCAAGACTGCCCAGATCATGTCTTTATTGATCAGAAGCGCATGGAGCCGTTTATTAACAAGGGCGCGGCACCAGTTGCTGACACAAAAGACACTGACAAAGGGGGGAGGAATGACTGTGCTAAATAAAATTGCCAGCCGCTTGCTTGATGAAGGCAAGAACTACACCACGGAAGAGTTAATGGCCAGGCTCAAAGTCTTCATCGGTGTGTGCCTCACGTTTACACTCATGGGAATAATTTTCACGATTTTGTACTCAGTCATCTTTGTCACTCAACCTTTGAAAGCAATCAGTCCAATCGATCAAAAATTTTTTGAAGTAATTATCCCAGTCGCGTCATTTTTATGCGGGATCTTGTCAGGGATCATGTTGAACGGTACCAACGCTGGCGAGATAGACGCGATGAAGTCGACGATGTCAGCGTTCAAGGATCAATCTGCAGTTGCCGGCAAGGTGCCTGCCCCGATGCCTGAGACCAGCTCGCCAATGCCGAGCTCGCGCCCGTCACCAGTTAAACCTGAAGCCGTCGCCGAAGTGCAGCCGGTGACTACCGGATTTGGCGGCAAGCTCGCCCCACCCCCTGCCCCTGAACCGGAGATCTGACCATGAAGAAACTGATTGCACTTATTGCGTTTGTTCCGCTTTTTGCCTTTGCCGGTGGCGAGATGAAGAAAGTCTGCAACGTAGATGCCAAGACCAAGAAGGAAGTTTGCAAGACTATCAAGGTTCATAAAAAACTAGAGGGTAAGAAAGTGCCGGGTCAAAAATGAACCCGTGGCTGATCCTTGGTTTTGTGCTGGCAGTGGCTGCGGCTGGCGGTGCCGGCTTGTACAAGGGTCACAATTTAGGCATGGCCGAGGTGCAGCAGAAGTGGGACAAGGAGAGGGCGGCGCAAGAGGCTGAGCACGCTGCTGCCCAGGCTGCTGCCCGAGAGAAAGAGCAAAAACTGCAGGCGAATGCTGATCAGTTACGAAAGGAAAAAGACCGTGAGATCCGTGACCTTAACGCTCGCGCTGTCGCTTTGTCTAACAGCCTGCGCGACAGGCCGCCCCGCCCCACCGCCGAAGCCAGTGCCGTGTCCAGTATTGCCAGCGTTGGATGCGCCCCCGCCAGCTGTACTGGAGCAGGACTTTCTCGAGAGGATGCGGAATTTCTTGCGAGGGAGGCTACCAGAGCAGACGAGCTCCGCGCCAACCTTAAACAATGTCTCAACCAATACGAAACCTTGAGACAGAAATAGATGCTCCCTCGCTTGGCATGGCGACACTCCTTCGCCACAAATAGCTGCCAAGCGGGTTTTGCCCCGGCCTAAGTGCCGGGGTCTTTTTCTAAGTTGGCACCCAAGGCTCGCAGCCGCTGCTGATAACGATTGCTATGCGGCAGACGCTCAACTGTTGGGATTCTATTGAGACTGCCCTGGTTGACCTCTTTGAGCTCGCGCAGTTTGGTCATTCGATCCCGAGCTGGTACCTTGCCGGCCATGGCTGTACGATCGGCAAGATCCTCATAGGCGATGCCCCAATCTTCCTGCGTATAGTGGATTGAGTGCGGCTGATCTTTGCCGGGGACCATCAGTGGCCAAAGTTTATCAACTGAGCTTGCCTCGACAGCCAACTCCTCAAAGGGCGGGAACTCAGCGACCACCGGTGCGACCTCGATGACCTCGGCCTGCTCAACGACCGGCGCGATCTCGATCGCTTGCGGTGCCGGCGGTGCAATGGCATCAAGCGGGTTGGCTGGCTTGGCCGGCGTGACATTGCGCTCTTTGGGTTTGGCATCATCTGGATAATCTTGCGCCTCTTCGGCTGTGATCAGACCCTTCAGGACATCAGGGAAGGCATCGCGCAACGCAAAGCCTCGAGCTCGCATCTGCAACATGCGTTTTGGATATGCTTGCCACGGCCCCTGCTTGCCCCATAAACCGGCCCTTTTAGCATCCTCAACCGAGAACCTGGCGACCACCGGGTTGCGCCCCTTGCGCTTGGCTACGCAGACGGCCACCGGATTTGGCGTGCCTTCGCTTTCAATGTGCTCGTCGATGCCCTCACAGACCGGCGAGGCCTGCACCAAAGCCATCATGGCATCACCGTAAACCGTGGGTTTGCCATTTATCACGGCGATGTTCTGTAGCGCCTGCATCGGTGCCAGACCAAGCTCGTAGCCCCACTGCACGCAGACCATGATGTCCTGCGGCTTGCCCTGGTAAGCGCGAGGCACCATGCTCGACTCGGCCAGCATCTTTGAAAACTCCATCGCTTCACCCATGGTTGCCGGCGCAAAGCCCTGCCGATTAGTTGTAGTCAGCTGCATCGCGCTCTCCTTCTTGCAAAAATGCTTGAATGGTGTACAGAACAAGAGCGGTAAAGCTCTCGACAATCTCTTCAGCTTGCTCTTCATCAGCAACCGGCATCGCGTTCAAAATAGCGACAACAGCGCGTGCGTGCGCTTTCTGAAGATTGGTCAATTCGCGCTCGGCTTTCATGCTGTCATCTCCTTGACTGATAACGTGGACTGTCGGATGCTGTATGCCGCCTTGGCCGGCACGATTCGCTGCAGCTGTGCTTGATAAGAGCGCATCGGCCACTTGATCTCATACTTGCCAGCGATCCCTACCTTGGCATCACCGAGCAGTACCTTCAGATCCTTCTCGGCATCGGCTCGGTCGGTCTCTGCACCGCTCGCCCGCTTTTTTGCTTCAACGATCTTTGCTGCCAGGTACTCGGCCTCGCTGTTGAGCTGAACAGTTTTTTCCGCTGCGACCGGGAACATGCGGTCGGCGTCGTCGCTATTAGCTGGCGAGTAGTAATCGATCTCGCCTGTCGTCTTAAAGTGGTCGAGCTTTGCTTGGAAAGCTGTCGTCATTTGAGCGATCGTGGCGATCGTCTGCTCGTGCGAAGCAAACAGAAAAATGCGCAGCTCGGTGCCGCGATACAGCACGCAGACAGCGCCCCACTTGGCGTTCATGATGTCAATCTGACCTTGCAACTGGATCGGGCCGCGATACAAAGCCGGAGCATCCTCGGCCTGCACTGCGGTCAGCTTGGCTTCAATCACGCCGACGCCGTCTAGCTGAATGTTGTCCTGGCCGATGACGTAGATGCCGCGGTCAGGATCGGTCGTCAGGATCTGACCGTGACCGTCGCCTGTGCCGTCCAGGCTGCAGCACAGCGGCAACTTTTCGTGGAAGCATGCTTTGTCGTGCTCAATCACCAGGTCGAGCAGCTGCAGGCGCTCGGCTGCCTCGCGCAGGATAATGGCTTCAAGCCGATCGCCCCAGGCCATCGATTCGTTTTGCTTATTCTCGCGCTGCTCGCCTTTCATCGCTGCGATTGAGAACTCGAGTTCGTCGTTTGGTGTGCTGTACTTGGACAGCCCCATGAGTGCCGGCAACCGGCTGCAGGACAACATTGTGTCCGGTGTCTTTTTACCTGCCATTTGTTATTTCTCCTCGTTAAGCGCGTACACGCGGATAAGGCGGGCGTGCGCAGCAGCATGAGTGGCCTCGGTGAACCCTATAGCCTTAAATTTTTTGGATTTAAAAACCGACCCGAGCACGCTCGGGTGCAGCTCTGCGGGTAAGCGCATTTGTGACCGAATGTCATTGATACACACAGTGCCTTGTGACCGAGCTATCAGAACAGCTAGTGCTCGGCAGTGACTCAGGAACGCTGTGTCTCTCTGCTCAAAGAGACACAGCTGGGCGTCGCGCAATGCGCGGCCCAATGCCAAATCGTTCATGGTTGCCCCCTGTCAGGTAAAGAGGGCGAGCACGATCATTGCGCCAAACAGCGCAAAGATCACCAATTCGGCTATGGATTCAAAAATCTCTTGTCGACGTTCGGGCCAGACAGTAGCCCTGATGCGCTCGTCATTCCAATCGTTCGATGAGGCCTGCGGCGGCGCAATAATCTTGTGTTTGTCGTCTGAATAGACGTTATACAAATTATGCGCAGAACCAGCTATGTAGTTTTTCCTGCTTAAAAAGTCGGAATACACATCTGCGCGGGTTTTCCCCCGTGTGTTGTCATGTTTATGCACCATTTTTGCCCCTTTCTTTGTTATGAAACAACTTACAAAAAATCAAACGGGTATTTCCGTCTGACGTACAAACCCTAGTAGTTCTTCCCGCGCAACTTGGTGTACTCGGCCTTGCCAATTTTTTTCTCGTTGCGCTGGTGCAGCTCTCGTTTGGCGCCTTCCATTGCGTACCTGGCCTCGAGCACGCGCCAGATGTCGGTGCGGTCGTCTTCCCAGGCGATTTGAGTCAGCTCTTTAGACAGCTCACCGAAGATCTTGGCTGCCCATTTCACATCATCGATCACTAAAACTGGTACGTCTAGCCTGCAGTTTAAGCCGCG
>SXGU01183118.1_pt1 | contig 10467 bp, 11 predicted proteins | sample 3174531 | NCBI WGS metagenome assembly SXGU01 (sample SAMN11356863, study PRJNA531348) | freshwater metagenome | isolation source: freshwater sample F1-140 | place: China: Fuxian Lake, Yuxi | collected 2017-12-25 | reverse complement strand
CTGCAAGCTGTTGCAGTACAAGAAGTTGGATGCCGTGACTCAGAAAATGTCACGTGCCTGACAAAAGGTTGCGCTACAGCAGCACAACCGTCAACCATCTTGGCACCGGTGCGAAGCATGGGATTTTTCAACCGCAATAGGACCACGGTCGGCCTCGATATCGGGAGCGGCCTCATCAAGATGGTGGTGGTTTCGCATGGGTCCGGCGAGCCGATCCTCTCGAAGGTGGGCATGCGAGCGCTGGTCGACGATGCGATCGTCGAAGGCGAAGTCATGGATCCGGGCATCGTCGCGGAAGCGGTTCGCGGCTTGTTCCAGGAGCTTGGCATCAAGGCCAAGAACGTCGTCACCGCCGTCGGCGGGCGCGACGTCATCATCAAAAAGATTCCGATGGACCGGATGAAGGAAGGCGAAGCGCGCGAACTGATCCGCTGGGAAGCGGAACAGCACGTGCCGTTCGACATGGACAACGTCGAACTCGACTTCCAGATCCTGGATCCTGAAGCCGAGGGCCTCCAGATGTCGGTGCTCTTGGTGGCGGCCAAGCGGGAGCTGGTCGAAACCAAGGTGTCGCTGCTGAAAGACATCGGGATCGAACCGTCGGTCATCGACGTCGATGCCTTCGCGCTCCATAATGCGTTCGAAATCAACTATCCCGATGCCATGAAGGGTATCGTCGGCCTGGTGAATATCGGCCACGAAATCACCAACGTGAACATCCTCGACGAGGGCGTGCCGGTACTGACCCGCGATCTGCCGTTGGGTACCCGCCGGTTTCGCGAGGATCTCCAGCGCGAACGCGGGTTGTCGGCTGATGAAGCGCACAAGCTGCTCCAGGGATTCGAAGCTTCCGACGTGTTGACTCCGTTTCTGCTGAGCCGGGGCGAGGAGTTGGCGGTCGGTGTGGAACGGGCTGCTGCGTTCCTCCAGACGTCGAGCCGGTCGTCCGCGGCGTTGAGCCGGTTGTTCCTCTCCGGGGGTGGCGCTCGGATTCCCGGTTTGGCCAAGGTGCTTGGTGAACGGCTCAAGATGCCGGTTCAGTTGGCGAACCCGCTCGAGCGGATCCAAGTGGCCGATGGCGTCTTTGATTCGATGAACGTGGATGAAGTGGCGCCGCTGCTCATGCTGCCCGTCGGCCTGGCCTTGCGGCAGGCGGCGTGACCGAAGAAGGAGGGAATAGACTTCGATGATTACCATCAATCTCAAGCCCGGGCACAAGCGCGCCAAGAACGCGTCGCCGATGGCGGCGATCGGGGCGCAGTTCAAGGCCGCCGGGCAGAAGATCAAAGATCCGTACCGTCTCGGCGCGCTGGCCGCGAGCGTTGCCTGGCTTGGCTATGTCGGGATGACGCAGCTGGCCACCAGCAACGAGCTCTCCGATCTCGAGCCGAAACTGGAGCAGGCCCGCGCCGAGAATCAGCGCTTCCGCGCGTTCCTTGGCGAGAAGCGGCGGCTCGAATCGGTCCGCGATTCCATCCAGGCCCAGATCGCCACCATTCGGACGGTCGACGGCGATCGGTACGTCTGGCCCCGGATTTTCGATGAAGTGGCCCGCGCGGTGCCGCCGTTCACGTGGCTCACGGACGTCCAGTACGTCGCGAGCGCCCCGGTCCCGGTCACCGACACGACCCAGAAAGTGATCGAGGCGCCGCCGGTGCAGGTGGATATCAAGGGCCGGACGGTCGATATCCAAGGCTACACCCGGTTGATCCGCCAGCTTGAAGACTCGCCGTACTTGAAGGATGTCACCGCGATTTCGGCCAACACCGTGTTGGACCAGAATCGGGCGGTGACGGCCTTCGTTCTCAAGGCGACCTACTACCGGCCGGGCCTCTCTGCCGCCGGTCCGCGGGCCGAGGCGACGGGTGCTGATCCGGCGCCGGCGGCCAAGCCGACGACCGTCGCACAGAAGGAGGACTGAACCATGGCCTTGCTCGATAATCCCAAGGCAGCGCCGGCGATCGGCCTGATGATGGCCGGTCTGCTGGGCTACATGTTCTACTCCGGCGAAGTCGTGAAGCAGATCGGCATCGACGGGGTGGCGGTCAAGAAGGAGCAGATCAAGTCGGTGCAGGACTCGATCAACTTCCTGGAATCGCAGACCGACAGCGTCAAGCGCGATTTGGCGCGGGGCACCATCGAAGACTTCAAGAACAAGATCGAGTCGCACCGGGGCACGTTGACCGTCCTCCGCCAGCTGGTGCCGGAGCGGAACGAAGTGCCGAACCTGCTCGACGACATCTCGACCCGCGCCAAGATCCGGGGCGTCAACCTGGCCGAAGTCGTGCCGCAGCCGGTCGCGGCCGGTCCGGCGCCGTTCGATACCTATGCGTACAAGCTCGCGGTCATCGGCCGGTACGACCAGATCGGGGAGTTCCTGTCCGACATCGCCAGTCTCCGGCGGATCATCGTCCCCTATGATGTGACCGTTCTCTCGGCGCCGGCGGCCCAAGCCAAGGCGTTAGGCGACGACAACAAAGCGATGCTCGAAGCCAAGTTCCAGATCCGGACCTATGTGAAGGGTGGCACGCCCACCCCAGAAGGAGGGCAGGGTGGCAACTAAGACGGTCCTCTCGCTCTTCGCCGTGGTGACGCTCGTCGTCACCGGGTGCGGTGGCAGCGAGGAAGGGGAGGTCAAGCAGGGCGCCCTCACGGCCGCCGTGGTCAAAGCCGACGATGAGTCGGCCGAGACTCCCGCCCCACCCGCCGCCGACTCGGCCGCGTCGGTCCCGAAACCGGTGGCGCCGGCGGATTCCGCGTCGGTCGCCGTGGCGACTGCCGATTCGGCCGCTCCGGCGGCCACCGACGACCCCGATTCGATGGAAGGCCGCGAGAGCTTCTCGTATGCCGGCGGGAGCCGCGATCCGTTCGTCTCCCTGCTGGCCAACACCAAGGTGGGGCCGGAACTCCCGGATCTGCTCTTGGTCGCGATCTACTACGACACCCGGAATCCGAGCGCCAGCGTCGTCGTGATGCGGGAGAAGATCGGCGGCAAGAAATACAACCTCCGGCCGGGCGACCGGCTCGGACGGATGCGGGTCAGCACGATCCGCCCCAAAGATGTGACCTTCGCGATTGATGATTTTGGTGCTGAACGGCAAGAAACCGTGTCGCTTCGTAAGGTGGAGGAAACCCCATGACGTTGAGTTCCTGGTCCCTGGTGGCGACGGCGTTCCTGTCGCTCGCGGCCGCCCCGAGTGCGCGGCGTGCCGAGCCGACCGATGGTGAAGTCCGGGCCGTACGCCTGGTCTCCGCTCCCGGCCGGGCCGAGTTGGTGGTGCAGATCCAAGGTGCGCTGTCGGTTACCGATATGACCCTGGCCGATCCGGCCCGGATCGTCATCGATGTCCAAGGCGCCGTCCTCCCCCCGGCCTTCACGCCGAACTACGATGGCGTCAATCGCGCCGGCGTGGTCGGTATGCGGGTCCGCCAGACCGACAAGAACACCGTTCGTGTCGTCCTGGTCATGGACAAGCTCAAGCCCTACACGGTAACCCAGGAAGACGACGGCATCCGGGTGAGCTTCGGCGCCGATGAGGCCTTCATGGCCTGGTCGACCGGCTCGCTGGTAACGCCGGACGCCGGATTCGTCGTGGCCAAGGTGCCGTCCAGGGCCGAGCCCAAGGTCGAAATCGTCGAACCCGCCGCGGAGCAATCCGAGGAGGCTGCCGCACCGGCCGCCGAACGGCGGCTGACCCGGACCGGCGCCGCCATGACGACCACCCAGCAGCGGCAGGAGCCCCGGCTCACCGTCAGCTGGGACAACGCCAACATTCAGGACGTCATCGCGGGCTTCCAGGCGATCAGCGGCCGCTCGATCATCCTGGGCAAGGCCATCAACGTCGCGATCACCGCCGAGATCCGCGACAAGCCGTGGCCGGACGCCTTCAAGGCGATTCTCGGCGCCTACGGGTTGTCGGTCCAGGAAGTCGACGGCGGCATTCTCCGGGTCGATGCCCCCGAGACCCTCGCGGCCATCGACTCGCTCGAGCCCCGCGAAACCGCCGTCATCAAGATCAACTACGCCAGCGCCGGCGATCTGGTCGGAACGGTCAAGTCGATCGTATCGAAGCGGGCCAGCGTGGTGGCCGATACCGGCACCAACTCGCTCATCGTCAGCGATTCGCGCTCGGCCATTCCCGGCTTGGTGGATTTCGTTCGCGGCCTCGATATCCGGCCGCCCCAGATCGCGATCCAGGCCAAGATCATCTTCGTTGACCGGACCGACGTCGAGCAGCTCGGCTTCAAGTACGACTTGGCCACCGGCCAACAGTTCTATAACAAGGTCCTCCAGCGCCCCGATCCGAACAAGGACGGCGAGCCGTACTTGCCGGGCATCAACATCGTGGACTTGGGCGGGAGTTCGATCTCGGCGGTTGCGAACGCGGACGCCTTCATTCCCTCGACGGCGCTCGACCTGACCTACTCGATCGCGTTGGGCGGCTTCTCGCTGACCAGCTTCCTCTCGGCGCTCGAGCGGATCGATCTGACCGACGTCCAAACCGAGCCGGTCATCACCACCAAGGACAACAAGAAGGCGTCCTTGCTGGTCGGTGAAGAAATTCCGATCCGGGTCGTTGACGCGAGCACCCTTGGTGGCGGCGCCGGCCAGGCTCCCCGTGCCACGGTGCAGTTCAAAGAAGTCGGTATCAAGCTGAACGTGACGCCGCACGTCACCAACAACCGGCAGATCGTGCTCCAGATCGAGACCGAGCGTTCGGCGGTCAAGACCTTGTCGGCGGCCGACCTTGGCTTCATCATCGACAAGCAGAACACCAAGAACGAAATCCTGGTGGGCGACGGCGAAACGGCCGTCATCGGCGGCTTGACCGTCACCACCGTGACTCGTTCCAAGACCGGCATCCCGTTGCTCTCGAGCCTTCCGCTCCTGGGCAGCTTGTTCAGCTTCACCTCGAACACCGAAAACCGGAAAGACCTGATCATCCTCGTGACTCCGCGGATCGTCGACGACCAGGACAAGTAGACAAGGGATCGCTCGTCCCGCTCCCTTACCACAAACCGCCGCCGGGGTCTTCGGACTACGGCGGCGGGTTGTTTTCCGGCCGTGAGCCGGTCTAGACTCAACCCATGAGCGACGACCGCGAGTTGGGGATGGACCGGCCGATTTCCCGCCGGGATTTTCTCGATGGGGTGGCGGTTGGCGTGGGCGGCGCCCTGGCCCTTCCGAGCCTCCTCGAGGCGTCGCAGGAGGCCCCGGGCTACCCGCCGGCCCTGACCGGGCTCCGAGGCGCCCATGTCGGCGCCTACGAAGCTTTCCATTCGCTCAGGGATGGCACCCTCTGGTCCACCGCCCCGGCGCCGGCTTCGACCGGCGAGCGATACGATCTGGTGGTGGTGGGCGCCGGGATCAGCGGTCTGGCCGCGGCCCACTACTACCGGAAGGCCGCGCCGGGCGCCCGGATCCTGATCCTCGACAATCATGACGATTTTGGCGGACACGCCAAGCGGAACGAGTTCACCCACGAGGGCCGGACGTTTCTCGGCTATGGCGGCACCTTCTCGATCGAGAGCCCGCTGCCCTACAGCCCGGTGGCCAAAGGGTTGCTCACGGAGCTTGGCATCGATGTCGGCCGGTACGCGGCGTATCACGACGCCGGCCTCTACCGGGGCCTCGGGCTGCGGGAAGCGACGTTCTTCGACCGCGAAACCTACGGAGCTGACAAGCTGGTGTTCGGCGGGCCGGGGAGTGACGCCTTTGCCGCCGCCGCGCCGATTTCCGAGGCGACGCGACGGGACCTCAAGCGCCTAACGAACGACCGGTTCGATCCCTACCCGGGGCTCTCGGAATCCGAGATCCGGGCCCGGCTCGCCCGGGTCAGCTATGCCGATTACCTCACCCGCGTCCTCGGTCTCGATCCGGGCGTCCTGCCGCTCTACCAGACGGCGCCCCACGGCCTGTACGGGGCCGGGATCGACGTGGTTCCGGCCCAAGACGCCTACGGAATCGGCTTGCCGGGGTTTTCCGGCCTCAAGCTCGGCCCGGCGCCGGGGCCCGGCCAGAACTATGACGCCCAAACCACCGAGGAAGCGGAACGGTTCTTCTGCCATTTCCCGGACGGCAATGCCACCCTCGCGCGGCTCCTGGTCCGCCGGCTGATTCCCGGTTCAATACCGGGAACTACGGCCGAGGATGTGGTGACCGCGCGGGCGGACTACGGGGCGTTGGACCGGGCGGCCAACTCGGTCCGGATCCGGCTCAACAGCCCGGTGGTCCGGGTCCGGCACGAGGGCGCCACCGGCTCGCGGGTTGAAGTCACCTACTTGGCCGGCGGCAAGCCGGTGACCGTCAGCGGCCGGTCGGTCGTGTTGGCGTGTTGGCACGCGGCGATTCCGTATCTCTGTCCCGAGCTTCCGGCGGCGCAGAAAGAGGCGCTGGCGTTCGCGATCAAGGTTCCGTTGGTCTACACCAACGTCCTGATTCGGAACTGGACTTCCTTCCAGAAGCTCGGCCTGAGCGGCGTCTCGGCCCCGGGCGGGTGGCACACCCAGGCCCGGCTCGATCTTCCCGTGAGCGTGGGGGGCTATCGCCATTCGAACCAGCCCACCGATCCGGTGGTGCTCCACCTCGCCAAATCGATGTGCAAGCCGGGCCACCCGATTCGCGAGCAACACCGGCTCGGACGGAACGAGCTGTTCTCGACGCCGTTCCCGACGATCGAACGGAAGATCCGCGACCAACTTGGCCGGGTGTTAGGCGCCGGCGGGTTCGATCCCGCCCGGGATATCCTCGGCATAACGGTCAATCGCTGGCCCCACGGATACGCCTACCAGTACAACTCGCTGTACGACGATTTCTGGTTCGAGGGCAAGCCCACCCCCTGTGAAGCCGCGCGAGTCCGGTTCGGCCGGATAGCCTTTGCCAACGCCGACGCGGGCGCCTACTCCTATACGGACGCCGCCATCGATCACGCCTACCGGGCGGTCCGAGACCTTCGGCGCTAGGGCCTTTACCGAACGGCCTGGCTGGCCCCGAACGCGAGGGCGGCCAGAGCCCCGGCTGCGAGGAACCCCCGGGCAATCAGGTCGTTCTTTGGGGCAAGGCCCCTGCTCGGAACCCGCCGAAGGACCTGAGAGAGCCAATCCGGCCACCCGATCGCGGCCAATCCCAGAAACGCGGCCAGGCAGAGCAGGAACGCGGCGGTTGGCGGCAGCGCCACGAAGGCAGCCAGCAAGTAGCTGACCGTCAGGCCGGCCAACACCATCATCAGAGTGCCTTTCCATTCGCCAGGGGCTAGCGGCCTCGTCGGATTCCACATGAGGGCATCCTCTCCTCGAAGAAGCGGCGGGTTCCGGTTCCGTTCGGCTCCGGAAACATCGGCGCAAGAAACGGATAGCTGGCCCCGGGGTAATTGGCAATCTTCGTGGTTCACTCAGGAGGAAGTACATGGGAGTCTATCGTTTTCTCGGTGTTCCCGCACCGATTGCCGCCGCGGTTCGGACCAATCTCAGGTCGCCCCAATACGGGCACCCGGCTCATGTGGAAGTTGCGTCCGGGTATGGGCCCTGCCGGTCCTGTCTCGCCACCTTTGAGGCCGGCGCTGAGGACCGGATCTTGTTCACGTACCAGCCGTTCTCGGAGCCTGGTGCGCTTCCGGCCCCCGGTCCCGTCTTCATCCACCGAGAGCCCTGTGAACGTCGTGAGGGCCGCGAGTTTCCAGAGCGGCTTCGGTCGGTGCCGTTGGTGGTGGAAGGCTTTGGCGGGGAAGGGCGTCTGATCGCCCAGGCTCGGGTTGGCGATCGGGTCGTCGAGGAGGTGGTCGACGAGGTGATGCGAACTCCCGAGGTGCGATTCGGTCATTTGCGGAATGCCGAGGCCGGCTGCTTCGTCGCCCGGATTGACCGGGCCTGACCTCGCCGAACTGGCGAGCCGGTTGACGAGCCGGCATCGGGCACTCGTCGGCCGGTCGTGGGTCGGGCCAACGCATTCACCGGGGGTTGGCCGATTCGGTCGATGGTGAGTGTCTTGACATTAGGTGTTATCACACCTAATATTGGACCATGACGTCCGACCTCCGCCACGACCTGCGGCAGCAGAAGCCCTTCACCAGTCTGGTCCAAGAGGCGCAGCTCAATCTGGCCCGGACCGAGTCCATCCTGCTGGCTGGATTCGAACAGCTTCTGAAACCGTTCGGGATCGGTGCTACCCAATACAACGTGCTCCGGATTCTTCGGGGGGCGGGCGCCCCGGGGCTTTGCCGGAACGAGATCCGCGACCGGTTGCTGACTCGGATGCCGGATGTGACCCGGTTGCTCGACCGGATGGAGGAGGCGGGGCTCGTGATCCGGGTTCGGAGCACGGAGGACCGCCGGCTGGTCGCCACCCGCCTGACGCAGCGAGGGCGGGATCTGGTGGACCGGCTCGATGAGCCGGTCGCGGCGGAGCACCAGCGCCAGCTGGGTCATCTCACGCCGGCGGAACTCCGGAGCCTGATCAAGCTTCTCACGTTAGCGCGCCAGCCACCCCACGCACCATGACCTCGACTCCCAAAGAATTCCCGATGCGACTCTTTCGCCCCGCTACTCCCGGCCAACTCGATTTGGGTCTCGCGCTGCCCCGAATCGTCCTCGGTGTCATTTTCGCGGCCCATGGGGGCCAAAAGCTGTTCGTTTACGGCTTCGCCGGCGTGACCGAGGGGTTCGGTCAGATGGGCGTGCCGTTTCCCGGGTTGGTCGGCCCGGCGATCGGGCTCCTCGAGTTCTTTGGGGGCATTGCGCTCGTTCTTGGCTTCCTGACCCGCGTCGTCGGTCTCGGTCTTGCCGCCGATATGGTAGGCGCGATCGTTCTCGTCCATGCGAAGGCTGGGTTCTTCCTCCCGGGCGTTGAGTTCGTTCTGGCCCTCGGCGGCGGGGCGGGCGCGCTCGCGTTGGCGGGGGCCGGCCGGTACTCACTCGACCACGCGATCGCGGCCCGTCAGGCGGGATCCGGTGCTTCCTGACGAGTCGGGTTGTCCATGACGGTGACTGACGGAGTCGGCGGCGCGTCCACCCCGGAGCCCGCGACCCCCGGCAGCTATGGCGAGGCGCCGGCCGGTTTCCGCCTGCCCAACGGCACCCAGCTTGGCCGGGTCCGGCTCCAAGTCGCCGATCTGTCGCGTTCGCTCGCGTTCTACGAGCAGACCCTCGGCCTCCGGCTCCTCCGGCGCGGCGGGGCGAGCGCGGTGCTCGGGGCCCACGGGGAAGACCGCCCCCTGATCGAACTTCATGAACTCGCCGGCGCTCGTCCAATGACGGAGCGAGGCCGGCTCGGGCTGTACCACTTCGCGATCCTGGTGCCGGACCGGGCCTCCCTCGGGCGTTTCGTCCGGCACCTCGGGGATATCGGTGCCCCGGCCGGAGCGGGCGATCATCTGGTGAGCGAAGCGTTTTACCTGAGCGATCCCGACGGACTCGGCATCGAGGTGTATGCTGACAGGCCCCGAAGTAGTTGGCGGCGGATCGGCCGGGAGCTGATGATGGCCACCGATCCCGTCGATGTGCCGGACTTGGTCCGGGCGGCGGGTACCGAGCCGTGGAGCGGGATGCCGGCGGGGACGACCATCGGCCACGTTCACCTGCACGTGGCCGACACGGCCCTGGCCTCCGATTTCTTTTCCGCGAAGCTCGGGTTCGACCGCATGGGGTGGAGTTATCCGGGCGCGCTCTTCCTCGGTGCTTCCGGGTACCACCACCATCTCGGGGTGAACACCTGGGCGGGGCGGCGCGCAGTGCCTCCAACGGCTGGGGATGCCCGGTTGCTCGAGTGGACGATCGAACTTCCCGATCCCGGGAGTTTGGCGGCGGTCGCGGCGAGCCTGGGTCAGGCGCGGCCTTCGACGGAAGACGAACTCGTCACCCGCGATCCTTGGGGCACCTCGATTCGGGTCACAGCTCGATCGGATTGACCCGTCAGGACTCGGGCGTGTCGTCGGTCAGCGCAGCTCCGCGACGGATTGCGGCCCGGGCGTCCGTCACCATGGCGTCGATGATCACGCCGGCCGTCGGCCGGTCGTTGATCAGGCCGACGCACTCACCGGCCACCGTCACCACCATGTCGAGGTCCTGCCGGCCCCGGGCGTCGGCATAGGCGGCTGCGAGGCTCCCAAACGCGGCGGCCGCCTCCGCCTCCCGGTCGGCCCATTGTTCGGTGAGCCGGTTGGCGAGGACGCGAAACGAAAACTCGTCGGGCCACGGAGTGCCGCGGAGCCGGTCGATCGACTTGGTCCGGACCGTGTCGTCGCCGGTGGCCCGCTCGGCCCGGTTGGTGAATGCCGCCGGCGTCAGGGCTTCGGCCGAGGCCCAGAAGCGAGTCCCGACCACCACGCCGTCGGCGCCAAGGGTCAATGCCGCAGCCAGCCCCCGGCCATCGGCGATGCCTCCCGCGGCAAGCAGCACGGTGGCAGGCGAGTGCCGGGCCAAGTAGTCCGCGACCTCCGGAACGAACGGGAAGGTGGCGCGCCGAGCGCCGTG
>SXGU01150438.1_pt1 | contig 10468 bp, 8 predicted proteins | sample 3174531 | NCBI WGS metagenome assembly SXGU01 (sample SAMN11356863, study PRJNA531348) | freshwater metagenome | isolation source: freshwater sample F1-140 | place: China: Fuxian Lake, Yuxi | collected 2017-12-25 | reverse complement strand
GCTGTAGAGTTTACACCTAAGGCTATCGCAATTTGATCAACTTGTCCGTAACCACCGCCATATTCATTAATAATTTTTTGATACATATAGCTTGTTTCAAATGTTGAATTTCTTACTCCATTTATATCAAAACCATATCCATCATAAGCACCTGCAGTATATTTATTTGCAAAATAGGAACCAATGTATAAGCCTATCTTAAAAGATCTTTCTTTGCCACTTGTATCAGATGGTGTTTCCTCTTGTGCAAAAAGCGATGAATTCAGCAATGGCAATATTAAAAGTAGTTTTATGAAATTCTTCATTCTATAAAGTTAGAAATTATTTTTTACTTTTCAATGGTCTCAACAATCCCTCTAAACCATTTAACTTTATTTCATACATCGTTTGTAAAAGCATACCTAATTTTCCTTCAGGGAAACCTTTGCGTTGAAACCATTCGAGATAAGAAACGGGTAAATCACACAAAATAGTATTCTTGTATCTGCCAAAAGGCATCTTCATTGTTACAAGTTGTAACAACAGTTGAGAATCGGGCTGATTCACTATTTGCTGCATGCCGCCTTTTTATAATCTGCTTTTACAAAAGGATTATCGAAAACCTGGAAGGTCATATTCGGAGTTCCGAATAATTTGCAATACCTGTCGTGATTTGCTTGCTCTGCTTTTTGAAGTGCTAATACAAATGTTCTGGATTTATATAATTCCGGACTTTTTGCACAAATAGAAGCATAGGCAAACAATAAATTTTCGTTTACTGTTTGATTTGAAATAAATGGTGATAACAGACTTGCTGCAAATTTATAATCTTTGAAACGTGCAAATACATAAGCCAATTTCAAATTGTTTTGCCAGGATGATTCTTTGATATTGTAAAATTGTTTGATTTTTTCGATACAAGCTTGAGTTATAACTTCGCTGTTTTCAGCTGAATCCATCGACTCAATAATTTTGAATTGCCATTCGATGTTCAATGCATCCACGTATTTTTTTGGTATCTCTGTTTTATACAAAGCTTCAATTCGTTTTTGCATTTCATTTTGTGCTTTTACATCTCCGATTGTACTGTCCAATTTGATTGCACAAAAAATGTTATTGAAAGTAATGTAGTTATTTGCAGGATCAAGTGTTGCCAATTTTTTCATTTCCATATAATCTTCATCACTCGCTACATTGTTGTTATACATAAAATGCAAAACAACTTGGTTGTTTAATAGTCCTGCATTTTTTGCTTCAAAAGGAATATTCATTTTTGATGGAGCTTCAGCAGAATATTTTTGATTTCGCATTTGTTTTCCAATGTAATACTGAATTTTCATGCACTGTTTCAAATCATTTTTCTTCATTGCCTGATTGAATTTACTAACAGAAAATTTTTCTTCTTTGTTGCCAGTAATATCATAAGTAACATCCATTATAATTTGAGCAAAACGCTCTTTGCCAAGAATAGGCTCCAATTCAGCAGACAAGCCTTTGCCGTTAATTTCTGCAATGGCTTTTTCTTTTGTCATCTTTGTCAAATAATCATATTTGCCATCTTCAGCTTCCATCTGAAATAAATTCCAGGAGTCTGTTGTTTTAACATTTGTTACAACTCCGGCTTTTTGCATATTTGAAAGCGCTTTCACAATGCTTTCTGCACGCTTCTTCTGTAATTTCTCGTTAGATTTTGCATCACCTTCAATAGAAGAGTAGGCAGTTATATACAAACCTTCAATTAAAAAGTCGGGTTCTTGCAAAGCCGTTAAAAATGGTTCCATGTCCGTTGCCTTGTAATCCGATTTATTTTTTTCGAAAGGAACAGTGAAAGTCAATAAAGTAGATTCTGATTTTGGTTCAAAAGGTGGTTTGAAATAAGCAGCGCTATCGGGCATCAACAGCATGCTTAATGGAGAATTAGATTCCTGATCGCCTTGCTCAATTTTTGATGGCATAATTACTTTACATAGTTTACCATCTTGAACAATTAATAAATTTAATTCGTAAGGACCGGTTATTTTTTTTGGCAGAACACCCAATTGAACATCCAGTGAAGTTGGTTTGATGGTGCGGCTGCCTTTTTTAACAGGTTTGATTTTGTTCTTACTATAAAGTTTGCTCATAGTAACTGTTTTCAAAAGCACACCTTTTGAAATGAGGTTGTTGTCTACAATATTGTAATCCGGATTATCATATTGTGAGCGCTGAATAACATCTACTGCCAATCCATCGCCTGATTTACGAATGAATTTAGAAAGGGCTTTTAAGTTTGCATATTTGATAAAGATTTTACCTTCCTCAACATATAATCCACTTGCTAATCCTTCCCAATCTTTGAATTTTTTACAGGCATTACAGCTTCTGTCTTCCGGTTCTTTCAGTTTTTTAGTTTTGCCGGAGTAGGGCACAGCCAACTCTTTTTTCTTATCAGCACCCGAATTAAACGTATTGAAACTTCCGAAAACAATAGAGATGTACACTTTTTTTCCTGCTTCGTCAAGAGTAACGGATGGACTGGCATAAACAAAATCAGCATTTTTGATAACCACTTGGTTTTGTTTTCCAACGCGCCATTTATAAAAAGCAGCATCAGCAAGCTCTTGAGCCGACATAGAGCCTTTTCCTTTTACAATGCTTGTTCCTAAAACCAATTCCTGTGCTTTAATTGTTCCACCAACCGAAACAACACGTTTTGCAGTGGTTTTGTATTTCCCTTTGCTGTTTTCAAGTTGAGCTTTTCCATTTTTAGCCATATCAGCACTTTGAATGGCTGCAGCTTGTCCTAAAATAGGATGATATTCAATTGTATCCAGTTTGTTTTCCATCCTAACCTTGTTTAAAACTCTTACAAGGGCTTGTTCAGCTTCTTTTGTGTTAAAATCAGACGAAGGAGCAGGCTTTTCACCTTTCTTTTGTCCGAAACCATTGATAGCATTAATTGCGATAAATAAAATGAGGGTAATTTTTTTAAGCATAATCGTTTTTTAGGGATGATAATTTGTTGATATTGAAATTCAAATATTCCGGCTCAATAAAAACTTTTTTATTAGGTTTGTACTACTCCAAAAAGGAGTATTCACCTTTCACAAATATATTTTTTTGAAGGGTAAAGCATTGATTTATTAATCAACATTTTATGAACAAAATATTAGTTGCCAACAGAGGAGAAATTGCTTTACGTGTGATGCGTTCCTGCCGTGAAATGGGTATTCAAACTGTTGCCATTTATTCGGAAGCGGATAGAAATGCTCCTTTTGTGAAATATGCGGATGAAGCTGTTTGTATAGGACCGCCACCATCCAATCAATCTTATTTATTGGGAGATAAAATTATTGATGTCTGCAAACAATTGAAAGTAGATGGAATTCATCCGGGATATGGCTTTCTTTCAGAAAATGCCGACTTTGCTGCAAAAGTGAAAAAAGCAGGAATTACGTTTATTGGACCTTCTCCGGAAGCGATGAACATCATGGGCGATAAGTTATCTGCGAAAGCGGCAGCAAAAAAAAATAAAATTCCAATGGTTCCCGGTTCTGAAGGAGCAATCACCAGTGTAAAGGAAGGGAAAGAAGTAGCATTGGCAACAGGATTTCCATTATTGATTAAAGCGAGTGCAGGCGGTGGTGGAAAAGGAATGCGCATTGTTGAAAAAATTGAAGAGTTTGAAGAACAAATGAAATTGGCTGTAAGTGAGGCTACATCAGCTTTTGGCGATGGTTCTGTTTTTATTGAAAGATACGTTGCCGGACCGCGTCACATCGAAATTCAGATTTTAGGTGATACGCACGGAAATATTGTGTATTTATTCGAACGCGAATGTTCTATCCAAAGACGCCACCAGAAAGTGATTGAAGAAGCACCATCATCGGTATTGACTCCTGAAATCCGTAAAGCGATGGGTGAATGTGCTGTGAATGTTGGTAAAGCTTGTGATTATGTCGGAGCCGGGACAGTAGAATTTTTATTGGATGAAAATAAAAACTTCTATTTCCTGGAAATGAATACCCGTTTGCAAGTGGAACACCCCGTTACAGAAATGATAACCGGGTTGGATTTGGTGAAAGAGCAAATCAAAGTGGCAAGAGGAGAAAAATTATCCTTCAAACAAGAAGATCTAAAAATTACCGGTCATAGCGTGGAAGTCCGCGTATATGCTGAAGACCCAACCAACAATTTTTTACCGGATATCGGAAAGTTAGTTACGTATAAACGTCCACAAGGTTTAGGAGTGCGTGTAGATGATGGTTTTGAAGAAGGAATGGATATTCCTATTTATTACGATCCAATGATTGCAAAATTGGTAACGTTTGGAAAAGACAGGGAAGAAGCTATAAATCGTATGATTCGTGCAATTGACGATTATCAGATAGTTGGTGTTGAAACAACTCTTAGTTTTTGTAAATTTGTATTGAAACACAAAGCATTTACATCCGGGAATTTTGATACTCATTTTATCAAACATCATTATTCACCTGAAATGTTATCTGTAACAAAAGAAGACGAAGCCATTGTAGCAGCATTATTCGGAGCGAAGTTGATGAGTTCAGCAAAAGCAGTAACTCAAAAGCCGGATGAAGGAAAGAGTGTTTCAAAGTGGAAGACTAATAGGTAGTTTATCCGCAGAGAACATAGAGACGCAAGCTCATCGCAGAGGGCACAAAGAAAAATGTTGTAACGGAGACTATCCCCCTCTTCGAGGGGGCAGGGGGAGAATAGTTAACAAATATTCACAATATACGAGCAACTTTTACTCTATTAACACGTTATACTAGTAAATACAGGCCAAATGGCAACAAGAATTTTCATATTCTTATTTTCTCTCATCATTCCGTTTAACGGGATGGCTCAGAATTCTACAACAAGACCAACAACTCCCGATATTAAAGGAATTTTAGTTGAAACAGTTTATTACCAAGGTGACACTATTCCATATGCAAAACTAAGCACTGTAACGTGTGCTGCCGACCGCGTTTTTAAATCCTACAAACAAAGAGCAGCTTGGGACAGATTAAAATACAATGTAAAGAAAGTTTATCCTTACGCTATTTTAGCTTCAGCTAAATTGAAAGAATATGATAGAGTTTTAGCAACAATTCCTTCTGAAAAAGGAAAAAAGGCATTTACAAAAGAGGCTGAAAAGCAATTAAAAGCTGAGTTTGGTGATGAATTAAAAAACTTAACAGTAACACAAGGAAGAATTTTAATAAAACTCATCGACAGAGAAACAGGAAAAACAACCTACGATGTTGTAAAATGTATGAGAGGTTCTTTCTCAGCTGCAATGTGGCAAGGTGTTGCAATCGTATTCAACTCAAGTCTAAAATCAGATTATGATGCAGAGGGCGATGAAAAAAATATTGAGTATGCTATTAAGTTGATTGAGGATGGGCAGTTTTAAGATGGAACGCAGATGATGCGGATAAAACGGATTTGCACTAATTTTATTTTTTTGAGAACGACCTCTATTTAAATAGAGGTTTTTTATTTATTACCAAGCAATCTTTTTACTGTAAATAGTTTCATTGGCTTTGTTTTTCACCAAAAGGATGTAAACTTGTCGACTCAATAAACTAAAATCAATTTCTTCATTTGTTCCCGAACTTTTCTTTGAAATAATCAGTCGCCCAGGAACATCATAAATTTCAATAAAATCATCCGAAATTAAGTTTTCAATACTCAACGTATTGTTTGAAAAAATTGTTTTGATTTCTTGTTGATTCGTTTGGTTTATTGAAGTTGTTACAGGTGGTAAAATGGAACAAACCAATGCTACTGGCCCACAAGATGCAGCAATATAACATGGAAGCGAGCATAGCGGAATATATAATGTATCTGCAACAATTGAATCACATGTTGGAACACTTGGAGTGCAACCAAAAGGAGTTGGAAACATATAAGTGCAACCACCAGTAAAACATGGCCAAGTAGTAGCATCAATTGCCCAAATGCCATTACAACCAGAAGTTGGAGGAACAACATACCAAGTGGTGACAGTTATCGTTTGAGAATAAATCTTAGTTGCAAAAAATAAAGCGATTAAGATTACTAAGAACTTTTTCATTGACATGTTTTTCTTTGAAAGATGTTAATTGCTTGATGAAAGTTGCATCACTTCACACCCAATTGTTGAGATTGCCACATCCCGCCAAGGTGCGGGACTCGCAATGACGTACAAGAAAAAAAGAGCTCCGTAAAAACGAAACTCCTTTAATTCATAATTTATAATCTCTAATTTATAATTTCCTTAAGCCATTTCCTTTTTCTTAAATCCATCTGCAACAATCAAATCTTTTGTGCCGTGTCCCCAAGAATAAAAACCTTGTCCGGATTTCACTCCTAAATGTCCTGCAGTTACCATGTTTACTAACAAAGGACAAGGAGCATATTTTGGATTTCCGTAACCATCTTGCAATACTTTTAAAATAGAAAGACAAACATCTAATCCGATAAAATCAGCTAACTGCAATGGACCCATTGGATGCGCCATTCCTAATTTCATAACGGTATCAATTTCTTCAACACCAGCAGTGCCTTCATGAAGTGTGATGATGGCTTCGTTAATCATCGGCATTAATATTTTGTTGGCAACAAAACCAGGATAATCGTTTACTTCAGTTGGAACTTTATTTAATTTCTTAGATGTCTCCATGATAAGGCTAGTCACTGCATCAGAAGTAGAATAACCGCGAATCACCTCAACTAATTTCATTACAGGAACGGGATTCATAAAATGCATTCCTATCACTTTATCAGCACGTTTTGTAACTGCTCCAATTTTTGTAATGGAAATAGAAGATGTATTACTAGCTAAAATCGTATTTGGAGGACAAACTTTATCTAGTTCTCTAAAGATATTTAATTTGATTTCAACATTTTCGGTAGCAGCTTCCACAACTAAATCAGCGCTCTTCACGCCATCCGCCATTACTGTGAATGTAGTGATGTTTTTTAATGTGTTTGCTTTATCAGCTTCTGTGATAGTTCCTTTTGCAACAATTCTATCTAAGTTCTTAGCGATAGTTGCCAGTGCCTTATCCAAAGCAGGTTGTGAAATATCAATCAATGCTACATTGTAGCCAAATTGTGCAAATGTGTGAGCAATCCCGTTGCCCATTGTTCCTGATCCTATTACTGCGATGTTCTTCATATTTTTTAGTTTAAAGTTCAAAGTTATAAAGTTTAAAGATAAAACAAAGCCCAACTTTGAACATTGAACTTTTACACTTTAAACTTACTTACCACGACCTTGTATAACAATCAGCGCTGTGTAAATCAAGATTTTTACATCAACTGCTAAAGACATGTTTTCTATGTAAATGATATCGTATTTTAAACGTTGAACCATTTCATCCACATTCTCGGCATAACCATATTTAACTTGTCCCCACGAAGTAATTCCCGGGCGAACTTTATGCAAATGTTTATAGTGAGGTGCTTTTAGTACTATTTGATCAATAAAGAACTGTCTTTCCGGTCTTGGACCAACTATGCTCATTTCTCCAATTAATACGTTGTAGAATTGAGGGATTTCATCCAAACGTACTTTTCTAAGGAATCTTCCCAATGGCGTAATACGAGGATCTTGTTTGCTGGAAAGTGCAGGACCAGATTTTTCTGCATCCACACTCATGGAACGGAATTTATGAATAAAGAAAGGTTTACCATGCCACCCAATGCGTTCGTGGCTATAAAAAATCGGACCTTTTGATGTCATTTTAACGGCAATGGCCACAATTACATATACCCAGCTAAAAAGTGTCAGTACCATTAATGAAATAGCAATATCCATAATGCGTTTCAGAGACTGTTCCCAAGTCGGCATAATTTCTCTGGAAATCTCTATTAATGGTGCTCCAAAGATGGAAGTCATTTTTACTGAGCCGGAAAGAATATCATACATATCGGGAATCACCTTGATTATGAGTCCCCGATAATCCAATTCATTTACAATTTTACCGATATTTTCATGTTCAAAGGATTCAATCGCAATGATTACTTCTTCGATTTTATGAGTAGTTATAAGATTCTTTAAATCAGATAGTTCACCTAAGTGAGGTAAAGTCTTTTTTAACTCTTGTGAGAACCCGTTCTTATTATCAATATGCACAAAACCAACAAATTTATAGCCTGAGGATTTTGTTTGACTTTGCATCTCATTAAATAGCTTCAAAGCATTTTCATTGCTTCCTACCAAAAGGGTGTTAAATCCCATTACTCTGTTATGAATTCGGGAATTAGTAATACTTGAAAGAATAACTCTGAAAAAAGCTGTAAACCCAAAGTGTAAAAGGAAGAGTGTGATAATACTTTGATAATAATTTTTATACGAAACAATTGCATCATCTAGCAAAAGCGCAAAAAATATGATTAAAACACCAATTATAGAAAGTAAAAATGTTTGTCCGATTTCCTTTAAACGCGATTTTCTATAAATATCTTTATAAGTTCCTGTAAGATAATACATTAACACCCAGAAGATTGGAATAAAAAGTAGTCCCCAATAATACTGCTCATCATAAACAACTGGAACGGGTTTCCCGAATTTTGCAGGTTCAATATATATTTTTCGGAAAGTAAAAAACAGGCCCCAAGCCAGCATTGCAGCTGAAATATCGGCAATAAGATATTTTACGACTTGTAGCTTTTTGTTCATAAAACTTCTTCTTTGGGAATTCTTCGGTCTTCTTTAATAAACTAGTTTTATGTTATCAAGCATGAGGGCAGCGCTATCAAGCGGGATTGTATTGTGAAAGCCCCAAACCATTTTATAATCGAGTGCAGTAAACGTCCCACTTACATTTGGAGTTAAATAGATATACGCTTTATTCCAATTGTTGTATGTTGGGTTTAAATAAAGACAAACAAATTGAGATGAAGTTGTTGTTCCTCGAGCAATAATACTTACTGCAGTAGTGTAATTACATCTGTAATTAAATTCAAGAAATACATGCGCTCCTCCATGAGGTAAAGCAAATGAGTCTGCTGTAGCACATTCAAAACGAAATCTGGTAGGATCAGCGTATCCAATTATGCTTTTTGTACCCTCAAACACCGGGTCAGGCCAAGTAAGCTCTTCTATAATAGTATCACAAAATGCTGTTGTTTCAATTGTCACTCCTGGCACTTCAAAATCTTCCTTAAAAGCAAAAGTTGTACTTGATTTATATGTTACAGTAGGACTTAAGGTAATCTTCTTACCAACCTCAAAATTAACAATTTGCTCATATGGATTGTAAAAAGGGTACTGACCTCTGTTAGATGCAATTCCGTTTACTTTAATACCTGCTACAATTTTTACTTTGTGAGTTCCTTCAGTGATAACAGGAAAGGTTGCAGGTAGTTCAAAACAACCTATTAGTTGATCATCCACATATACCCAGGCATCAGTAATTTTATGAGAATTACTTCCTTGTGTTGCATAGTCGGTTGTTAAATTAAATTTTTCGATATGAATATAAGCTGGAATGGGCTCTGAAGGATTATAGAGTTCACACGAACTAAATAATAGAGTCGCAAAAAATCCAAAAGAAAATAAAAACTTGTAAATTGTATTCATGTTAGTTGTTAGATAATCCTTGTTCTTCAGCAAAATTGGATGTAACTTTCATTTTTTCAATTATTTTATAAGCTACATCCAGGGCTTTATAACCATCATCAATACTAACTAAAGGAGTAGAGTTGCTGATTATTGAATCAGCAAACGTTTCAAGCTCCATTTTTATTGCGTTGGTAGGTAAAATATTTGGATTTTCGAAATAAATCTGCTTGGATCCTTTGCCATTGCCCAAGTCGATAGTAACTGCTAACGGATCAACTTCTCCTTTTACATCGTTTAAGCGTATCAATTCCACCTTTTTATCCAGAAAATCGACTGAAATATACGCATCTTTCTGGAAAAAGCGGGATTTACGCATATTTTTCATAGATATTCTGCTTGAAGAAAGGTTGGCAACACAGCCATTATCAAATTCTATGCGGGCGTTGGCAATATCCGGACTCTCACTCACAACCGCCACACCGCTTGCACTAATACGTTTGATATTGGATTTTACAACACTCAAAATAATATCAATATCATGAATCATTAAATCCAAGACTACCGAAACATCTGTTCCTCTTGGATTAAATTGTGCCAATCGATGCGTTTCAATAAACATTGGATTAGAACAATAATCACGGGCAGCAATAAATGCAGGGTTGAATCTTTCAACATGTCCGACTTGAACATGCACATTCGCTTCTTTTGATAAACCTTTTAAACTTTTTGCTTCTTCAATGGTATTGGTAACAGGCTTTTCGACAAATATGTGTTTTGAGTTTTTTATAGCTTTTGATGCACAATCATAATGAGTAATTGTTGGAGTAACAATGTCAACAGCATCTACAAGAGCAATAAGACTTTCAATCGAATCAAATGCTTTTACACCAAATTCTTTTTCCACTTCTTTTGCTGCTTCAGGATTTGCATCATAAAAACCAATGAGTTCGT
>SXGU01016660.1_pt1 | contig 10468 bp, 9 predicted proteins | sample 3174531 | NCBI WGS metagenome assembly SXGU01 (sample SAMN11356863, study PRJNA531348) | freshwater metagenome | isolation source: freshwater sample F1-140 | place: China: Fuxian Lake, Yuxi | collected 2017-12-25 | reverse complement strand
CGGCATGGTGGCCGCGGCGAAGGCCGCGCAGTCGGGCCACAAGGTGAACGTCTACGACCTCCGCATGACCTACACCCGGAACATCCAGTTCTCCACCCGCCAGGCCGTGGTGGACACCCTCGCGTCCATCGATCCGAAGCTCGCGGAGAAGTTCCTGAGGGAAGTCGGGACGAACCTCGTGAACGGGTACATCGAGATCCAGCCGACGGGCGAGGTCACGAACTACGGAAGCTCCGCTCTCACGAGTGGAGATCCGCGACGGATCCCCCGGTCCGGAGCCGAGATGCTGAAGGATCCGGTCGATTCGGTGGTCCAGACCAAGGTCTTCGAGAAGCTCCTCTTCGAGTACCTGCGCACGCACCCCAACGTCGTCCAGACCAAGGGGAAGATCGAGATCGGCCCGGTCGATCCGAAGACCAATCGCCACAAGGTCACCGAGTACGCGGACGTCACTCCGCCGGGCCAGAAAGAGAAGGTCTACCGGAAGCTCACCGAAGGCTACCCGATCACCCTCATCGCAGAAGGCGGCTCGAGTGCCAGCCGGGAAGCCCTGAAGATCGAAAACGTCCCGGTCTCGAAGAAGCGGCTCCAGGTCGCGGGAGAGGTCGAGATCGAAGCGAGCGGCGAGATCGTGACCCACTTCCGGACAGAGGCTCCGGGCCGGATGGTGACCGGATCCATGGGCACCACCGGGTCGAACCGGCGCTGGGTAGTCGGAGACGTCGACGAGGCCAGGATCACGCCGGACGCGAGGAAGTTCGGAGCCGACCCGTCGACGCCGGAGTTTAAAGCGGAACGGGCCCGGCTCCTCGAGATCGAGTTCAAGCGCATCGCCGCCCTCAACATGCGCAAGCCCATAAGCGAGGTCGAAAAACTCAAGGTCAACGGAGCGATCGAAGGCTTCCCTCTGCAGACCTTCGACTTCCAGGCGCGGCTCTCCCGGAAGGCCGCGAGCGCAGGCAACGTCCTCCTCATGGCCGACGCCGTCGGAAACTTCCACTGGAGCGTCGGCGGCGGGATGCACGTCGGAACCGTGAACCATCCGGAACGGTTCATCCAGTACCTCACCGCGATCAACGCCGGAACCAGGCCCGAGGTCGCCGCCGCCGAGTACAGCACGGGCGCCCTCGAGGACACCATGGCCTGGGGGACGAGGAGCCTCTACTTCATCCAAGACAACCTTCCCCCGAAGGAAGCCGGGAGAGCGTTCAAGGAAGCTGTCCAGATGTACTTCGACGGGAAGGTCCCGACTCCGGAGAAGGCGCTCGAACTCCTCCTACCGGAGGGACGGAAGAGCCTCCGGGTGATGGAGGTGAAGTTCGACTGTAAAGAGGGAATCCAGCACTTCCTCGACTCGAAGACCCCTTAGCTGGGAGTCGCGGCGGCCTTCTTCGGCAGCGTCACCACGAACTTCGTGTGCGCCGACGCCCCATCAAGCTCCAGGGTCCCGTCGTGATCCTGGATCATCTTCCGCGACAGGCTGAGGCCGAGCCCCGTTCCCTTCCCGACGGGCTTCGTGGTGTAGAAGGGCCTGAACATGTTCTCCCGAACCTCCGGGGGGATCCCCGGCCCGCTGTCGGTGACGGAGAGAACGACGTGCCGGTCCTCCTCGCGCACCTCGAGCCGGATCCACTTCTCCGGGAGCTCCGCGATGGCGTCGTGGGCGTTGTTCAGAAGATTCAGCAACACCTGGGAGACCTGCACGGCCTTGCAGCCGACCCGGACCTCGCCCGGGACGACGAGGTCGAGCCGGACGTTGTGGTTCTTGAACCGCTCGGTGCAGAAGGTGAGGGTCTCGTCGATGATCCGGTTCAGCGATTCCTCCGACACCGGATCCTTGTTCGCCTCCCGGGAGAAGTTCTTCATGGCGTCCACGATGGAGACGATCCGGGAGAGGCTCTTCTGGATGAGGCTGAGCCGGCTCAGGATCTCGTCGCCGGTGGCTTCGTTTTTCTCGATCATGCGCCGGAGTCGGCCGGCCGCGATCCCGATGACCGTCATGGGATTGTTGATCTCGTGCCCGATCCCCGTTGCCATCTCCCCGAGGGCGGCGAACTTCGCCGAGGAGAAGGACCGGGCCCGCTGCTCTTCCAGGAGGTCTTCCGCCCGGGCGTTCTCCCGGGAGAGGAAGTAGAACATGAGGAAGATGAGCACGACGTAGATCACGCCGATGGAGTAGTTGATGAGGGCCACCACGTCCGGGGTGAGGCCCAGGTCCACGGGGACTCGATGCTGGGCCCACTCCGAAAGCGGGTAGAGGACCAGCGGCAGGAAGAGGCCCAGGAAGATGGCCCCGCGTTCTTTGAAGCTAAAGAGGAGGATCGGGATCCCGGCCATGACGTAGAACCCCCGGTTGTATCCGGTGCCGGGAAGGAGGACGCTCACGGCGAAGCCCAGGAAGTTACTCGAGACGAGGAGGCCCAGGCGGGCCACCGTGTAGTACTTGAACCGGTTGAGCAGGGGCCAGCAGAACTCACACGCCACGAACAGGAAGGTGAACGCCGCGAGCCCGGTGAAGTCGAAGTACAGGAAGGCCAGCGCACTCAGGCTCATGTTGACGGTGAAGAGGAGCCCGAGCAGATTGGTGAGGATGATCCGCTTGGCGAAGGCCGGGGAGAGGTCCGGAGTCGTCCCCCAGAAAGCGATGTTTCGTATGTTCTTAATCACGGCTAAGGGATACTAGAAATGCCCCCTCCGGGCGAGGGAAATCATCGAAGCTGTGAATTCTCGCGCCGGCGAAGCTCGGCGTCACGGAGCATACTGCTGAAATCATAAGGATGGCTTCCTATTAATTTTCGTCTTAGAGCTTCTAAGAGAAGGCGCTTCGAGGTAAGTTAGGTCAATGTCCAACCATTCCCACAAAGACCTCTTCAGCCCCGAGCTGTACTACAAGGCCATCGAGGGCAGTGACTCGGGCCTGTGGGTCCTCGACGTCGCTAGTGGGAAGTGCTACCTCTCCCCCCGCTACTACACAATGCTCGGCTACGACCCCGACGCCTTCGAAGGGACGATGGAGAACCTCTTCGCCCTCCTCCACCCGGACGACGTCGACCGGACCAAGGACGTCATGGCGGAGCTCTTCTCCGGAGAAGCCTCCGGCTACCGGAACGAAGTTCGTCTCAAGAGGAAATCCGGTTCCTACCAACCCATCCTGACCCAGGGGCAAGCGGAGCGGAACGAGGCCGGAGAGATCACGAGGCTCATCGGCTGGAACATCGACATCACCCTGCTGAAGGAAACCCAGCGGAAGCTCGACGAAGAACACGCCATCAACGTCGCGAGCGCGAGGCTCGCCCAGATCGGGGTCCTCTCCGGAGGCCTCTCCCACGAGGTGAACAATCCCCTCACCGTCATCCAGTGGCGGACGGAGCGGGCGCTGAAGGCACTCCAGCGGGACGATCTCGTCGACCGCGGGTTGATCATCCGGGACCTCGCCGGCATCCAGGAAGCGGTGAAGAGGATCGTCGGCATCGTGAGCGGACTTCGCACCATCGCTTCGGGCGGTATGGACCGGGCCAGCGAGGACGTACCCTGCAACCAGGTGGTGGCCCAGGTCCTCGCCCTCTGTCAAACCCAGCTGGAGGTGAAGAACATCCGACTCCACGTCGACCTGGCGGAAGAACCGCCGGTGGTCCGCGGGAACCTGGGCCTTCTCTGCCAGGTGCTCCTGAACCTGGTGAACAACGCGGCCGACGCTCTGGAGACGAGCCCGGAGAAGGACCTCTGGATCACCGTGCGGCCCCAGGGGAAATGGGCCAGTCTGACCGTCGAGGACAGTGGCCCGGGGATCAGGCCCTCGGACCTGGAGAAACTCATGCTGCCCTTCTTCACCACCAAGGAACCCGGCAAGGGCATGGGCCTCGGGCTCTCGATCTCCAAGTCGATCGTGGAGTCCATGCACGGGAAGCTCGAGTTCGTCCCGGAGACCGGGCGGACGACGTTCCGAGTGCGGTTGCCTCTGCAGAAGCCCTTAGATACTAAGAAAAAATAAAATGTCCCTCACCTGCCAGGAAAGCTCACTTATTGCGCTTTCAACTTTGAGCAGGACCAGTCCGACGGCGCCGGCGAAGCCCTGCAGCAACTTACTGCCCACTACAGTCCCCGTGAGAAAGACCAGATCGTCTGCAGGCCGTGTACCCACTTCCCTGACCATCACACTCACTGTGGCCCAGACCCGCGCGCCTGCAGTCGGTGTACCCAGACCGCTGGCCGCTGCATTCCCCGTGGGAAAGCCCGGCGCTCCGGCACGACGGGTACTCGCGGCCCTGGTCGTTGCACTCGCTGTGAGAAAGCCCGAGCCGGCGGCATTCGGCGTACCCCGGTCTCTGGTCCGTGCACTCGCTGTGGCCAAGGCCAGATCTTCTACACTGAGTGTACTCGTGGCCCTGTCCGTTGCACTCGCTGTGGGCGAGCCCTGACCGCCGGCAGTCGGTGTAGCCTGTTCGCTGACCATCGCATTCGCTATGGGAGAGGCCCGCCTGTCGGCACTTGGTGTATTCGGAGGTTTGGTTCGGGCTCCAGGAAAACGCGAAGTTCGAGGAGATGAAGATGAGGGAGGCGACTAGAAGTTTCATGGATGCTCCTGAGAGGTAAGTTAAGGTCCTTTTTTCACAGAAGCTGCGAGAATTCAAGCAGTGCTTTTTGACACCAAAATTATATGGCGGTCGTCTCAATTTTAGAATTCCAACACTTCGCGTTCCGGTGTAGATTCCCGCAACTTTAATCCAAGGGATCTCTATGAAAAACCTCTTCCTCCTCGCAGTCTGCATCTACCTCCTCCCCGCGGCGCACGCGGCCCAGTGTACCTCCCAGGGCTACCACGGTTCGAGCCTCGAGCTCGCGATCAAGGCCTGCCGGGAGGCGGGCTACACGAACCAGTCCTGCCACAGCACCGCGGCCTGCACGGGAAGTAACGTGAAACTCTGCGACTCCAACGGCTATAAGGGAACGACCATCGACGCCGCCATCCAGGCCTGCAGAGACTCTGGCTACACCTCCCAGTCCTGCCACTCGAGCCTCAAGTGCAGTCCGCGCGTGAGAGTCTGCTCTTCCCTCGGATACCGGGCCTCGACCATCGAGACCGCCATCCTCGCCTGCCGGAGTTCCGGGTACACCTCCAGCGCCTGCCACCAGGACGTCTCCTGCACCGGGGCTGAGAATTCTTGCTCGGCCCTGGGCCACGACGGGGCGACGATCCAGGATGCGATCAAGGCCTGCCAGCGCGCCGGAAACACGCTCCAGCGCTGCGTGGACGCCGTCTACTGCGACTAGCTCCGGTTCGGAATCTTCGTCAAGATCGGTACATCATCTGTTCCCTGGCCAAGGATCACCGTCGTGAGTTTCTTGCTCTCCGGATCCTGGGCATCCCTTACCTCGAGATTCCGGACCTTCTCCGCGAGCTCGTCGAGGAGTGCGGAGAGCTTCCGGCGGCTTCCCTTACTTAGCGAATAGAGGCCGATCTTCAGCCGTTCCCGGTCGTCGATGTGGCCCTCCACGAATCCGTCGATGATCTGCCGCCGGAACTTCTGCGCCAGAGGCCCCGCGCTGATCCAGCTCGGCTCCCCACTCACCAGCAGCTTCACCCGGTTCCCCGGGAGCCACTCGACGAGGCCGACCCTTTCGAGCTTCGAGAGGTAGAAGACCACGGAGGCTTCGGTGAGCGTGTGCTGGCGGGCGATCTGCTTCGGAGACCTCCCCTTGAGGAGCTGGTCGAAGAACGCCAGAAGCCCGGCCTCCGTGGAGAGGAGCTGCTCCTGCTTCAGGGTGTAGGTGAAGGACTTCTGCGCGGACCCGTCGAGCCGCAGGAGGGCGTCCGAGAGGCCCAGGCCCAGGCACTCGAGCATCTTGATCCAGTCCCGGAGGAGGACCCCCTCCCCGCGGAGCCAGCGCTTGAGGGTGGGGACGGAGGTCTTCATCAGCTGGGCGAATTCTTGCTGGGTGAGGCCCTGCCGCTTGAGCTCTGCCTTGACCAGGTCCCCGAACCGTTGGACGTCTTGCATGCGATCGCCTCCTAGGCTTACTAAGTGAACCTATATAGCTCATTTCGTGATCCTTTACAACTCGTGGTACCAGATCTCCAGGGAGCTGCGGTAAGTACCCCGGGCCAGCAATCAAGCTGCCCTACAGGAGCGACTCCATGAAAGCCTTCGTCCTCTCCGTCCTCGTCCTCGCATCCAGCCTGCCGGCAAAGGCCCAGGTCCGTTCCCGGGATCCGCGGTCGCTTCCCGTCTGCCCGGCCTCCGGTCTCCAGTTCCTCCTGGTCACCGGCTTCGAACCTTCCCGGTCCGCGGACGCGAGGGTCACGAAGGGCACCTGCACGGTCCTCGCACCCAGGCTCTCCTGGTGGGAGACCATGCCCTCGAAGCAGCCCCAGCTAAGGACCACGGAGGTGGCGTGCGCGAAGACCGACCTACTCAGGAAAGATCCCCAGGTCTTCGTCCGGGCCTTCGTCTCGTACCGCCTGACGGTCGACGACTGCCGGAGCAACCCGGGCTGCCACTACACCTGCGAGCCGGAGGTCTTCGTCCGCTTCTAGACGCGAGTAAGTCGGGTATAAGAACTTTCTGACGAGCACCGGTTCCCAAGGGAGCCCTGGCTGGTGTAGCCTAGAGGGCTGCAAAAAAATCAGGAGCTCCCTTGAAGACCCTAATCCTTAACCTGTTGCTGGTACTTTCTATGAAACCGATGAACTCCGACCACGCCCTCTTCTCCCGTCCCCTCATCCTCGGCGCGAGCGTCTCCCGGGGCTTCGGCACCACCGACGGGGGCCCGGGGCTCGTCATCTCGAAGATGATCAACCCCGACGCCGTCGTCACGAACAAGGCCATGAGCGGCCACACGAGTGTGGAGAGCACGCGGGACCTCCGCTACTTCGACACCGATCCGTCCATCGTCCTCGCCTTCGACCTCTTCTTCTGGGACGCCAACCGGGAACAGACCGGGAAGGCCTTCGAGGAAAACACGAAGAAGCTCTTCCGGGCCTACCAGGAGAGGAGGATCCCGATGATCGTCGGGAAGGTCCCCGTGGGTGTGCGGTTCCCGGAGGAGATCCGGAGGGCCGGGGAGAAGGAGTCCGCGCGGAAGATCAACCGGTTCCTGGAAGAGGTCTGCACGCTGGACAAGGGGTGCCTGCTCTACGACCCGCGGGCGTGCTTCGACCTGATGAAGGGTCCGCTCTCTCCGGAGGGGAAACCCTACTTCGGTGATAGCATGCACACGACGAACCTGGGGAACCGGTTCTGCGCCGAGGTCTTCGTCGGCTCCCGGGTCTACCGGAAGCTCCTGCCGAACACTCAAGAATAAGAGAGGTTACTGTGAATCATCCAGAGAAAGATAGAAACGTATTCTCCCGGCCCCTCATCATCGGCGCGAGCATCTCCGCCGGCTACGGCACGCGCGACGGCGGCCCCGGGGCCGTCTTCGCCCGGTTGATCAACCCCGAGGCCAAGATCACCAACCTGGCGTACAACGGCGCCACGAGTGTGGCGAGCACGGCGGCCCTCGACGTCTCCGCCCACTCTCCGACCGTCCTCCTGGGCCTGGACCTCTTCTTCTGGGACGCCGTCCTGGGACAGACCGGGAGCCGCTTCGAGGCCAGTACCAAGAAGTTCTTCGACCAGCTCCGGGACCGGGACCTGCCGGCCATCCTCGGGAAGGTTCCGGTCTTCGACTTCCCCTTCGGGATCCGCGCCGAGGTCATCGGCCAGCACGTCCGGAAGGTCAACGCTCTTCTCGAGGAGCACGCCGAGCGAGCGAAGAAGGTCCTGCTCTACGACCCCCTGAGCTGCCTGCTCAAGATGGACGGTTCGGACCATTTCAGTGACGGGCTCCACCTCACGCGGAAGGGGAACGAGTTCTGCGCGCAGTTCCTCCTGGAAGACGGGGGGTACAGGAAGCTCAGCGGGGTTCAAGAGTTGGACGTGGCCTAGGACGAGGGAGGGCTGTCGAAGCCAATTCCCTAGACTTCGACAGTGGGAGACGGTGCCTAGAACGGCCAGAAGGAAAACCCCTTCTTCTCCTTGGTCTGCGCCGTCTTGTTCACCTTCACCGCCGGCTCGGCCTTCTTCGCCGTAGCCGGGGCCGGGGTCGCTTCGGTGGCCGCCGGGTACTTCCGGTAGGCCTTGAGCTTCTTGAACTGCTCTTCGTACTGGAGGGTCAGCTCGTCCTTCAGGGAGAACGGAAGAGTGAACGTCAGCTCTTCGTTCAGAAGCCGACTGATCGTCTGGGTCGGGAAGCCGGGCTTCTCGTCGATGAGGTTGAGCTTCTCGATCGCGGGCTTGATCTCCCCGCTCACCTTCCCCTGCTCCGAGCGGGCCGTGATCTCCGCGTTCAGCGCGGCTTCGTTGAAGGAGAACGGCAGCTCGGCGCCGGCCATCTTGTTGAAGATGTCGGACGGGACTTTCTTCAGAGACCCCTGGATGGTCCACGGCATCGCTCCGTTGACCTCGCTGGTCCTCCCGGTGAGGTTGAGCTTCCCGCCGTCGGCGAGGTCCGAGGTGACGGTGAACTCCGTCTTCTTATTGATGGAGAGGAGGGAGAACTCCTTGCCCCGGAGGTTCACGTTCGTGAGCGCGAGGACGGTGCGGCTGAGCTCTTCCTTCTGCTCGATGAGGTTCAGCTCGCCGACCGTGGCTTCCACCAGGTTCAGGTAGTAGTCGTTCTTAAACTTCTTCTTCGACGCCTCGATCCGCTTGAGCTCGGAAGTGAAGTCCTTCGAGAGGTAGACGTCCATCTTGTCCGCGCTCACCCCGACCTTCTTGTCCTGGGAGAGGACGAGGTCCTGCCAGTTCAGCTGGACGGTGAGGTTCGGAGTCTCGAGGAGCTTCGCGGAGGTCTCCGGGTTGAAGACCTTCACGTCCACGAGGTTCACCTGGCCCTTCCCGAGGGCGAGGTCCACGGCCCGGACGGAGAACGCGTAGCCCGCGGCTTCCGCACCTTTCCGGTTGATCCACTGTTCGACGATCATCGGCGCGGAGACCTTCAGGGCCGATCCAACGACCACGAAGAAGAGCGCGAGGAAGAGGTAGAGCTTCCAAAACGATCTGCCTTTCTTCTTATTCTGTCCGCCGATGTAAATTGTTCCCATGATTCTTTCTCCTGCAAAAAACTTTCGACCCATTCTAGGCCAGGATTCTTAAGATAATGTGGAAGCAGAGTGACTGGTCTAGTCAACTGCATGGTTCCAAAAAACTTTTTGTTAATCATGCACAATCTGGATCGGAAACGCAAATTTTGCTAAGGGACCTACTCTAACAACTGAATTTCATGTTGATACTTCCTCATTTCTGACTGAAGAATCATCAGCCTATCATAGTCTGCCATTGATAATTGGTTCCAAGGATGCTCCTCGCCGACGTGCACTCCCGCTTCATCCGTGAGTCGTCCGTTGACGATCGAAATCTCGAACTGTCTGTCCTTTCCGAACCAAGAGACTTTTGCGTTTAGGAGTTCGTTGGTTTTCTTTGATCGCAGGTATTCCTGTGCTGCTCGCACGAAGAGCTTTCGGAACTTCTCCACCACATCTGCAACTGTATATTCCTCATCCTCGGACTCGTCTTCTATCACTTCATCTGGATGAAGTGAGAATCTGCTTAGCAGTAACCCGTGCGCCAGCATCGACCGCACCGATAGCAGAGCCGCCACGCTCAACTCCTTCTGCGCGCAGTACTCGAGGAACCCCTCCCGCACCAGCTCGAGCGGAACCGGCTCGTAGAAGATCTGCTGGAAGTAATCGTTCCCCAGCGCCACCCGCAGCGAGCGGAGCTGTTCGATCGGCGACGAACTCCGGAAGGGCCCGATCGGATGGCCCAGGTCCTGGACGATCGAGCGCTCTTCGAAGTACCGATCGTAGAAGATGAGCTTCCGGTGACTCGTCTTCAGACTGATGTTGTACTTCGGGTTCAGCCGCTTGATCTCATCGTTCTCGAGGATCGCGGCCATGACCGGGTTCTCGCAGACCGTGACCCGGATGTCCCAGACCTGGACCAGCATCTCGAGCTTCCTCCGGTCCCGCCCCTTCTGGCCGCGGAAGTAACTGTTCACCCGGTCCTTGAGCGACGTCGCCTTCCCGACGTACAGGACCTCTCCGGTCTTCGCGATCATGCGGTACACGCCCGGCCGGTCCGGAAGGCCCAGGCGCTTTTCTTTGAGCAGTGGGTACTCGTACTTCTTCCCGGAAGCCTTCGCCTTGATCCCCAGGAAGGACCGGAGTTCCTCGAGGCTCAGGATGTCCCGCTGCCGCAGCTCCTCCACCAGCCCCTGCCAGATGAGTGCGGTGGCCAGCACGTTCTCGAGGGAGCGCTTCAACTCCCGGAGCGGCATCCCGAAGTACCCCGAGAGCCCTTGGAGGTTCATCGTCGGGAGATTCAGAAGGACCTTCTTCGCGATCCGGTGGGTGCAGAGGACTTCGAAGGGGAGCTCCGGAAGACCCAGGAAGCGCTGGTAGAGATCCTCGAGGAACGGCTTCTCG
>SXGU01235568.1_pt1 | contig 10469 bp, 8 predicted proteins | sample 3174531 | NCBI WGS metagenome assembly SXGU01 (sample SAMN11356863, study PRJNA531348) | freshwater metagenome | isolation source: freshwater sample F1-140 | place: China: Fuxian Lake, Yuxi | collected 2017-12-25 | reverse complement strand
TGCAGGCCCACCCTGACATCAGCGTATGGCTAGGTCCGGATGATTCGTGCCTCGGCGTCGACGCTTACCTTAAGTCGAAGAACATAGATGTGGCGACGAAGATTATGTGCAGCGGCCTCGCCGGGACTGACGCGGGCCTCGCGGCGCTCAAGAGCCGCAAAAGCTTCATCAAGCAGATCTACGGTTTCAACAACAATTTGATAGGTTACATGGTTGGGCAACTTATGGCCGATTGGTTTGAAGGTCTGTCAATTCCGCAAGTCATCCAGGGACGGTGCATACCCGTCCTGACCCCGGAAGAGGTTGACCCATTCATAGCGGCGACTGCGGATCCCGCGGCGGGCTACAAGAAGCTGATTGGCGGCGATTATGAGAATCAAGGCTTAGCACTGTTTGGCCAGATAAGCTACGACACTCATATGAACTACACAAAGAACGGTATCGGAGGGTGATCTCTTTCAGGCCTTAACCGCCCTTGGTCGGCATCCACTTGGGCTTTGGAGTGGTTGCCGACCGAGGAGTGAGAAATACTGTTTGGGCAGTTATTGCTTGATTTGTCTTGAAGTTCCAATTGGAGATTTGGCATAGTCAGCTAATAACAACATAGTTCTCGCGCGACCGCGAATGTAGACATCAGATGAAACAATTCAACTAACTCGTGGAGGTATTGCAATGAGCGGGCTCAGCATTCTACAGCTTAATGGGCTTAATGCCCTGGTCACCGGCGGCGGCAGTGGTATAGGCCGGCAAATTGCACTTGGATTTGCCGAGGCAGGCGCGAACCTCATTCTTGTTGGACGTCGGCTGGCCCCACTTGAGGATACTGCCGAACGTGCAAAGAAATTTGGGGTTTGCTCAATTGTTATCAATTGCGACATAACTGTCGAAGAAGATATCAAACGCATCGAGCAAAACTCAGGTCGTGTAGACATACTCTGCAACAATGCAGCTGCTGCTCCAAACGCACCGTGGCAAACAGTATCTCTTGCTGAATGGCGTAGTACGTTTGCGATAAATGTTGATGCTATGTTCCGCCTTTGCCAGATCTATGCCCCAAAAATGATGGAAAACCGCTATGGTCGAATTATTAACATCTCGTCTGTTTATGGAAGCATGGGCGGTAATCCCGCACTCTACCCAGGACTAGATTGGGATGTAGCCTCCTACTTTGCTAGTAAACACGCTGTCCACGGCATTACGCATTATCTTGCCCCCCGACTTGCTATGCACAACGTATGTATTAACACCCTCAGTCCTGGCGGCTTTGGGGCTTCTGACATGAATGCTGATTCAGGCATGGGAACAGATGAGCAGCTTGAACGCTTCAAATCTGTTTGCCCGATGCAACGAGTGGGTGGGCATCAAGATATCGCTGCAGCTGCTGTCTTTTTAGGGTCTCCCGGTGCCTCTTACACTACAGGCCATGATTTGAAAGTCGATGGCGGTTGGTCGATATGGTAGTTTTGAAAAGCAGGCACTCACAAGCTTAGCTGCCAGACCGGCAGTGATTGGAGGCGGACTAAAGTATTATTTCTTGTGAAGGCTGGGCACCAGCATCTGGTAGCAGTCAAAGATGCCTGCATTTTTGCCGCTAGTGGCCTCTTTGTCCCGGCTGCTGATTCTGCAAATTAACAAGTCACTTTCCCACACCGACACAATTCTTTTGAAGTACTTGGTGACGATGTGCGGATCAGGCATGTGCTGTCAGCAGATGGTAAATCTCGTGCGGATCGGGGAGACTGAGGCCACCACCTACCGGTATCTTTCACGCACAGCAAATTGACAATCTGTTGAAAGCCCACAACTAAGTATTAGCGATGAAAGTACAGTGAATTAAAAAAAACTTTGCATAGCCCAATAAAGCGTTTCTCCACAGTCAAGTTAATTATCGGCCATGCATAGAACTCGGACTAGACCATCGCAAATAAGGGCGCTCTAGAGTGTAGATTGGCTTCACTGTAAGATATGGGTCTGGGCTCTTCAAACACAAAGCCACGGACTCTTACTAGCGCATACGGGACGGCACCGCCCACATGTCGGCATTTGTGCCAAGCTTCGCCTTCACGGCTTCGGTTGTGACTGACAGTCGGCTAAGCAGCTCTAACGATAAAGTTAGGTCCGAGACAGGGAGGTTCCAGACTAGCTCCTCCGGGTTTCGGGCACCGACCAAGAACGAAGTAACTGCAGACTGCGCCTTGACCCAAGCCAAGGCCAAAGTAGCCATAGACATTCCGGCCTCTAAGGAAAGTGAGCGCATTACTTGCAGCGCAGTGAACACCTCTGACTCGACGCCCGGTTCACCGTGGGCGGCGAGTGGGCGCTCAGAGCTATACCAACGCGATTGAGTTAGCCCCTCGGGAACCTCATCGGCATTCTCATACCGACCCGTCAGCAAGCCCTGTGCCAAAGCACTGTAACAGATTATACCAACTGCACTGTCGACGCATAGGGGTTGGATCTCGCGTTCAATGACCCGCCAGAGGAGGCTGTAAGGCAGCTGGTCCGTTTCACACTCGCATAGCCGGAGCATATCAGACAGATCAGCCACGCCGAAGTTGCTCACTCCAATCGCCCGCACCTTTCCCTGCTCCTTGAGACGGTTTAGTGCCCCAACAGTATCAGCCAATGGTACATCGTGATTCGGCCAGTGAATCTGGTACAGATCAATATAATCTGTTTGTAGGTTTAAAAGACTCCGTTCGCACGCAAGTGACACATCGATCGGTCGCAGGTTGCTCGCTGAAACTTTTGTTGCTACGATCGCATCACCTCGTCGGCCAACCAAGGCCTGGCCAAGCACCCTCTCGGAATACCCGTCCTCGTAGCCCTCGGCCGTGTCAAAGAAATTGATACCAGCCGCAAGCGCAGCGTGAACAGTATTGATGGAGGTTTGGTCGTCTTGGTTGCCCCAGTATTGCCCGCCAGCAAAAGGCCAGCATCCAAGCGCAATTACCGATACATCCATTCCAGTCTTTCCAAGCTTTCTATACTCCATAAATTTTCTTTCTCCGATTACGATCTAAAGTCCGGGGGACAGCGAACGGTGAACAACAGAAAGAGAGTACCATTAAGGTTCGCGCATGGTAAAGTACAGTGACCCGTTGGCTCAACCATAAAGGGTAACAAGCGTGGAGTTGATTGCGCAGTGGTCCACCTAGCTGTACTATCCTTAATGATCATGTAGGCCAGTTTGGAAAAGGTTTTCACAAAATAGTTTCTATCCTTCGAATTCCGTACGGAACCTTTGCCCCTCAGTGCGGATCCCAAAAAATGATGTCTATTGTTGATACCTATTCCCGACGGAGCACTCGAAACTTTAAAGAATTTCACTTTTTGCAAAATCAACAGGTTATATCGATCACCCTCTCGTAATTCCGAGTAACTCGGCAGAGACTGGTAAGTATCATAAGTAATCGCCAAACCCAGCTGCCCCGCCTAAACTACCCCAACATTGTCTTAATCATGGCGGATGGAGTAATTTCACTAACTCGCCCACCAATGAGCTTCAAAATACTATAACACAGAACTCTGCGGTTACCTGATGGTGCTTAGTCAGGGAGGGGGTTGCCTATTTATTAGGCGGAACATAACTAGCTTATCCTTGTGGTGAATTCAAGGGGATTAATACACTTCTCCGCCAAAACTACCGTAAACTCGGGGAGTCTGGAACGTATCTAATCGGACAAGTTAACTTACCCCAATATACGCTAGCTACGCTTTGCGGAGTGCGGAATACCTCGCGGCCAAAATTGGCAGAAGTGTTCCTGCGGGCCACTTTTACCATGGGAGTTTGTGTCTACAAACTGCACCCAAAAAGCCGCACCAGATCGTCCTAAAATTTTGCACCTGAGAGGGAAACCAACTCTGTGCTGGTAGCGAAGAGAAATCTAATGCTTGACCACTCTCCATGGAAGTTTAGAATTGATGTACAGTCAAACGATTATTAGACTGCAGAACAGAGTAACTTTACTCAAGAATCAGATTGCTGTATAACGCTAAGTATCCAAGCTGGATACAACAAAAATGGCGATTTAGTGCCTAAGTTCTTTCGCGTAATTTCCCTTTTACAGCCTCTCCATTGCAATGCGTATTGATGCGAGTGTTTTCTGCAACTCCTTTTCCGTATGCGCAGCCCCCACGTACCAGCGGCCCGCTGGTAGATTGTAAAGTCCTAACTCAAGCAGCGCAGTACGGAATTTGCTCCCCGTACCCGCATCCGCTTTCAAAACGTCGCGATAGCTCCGTGGCTTTTCGTCAAGCCCAAAGTGCACGTGAAACGCCACGCCCGTTCCACTGGTGACCACTTTTATGCCGCGCTTTGTAGCCTCAAGAACGATGCAATCGCGGATCGCGTTGCCGTGGGCGTGCATTCTATCAAACGTTCCCGGTTCAGATAGTGCTTGAATCGTTGCCTTCGCAGCCGCAACAGAGATCGGATTACCGTTGTAGGTACCAAAATGGCTTGTGCGCCCGTCCTCAACTGCTGCGAAAACTTTTGCACTACCGCCCACCGCGGACATTGTAAAACCGCCTGCCATCGCCTTCGCGTAGGTCGAAAGATCTGGTTGCAGGTTGAAGAACTGACGCGCACCACCAAGCGCAACTCGAAACCCCGTGATAACCTCGTCAAAAATTGAAGCCGCGCCAAACTCGCTGCACATCTCGATCAGCCCGTTAAGGAAGCCTTCATCTGGCATACACGAGCCAGAGTTCACCATGATCGGCTCCGTTATTACCGCGGCAATCTGCCCCTTGTTCGTTTCCAACATCTTGCGAAGCGCATCAAGATCATTCCACGGACATGTCAGTGTCAACAAGAATTCTGTCGGCGGCTGGCCGCCAACATCCCCAACCGTCAAGCCGAACTGCTCGGGCGTCGGATGATTACTCACAAGGACGTTGTTGACCCAACCGTGATAGTGACCCTCAAACTTGACAATCTTCTCGCGTCCAGTAAAGCCGCGGGCAATGCGGATCGCCGCCTGCACTGCTTCTGTTCCAGTGTTAGAGAAGATCACGCGCTCGACCCCGGGAATTACCTCAACCATTAGCTCCGCGAGTTCGGCCTCGCCGCGATGCTGCAGGCCAAATGTATAGCCTCGAGCCAGCTGGTCAGAAATCGCTGCGGTTAGTTTCGGATGGTTGTTGCCGAGGATCAGCGGTCCCCAAGCCAGAGCATAATCGATCAGCTCCACGCCGTCCACAGTGTAAAGGTATGGTCCTTCAGCACGCTCAACGTAAAGAGGCACTGGCGTGACCGCCTTACGGAAAGCAGTTGATACGCCCATCGCAAGAGACTTGCATGCGCGCTCATAGAGCGCTTTAGAATGATTAGTTTTCAAAGTTTCCCGTTCCTGAAATCTGGGTGTGAGATGAACGCCAAATGTGATTGTACCCCACTCCTGATTTCGCAGAATACGGTTGGTGAGCCGTCAGGGCGGCCCGTGAATGAGCAGTCGAGGTTTTGACCTGAAGGCCAAAGAAGGGTGTTCACTTTAGCCGCTGCGGTGGAGAGCACCGGGATTACGATCACCCGCCCAGACACCTGCTCCGGTTGCAGGTCTTGAAGCAGGCGCAATGCGGCAACCCGTCTTTCATACTCGTCACCGTAATTCCCGGCGAGCACAAGAATTGTAGGGCCGTTGCCGTCCCCAATAGAGGCAATGTGAACGAACGAACTTGCCCAGCCGGCTGTATTTGTGATTTTTGGCAACGAGAGGTGCCCAATGTGCTTTACAGGGGCGGTTAGGTCAATCGAGCAGGAGACGTAAGTAATGGATTGGCCGTGAAACCACTTAGAACCGAAAGAAAGGTGCGCAAAAAAATAGCTGTGGTGCACTTGCAACGCACCCTGTCCTTGCGGTTAGTAAAAGCGCTGCCGGATTGGCGGGAATATCTATTTGTGGCTGTTACGCATTTGGACCTAAATCTGTGGTCATGGTGCCACGGAGAGCACAGTCTGCCGACACTAGAAGGAAAACTAAAAGTCCCCGACAGACTGCAAACTAACCAGCTTGCACAGAGACGTAAAGTATCTCCGCCAGATAGCCGCTGCACTCCGCACCATTCCTCTGGCTGTGGCTAGCCACCCGGCCACAAGGCAGGTATTACGGGGGGTGAAAACTCCGAGACGCAAGCCAGCACTGACAAGTTATTGAAGGCGTTGTTTACCCCTATCTGGCTACTCCTAAGGTTGAACCCATTATCAAAGATTATTCTGGCGGATCCTACAAGACTTGAGAACGCGCAACAAAAATGTACAGTCTTGGCAGCTTCAGAATACTTCCCCATGAACCAAGAGTTTGACAGATGCTCCGGCTGGCTCAAGTGTAACATTAGTGCTACACACAGTCAAACGTCTTTTGGATAGGCTACGTTATGCTTCGGGCTGTAGATCGCAGCCAAAAGAAGTGTTTGGGCGCAGGTGTGTTATCCTACGCGAAGCTATGTTGGCCCCTAAACATTACAATACGCTTCTAAGTCGCCTGCCGCTAGTTATGGCATACCTGATGCTTCGGAAGAAGATTTTGTAAACTTCGCGTTTTTTGCCAGTGGGGATGTGCCTTGAATAATATCTTTTCCATCGAAAATAAGGTTGCGCTTGTAACTGGCGCGTCGAGCGGCCTCGGTCGAGCTATGGCAAAAGCATTAGCCCAAGCTGGCGCCCACGTTGTTATCAACGGCCGCAACGAGGCCCGACTTGCAGAAACTAAAGCCTCAATTCTGGGTTTAGGCGGCACCGCAACCGCTATGCTATTTGATGTTACCCAAAGGCTCGAGGCTGATCGTGCAATTGACAGAATTGAAGCGGAACTTGGCCATCTTGATATCCTAATCAACAATGCTGGTTATGGTACTGGTAACAATGCATTAGAAACCAGCCATGACGAGTGGCAGGAAATAATGGAGGTTGATCTGAACTCTTGCTTCCGTTTGGCAAGACATGCTTCTATCGGGATGTCCAAGCGCGGCTGGGGCCGTATCGTTAACATTTCATCGGTCAATGCGCATATTGCGCGCGAAGCCAATGCTAGCTACTGCGCCGCGAAGGCTGGACTAGAGGGTCTGACCCGGGCACTAGCAGTTGAATGGGGGGCTAAGGGTATTACAGTGAACGCGATTGCACCGGGCTACATGATGACTCCTGAAAACATGGGGCATTTTCTACGAGCCGACCCCAAGCATCGCGACTGGTTTGCCAACCGTACTGCGCTTAAGCGGTGGGGCTTGGCAGAAGAGCTTGATGGCGCGGTCGTGTATCTGGCGAGCCCCGCCTCGGCGTATTGCACCGGGCAAGTACTAATTATTGACGGCGGAATGTGCGTCAAAATTTAGTTTTGTTCCGGATTACCCACTCCGCATTCTGCAGCTGTATAAATTTTTATTTTGGCCGATCCTTGGAAATCAGGATCTGGTAGCCTCAGTCTCCTAGATCTGCCGCAACTGGACAACTTAGCGAAAAAACACATCTAATACATAACCAAGCCACCGTTTATGTCGATGGTAGCACCAGTGATGAAGCTTGCTCCATCCGAAGCAAGAAAAGTTACTGCTGCAGCCACTTCCACGGGTAGACCGATGCGTCGAAGCGGGATCGCCGATGCAGTGGCGGCCAACATACCTGGATTTCGGCTCTCCTGAGATTCCGCCATTGGCGCCTGAATTGCTCCTGGAGTTATCGCATTTACGGTTACACCGTCAGGCCCATAATTACGAGCAAAGTTCTTCGTGAGCGCGACGAGACCAGCTTTTGATGCTCCGTAAGCCGCAACTTGAGACACGCCACCCGTCCGGGCGGCGATGCTAGCGATATTTATAATTCGGCCCCAGCCCCGCGCTCGCATACTGCCACCACACCCTCGAGACAGTAAGAATGGAGCCCGAAGATTAACGGCGATTGTTAGATCAAATTCCGCGACCGATGTGTCTTCAATGGACTTCTCCACAAGTACAGCAGCGTTATTAACAAGTACGTCCACACGGCCAACCATTGCCAAAAGTGCATCGATGGCAGCCGGCCCCGCAAGGTCCGCTTTGAACACTCTTGTGAGCGGGCCCAGTCCCTGATCGATTACATCCACTCCTACTACTGAGTGACCTGACGCTACGAGTGCCACAGCAATGGCTCTTCCTAAGCCCCGAGCACTGCCTGTTACTAGAGCAACGCGTTTATCCATGTAATTCTCCTGTTTATTACAACTTAAGTGTTGCCCGTGGTCTATGGACTGTAGTGGGGAGACCGCTTACTATAGAGCTTAAGCATACTCTGTTTGATCAAAACTAGAGTCCTCGAATTCATAGCCACAACTTCCCGCATGGTGTCCAGTTGACTTCACCGATGGTGACGTGGAAGCGTACTAGACAGAATCCAGCTAAACTAGTGAGGTGTTCAGAACCTCAAACCCTAATTAATCTTTCGCGGCCTTTGGCGTTTTGATTGTGAGGTGTGTATGTTGTGTAAATAGCCTGTAATCTGGGTGATCTCGGATAGAAGTACAACACAAACACGATAATGGCGTACCTTTGCCTATAAACACGAGATTCAACTGACTACTACGAATACTAGTGAGCAAACTTGTCGACCGGAGTAAGTAGTGGTCGACCCTCTAAATAGGCGAGGATATTTTCAGTTGCCATATCAATCATCGCTACGCGGGCGGCCCGAGTTGCGGATCCGATATGCGGAAGTAAAATGCAGTTCTTAAGCCCTAACAGCAGATTGTTCGGGTCTGAGTTGGGCTCCACTGACTGGACATCGAGACCGGCCGACCCGATCCAATTTTCTCGAAGAGCGCGGACCAGTGCGGCTTCATCAATTACCGCTCCCCGCGCAACATTTACCAGCGTCGCGTCTGATTTCATCATTTTCAGCTCTCGTTCCCCAATAATGTTGCGTGTTTGCGGTGTCAATGGAATATGGATCGACAATATATCACTCTTGCGAAGGAGGTCGTCAAGCTTCACCCATTGTGACAGCGAACTGTTGCCCTGAGAACGACAATGATGAAGAATTGTCATCCCAAAACCAGCTGCGCGACGCGCAACTGCTTGTCCGATTTCGCCATAACCTAAAATTCCGATTGTAGAGCCGTGAACATCGAGCCCCAGCATTAGATCGAGCTCGTCTTGGACCCAAGAAAGAGCGCTAATGAAGCGCTGCGCCTCAAACATCCTGCGCCTGGCGGCAATTATTAGGCCAAAAGTCAAATCAGCTGTAGTTTCAAAAATTGTACCCCTCGAATTCGTAACAGCAATCCCGCGGCTTACGGCCGCCGCCACGTCTACAGATTCGTAGCCAGTGCTTGCCACTGCGATGAGGCGCAGGCTCGGACAGCTAGCAAATAGATCCTCGTTAATCACATCACCGTTAACGCAGAGCAGTACTGATGCGCCAGTGGTGAGTGCGATGAGCTCCGACTTAGTAGGATGCGTAGTGCTGGGCCATTCGAGCACATCGGCAAGTCTCAGAATTCGCCCAGCCGGGTCTCCCGGCATTGCATGGCGCGATACTGCTACGATGGGTCGAGCTCTGGTCATAAAGTTCCTTGGGTGGGGTACTCCATTACTTATCAAGTTTAGCTTTGATGCATGTATTTTTTCAACTCGCTGGTTTTACGTTGGAATAGAGCCGCGTAATGTCCAATTACGGGTAGTCAAAGCGCAAAGCGAGGTTGCCAAAGTCGAACTCGATGGCGAAAGTTTTTTCTTAATTATGTACGCCTGTCATTATACGCGAAAACACACTGGTGCTAAATAGCTTCTATGTCTTGGGGCTTATGTTCGTACTACGATAGATCCAGTGTGAATCTTGCTGATTTTCTGCACCCAAGTATGGCTTGGTGTAATTTTCTTATTGCCAGACCAAGCTAGGTTCGTCTTGTGAAGTTTCAACTTGGCAAATGCCGATGGAGACCCAATTTAAAACATCGAGGAATTGCTTTTCAGGCGCTGCCGTCGATCCAATGAGATGATCGCCCCAAAGAGCCCGCCAAGCGCGCTGCGATCGTGGTGCAATCGTCAAACACTCGTAATCTGGCGGCCGTTGACGATCGCAACTCGGTTACCGACGCTTATATCGCCCCCCAGCGCGCAAGATGGGTTAGTTAACCAGTGGGGCGCCCACGGAATGGAAGCCAATATTGTGCCTTGAAATATTACGGTGCTCGTGCAACTAATGGAGAATTAGAGGCCGGTTTAGGAGTGATCCACCTTTGAGATTTGTACAAGCCCATCATGCATTATCTTCGCCTTGGACTTTGCAGACCTCTCTAAGGTTGATCAATCTTCGGATTTATTTCGAATATTCGGCCAACTTTTTGCACACGATTACTTTGATCCAGGCGAACCGGCCGCTAAGTTGGGGATCATGCCTGTCAGCCTACAGTATCACAAACCTATATCAGGCGTTGCTTCAGTTGAAATAGTCGCGGTGCGTTTCACTACGTTGTGCAATTTGAAGATTTCTTGCG
>SXGU01075100.1_pt1 | contig 10469 bp, 8 predicted proteins | sample 3174531 | NCBI WGS metagenome assembly SXGU01 (sample SAMN11356863, study PRJNA531348) | freshwater metagenome | isolation source: freshwater sample F1-140 | place: China: Fuxian Lake, Yuxi | collected 2017-12-25 | reverse complement strand
TTGGGGATGGGAGCTTCGTAGAGGGAAACATCTGCTCGAAGACTAGCTAAATAGGCGAGGAGAGAATAGGCTTCAGGCGTCGGAACGATTTCAAAACCTGCGGGTGGGGCAAACTTACCAGTCAGTGCTAGAGCATCAGGAGAAGGTGATGAACCAATCTTGCGGCGTTCGAACAAATAGGGATAAGCAGGCATCACCGATCTCTGCACCGTTGCACGGGGAGCGTAAAGGTGAAGGAGTTGAGATTTCAGATCAGGGTGGCGGGATCCGAAATTAGCAAGATCGGGCCCGACTCGCACTTGGCCGAGTTGGGGTGGATTATCGAATAGATAATCTTGAGCCACAGTCGGGCGTTGGCCCCAACCTCTGGCACTGTCAGATCCGTCCTTGGAATCACGGGTTTGTTGGGTATGACAAACGACACATCCATTCGCTCGATAAATTTCCGCACCTTGCTGAGCCTGTCCTGGACGGTCTCCTGGATAAAATTGCGCAACCCCTTCGAGCTTCACAGGAACTTGCTGGCCCAAGTCTAGAGTTGGCTTAAAAACAAAGCCGTACCACGACAGGGTCATTGTGAAAAAAATACCGACAAAAATGAATGGGCCCTGATTCATCGCGCACCTCCTTTGTTGACGACAAACCATGTAGCCGGTTGACAACAGTTAAATAAACTACGGCCACACAAGGCCACTAAATGGAGGAGTAAAAGCACCTGAGCGAGAGCAAATAAGAGGATCCCAACGGTGGTCATCGCAACGAACGGAAAAGCCCGCTTGGAAACATCCACGAATGGAATGGCTGCATCACTTAACCCTTGGCCCTGAATCCATCCGCCCAAAAGCAATGGCAGGGTCATGAATAACACGCCGATAATGGAGAGCGCGGAGAGTGGTTTGAGCAGCTTTTGAATGGGCCACTCGGTTTGGGTCAACTTTGGAGCGACGACGACCACTGAACCTAGAAGAACCAACCCCACAAAACCGTACTCCAACAATTGAGATAACCCAGCTTGAAACCACGTAAAACCGACGATGGCGTTATTTGATGGCAGGGCGGCCCAAGCCCCCAGCGCGCCGTAAACTGCAAAGAAAGGAACTGCAACGCGAAAATAGATCGAACCTGATTCCTCCTTGGAGTTCTTAGATTTGGTGTGCAATGTTTGAATCCAATTCAATGTGTGCGCAGCGATCGGGATTAGGCATAACACGGTTGTTACGACACTCATACTAATCACCCAACGCGGGACGGCATAAGTCGCCGCAAAGCCACCAAACGGAGCGAGAACAAGGAGACCCCAGAAACCGAACATTGCTAGTCCCCTGCTCGACAGCGGGTGATTGGTAAGTTTTGGAACGAAATAATAACACGCGCCAACCGCGAAACCGAGAAGCACGACGGACACTAGATTCTGACCATACCAACCCGCAATGACAGGAATTGCTGAGGCTCGGAGGAATCCGGAGTGCAACAAATAGGAGGCTGTCGCATAAATCCAAGGAAACCAGAACAAGGAAGCTAAAATGAACCACATGGAAGGGTAGAGTTCACTCACGGTTCGAGCCTTAAATGTCAGGAGCGCGACGATGCCAATCAGGAGATACCCTACGAACATCGGCGTGACAGAAGAAACGGGCATTTCGAACCGACCCATACCTGTCCAGTTGCCAGCAAGAATGTTGAGGAAACCTGTTAACACTCCGAGGTTCCACAGGAGAACACCTATGGTGAGAACGACGGGTGCAACGATCTTTGCTCGTCCTAAACGGCTAACGATCCAAAGCGCGACAGCTAATCCGACCTGAGCAGCGAAGCCGTAAAGAAACAGAGCATTTTGTGCGGGGATCAAGCGACCGTAAGTCAGCGCAGGAATGCTGGAAAGCATTGCCGGGGCGTGAAGTTTTACTGACGCGAGCAATCCCAACGTGCTACCTAGAACGAGCCATGCAATTCCAGCCACGAACATAAGGATCAGCGGCAACGAACCTGAAGCATCCACTTCGAGGGCCGTAGGTGCGGCGAATCGACACGGTTCGGTCGTGGGGGCGGGAGTTAAGGGAGCGGAGACACTCATGGCTGGAACCGGCGAGAATTATTCAAACTGGCTTGGCTTTTCTGGAGCCTTGGCAATCGGAACCGTCGCCTTCTCCAATCGGGCCAATAGATTGGAGCGAACCGCTACAGAAGTTCCCAATTTTAATTGCATTTCAGTTGCACGAACAATCGGTAGGCGAGTAATTCCCCTTGTTTGGTCAACCCAACCATAGTGTTCAAGTTGGTCCACAGCACTGGATCGAAGTTCTTGAATCGTTTTCTGACGTTCCACGGTGCGGTCTGCAGTAATCGCGGGTGGACGCAAATCGGCATCCATTTTGCGGACGAAGCCGTAGCCAATCAGAAACGTCCCGACGATCGCGATGGTATAAACCACGACCTTGCTTGAATTGCAACAATCGGATTTTGACATATTAATGAGCTCCTCCCTGAGTGGTGACGCTGTCAGCATCCGGTTCCTCATGCCATGTGATTGCTTCTTTCAGGCGAGGGTCACGAATTGGATACGGCGCATGGGCCGCGAAGGATTTCTTGAACACCCAGTAAAGAATTGAACCAATCACGACGAGACAGATCGGATCCCAAATCGTGAGGTGCAACCCTTGTGGATAGAGAACCGGCATAATGTTGAAGGTCACATCGAGGTAATGCATGAGCCAAACCCAGACGCAAATGGGGAACATGATGCTCAGGTTGAGCTTCACATCAATGCGGAGCAACGCCACGAACGGAATCACAAAGTGCCCGAACAGAATCACCATGCCGACATCCCACCAAGAACCTTTTTCGCGGAGCACATACCAGAATGTCTCCTCAGGAATGGCTGCATTCCAAATCAGGAAATACTGAGAAAAATGGATATAAGCGTAGAACACGGTGAACGCAAACAAGAGCACACCGATATCGTAGATTTGCCGTTTGAAAATCACGCCTTTCAATGGCCCCCTTGACAGGGCGATGGTGATCAAATAGCAGGTCGCGAGAGTTGTCCAAGTGCTCCCCGCAAAATAATATACCCCATACATCGTGGAGAAAAACTGGTGCTGCAACGATTTCATCCAGTAAATCGCCGCGAAGGTCAACGTTAGGGCAAAGATCCAAATGCCACCTGCAGCGTATCGGCGAAGAATGATGGTACACTTGGGGTCACCCGTCTGATCCTGCTTGATGGACCAACGGCGGAGATTCCACGTTAACCAAGTCCACAGGAGGAAAATGACGAACGCAACCACGTAGAATGTGGGTTGATTGAAGAGCACGCGCTTGGTTGTGAGCGAGTGATCCGGAGGATTCATCGTCATCCAAGGGTAAATCTCTGTTGCTAAGAACGCGATGGGGAGGAATAGCAAGCCCATCACAGGCAACAAAAATGCGATGTGTTCGAGAAAACGACGAATTGGCACCGACCATCCCGCATCGAATAAATGATGGAGTAGCACCAAAACTAACGCACCCAAACAGATGCTCAGGTAAAACATGAACGCCGTTAGGTAGGAGTAGGCGAACTGTTTGATTTGGGGGACGGCTGCATCACCCGCGTGATCTGCGGCAGCGGCATGGGTTGGCGTCGCGGCTTTCGCGACAGCATCAGCTGCTTCGACAGTGACGACACTGTGGATCAACCAAACCAACGCTGCAGCCAGCAGCCAAGTTTTGATTTGAAATAGTTTTGAAAGCATGGCGTGAGAAATCAAAGTTATTTTAAGCCAGCACGAAGCTCTGTGGGAACGTCATTTAACAAGCCCAATCGAGCCAGTTGCAAAGTGCGAAGATAGGCGATGATCGCCCAGCGATCTTCAACTGAAACGTTGGCACCGTATCCGCCCATCAAATTCTTTCCCGATGTGACGGTATTAAAAATCTCACCGTCGGTCATCGCGACAATACGTTTGTCGTGGAGGTTAGCGACAACCGCCATCCCGTATTTTTTTGTAATGCCGTTGCCATCCGCCAACGCGCCGTGACAGGGCACGCAACTGATCTGATAGCGTTCCTTCCCTCGAGCGAGCAGTTTTGCGGTCAGGTCGATGGGCATGTCGGCGACATAATTGGTCGAACCCGGCAAGCGGCCCGTATTGAAGGGAGTATCTAGGAATTGAGATCCCCGTGCTACCGTTCCTTGAATCGGCAGGCGGGAACTTTTCCCATCAGCGAAAAATGAATTCGGGGCTTGTGGGCGGAGTTTGGGTTGCCGATCCATATCAGGGAAAATCTCAATCGGCGGCTTGCGTGATTTAGATCCCTGAAAACCAGCAATACCCACCACGGCGATGGAGGCGACAATCAGAACGAGGAAAAAGGATAACCAGTAACGCATATTAATCCTCTACCAATTCGATGTTTTTGCTGCCGAGATTCTCGAGCAGTTTGCGGGTTTCAACGGCAGAAAATTTTGGATCCGAAGCCTCGATCACTACAAAAAAACGGTCATCAGAAGCACGAGCAAACCGTTCGCTCTTAAAAATCGGGTTGTATAGTTTTGGCAAGCGATTCAGGAAACACATGCCTAACAGCGTTCCGAACGAGGCTAACAAAATGGTTAACTCGTAAGAGACTGGAAAGGCAAAAAGTGGGCTGAACAGGGGTTTGCCACCCACGATGATGGGGTAGTCATACTTGTTCATGAACCAAATCATGGACATACCGATCGTGAGTCCTGTGACTCCACCTACAAAGGAGAAATAACCTACCTTTGAATTCTTGATTCCCATCGCACCGTCCATCCCATGGATTGGGAAAGGGGTGTGCACATCCCAGCGGCGGAAGCCGGCGATGCGCACGGCGCGCGCTGCCTGCATCACATCCGCCGGAGTTTCGAACTCGGCGAGCAGGGCGTATGGTTTTAAAGTTTCGGCCATGATGACTACAAGTAAATCGGTTTCAGCCTAGAATTAATGATGCCCCTCCTTCGCGCCACCCAAGGGATGGTGCGGGTCGGCTTGGGGTGTGACGCCTTTGACTTCCGAAATGGCGATCATTGGCAAGAAACGCATGAATAAAAGGAAGAGCGTCAGGAATAATCCAAAACTTCCCACGAAGGTTAAAATATCCACCGGTGTTGGTGAGAAATAGCCCCACGAAGACGGCAGATAATCGCGATGGAGTGAGGTCACGATAATGACGAATCGTTCAAACCACATTCCGATGTTCACAAAGATCGAGATAATAAACACGATGACGACGTTTTGCCGGAACGCTTTGAACCAGAAAAGCTGAGGGCAAATCACGTTGCAACTGACCATCGACCAGTAAGCCCACCAATAAGGTCCAAATGCGCGATTCTTGAACGCGTAAAGCTCGTAGGGGTTTCCGCCATACCATGCGATGAAAAACTCCATCGCATAGGCGTAACCGACAATGGATCCCGTGGCCATGGTGACCTTACACATCAGGTCGATGTGTCGGATCGTGACCAAATCATGCAATTTGCAGACGGTCCGCAGGGGAATCATCAGGGTGAGAACCATGCCGAATCCTGAGAAAATTGCACCTGCAACGAAATAAGGCGGGAAGATGGTCGTATGCCATCCGGGAACCACTGAAACAGCGAAGTCGAAGGAAACGATGGAATGCACCGACAAAACAAGGGGCGTGGAAATACCCGCGAGAAGCAAATAAGCTTTCTCGTAGTTGCTCCAATGCCGATTGGATCCCGTCCAGCCTAGGGCGAACAGGCCATAAGCAAACTTGCGAATTTTGGTCTTAGCCCGATCCCGCATGGTGGCGAGGTCCGGCACCAACCCGGTGTACCAGAACAGCAGCGAAACGGTGCCGTAAGTTGATACTGCAAACACGTCCCACAACAGCGGGGAACGGAATTGAGGCCAAATGCTGTTCGCGTTGGGTAATGGGAACAACCACCACGCAAACCAGATACGTCCCACGTGGATCATGGGGAAAATACCCGCGCACGCCACAGCGAATAATGTCATTGCTTCGGCAGCTCGGTTGATCGAGGTGCGCCATTTTTGGCGCAAAAGGAAGAGGACCGCTGAGATCAACGTTCCCGCGTGACCGATACCGATCCAGAACACGAAGTTAGTGATGTCCCAAGCCCAACCAACGGGTTGGTTGAGACCCCAAACTCCGATTCCGGCGGAGATCAAGTAGGCGATCATGCCGAAACACATCGACATCACGAGCGCACTCGGAATGAAAAAGGCCCACCACCACTTGGGTGTGTTGCCCTCGACAATCCCGGCAATCGTGGAGGTGATCCAGCTCAGGGAGCGATTATTGAGAACCAGAGGTTCACGCTCCAACTCTTTGGGTGCGGCCGCAACGTTGAGTGTCGGGGTGCCGTGGTGAGTATGTGTCGGCGCAGCCATTAGTGGGCTCCTTTCTGCCCGGATTGGGCAGCAGGGTGATTCGTCGAGGTTCCGCTATGAGCACCGTGGGATTCCATAGGGCTCCCATGCTGTTCGATGTATTCTTCCAAGCTCAACGGTTCGTGGTGATAATCAGGCATGGCCGGATTCGGGTTGCGGATACGGGCGAGGTAAGTTGTGCGAGGTTTGGTGTCAAGGAACCCAAGGACAGAATAGTTCCGATCCTGATTCTTAAGTTGAGCAACGCGGCTTGTCTTATCGAGGATATTGCCGAAAGCAATGGCATCCGCCGGACAAGCTTGAGCACAGGCTGTGGTGAAAGTTCCTTCCGGCACCTGAACATTTCCTGAAGCTCCCGCTTTGACTTTTTGATTGATCTTGGCGTTCTCGATGCGTTGCACACAGAAGGTGCATTTCTCCATGACACCGCGCATTCGCACGCTGACATCTGGGTTTTTGACCAATTTGGTCAATTCCCATTCGTCCTCGGGCTTATACCCTCGATCAGGATTGTTCCACCAACGTTTAAGTCCGAACTCACCGTCCATCTGGCTCAACATTGGCGTGGGATACCACGGGCCTTTGAGTTGATCCAATGTGCGGCGGTTGTAATCGAAGAAATTGAAACGTCGAACCTTATACGGACAGTTGTTTGAGCAATAACGCGTGCCGACACAACGGTTATAGGCCATGACATTCAACCCCTCCTCGTCATGAACTGTGGCGTTGACCGGGCACACGCTCTCGCATGGAGCCGATTCACAATGTTGGCACAGCATCGGCTGAACCACCATCTGAGGGTCTTCCGAAAATTGATTCCGATGTTTGGCGGCACTGCTGAAATAACGATCAATCCGCAGCCACTGCATTTCGCGACCGCGACGAACCTGTTCTTTTCCGACAATGGGAATGTTATTCTCGCTCTGACAAGCCATGACACAGGCGTTGCAACCGACACAGGCGTTGAGGTCGATGGCCATTCCCCATTGGTGGACATCGCTCTTCAAGGAAGGATTCGCCGCGTAAGGATGCTTGTAAATGCCACCTGCGTTCGGTGCATGGGCTTCGAGGTCCATGTTCTTGGCAAAATCTGGTTTCGCCTTGAACTGTTCCATGTTCCCTTCACGAATGATCGGACGACCATCCATCAGCCCGTGTTCTTGGGTCGTGGCTAACTCGTAAGTTTGCCCGGTCTTCGTCAGCTTGGCTCCGCTAACAGAATGAAGGTTTGTGGAGCTTCGAACCGCATAGGCATTGTAGCCAGTGCCAATCCCAATCCGCCCCGTCCTCTCTCGCCCGTAACCCAAGGATAAACCAATGGTATAATCGGCGAGACCAGGCTGAACCCACACGGCACCGCGCACTTTACGTCCGCCGATTTCAATCTCGACGACATCGTTGATATATCGACCGTCCTTCGCTTGGGAATTGCGGCTCAAGCCTAATTCTTCGGCAGTCTTTGGACTGAGCAATACGGCGTTGTCCCAAGTGATTTTGGAAATCGGGTCGGGCAACTCTTGGAGCCAGCCGTTGTTATTGTAGCGCCCGTCGTCCATCGAATAACTCTTCTGGAAAACCACCTCGAGGTTCGATGCAGAGGCTGCTGGACCTGCCGTCACGCTAGGCAGCGCGGCAAGGGCAAATGGTGGGGCAGAAAATGCAGGAGCACTTTTCGCCAAAAATCCGTCGTGCAAGAATTTGCGCCAGCTATTCTCGAAGTCCGCACCGCCAGATAATTCCTTAAAGGTGGCCTGAACCAGATCGTGAGCCGATGGTTGGAGAATTCCGGAAAGTCGGGCTAGGAATTCGAGATCACTCATTCCACCGAACAACGGTTCGATCAAGGGTTGCACCGGAACATAGGTTCCATCCGCAGTGCGGCCATCCCCCCAAGATTCCAAATAATGGGCTGCCGCGTAATGCCAAGTGCTAACGGGGAATGTCTCATCCTCATAGTAGCCAAGACGGATGACTTCTTTTGCTTTTTTAGCAGCTGACGAAAAACTAAAGTCAGCAGGGCTGTTGTAAGCGGGGTTCCCGCCAACAATCACCAACGTTTGAACGCTGCCAGCGTTGAGGTCAGCAATGATTTCTCCGAATGTCGATTCCTTGCCATCCACTGCGGGTAGCAAAGTAAGGGTTGTCCCCATCGCACCCAGAGCGTTGTTCATCGCCAGTGCCAAGAGGTGCACTTCCAAGGGCTGACGAACTCCAGCGACAACTAATGCTTTACCCTTGTTCGCGAGCAAATCCTTTGCACACTCTGCGATCCATTTGTCTGGCGAGGCGGTGCCTTTGACAATCGCGTCCGCGAATTGGGCGGCCACCGCAGCAATCGCTGAAGGGGACTTCCGCAGTCGATGATCCGCGCTAGCTCCAGCTAAGGTGAACAGACTTTCTACAACATAAAGTCGGCTCATCACATCGGCAGGTTTCGCTACCTTGCGGTTTTGCGCGAACCCTCGAATGAATCGTGCGGAATCGTCTTCTCCTCCCACGAAATCAAAATCCAATGAGAGAATGCAGGTTGCTTTCTCGAAATTATAAGACGATCTCAGGTTTGGCCCGTAAACCTTGGCGACTGCTGCCCTGTGGACATCCTGATCGACTGGTTCGAACGAAAGCCACTTTGATTTGGGGTAGGTTGCGGCGATGGATGCTTGGAGACGCTGCCGGGTTGGGGAGGAACTTCGTTCCACCAAAAATGCTAAACCAGCCCCTTGGTTGGCTTTGTGAGAGACAGCGACTTCCTGCAAGTGATCGGTGGCGATCGCCCGATCAACGGTGTTGCCGAGGCGCGTGTAACGTGTAGCACGGTCGGCATCATAAAGGTTCAGGATCGATGCTTGAGCAAAATGGTCCGTTCCAATGTTGCCGAGCGGATGCTGCGTGTTGGCCTCGATTTTGACAGGACGTCCTTCATGGGAACGGGCGACAACGGGTAACGAACTGCCACGTGTTGGAACCGAGGTTGCGTAAAACTGAGAAACGCCGTGCACATAGCCTTCCGGCATTTTAGAGAACGGCAGGATTTTTTCTTCAGGGCGGCGACAACCGGTCAACCCGATCCCTGCGAAGAGCATCGAGGCCGACATCAACTTCAGAAACGCACGACGACCGGTTTCATCCGTAAACTCGCTTGCACCTGCAGGAAACTCGCGTTCCAACCACGGACGCACCTCAGGAGACTCGGCCAATTGGTCAAGACTTCGCCAGTAATTAGGACCTTGCACTGGCTCGGGACAGGGGGGAGGAATCGTTTTCATCGGTGACAGGCGGAGCAATTCTGGGAGGCGTTGACCTTCCAATCGTGAACAAACTTTGCTCCTTTATCCTTGGCAAAATTCTCGGGGGGAACCCAATTTAAATTGTAAACCTCTTCAGGGGGGCGGATTTTGGATGCAGGGTCTCGATGGCAATCCAGACAAAAACCCATGCTCATTGGTTTAGCGTGATAAACCTCGTCCATTTTGTTGATCGGACCATGACAATGCACGCAACTCACTCCTCGATTCACATGAACGGAGTGATTGAAATAAACGTAATCGGGAGTTTTATGGATTTGAACCCACGAAACAGGCTGACCACTTCGAAAGCTTTCTCGAACAGGTTCCAGCCGTGCATCGCTTGCCAACACTTGGTTGTGGCAGTTCATACACGTGTTGGCGGAGGGGAGATTTGAATACCACGATTGCTCGACGCCATTGTGACAATAACGGCAATCGAGTCCCAACTGCTCCGCGTGAACCGTATGGGGGAATGGCACCGGTTGGATCGGTTGGTAACCCACGCGGGTGTATTTGGGTGTAAAATAATAAGTCACCCCTGCCGTGACCACCCCGCCCACAATCATCACCCCTAGCAATAGGCGCAGCGGCAATTTATTTGTCCACTTTGGAAAAATATCAGACATGTTAGAAAGGAGAATTCAGCGAATCTCCAAAAGATTCTGGGGTACGCAAAGACCCAAAGCACGAACGAAAACGTTCGTCGCGCAATTCAGCAGGACTAATGATGATCAGCGATTGCTGGGCCAGCATAAGAAATACTATTCAACAGACCTAGCATATTTATCCAATCGCACGG
>SXGU01179626.1_pt1 | contig 10471 bp, 11 predicted proteins | sample 3174531 | NCBI WGS metagenome assembly SXGU01 (sample SAMN11356863, study PRJNA531348) | freshwater metagenome | isolation source: freshwater sample F1-140 | place: China: Fuxian Lake, Yuxi | collected 2017-12-25 | reverse complement strand
TTCTGACGAAGGGTTTCTTGCGCACCCGCGTGCGCAAAGACGCCGCTGGTACAAAACCAGTAGCCGGCCACTCTAGGGGTGGTGACGAACCAAGGCGCATAGATCGGCGGAACCTCTGACAAGGGCCGTCTGGCAATAGCGGTAAGATTTTCCTCTAGGGTGCCGGATAGGGATACCCAATCGCTGCCAGGATTCCCATCTCGGCTCTCCCCGAAGAATTTGCTTTCGACAACAATTCTCTCGGCGTCTCCTTCAATCAGGTGATCGATCGCGCCGTCTTTCCCCGGCGCAAAATACGGCCGCACGTATCGTCCAGCCACCATGCCGCTGAAGAATCCGTTCGACAGCCCTTCGTGCACAAATTTCTGAAAATCATCCCCGTCCTTAGCCCTCGGCGCTTGGCGTCGGTCAAAACGAGGAATTTCGGCGGGCATGGCGTACTCAGGTTGCGAAGCGATATCTCGTGCAATTAATCAGTGAGTATGAGGATCTATGCTCAGAGGGCAATCCCTTCCAGGCTGATTGGGCTCTGCGGTAGGCCTTGATAAGCTGGCAGGCGGGGTCGCGTGCCGCTTTACAGCCCCGCCGTCCTCGCCGATCCTTCGCGGCAATGACCGACATGACAGGAGCGGACGGCGAGGACGGCTCGCCGCAATGGCGCCGGACCGTGGTGGCGATGGTGGCCGTCCAGGTCATCATGAGCCTGGCGTTCACCTTCCTCAGCCCGATCCTGCCCTTGTTCCTGCCCGAGGTCGGGGTGGCGAACGACGCCCAGGTCTATCTGTGGGCGGGGATGCTGGCGGCGGTCACCTCCTTCGTCGCGGCCTTGGTCTCCCCGCTCTGGGGCCGCATGGCCGACCGGCGCGGGCGCAAGCTGATGGTGCTGCGCTCGGCCGTCGCCATCGGGGTCTGCACGGTCCTTATGGGCTTCTCCCAAAACGTCTGGCACCTGCTCGGCGCGCGCATTCTGATGGGGGCCTTCGCCGGGTTCTCCGCCGCCTCGGTGATCCTGATCTCGACCCAGGTGCCGCGGGCGAAGCTGGGCTATGCGCTGGGGCTGATGAGTTCGGGCCAGCTCGTGGGGTCGTTGCTGGGACCGGTCTTCGGCGGCGGCCTCGCCGACCTCACCGGCAGCTACCGCCTGCCGTTCTTCGTCGGCGGCGGCCTCGCGCTCGTTTCCGCCCTGGTCTGCTGGCTCTCGGTGCCCGAGGCCTTCACCCGCCCCAAGGCCGCGCAGACGCGGCCCTCGCTTCTGAACTCGATGCGCGTGGTGGCCGCCACGCCGGGCATGGCGGCCCTGGTCATGGTGCTGCTGCTGGCCCAGTTCGCCACCCAGGCGGTGCAGCCGATCGTGGCGCTCTACGTGCAGGACATGATGGGCGAGCGGCCGGACCTGGCGACGCTGGGCGGCATCGCGCTGTCGGTGACGGGCCTCGCCGGCGTCGTCGCCGTGCCGCTGCTCAGCCGTGCCGGCGACCGTTTCGGCGAGAAGGCGGTGCTGCTGATCGCGCTGGCCGGGGCGGCGCTGGCGACCGCCCCCCAGGCATTCGCCGGTTCCTACATGGGCTTCGTGGTCGAGCGCTTCGCGCTTGGCCTCTTCGTCGGCAGCATCGTGCCGGTGACCAACGCGCTGATCGGCAAGGTCACGCCGGCGGCGGACCGCGGCCTCACCTTCGGCATCACCTCGTCCGCCTATTTCCTCGGCAATTCGCTGGGGCCGATGTCCGGCGGCGTGGTCGCGGCCTATGTCGGCCTGCCCTGGGTGTTCGTGTTGACCACCGTGGTGCTGCTGGTCGGCCTTGCCTGGGTCGCCGTCGCCGTGCCCCGCCGCTCGGGCTCCTAGCCCGGCGGCGGACCGGGTCGATCGCCGCCGGTGAAATTCCGGTCGAGGCCTTCGGCGATTTCGGCTATCCTCGGCAACTCAGCCTTCGTCGCGGGGACCCTGGTCATGGCGGACATCGGCACTACGGCACCGGAACTCGGTCTCAAGTCCCATGACGGGCGCACGATCTCCCTGAGCGAGTTCCGCGGCTCGAAATGGGTCGTCATCTCGGCCTACCCCTTCGCCTTCACCGGCGGCTGAACCAACCAGACGTCAGCTTTCAACCGTGCGTTGAAGCCATTCGAAGAGCGGGGAGCGCAGCTTCTCGGGCTGTCGTGCGACACCGTCCCGGCGCTGAAAGTCTGGGCGCAGAGCCTGGGCGGCATCGGCTATCCGCTGCTGTCCGATTTCCATCCGCATGGCAAGGCGAGCCAGGCTCTCGGCATCTTCAATGCCGAGGGCGGCTATCCGCTGCGTTCGGTGACGATCGTCGATCCTAAGGGTGTCGTGCGCGCGTTCCACGCCTATCCGCCGGGCCAGCTGCCGCAACCCGACGCCATCCTCGCCGAGCTCGTCAGCCTGCAGTCCTAGCCGGGCAGGCGCCTACCACCTCGCCTCCGTCTCCAGCGGGTACATCGGCCGGCGCCGGTGCTTGTAGGTGAAGGTGGTGAGGTCGGCGGTGGTGACGCCGGGGGTGGCGACCCAGATCATCTCCTTGGCGATCGGCTCCATCGCCGGCCTCGGCGAATGCACGCCCTTGGCGACGATGATCTTCTGGTCCTCAGGTGCGATGCCCAGCGAGCGGAACTGCTGCAGGCTGGAGGAGCCGACGCCGCGCGTGGTCAGGACCAGCGTATAGCTGTCGTCGGTCTTCACCGCCGCGCTCGGGCTACCCCATCAGCGGCAGGCGAAGGCGGCCGGCGACCAGTTGGCGCGACGCGCCCACGCGTCGATCACGCCCTTGGGGAAGGCATGCTCCATTTCGTCGGGCATCAGCCCCTTCCCCGGCTGGGCTCGGTATGTCAATTGAGCCGCCTCCACCAGGCTTTCCGCGGCGCCGCCGCACACCATCGGTCCCGGCTCGCCCGCGTTCATCTCCCCTGCGAGGGCAAGCATGCGCAATGGCGGGTACAGGTAGGCGTCGTTGATCTGGAACAGCGGTCGCGCGGTCGATGCGTCGATGCGCGTGAGCAGCATGGTCGACACTACATCCGCCGCGGCCCGGCGGACGAACTCCTGATCTCCGGCCGACAGCGGCCCTGTCTTAAGCACCGCCGTTTCGAGACGGATACGGCGGGAGGCGCAGCGGTCGGCGGCGACCTCGGCCGAAACCGGGTAGCTCGGCCTGTAGAGCTCGTCCGAGGATGACACGCGCAGCAAGACGGACCAGAGCCCGGACTCTTCGACGCGCGAACGGTCGGCAATCGCGCAGAACGGCGGACCAGCCTCGAGGTGCGACGCCTCGTGGCCGAGCACCGCCGCGAAGACGAAGCCGAGGATCGCTTGAAATATCCGTGCTGTCCGACTCTCGGCCCGGCCAGCCTCGATCTCGGTCCGCAATTGATCGATACTCGAGTCGAGAGCGGTATCGCCCTTGGCCGGCGCCGATGCCGTGAAGGCCCTCAGACCGATGTTGGTCGGGTGGCGCCCGCGGAAAGCCTCGTAGTCCTCGTCCGCATGCTCGCCATGCCTGATCGCGTACCAGGCGCTTACCCTTATCAAGCGCATCAACGTATCAGGCGAACAGATCAGGACGGGCCCGCCCTGGTCGTACACGCCGCCCGTGCATGCGAACTCCACGGCCTCGGTCCCGCATTGCGCCTCGCCCATGACGCGGGTCCGCGTTCCGCGCGGGCTTGAGACGGCCCTGGCGATGGCCCGCCCGACCGTCTGTCGCCAGGGTGTGATGGAAACCAATTTGGAATCACAGATGTAGACGTTGACCTGCAAATGCGGAGTCGGCGGAGCGGGAGGCTTGTCCTCGGCACGCGCCGCCCACGGCATCGCCAACACCAGCCACGCTGCCAGAACCGTCAGGACGGCGAGGCAGACATGGCGGCCTTCAGACGGTCGCTGCAGTCGTCGACCTGCCGCCGAACCGCGGTCCTGAGATTGGGCAAAGTCTACTGGTCCAGAGCGGCGAGCGTCTTCAGCTGATTGAGGCCCTCGCGACATTCGTCGAGATCCCTGTAGCTGGCTGGTTGGGGCTTGTCCGGCTTGCTCGAAAAATTGCTGATCGCGGCAACGCCGATTGTCGCCCCGGCGGAAACCACGGCGGTCGCGACGGAAACCAGCAATGTCCGCCGTGAAAGCCGCTCGGCGCTTTCGACCTTCGCGCGTTCCAGGTTCAGCTTCAGCTGCTCCAGCGCCGATGCTGTCACCAGGTCTTCCGGAAGTTCGATGCGGGCGAGAAGGGAGGCGGAGCTGCGCTTGTCGACAACGACGGTGCCGTCGTGAATCTCGAACGGGATGCTCGTCCCGCGTGAATCCAGGACGGCCACGACGCGGGCCGCCGGCAACTCGAGAGCCGGGGTCGCCCAGGCGCCTTCGGACCGATTGCGCAAGACCGCGTCGAGCGTGCGGACGGTCACGACGCCCTTCCATTGCATCGAAGAGCCGTGTCGAGCGAACCCTGGAGGGAGGCGATCCGGTAAGCCGCCAGCAGCTCGCGCGCCAGTTCGGGAGACCTTTGCGTGCCGTCGAGAATGAGAAAATCGACACGGACCCGAGCCTTGATCTGCTGCTCCACCCGATAGTTGATGGCGAAGAAGCCTGAAAGTCCGGATCGGGCGTAGTGAAGGGCGAGGGTCGAGCGCGTGCGATCCCTCAGGCTTCGGCTGAGCCCGAGGCCAGTCGCCCAATTGACCACCGCGAGCTCGATCGGATCCATGCAATCCTGTATCGCGCGCGCATCGGCAAGACGCGTCTGAAAGTAGGCCGCCGCTTCGAACCCGCCACCGGTACCGGGATCATCCGCATCCGGCGCCGCATCGAGATCCGCGATGATCGCCACACTCGTGAGCGGCACCGTCCGCTGCTCTGACGGTGCGGCGAGCTGAGCGGTTGCGCCACTAGCGGCCAGAAGTAGCCAAAGACCCAGGAACCCGGATGCGAGCCAATGCAACGAAGACCCCTGCACATAGCGCTTCCGCGGCGAGCCCCACGCTTTGACGCTCTCCGCATCCTGCCGGAGCGTTGGCCAACCGCACGGACGTAATATCGTAGGCGCGCATTCCCGCCTTTACAACCCGTACCTCAACCTTAAGGTTGTTGCGGGCGGCAGCGCTCGATATCGATCGCAGCAGCTTGCTCGCCCATTCGCGTCGGGGGTCGCTGGGACCGTCTCGCGATGGGTGCCGCGGCCTTACGGCTTCGCGTCCGGCTCCAGCGGGTACATCGGCCGGCGGCGGTGCTTGTAGGTGAAGGTGGTGAGGTCGGCGGTGGTGACGCCGGGGGTGGCGACCCAGATCATCTCTTTCGCGATCGGCTCCATCGCCGGCCTCGGCGAATGCACGCCCTTGGCGACGATGATCTTCTGGTCCTTAGGTTCGATGCCGAGCGAGCGGAACTGCTGCAGGCTGGAGGAGCCGACGCCGCGCGTGGTCAGCACGATGATCCAGCCGTCGTCGGTCCGGATCGCGGCGCTGGGGCCGTCGTTGAAGAAGCGGAAGCCGCCATGCACCGGGCCGGTCTCCTCGTAGCGCCCGTCCGACAGCGCGGTGACCACGCCCTTGATCGGGAACGGCTTGCCGTGGCGGCCGTCGATCTTGCCGCCGGCCTGGAGCTCGACCCGCCCGCCGACCCCGGCTTTCTCGCAGGCCTTGACGCCGTCGGCATCCGCGAGCGCCTGCATCAGGCCGGGGACGCCGAGGCGCCTCGCCGCATGCAGGATCAGGGTCGAGTCGGCCGGGCTGCCGCCGCCGACATTGTCGCCGACGTCGAACAGCACCACCGGGTTGACGTTCGCCGCCCGGGCGCGGATCAGCGCCTCGTCGACCGGCGTGCCGCCGGTGTTCAGCGCCTCCTTCATCGACCACGCGGCGTCGGCCAGCGTCCTGGCGATCTCCTCGGCCAGCGCCGGGTCGTCGTCGGTGACGGCGATGAACGACATCCCCATCTCGGCGACGTCGGCATAGGGATAGCCCTCGACCACGCTGAGCGTGAGCACGCCCGGGCGCTTCCGCTGCTCGTCGGCGATCCGGATCAGCTCCGACATCGGCTTGTCGTCGGTGCCCTGGTTCAGGATGTTGACGAGGAGGGGAGGGGTCGCGAGCGCCGTCGTCGGCCGGATCTCGCCCCTGACCTGGCGCAGCACCAGGCGGGCGCATTCGATCGCCTTCTCGCGCGTGTCGATATGCGGGTTGGTCTGGTAGACGGTGACGATGTCGGCGTTCTCGATCATCTGCCTCGACACGTTGGCGTGCATGTCGAGGGCGACGCCGATCGGCACCTTCGGCCCCACCGTCTCGCGCACGCGCCGGATCAGCTCGCCGTCGGCGTCCGGCCAGGTCTCCGATACGGCGGCGCCATGCTGGGGCAGCAGGACCGCGTCCCACGGGCCCTTCTCCTCGAGGAGCGCGATGATGCGGTCGAGGATGTGCCGGATCGCCTCGTCGGTGAGGGCCGCCATCGGCGTGAGGCGGGTGAAGAACAGCGGCACCAGCTCGACCTCGGGGTCCTCGGCGGCGGCGGCGTAGAACCCCGCCAGCGTCGTCTGCGAGGTGGCGTATTCCCTGGTGATCGCGTCCCCTTCGAGGAGGCCGTAGCGCTGGAACTTGTCGAGGCTGGCCGGGACCGTCGAGAAGGTGTTGGACTCGTGGCTGAAGCCGGCGGTGGCGATGCGGATCATGAGAGGCCTCCCGGCTGCACCTCCTAGCGGCTCGCCCCGGCCCTGTCAGATACATTCGGCGGTGCGGCGAAATTCCGGTTTCGTCCCGGGCGCCTGCCGGTTGCCGCGGCGGCCGTAATGGGCAACGCTGTCCGCCATAGCCCAGGAACAGGGAGTTCTCGCCATGTCCGACAGCAAATTCCTCGAAACCGCGATCGAGCGGCGCACTCTCCTCCGCCTGGCGCTGGCCGCCGGCGCCGTGGGCGTCAGCCCCTTCGCCTTCGCCCAGGGGAGCCCTAAGCGCGGCGGCACGCTGACCATCGGCGCCGACGCCGACCCGATCGGCTTCGATCCGGGCACGCTCACCGCCTTCTCCTCCTACGACTTCACCTCGCTGCTCTATACCGGCCTGCTCCGGTGGACCGCCGAGATGAAGATCGAGCCGGACCTCGCCACCCGCTTCGAGCAGCCGAACGACACCACCTACATCTTCCATCTGCGCGGCGACGTGAAGTTCCACAACGGCCAGGCCTTCAACGCCGAGGATGTGAAGTACACCTTCGACCGCATCCGCAACCCGGCCACCGCCAGCCCGAACGCGACCATCTTCGCCTCGATCAAGGAGGTCACCGTGGTCGATCCGGCGACGGTGAAGTTCGAGCTGAATGCACCGAACGCCGCCTTCCTCAACTACATGGCGACCAACCCGGTCGGCGTCATCGTGCCTCGCGGCGTCGCCGACCTCGCCACCAAGCCGGTCGGCACCGGACCGTTCACTTTCGTCTCCTACGAGCCGAACCAGCAGTGCACGCTGAAGGCCAACCCCAGCTACTACGAGAAGGGCCAGCCCTATCTCGACACGGTGGTGTTCCGCTTCTTCAAGGACCAGGCCTCGATCACCTCGGCGCTGCGCTCGAAGGCGATCGACATGACCTGGTTCAAGGACCCCAAGGTCTCCGCCCAGATCGTCCGCACCTCGCCCGACCTGGTGAACGCGCCCGGCAAGACCACCCGCACCTTCCCGGTGTGGATGAACATGAAGGCGAAGCCGCTCTCCGACGTGAACGTGCGCCGCGCGCTCAGCCTGGCGACCGACCGCAAGGCCTGCCTCGACACCGTGCTCGGCGGCTCCGGCAAGGTCGCGGCGATGGTCCCGGAAAGCCATGTCGGCGGCTATGACGGCGTCGGCGAGATGCCCTACTACAAGACCGACATCGCCCAGGCGAAGAAGCTGCTGGCCGATGGCGGCTACCCGAACGGCATTGATCTCGGCGAGTACATCGTCGTCGCCGCCAACCCGCTCGACGTCAGCTGCGCCCAGATCCTGCAGCAGCAATGGGCCGCCGCCGGCATCAAGGTCGCGATCAAGCCGCTGGAGACCGCGCCCCTGATCGCCATGTGGCTGAAGGGCGAGTACCCGACGCTGCTCTCGGTGGCGCTCTCCTGGAGCCCGGATCCGGACGCGATCGTCTCGCGCATGCTCTCGACCAACCCGTCGGGCAAGGCCCAGGGCATGGCGGATGCCGAGCTCGACAAGATGATCATCGACGCCCGCACCATCCTCGACCCGCCGAAGCGGGCGGCGGCCTATCTGGCGATCCAGAAGCGCATCGCCCATCAGGCCTATGTGCTCGACATCTACCAGTACCCGCTGCGCTGGGAGGCGTGGTGGGGCTACGCCAAGGGCTATGTCGCGCTCGCCTCCAACATCCGGAGCTTCGTGCGCACGGCCTGGCTGGACAAGTAGCCGGGTCCGGCGGGCGCCTCTAAGCGGCGGCGGACGAGACGATGCTGCGCATGATCCTCGTCCGCCTCGCGCTGACGGCGCCGATCCTGCTCGGCGTCTCGATCATCGCGTTCGGGCTGATGCGGGCGCTGCCGGGCGACTTCGTGCTGGCGGCGGCCGGCACGACGGCGGTCTCCGACGAGGTCCTCGCCGTCACCCGCCGCAACCTCGGCCTCGACCGGCCGATCTGGGAGCAGTACGGCATCTGGCTCGGCAACGCGCTCACCGGCGATCTGGGATACTCCTTCGCCACCAAGAAGTCGGTGGCGAGCGAGCTCCTGCCCAGGCTGGCGGTGACCGCCGAGCTGACCCTGATGGCGGGCCTGCTGGCCATGCTCATGGGGGCGACCACCGGCCTCGCCTCGGCGCGCCTTCGCGGCCGCACCGACTGGGCCGTGCGCGGCCTGAACAGCCTGTTGCTGGCGGTGCCCAACTTCGTCATCGCGACCCTGATCGTGCTGCTGTTCGGGCTCTATTTCCCGACCATCGGCATCTTCAACTACGTCCCCTTCGCCAAGGACCCGCTCGGCAACATCGGCAGCCTGCTGCTGCCGGCGCTGTCGCTGGCGCTCACCGTCTCGGTGACCATCTCCGAGAACACGCGCGCCGCCGTGCTCGAGGTCTCGAGCCAGGACTACGTCATGGTGGCCAGGGCCAAGGGCCTGCTCGCCCGCACCATCCTCGGCAACTACCTGGTGAAGAACGCGCTGACCCCGGTGATCACGGTGACCGGGCTTCAGCTCGCCGCGCTTCTCGGCGGCAGCATCCTGATCGAGACCATCTTCACCATCCCCGGCATGGGGCAGTACCTGTTCGACTCGGTCAGCCGCCGCGACTATCCCGTCAGCCAGGCGATCGTGCTGGTTTCCTCAACCATCGTGCTGTTGATGAACGTGCTGGTCGACATCGCCTATGCGCGGGTCGACGCCCGGGTGTCCTATGAGTAACGCGATCTCCCATGGCTGACGCGCCCGTCCGCCGGCGCCCGCGCGGCCATCTCCTGGTCGTCATCGGCGTCGCCATGCTGGCGGCCCTCCTGGTGATCGCCGCCTTCGGCCCGCTGATCGCGCCCTACAACCCGTCGACGACGTCGCCCGACTCTCTCGCCGAGCCGACCGCGGCGCATTGGCTCGGCACGGATTCGATCGGCCGCGACCTCTTGAGCCGGCTGATCGTCGGCGGCCGCTCGACGTTGATCATCACCTTCACCGCCGTGGCGATGGCGCTGGCGGCGGGGCTGGTCCTCGGGCTGACCTCGGGATATCTCGGCGGCCGTGTCGACCTCATCATCATGCGGCTCCTCGACGTCGTCTTCGCCTTCCCGGTGTTCCTGCTGGCGATCGCGGTGGTGGCCGCGCTCGGGCCGAAGGTGAAGAACCTGATCCTCACCATCGCCGTCGTCTATACGCCGGCCATGGCGCGGGTGGTGCGGGGGCCGGTGCTCAGCGTCAAGCGCTGGGACCATGTCGAGGCCGCCCGCAGCGTCGGCGTCGGCGAGTTCGCGATCGCGCTCCGCCATGTGCTGCCGATGGTGATCTCGCCGATCCTGGTGCAGACCAGCCTGATCCTGGCCAACACCATCTTCACCGTGACCGCGCTGTCGTTCTTAGGCCTTGGCCCGCCGCCGCCCGATCCCAACTGGGGCAGCATGCTGGCGGAGGCGCGCCAGTTCATGGAGCTGGCGCCCTTGACCGTGATCGGCCCGGCCGTCGCCATCGTCTTCGCCTCGCTCACCTTCATCGTGCTGGCCAACGGCCTTCGCGAGATGCTCGACGTCGGCAGCCGATGACCGGCCCGCTGCTCGAGGTCCGCGACCTGACCGCCACCTTCCACCGGGACGGGGTGCCGTCGCGCGTCGTCAACGGCATCTCCTTCGACATCCAGCCGGGCGAGGCGGTGGGATTCGTCGGCGAGTCCGGCTCGGGGAAGAGCGTGACCTCGCGCGCGGTCATGCGGCTCGCGCCGGAAGGCTCGTCGATCGAATGGGGCGGGCGCATCCGCTTCCAGGACCAGGAGCTGCTGGGCCTCACCGAGC
>SXGU01273388.1_pt1 | contig 10472 bp, 1 predicted proteins | sample 3174531 | NCBI WGS metagenome assembly SXGU01 (sample SAMN11356863, study PRJNA531348) | freshwater metagenome | isolation source: freshwater sample F1-140 | place: China: Fuxian Lake, Yuxi | collected 2017-12-25 | reverse complement strand
TCCAGGACGACCCGCCCGCCATGATCCTGGTGCCGCAGGGCCCCGAGATCGACGTGGCCGTCGACACCACCACCGCTGACGAGGCTGCAGACGTCGGCCTCATCGGCCCGGGCTATACCCTGGGCGCGGAGGGCGTCGAAACGGGCAAGGCGGGGGATGTGCTGTCCGCCTCGGGCGACGGCTCGGGCCTCTCCTACGCGGTAGGCGACGGTGAGGCGCCCACCGTCTTCGCTGGCGCCGACCTCCCGTCCGGTGAAGCGGTGTTCACCACGGCCAAGGTGCCGGAAGGCGCAGGCGTGGACGGCGTTCAGCTCGGCGTGGACCCGGCGACCGGCGACGTCCAGGTCGCCGTCGACTCGGAGACGCCGATTGAGGTCGAGATCGAGGTAACGAAGGCCACGGCCGAGAACCCCGAGGGTGAGAGCTTCGCCGCCGTGGTCGAGGTCGATCCCGAGGGCAGCACCACCTTGCAGGTGTCGGACTGGACGGGTGGGGACACCGCGATGCCAGTGGCCGTCGACACGGACGGCGATGGGAGCGCCGACAAGGCGGGAGACATCTCGGGGTGCGGCGACACGTGTGACTTCGGCCTCAACGACAACGACGGCGTGCCAACCCCGCTCGACAACTGCCCTGAGGCGCCGAACACCGACCAGGCTGACGCGGATGGCAACGGCGTCGGCGACGCTTGCTCGGACGACGACGACGGGGACGGGATCGCCGACGCCGGTGACAACTGCTCGATCGTGGCGAACGCGGGTCAGGAAGACCTCGATGGCGACACCGTGGGCGACGTCTGCGACTCGGACGATGACGGCGACGGCGTCGATGACGCCGTGGACCGGTGCCCCGTAGCGCCGGATCCCGACAACCTCGACAGCGACTCGGACGGCGCGGGCGACGTCTGCGATGACGACGACGACAACGACCTCGTGCTCGACGTGGACGACAACTGTCCGTTCACCTCCAACCCCGACCAGACCGACTCGAACGGCAACGGCCAGGGCGACGCCTGCGACGGCGACGACGACGGTGACGGCACGGCAGACGAAGGCGACAACTGCCCGACCACGCCGAACGCGGACCAAGCCGACACGGACGGCGACACCTTGGGCGACGTCTGCGACAGCGACGACGACGATGACGGGGTGGCCGACGCGCAGGATCTCTGCGATCTGGTCGCGGATCCGGCTCAGGTCGACACGGACGGCGACGGCGCGGGCGACGCGTGCGACGAAGACGACGACGACGACGGTGTGCTCGACGTGGACGACAACTGCACGCTCGTGGCCAACGCGGGTCAGGCGGATGACGACGCAGACAACATCGGCGAGGCCTGCGACGACGACGACGGCGACACCGTGCCGAACGCCATCGACAATTGCCCATTCGACCCGAACCTCGATCAGGCGGACACCGACGGCGACTCCGCAGGTGACGCGTGCGACCTCGATCAGGACGCAGACGGTGTGGCGGACGCGGCCGACAACTGCCCCGCCGACTCTAACGCCGGTCAGGAAGACCAGGACGGAGACACCGCGGGCGACGCTTGCGACCCCGACCTCGACGGCGACGGCGCCCCCAACGAGACTGACAACTGCCCCGCCGTGGACAACGCCGACCAGGCAGACGCAGATGGCGACAGTACGGGAGACCTCTGCGACTCCGACGCGGATGGCGACACGGTGCCGGATGGCGCGGACAACTGCCCGGCCGCGTCGAACCCCGACCAGGCGGACCTCGACGAGGACGGCACAGGCGACGCGTGCGACGACGACGACGACGGCGACTTCGTGTCGGACGACATCGACAACTGTCCGGCCGTGCCGAACGCCGACCAGACCGACACCGACCTCGACGGGATCGGCGACGCATGCGACCCGTAGTCGGAGCAGACCCCACGTTCGCGGCGCTGCCCCCGGAGCGGCCCGGGCGCCCGCGCGAGGGGCGGTACGCCGTGGGGCGGCCGGCAGCGTGCTGCTGGAGCCTCACGGTGATCGCCGCGCTGCTCAGCGGGGTGGCGTGGGCCGCCCCGGTGTCGCTCACGACCACGCCCGGCACGTGGTCCACGGGGGCTCACTGGTCGGGTGGGGCGATTCCCGGGGCGGCAGACGCTGTCTCGATCGGGACCGCCTCACTGACGCCCGCGCAGTGTACGCTCACCAACAGCGCGTCAGTGAGCAGTGTGACACTCGCCGGCTCCTCCTCCTCTGTCGGGCAGTTGACCGTGGCGAGTGGCGGGGACTTGACGATCACCTCCGCCTTGCAAATCTGCGGTGGGTCCGCCTCGTAGGGCACGCTGACCGTCGACGGCGGCGTGGTCACTCTCAGCGGCGCCAACGCAGACATCGCTGCCAGCGCCTGTACGGCGAACCTGACGTTGCTGAACGGCGGGATCCTGACGAGCGCAACGGCCCAGTTATTCTTGGGGCAGCAGCACTTCGCGGGCGGAGTGGCGAACCTGAGCGTAGACGGCACGTCGCGGATCGCCGTCGGCCGCCTGCTCGTTCGCGGGTCGAACAAGTACAACGGCGTGGATCAGCCGCTGCTGCCCCTCGCGACGACCCCGGGCCCCGGCCGGCTCTCGTTCACTGAAGGCCTCTACGTGGCCGACACCAACGACAACAACGCGGCAGTCGTCATCAAGGCCGGCGCCGCCGCGTCGACTCTGGTGGCGACCGGAGAGCTCTCTATTGGTTCCGGTAGCAACGCGACGGGGGCCGTGACCGTGGATGGCGTCAGCGCCACGTTCGGCCCCTATATCGTCCTAGGCCTCGGGGCTGGGACCGCGAATGGGACGCTCCAGGCCATCAACGGCGGGGTGGTCGCCAATACGGGGTTCGACTTGCACCTCGGAGCGGTGCATGCGGACTCGGGCGTCGCGAATATCAGCGTGGATGGCACATCGCAGATCAATGTCAACCGAAGCATCGTCGTGCGTGGCTCCAACAAGTACGACGGCGTGAACCAGCCGCTATTGCCCCTGGCGACGACGCCCGGTCCCGGCCGGATCTCGTTCAAGAGCGCCCTGACGTTGGCAGATACCAACAACAACGACGTGGCCGTGGTGCTCAAGGCTGGGACGGCCGCCCCCACTCTGGCCGCGACCGGGGACCTCACCCTCGGCGCCGGGGTCAATGCAAAGGGGAGTTTGACCGTTGACGGGGGCACCGCCACTTTCGCGGGGTCCATCAACCTCGGAACGGGCTCGCCGACCGCGAGCGGCACCCTTCAGGCCATCAACGGCGGGGTGGTCGGCACCACGCTGCTGGACCTAGCCGTTGGGACGGGCGCCGGTGGGGCAGCTGTGTCGACGCTCAGCGTCGACAGCACCTCGCAGATCAACATCAACGGCAGCCTCCTTCTGCGTGGCTCCACGAAGTACGACGGGGTGAGCCAGCCGCTGTTGCCCCTGGCGACCACGGCCGGTGCAGGGCGGATCTCGTTCAAAGCCGGACTCAACGTGGCTGATTCCCCCAGCAACAACGCGGCTCTAGTTCTCACGGCAGGGACTGCGTCTCTCACTCTGTCGGCGACCGGAGCGCTCAACGTCGCCTCGGGGACCAGCGCCACCGGACGGCTTGCGGTTGATGGTGTCTCCCTCTCGATGGGTGGCGCTGCGAATGTCGCCGTGGGCGTCGGGTCGACCTCCACGGTCGAGCTGCGCTCGGGCGGCACGCTGTCGACCGGCGGTGTATTCACGACTCGGCTCGCACAAAATTCGACCTCGTCGACGATCCGGGGCGCCGGCACGCTGTCCATCGGCGGCACCTTCACCCACAACGGACGGGTCATCGCGGATGGCGGGGTCCTGAGAGTCACATGGGCCTCCCTCGCGCAGACCGCGGGGCGCACACTGACCCAAGCTGACGGTACGCAGGCCGGCTGGACGGCGGTCAGCACCGGGAAGCTGCGCCTGGCCAACCTGGTGGTGTCGGGCAACACGAACTGGGGCGAGCCGAACACCGACACGGCGCCCGACCTCGTCAACGGTTTGCGCCTGTCCAACCTGACGGGGCTCACCGCAGACACGCTCTCCCTGTCGCTCCTCGCGCCAGATCACTCCAGCGTGTCCTCGGGCTTGGTCGACGCCGTCTCGATTCACGAGCTCGGGAGCTGCGGCTCGGCGCTGGCCTTCTCGGGTGTGGACGTCACTATCCGTTACGACAACCAGCGCGCGGCCGCGCTCGGGCTCGCGGAGGGCGACCTCAAGGTCTTTGTCGCCACCACCACGGCCGGGTGGACCCAGGTCGCCGCCACGGTGAACACCACCGGCAAGACGATTACGGCGACCGGCGTGGCCAACCTGTTGCCAGCCTCCCAGATCGCTATCGCCCGCAGCGCAACGTCCAGCGGTGCCCTCGTTGCAGACAACGACGGGGATGCAGTGTGCAACGCCTTGGACGTGTGCACCGGCAACGACGCGTCCGGCGACGTCGACGGTGACATGCTCTGCACTGACGTCGATCCCTGCCCGACCGTGCCGGCGGCGGAGACCTGCCAGGTCGGAGGGGTGTGCCTCGGCCAGGGCCAGTCGGTGTGCGATGGGACCGGTACCCAGAAGGTGTGCCTCGGCGCGGCCATCGTCTCCTCCGCCTGCAGCGCCAACGGGGCTTGCGCCGGGTCCGAGCCCTCCGGATTGTGCGCCTGCTCGGCCGGCTACAGCGGCAACGGGATCACCTGCACAGACATCGACGAGTGCGCGGCGAACACCGACAATTGCCACGCCAACGCGGTCTGCACGAACACGTCGGGGGCGTTTACGTGCGCCTGCGCGTCCGGTTTCACGGGGAACGGCACGAGCTGCACGGACATCGACGAGTGCGCGGCGGGCACCCACAACTGCAACGCAGCCACCACCTGCGCCAATGCGCCGGGGTCCTTCATCTGCAATTGCCTCACCGGCACGTACGGCAACGGCGTGACGTGTGCGCCGTGCGCGACGGTCTCCAGCGGTCAGTATGTGCTCACGGCCTGCACGCCCACCGCGAACACGACCTTCGGGGCGTGCCACGGTTCATGCTCGAGCAGCGAGTGCATTGGGGCGGGCGCGGGTGACTGTTGCCCAGCGGGCCAGCGCAACGAGGGCGGCGCGTGCGCCAACGGTAGGCGCTGGGTGTGGGGCGGCGGCGCCCACGGTTGGGGGAACACGGACCCCACCGGGTGGAACGGCTCGCCGGATCTCTCGCCCACCACGGTCGATGTCTTCGAGCTCGGCTCGGGCACGGTCATCGCGGACAATAACGCCAAGTTCTTTGGCAGGCTCACGGTCAAGACGGGCGGGACAGCGGCGTCCGCCAACCTCGCGGACTTCAACGAGCTTCGATTGGCAGGGGGCACGCTCCGAGGCTCCGGCGGCCACTCTGTCGTCGGAGTGGTTCACGTGGACCACGCGTCCACACTCGACACCGCGGACGCCGCGGGATGGACCCTCTATGCGGCGCTGAACGGCGGCGCGACCAAGACGCTCACCTACGCGCCAAGTGTGGCGTCGCGCGAGCTGGGGCTCGCGGCCAACAACTCCGGTTGGCAGGGGACGTTCCAGGTCACCTCGGGCGTCCTCGTGGCCACCGAGCTGGGCGGCAACGACGCGGCGGCGCTGGGCGGTGGCCGCGTTACGCTGGGCACCACGGGCAAGTTGCGACTCACGGATCCCACCTCCGGGACTGCCCGGACATTGAGCCACGACGTCTCCGGGAGTGGGACGATCGAGGCCACCGGCACCACGTCCATTACGCTGAGGCGGTCGACCGCCAACACCGCGGGGCGTCTGGCGCCCGGCGTGGGCGCAGGGACGCTGACGGTAGCCTCGGACCTGGCGTTCGCGAAGAACGCCGCGGGTGACCGGGCCGTGGTCGACATCGAAGTCACCGGAGCAGGCGGCGTCGTCGGCACCGACTACGACCGATTGGCCGTTACCGGAAGCCTCACGCAGCTGGCGAACGCGCGACTGAACGTGACGCTCGACGCAACGCTCGACACAGGGGCTCTGGCAGGCCAAACGCTCACCATCGTGACCGCTGGTAACGACCTCACGGGTCAGGCGTTCGGCGAGGTGGTCTTCTCGGGATTCGTGGTGGCAAAAGTCACCTACGGCGTCGGGACGGTCACGCTGTCCAACTTCGGCGCGCCCGAGGGGACGGCGTGCACGCTGGCGGCGCAGTGCCGGAGCCGCGCCTGCACGGACGGGTTCTGCTGCGATCTGCCCTGCGACGGCAGCTGCGACAGCTGCGCGGTCGCAGGCAGCGAAGGCGCGTGTAGCGCTGTGGCCACTCCGTGCACAGTGGGCGCGAGCTGTGGCGCGAATGCCACCGGCCTCAGCTGCTCGTGTCCCGTCGGCTCCTCCGGGGACGGCACGACCGCCGGCACTGGCTGCACGGTCGTCGCGTGTCCTGCCAACAGCACCGGCGGCAGCGGGACTTGCACCTGCAGCGCGGGCTACTCGGGGACCATCGCGTGGAACAGCGGAAGCCAAGCCTACACGGGCAGCTGCACGTCGGTCACTTGTCCCGCCAACAGCACGGGGTCCAACGGGACCTGCACGTGTGCCGCCGGCTACTCCGGGACGATCTCCTGGAACGCCGGCGGGCAGAGTTGGGACGGGGCGTGTAGCGACGTCGACGAGTGCCTGGGAGTCCAGGCGGCTGCGTTCGAGATCGCGCTGCCAGCGAATTGCCTAGACGTCGACACCGGGACGACGCTCTCGGGCGGATGCGGCACCACGGGAGAGATCACCTCCGACGGGCCGCATGGCAACCAGATCAACATCAGCGCCAAGGACAACCTCCAGGCGCCCCCGTGCCTCGTTGTGAAGCCCTTCGCGGCAGTGACAAGCGCGGATCTGCTCAGCTGCAACGCTGGTTACGGCGACCAGTTCACCAACCTCAGCGGAGGTGCCGGCCTCGACGTCGGGGAGAAGACCCTGGTGGTGCTCAGCTCAGAAGGGGTGCGGTTCAAGATCGGGACCACGGCCACGAACCCGACCGCGAAGCTCAGGGTCCAGGCGTTGTCGCTCACTCTTCCCTGCAACACGAATGCGAGCTGCACCAACACGCCCGGGAGCTTCTCGTGTGCGTGCAATCCGGGCTTCGCCGGAGATGGCACTACGTGCTCCGCCGTCGCGTGTCCTGCCAACAGCACGGGGTCCAACGGGACCTGCGCCTGTGGCGCCGGCTATTCCGGTTCGATCGCGTGGAACGGGGGGAGCCAGGCCTACACCGGGAGCTGCACGGCCGTGGCCTGTCCTTCGAACAGCACGGGGGGCGCGGGGACCTGCGCTTGCGACGCGGGTTACTCCGGGTCGATCGCGTGGAACGGCGGGAGCCAGGCCTACATGGGCAGCTGCACGGCAGTCGCGTGTCCCGCCAACAGCGCCGGGTCCAACGGGACGTGCAGCTGCGGCGCGGGCTTCTCCGGGACCATCGCGTGGAATGGCGGCTCGCAGGCCTATACGGGGAGCTGCACGACGGTCGCTTGTCCGACCCACAGCACCGGGTCCAACGGGACTTGCCTTTGTGACGCCGGCTATTCCGGGTCCGTCGCGTGGAGCGCCGGTAGCCAGAGCTACTCTGGCACCTGCTCAGCCGTCGCCTGCCCGGCCCACAGCGCGGGTGGGGACGGCGCCTGCACCTGCGAGCCCGGCTTCGGTGGCACGCTGGAGTGGGAGCCGAGCTCCCAGACCTACACCGGAGCGTGCCTCGAGGGCGCATGCCCGGCGCACAGCACCGGGGGCGGGTCTGGAGCGACCTGTTCCTGCGATCCCGGCTACGCAGGGACCATTGGCTGGAACGGGAACGCCTACGTTGGCAGCTGTGTCGAGGTCGGTTGCCCCGAGAACAGCAGCGGCGGCGACGGCACGTGCACCTGCGTTCAGGGCTATGCTGGCGCCATCAGCTGGAGCGGAACGGCCTACGACGGCGCCTGTGCGCTGGTCCCATGCCCCGCGGACAGCGCGGGTGGGCCCGCAGGTTGCCTCTGCGGCACCGGCTTCGCGGGCACGATCACCTGGGGCGCGGGCGCGTGGGAGGGCGGGTGCGACCAGGTTCCGTGCCCCCCGAACAGCACCGGAGGCCCGGTCGACGGGTGTGCCTGTAACAGCGGCTACGCGGGGTTGATCAGCTGGGGGGCGTCGGCCTGGACCGGGGTATGCGCAAACGTCGACGAGTGCGCGACGGGCGCCGACGACTGCGCGACGGACGCGACGTGTACGGACACGAACGGCGGCTTCACCTGCAAATGCCACCAAGGCTTCGCTGGAAACGGCAAGGCGTGCGCGGACATCGACGAGTGCATCGCAGGGACCGCCGGCTGCGATCCGGCCGCGATCTGCACGAACACCGTCGGGAGTTTCACCTGTGACTGCGCCGGCGGCACGCTGGGTGACGGCTTCACCTGTACCACCCCGGTTGACTGCGTGCAGGAGAACGGGGGTTGCGCGGAAGACGCCGGCTGCTCCGTCGTGGGCGGAGCCCGCGTGTGCGTCTGCAACTCGGGGTATTCCGGCGACGGGCTCGTCTGCACCGACGTGAACGAGTGCCAGACCGGCAACGGTGGCTGTGATCCCGCCGCGCTGTGTACGAACCTCCCCGGCTCGGTGGCCTGCGCGTGCCCGCCCGGCTGGACCGGGGACGGGCTCGTCTGCACAGACATCGACGAGTGCAAGACCGCCTACGGTGGCTGTGACTATCACGCGCTGTGCACGAACATTCCGGGGTCACACACCTGCGTCTGCGACACCGGATACTCCGGAGACGGGACGACCTGCGTGCCCGAGGACGAGTGTGACCCGAACCCGTGCGACGGCGGCGCCCCCTGTACCGATGGGGTCGGTGACTTCATGTGCGCTTGCCCGGCCGGACGCGCCGGTAAGACGTGCCAGCTCGTCCTCACCGAGGACTGTACGGACGGCTCCGACAATGACGCCAACGGCCGCATCGACTGCAAAGACGCGGTGTGCGGCGGTCAGGCGACCTGTCTGCAGGTCGACTCGGACGGCGATGGGGTCATCGGCGCGTTCGAGGCGGCGTGTGGGACCGATCCGACGGTGCCCACATCCACGCCCAGCGCCACGGACGCGGCCGATCCGGACTCCGACGGTGTGCCCGCGTGCACGGACACCGACGATGACGGCGACGGGGCGCCCGATGTCGTGGACGCGTTCCCGCTCGATCCCTCCGACTGGAAGGACTCGGACGACGATGGGGTCGGGGACAACACCGATCCGTTCCCGCTGAACGGCGCCGAGAGCGAGGACACGGACGGCGACGGGAAGGGTGACCAGGCCGACTTGGACGACGACGGCGACAGTATCCCCGACGCGGAGGATGGCTGTCCGAAGGTCGCCGGCGCCGAGCTCGACACCGACCACGACGGGCTCCCTGACGCGTGCGACCCGGACGACGACAGCGACGGCAAGCCCGACGCCGCCGACAACTGTCCGCTCGCGGCGAACCCGACCCAGCTCGACACGGACGGGGACGGCCTTGGCAACGCCTGTGATCCGGACGACGACAACGACGGGGCCCTGGACCTCGCGGACACCTGCCGGACGGTCGGCAACCCCGCGCAGCTCGACACCGACAAAGATGGCGCGGGCGACGCCTGCGACAGCGACGATGACGGCGACGGCGTGCCCGACGCCACGGACAACTGTCCCACGGTCAAAGGTTCGCAGACCGATACGGACGGCGACGGCGCTGGGAACCCGTGCGACACGGACGACGACGATGACGGCACGCTCGATGTCTCCGACGCGTTCCCGCGCGACCCGGCCGAGACCATAGACACGGACGGCGACGGCGTGGGTGACAACGGCGATGCGTTCCCCAGCAACAAGCAGGAGTCCGCGGACACGGATGGCGACGGGGTGGGCGACAACGCGGACACGGACGACGACGGGGACGGGACCCCAGACACGGCAGATGCGTTCCCGCTCGACGAGGGCAAGAGCGCGGACGCCGACGGGGACGGCGTGGCTGACTCGGAGGACGCGTTCCCGAACGACGCGTCGGAATCCAAGGACACCGATGGCAACGGCATCGGCGACAACGCGGACACCGACGATGACGGCGACGGAGTCCCCGACGTGGACGATCCGGCGCCGCTCGACGAGCTGCTCTCCAGCGACGGGGACGGCGATGGGGTGGCCGACGAGGTCGACCTGTTCCCGAGCAACGCCTCGGAGTCGAAGGACACCGATGGCGATGGGATTGGCGACAACGCCGACGCGGATGATGACGGGGATGGCGTGCCTGACACCAAAGACGCGTTCCCGGCCGACGCCTCCGAGTCGAAGGACACCGACGGGGACGGCACGGGGGACACGGCGGACTCGGACGACGACGCGGACGGCATCCCGGACGCGCAAGACACCTGCCCAATCGCCAAGAACACCGTCCAGACGGACCTCGATGGGGACGGCATCGGAGACGCGTGCGATCCCGACGACGACAGCGACGGCGTCCCCGATGCGG